>Ga0179593_1371333_pt1 | contig 10330 bp, 11 predicted proteins | sample CZODoug2_1_08_16_FD_185931 | JGI IMG/M metagenome (GOLD analysis project Ga0179593, IMG submission 185931) | Vadose zone soil fungal communities from Angelo Coast Range Reserve, California, USA - CZODoug2_1_08_16fungal (PacBio error correction) | ecosystem: Environmental > Terrestrial > Soil >...
AGGAAGCTGAGGGTATGAAGGGACGCAACCCGAACCAACTCATGGGTCAAGGGATCAAAAAAAGATGGTGCCGGGGGCGTACTTGTTAGGCGAGAGGGTCACCATTCAAAAACTGGGACTTGTAAGGAATTGCAAGGGGGGGTGGGAAATCGGGATGGTTGGGGGCGCTACTGTCTTTTTTTTAAATCGGAGGGAGGAGTCTAAAACGTACTATAAAATAAAAAGCGACGCAGAGGGGAGAGGTAATGTCGCGCAAGGGGACGTATGTTGATCAGGGATTGAATCCACTCCTTTCAGTAAAGAGATTGGAGAAAACGGTGACCGAAGATACACCGAAAGAAGACCCAAAAGGAGGGAAGCTAACTGGGGAAAACCGGGGCTTTTGGTCCCAGGTGAATTTCTCGAAGAGGGGATTTAGACGAAGGGGACGAAAAGAGGGTTTCGAAATCTGGCATAAAAAAGAGAAAAAGAAAAAAAAAAAAAAAAAGGGACAGGGGGAGCAGAAAGAGGGCGAGAAACCATCTTTTTTACCGGGGTTGTTGATATTGATGGGTGGGAGGGGTTGGGCAATGGTGTGAAATGGTGGACCAACCTCGTCAAAGAGGGCTGAAAGCAAAAAAAGGAGTCCGAAATTAAGGGGGGGCCTAAACTAGGACATTCAGGGAGAAGTAGAGGGCCTTAACTCGACTGTAGGGTAGCCTAATGGAATTCCTTGGGCCGAAGGGACATTCTTTCCGGTCAAAAAAAGTGGATATCGCAAAGGAAAAGAAACACGTAGGAAAGGCGATCATTGTGTTTTCACGTGTGCATGTGGGGGGAAAAGGAAGCTGCTTTCGAAAGGTGGGTAGTTAGGCTAAGGATGGCAGCCGACGGGAGGGGGGAGGGTTTGGAAAAATGACCGCGATCAGGTCAGGGTCGGGTTCGGAAGAGGGACTGCTGCGCGGGTCTCGTCCGAATAGGGGGGGGGGGAACATATTTTCGGTGGGGTGGGATACAACTTCAAGGGAACTCAAGTCCATTGGTGGAGTTTTGAAGGGAGGGCAAGCATCAGGACACAGAAAACCCATACGGAGGGCTCTCACTGTAGAAAAAGATGCACTATTTTTTACAAGAGAGGGAATCATTCAGGACGCATGGGCCATCCCGATGGTCGCATAAAGGAGGGAATGAATTCGGTGGGTTGAAGTCCTAGAGGGGAAAGTCTGCTGTTTATGGGTTCGACGCGGGAAATTTAGGGTCAAACACTGCTTATGTGTGGGTAATCGGGAAAGGGCTACGGGGGGAACAAGAAATTCACGTAGCAGCCTTCTCTCTGAGTAAGCGAGCAACAGGTGGGGTGTAGCTGGGAGGGTGCAAAAGGGTCAGGGTTACAAGAAAGAAAAGTCTTCGGGGACCTCAAAGGGGAGGATTAGAAAGGAACTGCGTCTGGGACATTGAAAAGCTCGGAAGTGCAACCCGTGATCTCAAATCACTAGGAAAATAAGTGAGTAGACGAGCGAAGGACGGTATTTCAGGTTCCAAAAATCCTGAGGGGGGTTGCGGATCGCTCGCCAAAGATACCAGAGGAGTGGGGTAGGTTAAAAGTGATTTCCCTTGTTGATCGAGGCCGGGGAATGCTTAGCGCTGGCGGGCCGTAAGAAGGGGGGGGCATTTTTACCTACGAAAAAGTTGCCAGAATACGAAGGGGGAAGGAAACGCGAAGGCGTGGAAACGGGGCAAAACATCAGCGCTGTAGGATTGAAAAAGGTACGGCTTGGGGACCACCACACAGAGAGAATGTTTTCGATTGAAAAATGTGAATTGGGAATTTGGTGGGGGGGGTCATATTGTACGAGTTATAAATAGAAAAACTTTGTCGAGGGGGGGGAAACCTCAGGGTAAAGTCATTCGGATGAGAGGAGTATGCCAGAGCGGACGACAACCCGAAAAGTTGGAGGGGGCAACCGAAGTACCAGCAGAGGCATTTGGTTGTGGCAAGGGAGGAGAAAGGGGGGCATGGTGTACTGAGATATGCGATTTTAATAAAAGAAAAAAAAAAAGAACGGCGATTCTGGGTAGGTGTGTAAGGAAAGGGGCGAAAAACTAACGGCTGATTGAAGACATATGGGAACGCAGGAGGGAAGTTTAATTGAACACAGGACCTAGATTATCAGGAAACAAAAGGGGGGGTAGAGAGAGAAATAATCTGTCCGGGGGTGTACAGATCTCCGGCAGAAGGACCTCTCTTCTCAAAGAAAAAACAAATCTCACAAACCGTAACAGCCAAGGAAGTCCGGGAAAGGGTATTCAACACCGGAGAAAACCACTCCTTTAAACATAACCCACCGCTCGCCGAAAAGAAGATGTGCGGGGGACAAGTGGGCTAGGTGAAACAACGACATGGCTTCTTTCGGGTGGGGGCGTCACTAATGAGGAAGGAATAAGTCTTGTATAGGGGGGAAGGCGTTTGGAAGCAAGAAAAAACTTAGACTAGCGTACGGGTGGACAAACACTTTTGAACCACGGGGAAAAGACCAAAAAACATTCACCATTCGGGTTTTCTCGGGGGGAAACGAAAATAAGACCGTTGAAACCTTGGGGGCTCCCATTACAAACTCGAAGCCCGCGACTGATGGCAAGGGGAAAATTCCACGTCTGAAGGGGGCATTGGGACCATCCGAAGTAGTAGGAAAGAGCCCACACTGAGAGAAAAAAGAAGGAAGTAGGACAAAAAAGTACTCATCAAGGAGGAATGAATACTTGGTCCATATAAACAAGGAAGGGGGGGAATCGGGAGGAAAAAGAAAAAGAAAGCAGTCAAGGGGCTGGGAGGGATGGGCTTAGCGCTTAAATAAAAGGTAAGGGAGGGGTTCCGGCATCCCCTATGACATTAATGGTTCCAAGGGACAGGAAAGGCTCATGTGCACCCTAGGAGATAAATTTATATGATACAGTTAGAGAATATAAAACTTTATTCCATATCGGTGAATAACATGGAACGGGATGTGGCAAAAACCATGGCCAAGCAATAATCGTTGTAAGCGGATGATCTTCACGCCGGCAGGCGGATTTCAAGTGTAGCAATTTTTTCTTGGGCAAAAGTGTTAAAAAACCAGGAGGTTTACAACCGTGGGGAAAAACGAAAAAATCATCTAACGAGATGAGGATAGGAAAAAAAAAGGGAACGAAAGCAGCCATGCCAAAAAAAGCAAGAACAAAAAAAAGACATTAATCATCACTTCAAATTTTTGCGGCATGTCCATAGCGAGGGGATCAAAACTATACTGGAGGGGAAAAAGAAGGGCAGAAACGGTGTGGATACCGGTAGCAGAGGTCTAGAAGAGTGGGTCTATGTGACCTTATTATGAGGCAAAAGAGCAAGGGCCAGGAAACTTATTAACATTAGAGGGGACCCGGGAAATCTATAACAAAGACATCATGGGTCAATATTCTACGAGGAGCCCCAAAATGTGGAAGGGTCGAAAAATCTTTTGCAAGTGAAGGGGCGATGAAAGGGTCTGCAAAAAAAGATCCAGCAGGAAGTGGTGATTCACAGAAAAGGAAAAGAAACTAGAACCACACTCGATCCCGCGCAATAAAGTAAAACACCACAAACCGCAGCAGGGGGTTCAGAACGACTGGTTCTGTGTCAGGGAGCCAATAGGAAAAATCCCTAAGAAGAGGGGACACCGAAAAAAAGAAAAGGGGGTAGCGAAGGGGGTGGGTGAAGGGAAAAGAAAAAAAGCGATTCCTTCCAGATGAATTCAGGACGAGAAGGTGAATTGATTTGTCTCTACAAGCTGCAAAACAAATGCAGCGAGAAAAATGCAGGGTCCAAGATTACAGTCCCAAGGCAACACAGAAACTCCCAAAAGAACAAGGTAAGCAGATGAAAATGGGTAGCGAAATCGGCACGCAAAAAAGGGGTTGGGTTGCAAGGGTTCGAAAAAGGGGTCGACAAGTTCTGCTTGAGACAGACGCAAAAATGGCGTAAAGTTCAACAAAGGGGTATATCGGGCATACAATAAGAAGGGGGAGTGTGAACGCCGCACACTAATTTTGACAAGGTGAAAGGAAAGGCGTTAGAAGAGGGAAAAAAGAGGGACCAGAAGAAATACCAGGCGCGAGTGAAAGAGAGAGTAGGGAAGTCATGTTCCGGGGTCTTTTTACGGTGGAGGAAGGTGGAGGGGGAATGTTCAAAACCTAAATCGGGAAAACTGTGAACACAGCAGAGGGGAAGGCAGTACAATACAGGGGCAAACCAACAACCACACTCCTCCATTACATTTTTCCAAGAACCAGAAATTTGACCGCAAAGAAAGAATGCAAAACGGCAGCCCTCTCCGAACTTGGAAACAGAAAAGTTTGATGCGTAAAACAAAAAGGCATAAATCGAATGCCCAGGACTGAGACAAAAAACAACGAGGAGGTTAAGAGATAGGCTTGGCAGGAGAAAAAGTCTTCTGGGTAACCCAACAAAGCCGCCCTAGAAAAAAGGGGGAATAAAATGTTGAAAGGGGTGCTTGACGTCTCTGGCGAAAGTACTTAAGGAGTGGGCGCGGGGGGGCTGTGACCGGGAGGGCATTTGTGGGGGCAAGGGTCAAAAACGAAGGGGGCTGTAAAAAAAGGTCAAAAAAGGCTACCGTAACTAATAACATTCACCAAAACGCACAACTACCTCAGCGAGGAGATTTGCAGTCGACGCGAAGAAGGTTCAGGAAAGGAAAGTTAGCGACCTTTCTTCCAAGGAGAAAAAAAAAAAAAAAGGTGAAACCATCGTTACGGTGCTGAAGGAATAGACCCAAGTGGGAAATTTCTAGGGACAAAAAAAGATAAAAAACATGGAAAAAAGAGCAGGTCAAAGGAGGGGGGGGAGGAGGGAACGAAATAGTGGAGGAAACAAAGGGAGGGGAAGGGGCGATTGGACGACCCAAGAATCTATAAAGTGTGACTGGGGGAGCTTGAATGGGGGGGTTGGGTGAAGTAAGATGCGTAAAAAAAGGTCGGAATGGTCGGCATCCGTTGGGGAGACGCCAAGTAGTAAAAGTGGTCCAACGAAAAAATTCAACCTGACAGGGGGGAAAATCGGACTGGACCCTGAAGAAAGGGGTGTATCACGCAAAAGGGATTGTATGAATGTAGCGGAAAAGGGGGAAAGTTCATGGGCGATACTGGGATGAAAAAAAAAAAACACGGCGAATGCGGGGAATTTAGATTTTCGGGCGTTGCAATGAGGTTGTAGGGGCTTTCCGTGGGATGTACATGGGGGGAATTGGCAAAAAAAGACCTACGTAGGGTCAGCAGGGGAAGCGATCGCGACGAAGATTAGAGGAAAGATGGATTCAGTCAGCGTTCTCGTGTACAAGGGCCTATTCCTCCTTATTGGTCAGAAGGGGGGACACTACCGGGAGCACCATTCGAAGAATTGAATTTTCCCGGGGAAATCTGGACGGCAGCGACTCAAAGGGAAGAAAAAGACGAACCCAATTATCGCGCCGGATCAAAGTAATGGGGAACTTTTTAAATATCGCGCAATTAACGGTTCAAGAAAGTGCTGCCCGAAAGGAGGAACGCCTACAAAAGTTCGTGAGTACAAGTGAGGGTGGTAGTCCATTTAACGCGCTGCCAGGCAAAAACACTTCGCATTGTGGTAGTGGGGGGGTTATCAAGAGCACGTGGGGGTCATAAAAGGTCAGGGAAAAGTGGTTTCATGGGAGGGGAAAAGTATTGCGAAAGTTCGACCAGAGGAAATCTGAAGAAACGCCTGTCAGTAAAAGGGCGAGAAAAGTTGGGGTTGTGGCGTGGGTGCAAGGTGACCAGTGTCCACCTATAGATATAGCTTTCTCTAACGGCCTGGGACTTTAGGCGAGGGGGCATGGTGCCGTGATAATCCGATCACTAAAAGTATGATGTATTGATTGAACATCAGCCGACTGATTGAACCCTAGGGCTCAAGCTAGTTGGGCGATCGGCTATGAAGGGGGAAAACAACGTTGCTGGGTTGACTATGGAGTGGTTCATTGGACGAGTTTGCCTTTAACTGAACAGGGGAGGAGCGGGACTAGAAAGAACTGGGCGTGAGCATAGAAAAGTTCAGGGTAGAGGGGGTCATGAATAATCACTGGAAGAACTCAGACCATCAGCGCGGATCGAGTGGGGTGGACGTAAAGTTGCCACTCTCTATCGTGGTTGAAGGCATGGGAGAACGGTAAGTGGTTGGGATTTAAGCCAAGCCGGGGCCGGGAACGGAAGACAGTGAGGTAACCGCAGGGGCCAAGGCCTTAGTGTTAGAAAAAGGAAAATGATTTCCAAGAAGCAAAAAGACAAGAAAGAATGGATTAAGCGCGAAAAGGCAAAGAAGAGGATGCGCGGTGTTGAAGGGGAAACAATGAAAAGATGGTCGGGGGAGCTGCGAAGGGATCGGTTTAAAAAAATGAAATACCTCCAAAAGGGGAATGGGAAATGGGGGGGGGACGATTGGCGGGGACTGATTAAGGGAGGGGAGGAGTGAAACGAAGAGGAAAGAATTAGATCGTAAGTGAAAACCAAGACGATGAAAGGTATTGAGAGCACAACGGAGAAGAAGTCATTCGGCCTTGGGAGGAAACAAAGAAGGAGGGGGTCACGTCCGTTCTGGAGGAACTCTTCTAGAACAAGTCCAAGAAAAACAAATTCCTCTGTCTAGAATGGCGTATGTAACAAGAAAAGGAGGACGATAGAAAATCACGCAACCCAGCCGAAAAAGCCTAAACCAAACTGGCATGGGACTTCGTCGTTGCCCATGCTCTTGGTCAGGGGGGGGGTGGGAAAGGTCTGAGAGGAAGGTGGTGGCCAATTCACGAATAGTTGACAGTGAGGGGAATGCTACCAAAAAAATTGAGAAGGAAAAAAAGCGAAAAAAATCTGTAACAACCCAGGAAAAAATAAAAAACAAGCGGATGACCTAGATAAAAAAATATGGGAATGAAAAAAAGAAAACGGGAAACTACGGGACTTAAAAGAACTCTCCGCACAGCCCACAGCGCTGATTGGGGAATCTCAAACAGGCGAATTTCTACGAAAGAGTAGAACAAGAAGAGCATAGGACCAATGAACAACGGGAGTATAGGAACCAGAAAAGAGAACATCAATGGGAAAAATCACGCTAAAGTAGAGGATCTCGTAACTCATTTCCACAGAAACAATATGTGAGAAACCCGGCAAGCGAGAAGCCGAGAACTAGAATTGAAAATCTGGAGGGACAATAATCTAAGTAGAAGAGGCGTCTAAGCAAAAAACTCGAAAGTACGGGGGCAGTAGATCTTAAAAGATGTTCAGGGAATAATACCAATTGATGAAAGAGGAAAAGGGATTGACATAGCGGAGCTGAGTGGATACCCAAAATAAGAGAGTGAAAAGAGCCAAATCAATAGAACAAGTACTATCGTAAAATATCAAAAGGGCGCTTTGGGGATCCATTTTGGGTCGGACGTTCCTTGAAATGGTCGACGAAAAAAAAATCAGACATTTGGAAAAAAGAAAAGTTCTAAGCAGGATAATAAAAAAGAGAAAGAAAAAAGATAAAACAATCTAAAAGTAAAGGGAACACCAAGCCAAAGTCCACCGTTTGGAGGCAGCGAATTAAGCATCTGGAACCCAATGTATTTATTGCGGAATTCTTAATAGGTAAGTGTGACAGGGGCAACAGACTGCGATTGTACGATGTGATAATTAAAATGTGACGGCAAAACGACTAACACTCCAGGGCTAAATAGGCTTTTTCTCAGGACAGGCGGGAAAGAAAAGTGAGAAAACAAAGTATGCAAAGCCTGAGAGAAGACGCACACAGAAAAGTTCTCGAAGATCAGTCCCGATCTATCGTCTTCGGAGCTAAGCACGGTATGACAGTAAATAAAAAAGAAAAGGCAACCAAAAACGGAAGAAGCCCGGCTGCACGATCATGCCCAAGAACACTCAAAATCAATGGAAGAGCTCAAGCGTAGGTTTTAGTCTCAAAGGAGGAGTACCGGTCAAAAAAAATGGAAATCCTCCAGGATCCTCCAGGAAAAAGTACGCATAGTTGGGAGGAACAAAAAGCGTGATCCTAGAGGGAATAAGCAGGGGAGTAGTGAAAGGCCTTGAAATTTTTATACTAGAAGACGGCAGTATAAAAGAAGTAACCGGGACCCGTGTTCAAACTGTAAAAGTACATTCAAGGCAAAGAAAAACCCAACAGCAAGATGGCAAAAATCTAACAAGTAAGCAAGAAGTTTAAGCGACAGAAGTTAGCAAACAACTAAAAAAATGGGGAAGCGGGAAAAAAACAATGGAGGGTCAAGCCAGTCGCCTCAATAGCGGTAAAATGAGCAAGTACACTGTGGAGTAATTCAGACCCGGGGGTCTCACGAGTTCACAATAAAAAGACACATCAATTTATGCTGCCAACTCCCCTGGTACAATTGGGGAAACCGGGGTGCTAAATGAAGAAAAGGCTTGTGACAGCAAAAAAAAGAAGGGAACACAAGGCAGAGAACTTAAATATCTCTCTCGGGAAGGGGATGTTTTTCTTTGAAGTTGAGAAAAGAATACAAGGGGGAAGCCACAAAAGGTGCCAGCTCTACAACAAAACGAGAAATAAATCCCCCGCGAAAGAGGACTGGAAAATTTCAAAAGAAAATGTCGTTCATAAATTAAAGCGAGAAACGGTAAAAAGGAACCATAGGATTAATGATATGTGATGTTTGCTTACAAGAATCATAATGAAAAAAAAGAATTCCGAAAGTAGTCATGAGCAGTGACCACCACAACACATTGGGAGGGGAAAAATAGGGATAGAGTTGTGAAATTTCGAAACTGTAGCCGGTGTACCATGAAAAGTCACTACATGTAGTGCCTTCAGGGAAGATGGGCTGCCGTTGTACTTTTGAAAATCGGTACGAGGGACCATGAGCTTTTTAAATGGAACCTGGGTTTGCCGGCGTGGGCTGGGCATTTTATGTGGAAGAAAAATAAAGTTTGAAGGGCTGGCCTCTATTATTCTGCGACCGGAAACAGCCCAAAGAAAAGGAAGCACAAGACCGGAAAAAGAGAAGAGATATGGACGTCTGCGACGCATTCAATGCCTTCTGGCGGGGAAGTATCAAAAGGGAGTCAAAAGAAGTTGGACCGGAACCCAGAGGTACACTGTTCGGTAAAAAAACAGTTAGGCTGTGAGAATTAACTACGAAAGTCAAAGGGGAGTAGCAAAGGTGACCTGAAAAAAAAGGGGGGGGGGGGGATGAGACGAAATAGGGTTAGAACTCGGTCATTTCGGAACGGGGAGATAAAGATTAAAAAAAGAACTTTCAAATGCCGGGAAATTTGCATTATTTTATTTTGGTGGCATTGCGGAATGTCGTGACCAATGAATTTAAAGAGAGGTTCTGCATGTGTTGGAAAAGACAAAGCGACAGGGATAAGGCGCAATGGACAGGGGGAGGGGGACAGGAAAATCTGCAGGGCATGAACTCGCGGAGTTTAGAATGGAACAATTATTTCTGTAATTTAATGGAATTCATGCAATTCTCCTACGGGAAGAATGTGAGATACAAAAAGATGAGGAAGAATTGAGGGGGGTGGAAAATCTGTCGTTGGGTTGAAGTTTCGGAAAAGGGGGGCCTTAGAACGTGTTGATGTCCAGGGTGAGGTGTCCATCAAAATAATTGCTGGTAGGGTTTAGAAAGGGCGATAAAGATAGATGAAGCTTGCGAATGAGTATGGGCTCTGCCTCTCTAAGGGGGAGAAGAGTGCATAAAGCGGGATTGGAGTGGGGGGAAAAATAAACGGGACAGGACAAAGCGTTTCTAAAAAGGGGCCTGGGAGTTGACACAGCAGAGCATCAGACGTCCATGACCAAATCGTATCTCTAACGAGACGGGATCCAATGACGAATGGTCATCGAAGCAAGAAAAATTAAGTCAGTGGAGGCAGAAAGGACCTCGCAGCGCGGGAACCAAGGACGGGATTACAAGGTCCGGGTAAGTTGGGGGGCAACTTGGGCCAGGATGCTGAGAGAATGTTGGAGGGGGGAAACGAGGAGAACGGTTTATTCCAAGGAGGATTGGGGGGGCTTTCAGGACAACCGGCACCTGCACGCAAAATAAGATGGAAGCGCAGGGACGAGGAGGGAAAAGCCGTGTTTAGAGGAGGCCATGTCCCTGGTGAAAAGGAGGGAAGTGTGAATAAAAAAAACCAAAATCCAAAGTCACTCTCGAACAGGAGTTCAGGAACGTTAAAGGGGGAGCGGGCATTAATTTATCCGGCCTCCGGAGAACACAGGGGGAGCAGTGGGGGTGAATGAACGACATCAAAGTATGTGACGCAGATTTAAAAT
>Ga0179593_1377601_pt1 | contig 10330 bp, 18 predicted proteins | sample CZODoug2_1_08_16_FD_185931 | JGI IMG/M metagenome (GOLD analysis project Ga0179593, IMG submission 185931) | Vadose zone soil fungal communities from Angelo Coast Range Reserve, California, USA - CZODoug2_1_08_16fungal (PacBio error correction) | ecosystem: Environmental > Terrestrial > Soil >...
GGGGGTGTAAGAGGAGCCGGAAACGTGGAAAAAACGCAAAGACTCAGGGGGTGCCCCGAAACAAGCAAACGGAGGATTCATCAAAACGCCTGGTTGGACGGAGCACGCGAAAAAGGAAAGAAAAAAGATAACGAAGAGTACCTCAAAGAGGTACTCACAGAGTTTCACGTAGGAGGAAAAAGAGAAGCAAAGCCCTACTGAAGACGGGAAAAAAAAAACTCGCGGTTCCAGGCGGGGATGGGCGTCAAACCATTGGGAAAGTGGGAACGAAACAAGTAAAAGTGACTAGGAAACTCCTTCACGATATTGAACGAAGCCATGTCGAAGGGGAACACGTGGGGGAAGAGAAGTCTTTTGGACGGAGGACGCGCCCGTGCCGACTTTGGAGGGGGGAAGAACAAAACGAAGGGGAAAGGGGGGGGCACGACTGGCGGCAGGGAATTAGAAAATCGGTTTTCGTGACGGGGAAGGTGTGAACCAAGACCCGATCGGTGAGAAAAGAAAGACGGAAGCGGTAGGGAAAAAGAGAACCAAGGGGGGACGCCGCATGCCTACCAAATGAACCGAAAAACGGAACGCAAAGGCGAGATCTAACACAGAGGACCCAAAGAAAAGAATCAAGAAAAAGAAAAGTCCAGCGCAACAAACGGAAAAGAGAAAAAAAAACGCTTCAAGAATCCAGTTTATCTCCGGCTGCTTAAAAAGTCAGAGACAGAAGAAGGGGTAAGGGCAGCCCGGAACGAAGGATCGGAAGGAGGGGGGAAGATGGTAGAGACCAAACATGGGGGGGGGGAAAAAAGACTTAAAAAAAAAAACCAAAAAAAGGGGATGCAGGAGTGCACCGCAAGGACCGCGAAAAGGACGGATGACGACGTGGGAAAGAAGAAAGGAGCTTTCGAAAGGCTGTGTAAGGGGAAAGGCCAGGAAACAAAGAAAGATTGCGGGATTCTTTGGTTGCATGTCAGAGACGAAAAGATGGGGACATAGGGGAGGGTGCGCTATAGGAAGGAAAGAAATAGGGGCAGGCTGGGAAAAAAAAGGTCCCGGGTTCGGCGAAGGAAAGAGAAAACAAGAATAGAAATAAAAAAACGCACTGCCCGTCAACGGGGCTCGTCTGGATTGACCTGGAACGAAAGAGAAAAAAAGCCTGCCATGACAAAAGGGAAGGAGCAAAAGAGAGGGAGGTTTGAAGGTAAATCTCCCCGGCAATAACCACTACACAGGATTCGGGCGGAGGACTAAAGGGTACGAAACTCGGGAGGGAAAGAGCAATGAAAGAACTAGGCCAGAACATATCGAGGTCCTTTCCATGTAGGGCAGAGTAAACCAGACGAGGAGGCACTCGGAGGGAAGCGCCAGCATGCAGGGAAAAAAACACCGAAAAACCGCGCCTGTTCTTATGGCTCGAACGATTGAACGCATTGGGCCCGTTGTGAGGGAAGAGTTGAGCACGGCCCTCCGGGGGGAAGGAAAAGCCAACGAAAAAAGGGTTTCCGGGGCAGTGAGAGGCCGACGGACGACAAAAGAAAGAGTGGAGGCTGTTGCCAGGTGGTGCAGAGGTCCTTAAACGGACGCTCCTCTGGTTGGAAAAATATGGTACAAAATCCGGGGGGGGGGGAGGGGGGACGTGTAATGTAACAGACACAAGTTACGTTTGCACCTTTCACGAACACGACCGTCCTAAACAATCCTAAAAAAACTGACCGGTCAGAGAACAGTGCAGGGGGGGGTTAAAAAAGAGAGCACAAAACGCCCCAGGGAAGGAAGGGGGGGGAAAAGGCCTGGGGAAAAAAACCGCTTGCGCGAGAACGTCCGTCGTTTCTCTTCCTATGTCGACTCAGTTGTGGGGGGAGGACAAGGGGGTGACCAGAAAAAGAACGCCAATGCGCAACCAGGAAAGGAAAAAAAGTAACCGCAGAAAAGAGGGTTGCTTCCTGAGGTCCCATAGTCCTGTTAAAAAGGAAAAAAGGGGAAAAATGAAAAAGGTGGAGAAACCAACGAGAGTATTTTGGTAAAGAAAAAAAAAAAAAAACACGCAGACCTCGTAATAGGACAAAAATCCCCGGATTGGAAAAAACAGCGTTGTGGCAAAAGGGTTGCCCATGAGAAAAGGAGTGGTGTATTTGGAATCCAAGTAAACGAAAAACAGCGAAACCCCAGGGTTGTGTATAAAATGTTTTGATGGATCTTAACGCCGCTACGACCTGCGGAAAATGTGAACAAATACCAAAAAATGGTGAAAAGGAGTCGAAAGGGGGGAACGCGAGAAATGAAAAACGAAACAACACACCAGGGAGGCGGGAAAAAAAAATCCGTAAGTTTTCTTGTCAGGTGATGCCTCAAGTTCAGGTTGTGCCGCCAGAGAAAGGGGCGCATTTTACTCTCCACCAAGCAAAAGTCACGACGGGGTCTGAGGTGAGATGGACAGGAAAAGACCTAGACGTGGAAGATGTTTTTGTGCTTAATTCGATCCCTCCGGCAAAGGCGGGGGGGCGACTAGAAAAGCAAGTAATGAAGTCGGGCAAAAAAGGAGGGAAAAAAACTGGAAGGACGTAGAGTTTCTTCCCCCCACTGTCAGAGGGGGGGGGAAAAAAAAGTGTGGAAAAAAAACAGTAACTGAAGTACATTACCTTGTGTAATTGGTTTTTCTGGGGGAGCCCGAGGGTAACAAAGAACGAAAAAAAGACGGGAAGACGGTAGGAAAACGCAAGGGAAGAAGGAGGGAAGGAGGAAGCAAGAACAAAAAAAAAGCATGGGATTCTGCGGACGAAGCATGGCACCTCCAAGGATGCACCGCCCACTCACCACTGGAATAACGGATTAAAGTGGACCTACTGAAAAGGGGAGGGGGGATTGTTGCACAAAAGTCGCGAGAAGCAAGGAGGAGGGAAAACGCCGGAAAGGAAGGACACCCAGCGCAAGACACTCCTGAATACCGTGACGGCTGGCAATGTGGGAAAAAAACCAGCCAAGAGAAAAACGGAACGGGAAAAACGAGGGGTATTGTTGACTGTCCGAAACGTACCGGAGAGGGAAACAGAACGAAAAAAAAAAGGCGACAAGCTCTTAGAAAGGATTCCCTGGACGCGAGGCAAGTGAGAAACCAAGTGAACAACTCACGAAAATAACAAAGGAAACAACAAAAAAAAGTGGTTGTCCACAAGCGCCATGGAAACGCACTGGAGGGGAAATCGGGGGGGGGGGGGAAAAAAGAACGCCCTGAAACTGTGAATGGGACGGGGCCTCAAGAAGGACTAAGGACGCAGTGGACTGGAAAATCAAACCTCAAGGAGAGAACAAACAACCACGGATGGATTATTAAACAGCAGACAAGATATTGCAGAAAACTGGAAACTGGTATGGGGGTGGCTGGCGAAAGGAAGAAAAAGGCCCAGACATTACGGCGCGCACGCAAGGATAGAGAGAAGAAGTAAAAGGGAAAGAAGAAAATGGGGGCTGACGTGGCCTGCAGTCGTCTATGTGTTCCACACGCCAAGAACAAAAACGCCCTCGAAAGGAAAGAGGGGGAAGAGCTTGAAGCACAGAAGATGGTACGCGGCCGGACCGTTTGGGGAGGGACAGCAAAAATTAAAGAAGGAGGGTATGGAAAATTGGGTTGCTGGGAAGGATGCCAAGAGCATCAACGTCCAATACATGAGGTAATGGAGATGAAAAAAAACCGCAGGCGAAAGGGATCTAAACAGAATGCCTTCAGACTAAAAGGGGGGGGGAAAACAAGGGAAGAACCACAGGTGAATCCTGAAAAAGAGTGTAAATTCATGTATCAGGGTTGCATCCTGTCCAAACAACACAAAAAAAGAAGTCGAAAACTCAAACGAGCATGTCTCAGAAACTTAAGAGGGGAAGCAGCGCAAACTTGAAACGCATTCTCGAGCGGGACAAGATTGGGGCAGGGATAACTTGGCCACAAAAAAAAACACAAACTCAATGCAAAAGGGAATGTGTACTCAGTTTGTACTCAACGAAGGGAGTGTACCAAGAAGGTGGGGGAAGAAAAAAAGTTAAAGATGGGGGGGGAAGCGAAGGCAAAAGAATTCCATACGCTAAGGGGGAGGAGGGGGAAAAAAGAAAAAAAAGCAAGGTTCTCGGCGGGCTCGATCCTACACAACCTCTCCCAGGGCAAACGGGGGGGAAGGATTGAAATCTCCACAGAACAAGTAACTTGCTGGGGGAGAGGAAGGAAAGCAAGTGTCGATGCACAACTTTGGGAAAAATGGGGACAGAAAAAAGTTAAGAAAAAAAAAACGGGTAACTGACATCCCGCCGGTTGTGTGGCCCGTTTGTCACCTCTAGTCCCTTTAAGACTCAAGCGGGAAAAACAAAATGGAGGGAATCAAAATCGTGAATAGGCCGCGCGTAACGAAGGGGGGGGAAGGAAGCCACATAAACAGGGGATAAACGCCCGGGGGATGTGGCAGGGTTGACCTCGCAAAGCTAACACGGAGCGGACTAGGAAAACAACCAGAAAAAGAAATCGAGGGGGGACAATAGGTACAAAGGGATTGGGGGGGGGACGGGGGGTTGGGAAAAAGGAGAGCCCAAACGGGAAAGGAAAAAAAAAAAGGAAAGTACTGGGTTACTACCAGTAATGACACCGCGGAAACAAACGCCGCGTGGGCCGCATGAACCTTCCCGGGGGAGCAGGGAAAGGTAAAATTCGGCCAAAAAAAAGCGGAAGGAGTAGAAACAAAAAGAGAGGGGAAACAGAGGGGGGGGGAAAAAAAAAGCACGTTCCAACCCAATGATGTCCCACGACACTGGCGTGGGGCAGGGACTGGGTCCAAACCGGTGGCAAAAAATATGACGGCGTCCCGAAAACCTCAGAAAAAAAGGAATCCTCGCGAAAGGTGTCGCAAGTGACAAAGTACAAGAAGGGGTTGGAATAAAGACCAAAAAAACACGCAAACGCGAAGGGGAAAACGAGAGCTCTTCGTGACAGACGCTCAAAAGTGCATCTACGCCCGACGAACCGGTCAGGACCTCTCCATGAAAAAAAGGAAGAGCAGAGGGGACATCTCAAAAGAAGCCCTTGAAAGGACAAAGCAGAAGAAGGCCGGACTAGAAATTTCCTAACGTACGAGGGCACGGGGATACACGGGAAAAGAAGATAAGGGGATTACAAGGAAGCAAAAGGGGGAAGAAACCGAACGAGTGACCTGGTTGAAGAAATGCCATGGGAAAAGGAAAGACGGGGGGCATGAAGGACGCATAAAACAGCTAGTACTCACCGCTCAAACGGGGTTGAAGGAAAACAGGGTGGGTTGAAAGACAGGAGGCACCGTTGGGCAAGGCGCTGGCTCAGGGGATACAAAAAAAATCGACTCCCGTTAAGGGCAGCGTTTTGGGGGGGCGCTCTAAGTCGGTTGGGGGGCCAGAATGGAATAGACAGCCGGAAAAGGACCCACCGCAGTCAGGGTCCCTGTTGTGGAATGAAGTAGGAGAAAGAAAGTGGTCCATGTCCTCGTCCGAATTGACCCTGCAAAAAACCGAAATCCAAAACAAAGAAAATTTGAGGGGGGAAGGCAAAAGGACGGCGAAAAAATCGATCGATTCTTGGACCCGAGGGCCACCAGCGCCTCACGCCCCTCGCAGGACGTCAAGGCCACCAAAAAAACACCGCGAAGGTGTGGGGGGAGTTAAAAACTAGGCACAAACAAAAGTGGTCACTAACCAAGCGAAAAAAGGAAGAAAATCGAGGCTTCATAGGCATCCCACCATGCCGGCAATAAAGAATGCAAAGCGGGAGGGATGGGCTCAGGCCCCAGGGCTTAAAAGAAAAAGACGGGGAACATCGTCAGCCTTTCTATTCATGGGAAGGAGGCTTGGACCGGAGGGGGCTTCCGAGTTTTTACCAAGGGGAAAAGCAGCAACTAAAGTTCAGTGTCGTTTTTCCACTGGGTTTCTTGAACATCGCGTCGGGGAGGGAACAAAGCGGTATCGAAAAAAAAATGCGGCTTGGGGGAGGTCCCGCAAAAAAAAAGAAGTGGGGGGGCGAAGGGAAAAGCAGCCAAGTGCAAACATCCCCAATGTGTTGACGTGTGCAGACAAACTAAAAGGAGCACCGAGTCAAAGTAAAGCAAGCTGAGACCCAAAACGCTGACCACTGCTACAATCGGCAACAGAGGAAGAAAGCGGAGGGGAAAGGAGACGGGGGGACCGCAAACTTCGACCACTGGGGGTGGCGCGCCCAGGAAACGAAAGGGGAGGAACGGACGAGTTTTGGCACCCGTCAAAATGAAAGAGCTTGAAGGATTCCAGTGGGGGGAGGTTCAGACGTAGAACGTGAAAGGAGGACCTCGGACGAACTCATGAGGGGAAATCGTGTCAGTGAACGCCCCTTAGCTGCACAAAAAGAGTTTGGGGGCTGACAGCCAGGAGGGCAGGGAAAAAACAAAAGTGGGCACGTGGCGGGAAACGGGTGCCGCGAACAAAGAAAAAAAAAGGCAAAAAAAAAACAAAAAAACGGAGGGAAGAGAAAAGAGAGAGATGGGTGGGGATGAAAACAGCCAGCGGAAAAGCACGTTAAAAAGAAAAGCACCGGCCGAGTGGTGGGCCACCGGGCACACCGCATATTGGAAAGAAAACGAGGGGTGGAAAGGGGGGGGGAGGCGCCAGCTAATGTTCTTGACAAAGACCAAATGAGTGCAACTCAGAGTCGACTAAGGACGCAAAATGGGAAAAAAAGGGGGAGGAAGAAGAGAAGCAAAAAAAATCAAAGGACGAGGCCGGACAAAAAAAAAAACCATCGCAAAGGAAGGAAAAGGAGGGGGAGTGGGATCGACCCAGTGTTTTCTCGTGTTTTAAAGGAAAAGAATGATAAAACAAAGGGTCATAAAAGAAAAAGTGTAGCCGGGGGAGCGTCGGAAGCGCTTTGAAGTGGCAAAAAAAAGGCGCCGACTTTCACTCGTACTTGGTTCCTGTCAAAGGAACAAAATTGGGATTGTTGAACGGGGGCAAGGAAAAAATGAGAAAAAGCGGTGGTCGGTGGGGGGAACTAGGGGTAATTCACCAAGGCCAAAAAAAAGAAAGAAAGGTGAGAAACGGAGGGGGAAAGGTGCAGCCGACAGGGGGGGGGCGAAAAACCAACGGGGGTAAATACCGACGCACACAACATGTAACATAAAAGGGAGTCCTGATAAAAAGTAGGTGAAATCGGGTGACACCAGGACAACTTTCGTGAGACCAAAGAAAGGAAAACAAGGGAAAAGAAAAGACAGGCAACTCTCCGAAAAAAGGTCCGCGGACGGGTACGCACTAATGAAAAAAACAACAAAAAAGAACAGAAGAAAAAAAGGAATCGCAAGCACTGGGGAAAGAGAAAACATAAAAGAAAAGGTAGGGGGCCGTCTTTTTAGACCAAACTTGTGGTGGTCAATCGCGGAAAAACGCCAAAAAGAGGGGAGGATGGCATACGACGGACCGCGGCTAGGGGGGGGGAACGAGGGGGAAAAAAGGTAAGTGTTCCAATAATTCTCGTCTAGCGTCCGGGGCTTGCAGTCCGTGGGTAGGGAGGAAAAGTGGTGTTTGCCGGTCCCTAGCAGAAAAACAAGGAGGGAACACGGTTATCGCCAAAATCCGACTTAAAAACTAATTAGGGGCTGGCTTCAACCCGGCCTCGGTCCAACACCAAAAGAAGTAACAGGCGAAACACTTAAGGAGAGGGCGAAAAGCTGGGCCCGGCACGTTATCGATGCCCTGGACCCTGTTGGAGCGATACCAACAGCCGCCATGCAAAAGGGGCAGAAAAAAAAAAGAAAAAATCGATTTGGTTCAGGGGAATGCCACCAAGACAGAGGCGTAACGACGGGGTGGCCTGGGGGGGAAGAGAAAGGAAAAACAATAATCGAAGGGTCATGTGGGGGGCTTGAACCGTTAAAAAACAAACACAGGAATCCGTGGTCCAGGAGGAAAAACGACGGAAGGAAATCGGCCAGCGAAGTTTCCGCCAACGATGCAAAACAAAGACCGTGCAGAATGTCGCGACTGATGGAAAGCGTTTTCAGGTTGGGGAGGAAGGGGGAAAAAGAAAAACCGAGGGGGAAGTGCAAACTGGCGAATGGGGGGGAGACACCGGGGGGAAGGAGAGGCCCCGAACAGGCGACAGGTGGACGAAGGTGGGGGGGGAAAGGGTAAAGCGGTCCTTTTCCCCGAAAAGCAGATCTTCATGGGACCAATATGTCGATAAAAAACCAAAGGGTCAGGGGGAAAGCGAATAACTCAAAAAAAAAAAAAAAAAACACGGAAAGGAGGTTTAAAAAAAACCGGGGCGACCGCTGCGGAAAAAGATCACTCGGTGCCCGTCACAAAGGGAGCGAAAGAAAAGGGGAGTACAATAGGGAAAGGTGACACACCAAGACAAACCGCAACTGGCAACCGGACGTGAACTAAAGGGGGGGGGGGGGGAAACGGAAAACCCATGGTGAAGAAAAAGACGTGGGAAAAGGAGGGGGGGTACGCTGTTTTCCTCCTCAATTAGATTGGGGTTGGCCGAAAAATGGGGGGGGCCAGCAGAGACAAAAACCACGGGGGCGCAAAAAAGACAGTCCGCCCTGAGGACTGAGGGCGCGGCATCTGTCAAAGAAAGACATTACTAAGTACTGCCTCGGAAAAATGAACCAGGGGAGCCAGAAACGACCGGTCTGGTGAAATGGGAAAAAAAAAGAAAAAAAAACCGCCAAGTACCCGACTTCACTAGAAAAGGGGCAACTGAGAAGTTTTAAGTGGGGAAGTTGGGGGAAAGACAAAAGGGTTTTAAGCTTGTGCCCGACGAAAAAAAAAGAAAAAAACAAGGGTAGATGGTTGATTGGAGCTTAAAGCACGGGCCTAAAGCGACAGGGGGGCAACATTCACGAGATCAAAGAAAAAAGGAAATGTTGGACCCGCGGTAGGAGAAGGAAAAAGGAAAAACAAAACAGCAAAAAAACGGTGGCTGGGTCCGTTACACTTGTAGGAACGGGGGGGATTCTATTTTGCAGGGCGGGGAAGGCAAAAGTTTCAAAGTTGCCAGCTAATTGAGGTCGTCAATGTGAAATTCATAAAACATTCAACGGGGGAAAAAGACGGTCAGGGGGGCGAAAAGGGGTACATATAAGACCCCTTTGACTGGGAGAAATGGGGGCGTAGGAACAAAAGAGAGACCAAAGGCGGCATGGGTCCAGGGAAAGCAAAATATCGCGTTAAACAGATGAATTCCTGTGCAAACCTGCAGAGGGCAAAAAGGGCCCGGCTTAAGGGTTGAGGAAGAAAAAAAAGGAAAAAAAAAAAGGGTAAACTAAAAACGCCAATGGTTGGGAAAGGCAAACGGTACTGAGGGGTAACAATAAAGTGGGGGAAGGGGGGGGGGGGGCGGGGGAGCACCATTGATAAAGAAAGAAGGAAAAAAAAAAGGGGTCTCCTCTTCCTTACTTTGACAAAGGGGTGAAGGCCGAACTGGCTGGAAACCCGCCCAAAAAGGAAAAAGCCGAGACATGGAATTTGTCTGGCGTAAAAGAATAGGGGGCCAACCAAAGGGAACCGCTCCGTGGAACGAACGACTTTTAGGGAAGCATTCCGTGGGGAACAAAGGTTCAAAAGGGAGTTTGAAAACAAAAAAGTCCGCTCTGAAAAAAGAGGAATGGAGAGAAAGAAAAAAACCGTCGTGCCCGCAATGCCAATAAGCAGCAAAAAAAAGCCAAGGAAGGATCTCTGGGTGAGAAGGAAAAAATGAAAAAAAAAGACGGGTTATTTTTTTCTGTCCTGACAAACGTGAAGGCAGGGGAACACGTTTCCGAGGGAAACAAGCCTCAGTTTAAAAGGCTTTCCCCTGGGGGGCTAAGGGGAAAAGGACAGGAAGGAAAAACAAATAGGGACGCCCTTTTGCAGGCACGTCCACAGCAAAGGTGGTTGTCACCAAGCGAGGGGGTAAAAAAAAAAGATTATGGATCGTCGATGTGGGGAACGCGACAATGCCGGAACTTGATTGGGTAAAACGTGGCAAAATATACAAAGCAAACAAAAAAAAACCTGGGCAGCAATCTCAGAGAAAAAAAAACCGAGGGGGGGGGAAAAAAAGAGAGAAGATTGCAATCACACTTCTGTTAAGGGGGCTGGTTCACGTGGGAAAAGAACAAAAAAAGAAAGTGGGGGGTCCAGGCACCTCCCGCACAATCGAGATGAATTAATAGGGGAAAAGGTGAAGGAAAGGGGTTGCGGAATGTGTCTTCAAGCTTCCAAGGGTTCCAACTGAACGGATATCGCAAGACCAAAAAAGGGAGGGACAAGGGGAAAGACTTTGTTCAAGAGCCCCGTGAAAAGCGAAGGGGTGGGAACA
>Ga0179593_1396574_pt1 | contig 10330 bp, 8 predicted proteins | sample CZODoug2_1_08_16_FD_185931 | JGI IMG/M metagenome (GOLD analysis project Ga0179593, IMG submission 185931) | Vadose zone soil fungal communities from Angelo Coast Range Reserve, California, USA - CZODoug2_1_08_16fungal (PacBio error correction) | ecosystem: Environmental > Terrestrial > Soil >...
AGGGGAGAAAAAAGAGAAATGCAATTGGGACCAGGCTATTGCGGCGGAAAATCAATGGAAAAGGGGAGACTAAGTCCTGAGCCGACAAAATTTTGGGGTAGAACAAAGCAGATGAACGGAGAAAACAAACGAAATTTTTTTCCGCTGGGCTAGCTGATTGAAGGACCGCTAAGGCTCGGGAAGTAACGGAGGTCTCCTATCAACTGTTCTCACCAGGAAAACACACAAGCCAAAAGGAGAAACAAGGGAATTGACGCGGAGCCACGGGGTGATACGGATTGCAAAAAAAGTCGGACGACCTAACAATCCGGCGCGTCATGAAATGAAAGGGAGGGCTGAGCCGGGGGTGGCCCTAAATGTCAATGGGAGTTTGCGTTCTGGGTACCCTAAGAGAAATCTCATTATTGCACCGAGTAACCTGCCAAAGTCCGGGGTGGCCCTACCAGGGGAAGAGCACCCGTTCTGCACCGGGGGGGGGGGCGAACGAGACGGCAGAATTAGGGGGGGGGGGGGGGGGGGGGGGGGGGGGGGGGGGGGGGGGTGACCAGGTGTCTAAGTGGTGTGTTGGTGTGGTGGTGGGGTTGTTGTGGGGGGCTTTTTGGTGGTGGTGGGGTTTTCCTCTCCTATCCCCCTTCTTTTGACTTCGGTCAATGACAGGAGATAGAACGCCAGGGCTAAAAAGGAAAAAAACTTCTCAACCGTGGGAGCGTGATCCTTCAAAAACCCCCAGCACTAGGAAAAGTAAAAAGAAAAAGGAAGAGAGAAATGAAATCATCTTCCATAAATACTGCGGCAGGAGGGAGTACGGAATTCTGACCATGATAGGGAATCTTACGGAACAGAGAGAAAAACTAATGGAAACGCGAAATTCAAGTCTGGACACACGAAGTCCCAAACATGCTATCAACATAAAAAAGACCCAAAGAAATGGACTGAACTATTTCTTCTAGAGTAGTTCGAAGAAACAAGAGAGTCGCGAACAAGGGTCCATAAGGGGGGCTCAAGGAAGGGGAGACAAGGAAAGGCTATATCTTCACGTGGCCTTGCAAGAACTATGAAAGTATAAGACCCAGAGCAATAGAAGAAAGAGCAAAACGAGGGGTTTTGGGGTACCTAATGCGGCCTCGAAGACGAAGGCTTACATTCAGATCACAGGAACGCGAACTCAGTCAATGGAACGGGGAGAACCCGAGTCTTCATCGACGGAACTCCTTTTGCATGAAGGATCAGAGGGCGAAGATACATGTAAGAGAGCAACGAAGCGGAAAAATTCAGGATTACTCCTTGAACCTTGAAAGGAAGGAAGACAAGACCATGGCTCGGGTCGGGGGGGGGGGGGGGTGGGGGGGGGGGGTGGGGGGGGGGGGGGGGGGGGTGGGAAGGGGGTTGGGTGTTTTGTGTTGTGGAGGGTGGACGCGGGTGTTGTAGGAGTGTGGGTGGCCACAGACGAAACTGAACCTATCGGTGGTACGTCTCGCTAACTGATCGGCCTTGGAATCTTAAAAAAAGGGGAAAGAGAAAGGGGACGAAATTATAGTTAAAGCGATTAGCCCCGTAAAAAACTAGTCAGCACGGGTGCAGCCAAGGGGCAACCGTTTCATTCCAGTCTTCAATAACCTAACCTATGGGGGAAAAGTTGGAATAAAGGATCTTGGTTGAAAGTTCGAAGGTGGGATGAAAAGAAGACCAAAAAGTAAGGCCCTTGGGGAGGCGACACTCAGGGGGAGAATGGAGTTACAGTCACTCATCCAGAAGGACCAGGATGACATGGGGGTAAGGGAGTCGAGGATCATGCGAATGGCTTCCTCAAAAAAAAGTCGTCAACCGAATGTCGAAGAAGGCATCTGGTAAGAAAAAATAAAAGGAAAGAGAAACGTTTCTAGAGGAAAGTACCGCAGGCGGCCGAATGTGCTTTTATCAGATAGCAGATGCATCAAGTGGGAAAAGACAAGCTGAGGCTAGAGGGGGGGGCTAAACATCCAACAATAACAAAACAAAAACTAAGATTAGAATGCAAGGGTACCTCGAGCACGGTCTCAAAAAGGAAAGAAGAAAAAGGACAGTGACCACAGGTCGGCGCCTGTCTATTCAATCGGTACTACGGAGACGGGGCGACTCCTGGGGGGGGGGGGGAGAAAATCCCCCTTCTTGGCTGGGCGAAAAACGCAACCTGATCACTTAAAAAGAGAGGAGAGAAAAAGAGAAGTCCGAGATCTATCCAATTAAAAACCCACGGAAAATGCGTACTGAACAGCAAACCAAATCTATTTCCAACGTGCGGTAAGTTGCGTCTCTCGGGGAAAGAGGAACCCAGAGATGGAAAATAAAACTATATTTAAAACTTCTCCCTAGAGGTTAAGGTTTATGAAAAAACTGAAAAAGAACCCGGGAGATACCAAGGGGGCATGACCGCGGGACCTGATCGGTTGAACGGGGGAAAAAAAAAAAAAAAAAAAAAAAAACAGTCCCTTGCCTCTCATCTGCTGTCTCGTAACACTGAGCGGTGCAACAAAATCGCGAAGAGAGGACCACACGAGATCTCAAGAGGCGCAGTCGTTGATCTTGAGCAGCGTCAGGGCCGCGGAAGGGGGGGGCAACAATGGTAACGCTGTGGCGTACCGGCGCGAGGGGGACGCGAGCGGGCCTTAAAAGCTCAGAAATAGCAGGGACTAATTAAAAATTGTAGCGGCGGCATAGATCCCGGGTCGGAAGGAAAAGGGGGGGGCGGTCTCTGGCTTGGACATCGAGACGGAGGAGAATAAAAGACAGAATTCCCAAGCAGAGGGAGCGGCGCTCGTACGTGGGGTCCTAACGTCGGCGAGCCCGAACCGAAGGAGTCAAAGTACAAGAGGCGGTATGAGGAAGGAGGCAGGAGATCGAACGGGGGGTCATGCGGGCCTTAGCCGAAGTTCTCATCTACGGTCGTCAAGGCCTCCAGAGCCTAGGGAGGAGAAAAAACGAGTCAAACGGACCTGTCGACGAAAACGGCGGTGGACCCTCCGGCTCCTCACGAAACAGGACCAAACACCGTGGGTGGGGGGAGAATCTTCAGACGGAGTTCCCCGCGTTGGCTAGGACCCGTGAGCGAGGTTATTACCTCTCATCTGAACGGAGGGCTCCAACAACGCAAGAGAGAGGGGGAAGAAAGGGTCAGCTCCTCTTCGGGTTCCTGTTTCTAGTGCCCTCTAGGGGCTGGGGAGGGATAGGGTACAGATTAAAAGAACGGGTTGGGAATTGCCCGTGAAGGCGCCTGCCCGAAGTCACCGAAAGAGCAGAGGAGACAGTCGCTGACACCGAAGGTAGGAGGAATCAGAGGTTGCAGTACAAAGGGGAGGGGGGAGGCATGGGCAGGCAGTGACCACAAAAGAAAGGAGGGGCGCGTACCTAACGAGTACTGAGCTCGGGAGGAGGGGAGGGATGCTGGCAAAATGGGAGGGGGAAAATGAACCAAATGCACCGGGGGCTCGCAACCGGGCTGCACAAGAAAGAAGAGGACGAAAAAAATCGAGGCAATCGGCTGGCGAACGGGAAGAGAGGTGGAAAATCGGTCACTTAGAGGGCAGGCACATAACCTTCCACGAATCAGAAAAAAGGAAGATAGGGGGTTCTGTAGGGGGGTCCTCGATCACGTTCCTGGGCCAGCAGAGACGGCACAGAAACCACGAGGTGACGAGAAGAGGAAAAAGCAATGCAACCCATCCTTCAACCGGGCCGATTACAAGTGGGATGGGAAAAAAAGGGGGAGTATGAGACACTATCCTAGAAGGAAGCCAGCTTCGAAAGTTTGGAGATGGGAGCTCCTCTCCTACGCAAATCCTGATGAGATAAAAAAACGGGGGGAGGGAAGGGAAAAGAAGATACTGCTATTCTTTCGGATAACCTCGAAGATGAAATGGGGAAGAGTGGCAGAAATCTGTTCCAAGACACTGGGTGTTGGAGAATCAAAAATTGAATATAAAACCCGAATCGTGGGAAGGAATGTCTATCTGATGGCGGGACGGTACAAAGCCAAAAAAAAAAAAGGAGGAAGGCGGCTTTCCAAGTCTAAACTCTGTTGAGGAACTCACAGGAAAAAGACAGTCCCCACCAAGAGCAGGAAGGAAAAAAAAGGAGTTGTAGCCTTACAATCAGGTCGCTATTAAGGGAAAAAAGGAAAGCTACGCCAGCGAAAAAATGGCTCGGACATCTCTTGAGTTCTCGGTGCCGATCTCTGGGCGAGTGTGGCGGTTAGACCGCACAGGAGGTTCAGCACATAAAAGGACTCTCGACAAAGGAGCGCCGCTCGAACATTAAAAAGGCTCAGAAGGGCGAGGACCAAGAGACCCACGGCGAAACAAGAGCAAGGTACATCGGTGGTCCAGAAACGAGCAGCTAGCTTCGTTCCGCGCAGGTACATTTGCATCATGCAAAGAAAAAGCAGCAAGTAATGCAATACTCTTTCAGTAATACACACTCCATCCTAAAAAGGTCAACCAGAAGCCAAGCGACGAGGGAATGACTGTCCGAAAAGGGTGGCGGATGACCGCAGCTCGATTCGGAGAGGAAAAGGGGGAACGAAGAACGAAGAGCCCTTGGCCGCTTCAGCGACGAAGAGACAAACAAAAAGCGGAAACGTTCTTCTCTAGTCCAAATAGAAACAAGCCGCTCCGAGTCCGATGGGAGAAAAGGGGAACTCGTCCTATGGGTGAAGACCCAGAAGCGAGGAAGGGTTGGGAAAAGGAGAAAGAACAACCGCCAAGCTCAAAAAGGCAATCCTCCTTCTGGGGAAAAGAAGCGCCCCTGGAAACGGGGACGGGAGGACAGGGAAATCGGAAGGCGAACTGTCTTTAGGTTCTTGAAGGAAAAAGATAGAAAAAAAATATTCGAAGAATAAAAGAGCAAAGGGGGGGGAATTCCTCTCTCGGAGAAAGAGTACAGCGAAACGTAGCCGCTCCACAATCTATAAAAGGGAACGGAGGAAAACAGTTATGATTATTCCAACTTAGCGCCAAAGAGACCGGCGGGAACCTCGAAAGGAGGAAAGATAGTGTGGGACTCAGACAGGACTCTGATGTCAATATGCTCTTAGAGTGGGGGAGCGAGTTTTTACGAGTAGTAGGCAGAGAGGAGGAATCCAAAGTCAACAAGGACAGAGGGCGTCAGGAAGGTAGGAGGGGGTAGGGAGGGAAAGGGGAAAGGGATAGTGGGAACATGAGTAAAAAGAGGGAGAGGTAAGCTTATGATGGAGTGGAGGGGTAAGAGGGGCAGTTGGTGAAAGAGGGAGGGGGGAGACAACGTAAAGGTGAGGGGGAGGAGTGAAGGGAAGGGAGAACAACAAAAAGAAAAGAAGGCCAAATGGGGCACTCGGGCGGCATTTCTGTCAGAAAAAAAGGACGACGAGGGGAGAAGTTGTTAAACTTCTCTTTTGGGAGGGGGCATAGCCTGGGGGAATGTGAATACGGACTACGCCAAGCCAAAAACTGGGGAAAGGGGGGGAAGGGGAGGAAACTCGGGTGCGGCGACCGTGGCGTAAGGGGGGGAAAAAGTGCCATATCATGGGGATCCAGGCGAGGCGAGGAAAAACTGAAGGAAGAAACTCCCTCGCACTTCTTGGCATGCTCGCTCGGATAAGGACGTCGAATAGGCATCATGGTGAGGAACTACCAGAAGCCGGCACCGCTTCTCCGGAACAAGAAAAGAAAAGGAAACCGACCTTGCAGGTTCAACGGGAGCGAGAAAGGGGAGAACGTCTCTATTTTAAAGCACTCTCGGAAAGGAAAGTACACACAAGAGAAAAAAGCGCCAAAAGGAGCCATAGGGGGGAGAAAGATTACAAGGTACTGCGCATTTACGTCATGCGGGGAATCCAGAGACGTCGAGAAGGGGAAGCCATGAGGAATATCGCTCGAGGCGGGGACTGTTACGCGGATACCGAGTCGCTAAGGGAAGAGAGGAAGGAGACACATGAAGACATCCAAGGTCACTCTCGGACACAAACCTCAAGGAACCCAACTTTCATAGGGGGTGGTCGCATTAGCACACCAACAAGAGGAGACCTTTAACCGGTTTGTTCGATAAAAAATTAGGGCAAAGAGTGAGTTGGTGCCTTCCCCTCGGGCCCGAGGGACCAAGGGCGAAAAAACACGGACTGACAGAGAAAAGGGTGGGGGAACGGGGTCTGAAGAGCAACATCTTAAGGAAAACGAAACTCTCGTTGCCCAAAAAGATGGAAGGGCAAGAAAGGAGGGGAAAAACCTCAAGGGCTATATCTGGAGATACACGATAGGCGCAGCGGGGCAGTGGCGAAGGTCTTTTGGGGAGGAACGTCATCCGTTAGCAAGGGACTAAGAGCGGCCAGCGCAGGTTCCAAAAGGGCTTCATACGCCTTGTGATATTCGCTCGATAAATGACATCGGGGAAAAACGAGATAGGGGGGGACGGAGAATGTCTGATCCGGCCCCATAGGCTGGAACCGATGAGAAAAGGCTCAGAATCGGAATGTTTGTCCCTCCGTCGCGGGAGGCCGAGGCAAGCAATAGGGTCAAAGGAAGAGGGATAAAGCAGGACTTTCTCTTGGGGGTCTGGGTGACTCAAGCCAACAGAGCTGTGTGGCTTCAGCCACGACCGCCTGGGTCTCAGCGGAGACACCAGGAAAGGGTAGGGAGGAGGAAAGTTTTAAGTAATAAGGGGCCAACAAATCTAACCTCCTCTTGGGCAGCTTGGCTTGGATGCCGCGCGCAAGATCGTCGGCGAAGGCAGGCTCACGGGATCGGTCGGGCACGAGGGGAGGCTCTTGTATAGCGAACAGACTGTGCAGTCAGACACCGCGCACGGTCTCGATGACGACGTCGCTAGAAGCGCTTCTTCGGTGTCGAATGTGAATTTGGGCTTGATCAGGGAAGGACCGGCGGATGGCCGATTCAGGGGATGCCTAGCGGGGTTAAGATCGCAACAGGAAAGGGGAGAATGCATGACTCAGGAAACGCCTCGGGGGGCTCAAGCCAGGAAAAAAGAGGAACTAGCGTTTCCTCGACCGTGCTCCTGTAGCGCAAGTTGAGGATGGGACGAACGCTGTCGGCGCGTGAACGACACACCTCACTGAGGTGAGGAGAGGATGAGGGGGAAATGCCTGGAGTTCCAAGAAAATCTGCCACCAGGTCGCCACAAAGAACCACTAAGATATTCATCGACAAGTCATTTTAGAACGGAGTCGCTGCAATCGGTGGGGAAGCATGATCCAGGGCGTCCCCGGAAAGCAAAACAGCCTGGTTCTTCATGCGGGCGGGCTGACTAGGGGGGCCGTCAAAAAAAGGCCTCGGAGCCATCGAGAAGAAAGACGGAAGAAAAACCGCTAGAACGAGAGAGACCAACGCACCGCCTATCGGTGGCGAAACTGGGGATGTATTCGAACAAGAACGTGGGCAGAAAAGGTGATGAGACGGCCATCTTCCAGCCAACGCGAGAAGGGAAATCTTGAGTCGCGCCCGCCGCGGACACCAGGAGGATTAGATCGCTCTCAACAGAACTGGTAAAGAGGAGAGAATCAGATCTACGGGGGGAAAAATATTTCTCGTGGCTGGTCATCGGGGCTAACGGAGGATGGGGGAAACGTCTCGCGTCTTAGAGCGACAAAAGGGGGTGGAAAAGTGCGTGGGCAACCGACTGGCCGTAGATAGGCGGGAAAGGGCAGAGAGGCATTCCCTTCTAAACGAAAGCTTTATCTGCCGAAGACGGAAAGGAGAAGATCAGGGACCCTTATACCATCCAAGAAAAGAAAAAAGGTGGTAGAAAAGGTAGGGGGAAAGAATGGGGGAGGAGTACTATATCCACGCAAGAGACGCAGAGAGAACGAAGATATAAAAGCTTGCCCATCGCGGGGTACTGATCAAAGGCTTAATCGGTTGGGAAAGATGGGCGGGCACCGCCCATGGAGTTAGATCCCTACGGAAACGTAATAGGGTCTGGAAAGGGGTATCTCGCATACTGTGGGAAAGCACTTCTAACAAAAGGGAAAAGGAAAAAGAGAGGCAGGGTAACATCTATCGCGCTGGAATACCTTGCGCGAGAACGCGATAACTAAGAAACAAGGCGTAGGGGCTAGGCCAACAACGGTAACCGTCATAACTCTCAGGAACCGACAGTGCACGGACGGTCCAGGAACAGCACGCACCCACGAGCAAGGAAGACAAATTCCTCGCCCGTCGTACGTCGAAAAGCTAGCGTTGGCGATAAAAAAGAAATTATAGGGGACGCCTTTACTTAAGCGACTCAACCTTTAACGCGTCAGCGGCACGACAGACGAAAACAAAAAATAAAAATCCCCATAACCCCGGCACCATCGGAAGCAAACACGATGTCGGCTAATGCCTGGGAAAAGGGAAAGGACAACAGCTCCTGCGACCAGTCCTTAGTACAACTGGTCGCGCAAACCTCGGCGAGGATGGGAAAGGACCGCACACTCTAGAGGAAGCATAAACCCATATCCATCTCCGAAAGAGTCACCGAGAGCAAAGTAAGGGAATCGGAAGGATGAGAGACTACTGCTTACCACATGAAGAGCCCAGTCGGAACGAAGGCAGGTTAGGTAAAGAAAACAGAGAGGGCTCACTATAATCGCACATTATGAGTAAAATGCTGGAGGGATAACGGAGACGGCTCCGAGAGGAAAAAAAGATGGAGCACTTTACCAGAAGATAGGAAGGCTAGTGCAGCAAAAATTCGCAGGTAAGTCAAGATCTTGAAGCGCCGCTATGATATTAAAGGCTTCAACACGACAGCGATCGGGGGGGAATCAGGAAAAACTTGGATCAGAGTGGTGTAACCTTTGAGAGAATATGTAGAGAGGAGAAAAGGAACCTCTAGCAGTTGCCAGGAACTGGTAACGCACCTCGAGCCGCAGTCAGTTGGTAGAAAAATGAGAGAATAAAAGGGGTTTATAAAACAAAAGAGGTATGGTTTTCGGGTGAAGGCCTGAAAGAGAAACTACGCAAAGAAAGGACTTGGCGCGACAAATCCCCGGAGTCTGGGGGGGGGGGGGGGGGGGGGGGGGGGGGGGGGGGGTGTGGGATATCTCTGTACATGACTAACAGGGAAGGGAAGTTGAACATGGGAGACCCGCGTAGAGGAAGTCAAAAGAAGCCCTCAACTTTCTTAGATACGAGAGAATGGGATTGCACTAAAAGAGAAAAGAAAAAATAGAGAGAGAGTACCGAAAGAGGGAAAGACCCTAAAGGTATAGTACGAAGTCATACAAAGGGGGAACCGATACGTGAGAAGGTGGAGCCATATCTTTCAACAAAAAGGTTATTTTAAAAGAGAGAGGCTGACTACTCGCCGCAGAGCATCGATGAACAAAGAAAAGAAGCCGGAGCATCCAGTTAAGTACTGACGGGAGCTCAATGGTAGTGAACCGCTTAACCTAGGGGGAAGTAGAGAAATGAAAAGGCCATTCTCTCCCAACACTTCGAAGGAAGAGATCCCGCCAGTTCACGAAGCAAGGAAAGGAAGATAAGCCTATGATCAGGTCACATCGCACCCACCACCATCAGGGTGTCGACGCGGAAATAATGTGTTGGGGGGGCGGAGCCGTCACACCCAGCCTAGGAATGGGGAAAAACATAAGGTGTTTTATAAAAATGTCCAGATTTCATTGTGAGAAAAAACGGACGCGCCACCCGAGAGGTTAGGACCTTCCTAACTTCCACGAATCGTAGGGCTTATCCAAAATCATAGTAAAAAGTCAAAAAAAAGATCGAAAGAATTCCTCTAGATTCGACTCGCTGCTGGGATCTATCGGGGTATCACGATGCGTATTAGAAGAGGCGCTGGGGTAAAGAAAGGCAAGAATAACGCTCGGGAAATGTCCAAGAGGACGTGTTCAAAGGAAATAAGGGGGGTAGATTCTGCTTCCGTCGATAAATTGGTCAAAGGGGGGGGAGGGGGAAGCCTTCGCTGCCAAGGAGAGGAGCTGCCGACGAAGAGGTGAGCAAACAAGACGTCGGTCCCGAAAGGGGAAGTAGCGGCAGGGGAACAAAACGGAGGCTTCTGCGAGGAATCCTCGTCACCCATGATCGGCGTGCTGGAGGCAGGAGATGGGGGAAGGGGAGTGAGGGGGTCAACCTTCCCCAGGAGGTCTTTCGGGGTCGGCGGAAAGCCTCCGCCGCAGGGGAGGAGCAAGCCGAGACAACCGGGGTGAGGGGCGGCGCATCTGTTTGTCTACACGTAAGTCCTCTGTCGACAGCAAAGCGTGCAGGATAGGAGGAATTGGGGGAGTGACTCGGAGAGCCCTCAGGTAGGAAGGCTGCTTAACTGGGATAGCGAGTCGCGGTTCCTTCCAGAGTACCTAAAGCGA
>Ga0179593_1479491_pt1 | contig 10330 bp, 26 predicted proteins | sample CZODoug2_1_08_16_FD_185931 | JGI IMG/M metagenome (GOLD analysis project Ga0179593, IMG submission 185931) | Vadose zone soil fungal communities from Angelo Coast Range Reserve, California, USA - CZODoug2_1_08_16fungal (PacBio error correction) | ecosystem: Environmental > Terrestrial > Soil >...
AAAGCGAGGGGAACGACGCAACGGCGTAAACAGGGTCCGGGGGGGTGGAAGGGGGAAAGGGGGGGCCAAGTGCCGAAAACTGACAAAAAAAAAAAAATGGTGACTTGGATCCCCAAAAAGAGAAAAACACGGGGTGTGGGGGTGGCCAGGCCGGAAAGGAGGAGAACAACCACTTGAAAAGGGCCTACCTTTTTGAACGTCATTGTATGGGAGACAAGGGGGAATTACCACGAATCTTTCCCACAAAAGGACAATCGGCGCTGCTCATCAAATGGCCAAAATCAAAAGAGAAACACAAAACCAACGGAAAAAAAGGGGGGAGGAGAAAAAAAGATTACAGTGTGGGGGTGCAGGATGCAGCGGTCTATGAAGGTGGAGAACTGCTGTACAATAATGAAGCAAGGGAGGATCAAATATGAAGGCAGACGGTCTCCAAAAATGTGTAGAAAACGGGTCACCAACAAAGGTGGGGGTAAAACTAAAAGAAAAGGGATCTGAACACGTGGGTAAACCTGTTCGTAACCAGAATGAAAGTAAGGGGAGGAGGAGGATGCCAAAGACTGCGCTTGTTGAAAAAAAAAAAAGGGGACGCCTGCCAAGGAAAGGGGGGAAAAAGTCCTGAACCTGTGGGTAGAGGGAAACCAGGGGTAACAACCTTGCAGAAACGGCCGGGATTTCGGGTGAAAAAAAGGCAAACATTTCGAAGATCAGAAAAATAACAAAAGGACTTTCCCCTAATGGTTCATCGAACAGACTCACAGGCAAGGCGGGGGGGGGTTACCGGTGTAAAAAAGGTGAAGGAAATGGGCCAAAGGGAAAACCAACTGGGGAAACAGGGGGGAAAAGCATTTCTGAAAAGCGGCCTTTGGGTGGTTGGAAGTGAACCACCACAAGAAAGAAGGGGGGAAAAATGGGTGGTCCTCACCAAAGTCGGAGAACACAAAATTCCCAAAACCTGAAAGTTTGGGGGAGGTTTGGGCCAAAAAAAAATTGGGAAGTGGCATGCAATCACGGATAATCGGGGAGAAAAAATGGGTCAAAGGTTAAAGGGACCAGATCAAAAACTCAAAAAGCAAGTAAGAAAAAACAGTTTAAAAAAGGTTCAGGGGGGGGGAGTCTCAAGAGACACCGGAAGAAAAAACATTTGAAGGTCGGGCAGAATCCAGAAATGATAGAATCAAATTCCCCAGCCGGGATGGGAAAAGGAGGGGGTTGGGTGAGAGCAGCCGGAGGCGAAGGGAACCAAAATAGTCACAAAAGGGGCAAAACCTGCCAGAAAGAAGAAAAGCCGACGTTAACCGTTTTAAGCGAAAACAAAAGGGGCAGTCTGAAATTAAGACATTGTGGGAAGCCCATTGAGGTTAATGTCGGAACTAAAAATTCGGACAAGTCTACAGGCTCAAAAAGGAAAATGGAGATAAGGGGGAACCAAAGTGGGGGGCGCTCGGGCGCAGAACGACGACAACGGGGGGTTTAAGCGGGGGAGAGTTACAGACGGCGGGCAATGATCCAGGAAGGTAGCAGGGGACAAGAAAAGAAAATTCCGTACTAATTAAACCAAGGGGAAACATGGCGAAAAGGGGATCAAAGAAACAGATAAAAGCAAAAACGGTAGAGGTCCCAGTACAAAAAAAAAGACTGCCAAACTTGAAGAAAAGTTACCCACAAAGCTTCAGTGGGAAATGAAGCGAATAAAACTAGTCAAAACAAGTAAAAAAGACGGGAACGTTCGTGAATTGTAGAAAACCGGGGACCATAAAGATGTAGGGGGGGGGCATTAGAAGCTCGAACAGACTGAAATAACGTAATGCAAACACGAGTGGGCGGGGCCAAAAGGCGACAAAAGGTCACTTCAATAGGGGGGAGCAAGGGAAGTGTGGAACGCGGGGAAGGAGAGGGGGGGGACTTGCAGGGGGAGAAAAAAGGGGGTGGACAGTGTGGACAGTAGGGGTTGGATCGCACTTTTCGCCAGCCAGGAATCGGAGGGGGGCTAAGAGCAAATTTCCGTTGCGTCGGGCCAACGTGGGCCGGCAGAACATGCGTACACTGCGGACCTGCGTTTGTGAGTTAAAAGGGGGGGGGTGGGGAAAAAAGCTAAAAATCCCAACACAACGCCCAAAAAGGAAAGCCTAAGCATGAATGTCAACACAGGCGGAGGGGAATGGGGGGGGATGGAAAAAGGACGAGAAGTGGGTCAGTTGTTTAACATGTTGGAAAGGGGCACAAGGAAGGAAGGGATCTAGCAAGAAGATCGGAGAACTCATATGTTGGGGCAATAAGTAAAAGGAAAGAGGGGAGAAAAAAACCTGGGGTCATTTTCGAGGTCAGTCTGTTGCAAATAGGACAGGGCCCGGCGACGTTGTCACTTCAATCGTGAAAGAGGAAGTGCTGGGTCAGGGAAAAAAAAAAAAAATTGTGGGAGTCGAGAAGCTTTTTACATGGCGAAGACGCCCGATAGAGTGGCAAAAGGCAGATTTTTTTCGGGCCAACCTGTTGGGTTCAAAGACCAGGGAAAGGTTTAGTGAGAAAGAGGGGGGGGAAACTCTTAAGGGAAAACCGTGACCTTTTTTGCCATGAAAAGTACCGTGCGGTGACGTCGATCCGCGGCAGGAAGGCAAAAAATTTTCACAAGGGAGTCGGTTACCGTCAAGAAGTTGCTTCCGGTCAATGGCAACGGTAACCAGGTTTTTCTTAAGCAGCAAAGGACGGTTTCGGGGAAACGGAAGAGGGAAGGCATGGGGTTATCTCAATAGGGAAAAAGGGACGGGGGACAACGGCTGGTACGCTTAGTTGTTGTTTGAGGGAGGCGTTGTTCGGGGGGGGTGGTAAAAAAAAGGTCGGAAACTGTACAGACGGGGACGACAAAACGAAGGGCAACGCCAACACAATCCGGAACACGGTAAAAAACGGTGCGGCAACTTCATCCTCGGCCAGGTTGGGGGGGAAACCGAAGAGAACTATAAATACCGATAAGTGGGGGGGCTGAACTCAGGAAAATGGAAAAGTCCCTGGTGAGTGGGAAGGGGGGACCCAGAGGACCCACGGACGGGGGGTGCAGGTCCACTTGGAGAGGTGGTAGGACAGGAGACCACACCCGAAAACAAAGCCTTTTTGGAAGGAGGGGGAGCCGTCCAAAGGGGACCACTGGGGGACCCCTAGTGGGGGCCGGCAGACTAGGAGAGGACGTGAAAAAGGCCCTGGGGGGTCAAAAAGCAACTAAAAAAGGTTTTTCATCTCTCGAAAAAAAAACAAAAGGAGGAGAAAAGGGAAAAAGGAAAACTAAAAGGGATCACTTAGGGAGAAAACCATGCAGAACTTGAGAAAAAAACGCACACCGACCACGGCCAGAAACGCCCAACCACTAGGTTAAGAAGGGGAGGGACCAGGACTCCTCCCTGCCGGAAAAGCCGGGTTTGGGGGGGGCCGGGATCACCGCTACAAAAAACCGAATCAGAAAAAGGAAACAGACGTGACCGGGTGGAAAAAGGAAGATGAAAAAGACCACGGCACACTGGCAAAAATTTTGTTTTAAAGAGAGGGGCCAGAAGGTAGTGTTGGAGCGGGATCGATTTGCAAAAAAAAAAGGGAGAGAAGAGAAGACTTGATGGGGAACGCACGTTGTAAGGGGGGGGGGCAAAAGTGGGGAAAATCAAGATTGAGCCCAAGTAGACAGGGGGGGGCAGAAAACCCAAACAAAGGGAAAACGAAGAGACAAAGAACCGCCAAAAGAGCTAAAGAACGTTGGCATACGAAATCTAAAAAGAGAAGATTTGAACCAAGGAAGGGAAATAAGTGGGTGTTTCCTTAGGCGGGTTCATGTAAAAAAACGAAAAAAACAGAAGGAAAAATGATTAAGAACCTGGTACGCCAGGGAAAAAGGGGGGCAAATTCGGGAAGGGGGACAGAACTACGGGGAAAAGTCACGTCAAAAGGACCAAACGATGGACAAAAACCCGAAAACCCAGGTTATGTTTTATGGCAAAATAAAGCTGAGAATAAGAAAGGCCAGCAGGGGGAACGTAAAAACGGGGTACTGGGGTCAGGGGGAAAAAAAGGGGGCCCCGATAAAACAGTGAAGGGGTCTGAACTCGATAATCGTGCGCGGATGGCAGCCATGTAAAGGCGATGAGCAGAAGCCAAATGAGGGAGGAAAGGACACCTTGAATAAACACACAAGCCCTCTCTGGACAAGGGCAGAAGAAAAAACACAAACGGGGGCTATGGTGTGACAGGCTGGAAAAAAGAAAAAAAAAAAAAAGTGGGAAGTAACATGGCCAACAGCAGAAGCGGGCAAACTACAGAAAGTCCTCACGAAGAAATCTTGGAGAGGGAGAGAAAAGATGGCTGTAAGAAAAAGGAACATGTGTAAAACGAAAACCAATAGAGTTTGAAAAAAAGAAAGTAAACGGGGCAGGTGGCAAAAAAACATCAAGGAGGAAAACTTCTGCACCAAAGAGCGCATTGGATGAGGCAAGCTAAAAGTGGACGAGTCGAAGAAGGGAAAACGTCAATTGGGACGGCAGTGAAACACGGAGAAAAAAAAGAGTGGACTGTAAAACCCCTCAGTAGGTCCCGAGGGGGGGAGATGAGAAAAAATCTGTCAAAACCAACGGTCCCAATTAGTCCACTCATAATCAACGCACTTGTCAAACAACTCCTGAAACATTTCTCAAACAATGAAGAGAGAAAGTCAAACATCGGAAAACCAACGCGCGGGTCAAGAACCGTTTCGAAGACGAAATTCGAAGGCAGGATAAAGAGGATCTGGACGACGTAAAACCTCACGAAAATAAACAGCCGGGGGGGTAAGGGGAGACGCCAGGAGGGGCTACAAAGAAGAGGGTGGGTAATCAGGGACCTGCAAAGGCTCAGAATTACGGAAAAAAAAGAAAGGGGGGGGGCTCTGAAACCCTACGACGGACTAATTTTGCAAACAGTGCATTGGCTCCATTCACACCTGGCCAAAGTGTCAAAAAGAGGGGGTGGGGAATCTCGATACGCGGGAAAAAGAAAAAAAGGGCATCAGGACGACACCAGCGACCGATAAAAAACCTCCAGGAAAGTAGGACGAAGGGGGTAAAACCAATTTATCGCAGTTCTCCTCTCGTGGGATGACAGTCGAAGGGGGTAAAACCTCCGGGATGTGAGGAAGGAAACACAACACAGTACACAAGGGAAGAGGGGAGGGGGAAAAAATCCAGGGACGAGCGGAAAAAAAAGGGGTTACATGAAGCAGTCCCTGTAGGAGGCAGCCTGGTGGGTGGGTGGAACCAGGAGGGGTGTCAAGAACAGGACCAGGCTGCGATAAAAAAACGCTCAGTTTGACGCAACCATCCGAGAAAAAGGAGAGCTAGGAGGGAAAAAGACGTCAACAACTAAATGTCAAACTAAACCGGAGTCGTGGAGCCTGTGAAAGGGAAACCGGAAAAAAAACGATCTGAGTGTAGATCGCAGAATAAAACGCTCGGGACCAGTAGGAGACCACGACATTACGCGAAGAATGGGAAAGGAAAAAAGAAAACAAATGTTTTTTGCAAAAAAGTTCGGAATGGGGGTGTAAAGAAGGAGGAAGAGGAAAAAGAGGCCTAAAACGGGGCGGTACGCTAACTAAGAGGGTGTCGAAAAGGGGTTACGTGTGAAGGTTGGGACAAATTAAAAAAAAACGGACATCAAATCGACCCTTAAAAAACGCAAGGACGAGGAAGAGTGATTAAAAAGGAGGGGCCCGGGGGGAATGGGTGACTGGAAAGAAACCGATACGGTTGAGTACAACCCAAAAACCCCCCCCACAAACCGCCTGCTGACCAGGGGTTTAAAAAGGATCTCAAAATTCACAACCAGTCGACAAGCGGGCCGGGACAGCGGAAAAAAAACGTAAAAAGCAGCCGAAAAGGGTTGTTGAAAAAAAGCGCTGCATCAGAAACCAAGGACCACTAAACCGGTAAGGGGAATCTTTAACAAAACGAACGGTTGAAAGGGGCCAGAAAGAAGGGGAAAAAACATCCCACTGGTTGGGTGGGGGGGAAAGGAGAAAAACCCATTTGGGAAAGGAACCTGGGTGAATGCCTGAAAATATTTGAAATAAGGGACTCAAGGGGAGGTTGCCCCCAAGGTACGGGCAAACCTCACAAAGGGAACGATGTCAAATGAGGAAACCATCTGGCCAAACATCTCAAGTCAACAAAAAAAAAAAAAAAGGGGGGAGGGGAGCAAAGAGAGAGGATGGGGTTTACCAAAGACATGATGCAGCGGGGAAAGGAAAAAGGTTGAAAAGAAGTTGGAAGCCAAGGAGCAATGAGGGAAATTAGGAAGGGGGATGAAAAAAGGGTACTCAAAGGTTACGAACGGGCAAACAACACCAAAAGGGGGAGTGTGGAAAAGAAAAAAAACGGGGGGAAATGACAATTGACCGCTGGTGGGAAACCGAATCAAAGACCGGGTGGGTGTTTTGGGAAAAAGGGGAAGAGGATGCAATCAAAGTTTGTGTAAAAAAGTGGAAGGCGGACCGGGCTGGGAAAGGGAGAGGTGGGGGACCTTCCTGCGAGGGTGAAGGGAGAAAAAATTGGGGGGGTTAAAGGGGGAACACGGCAGGGATGTGCCGTGCCAACACACGGAGGTTTCCGGGGGGAAATCCCTAAAAAAATCGGAAACTAAGGGAAAGGTAAACTCCAGGAAGCAGAAGGCAGGCGGTTTTTGAAGGGATATGCAGGTAAAAAGGAAAAAGGTGAAAAAGGGAAATTACTCAGGGGTTTTAGAGGAACCCCCGCAATCAAGAGGGGCACTGTGTCAAAAGACGGTTCAAAAAAAAAAAAGACGAACAGGTTTGGGTGGGGATGAAAAAAAATGGGGTAATGTCATGAAACATATCGGATAAGGCACTGGATTCCTGGGTCCCGAAAAAAAGGGGAAAGAAAACTGCAAGAATAGGGCGGGTTGAAATGTGGAATTTACATTCTCACACGAGCCGACATTTTAAAGAGGCGTGCAGGAAACAAGAGGGGGGGGGAGAAAGATCAATTGTAAAGCCGGATGCAAAAGCTTGGTTGGGGTCAAGAAGGGACCGGCTAAATAAATGGGGAACATCTACACCAACAGGTCCTTCAAAAAAAGAAAGAACTGCTTACAGGGGGTCGTGTTACGCGCTCAAGGAGGGAAGAAAATTGGAGTGGAGCCGTGTGGCGTGTTATGAATGAAACGAACCATGGACAGTCAGAAAGATACAGAAGAGAAATGCGATAAAAAAACTGGACCCAAAATTGTGGGTACGGAAGAAAAATCTCCCGGAGTTTATCGTCAAGGGTTCAGAAACGCTGCAAGGATCCTGAAAGGAAAACCGACAAAGAGTCCCCCACTTGTGGGCCCGTGACGGGGAGAAAGGAAAAATAGAAGTCATGGGGGGAGAAGCCACATTGGGAGTCCTTGATACACCCCCTGGAAGATTCCGGGCTTCGGTTAAATCCCGCAGTCACAGGACACATTACAAGGCATCCTGGAACAGGGGGGGGTTGGAAGCCTGAAAAAAAAAAAGGGTGTAAACCTCCGAATCAGTAGGACCGGTGGGAAAACGGTCCCCAGCCACGAGGGGATGATGAACAAGCCATTTACCAGGAAATCGGGGGGGAACCCAACAATGGGCAGGTGGTGAAAAAAGGGGTAGAGGTGACTCAGTTAGTGTGGACCGAGGTTGGCCTGTGTAGTGGATCTCAACAGCAGAAATTAACTGAAAGGGGGGGCACTAAGTCAAACTCAAGTCCCAGTTTGACCACTGCGGCAAAGGGAGGGCTTCACTGCGTCACGAGGCGTAAAAACCACTTTGGTTAGAAAAACAACTCATCCCACATAATCTCGCCAGAAGGGACCTGCCTACTGGGAAAAAAAAAAAAAATCGGGAGGGGGGAAAAGGGGCGAGATTGGTCAAGGGTGGGTAAAAGTGTAGTCACGGAAGGAGAAAGAAAAAAGCTGAATAAAAAAAAAAAGGCAAAAAACGGGGGGGAGAAGGTAAAAGTGTTGTGAGGAAGGGGGATAGGTAGGGAGGAGGGAAACCGAGAAGGGGGGGGGGGGTGGGGGTGAAGGGGGGGGGAGGGAGGGGGATGGAGCGGGGATGGGAAAGTTGGGAAAGCGATGGAGGGGGGAGGGGGGGGGCGGGGCCGGAGAGAAAAAGAAATTGACAGAGCGGCGGGGGGAAAGGGGGAGGGAGTCGGGGGGGGCGAAGGGTTGTATGGGAGGAGAGGGCGGAGAGGGATATGGTAAAAAAGAGGGTGAGGCCGCAGGTGGGGGCGAGAAGTAGGTGGGAGGGGAGAAGAGGAGGGGAAAAGAAAGAGAAAGACAGAAGGGGGGGGGTGGGCCGGAAGTGAGGGAGGGGGGGGGAGGGGGTGAGGAGAGAAGGAGGAGGAAGGTGGACGTAGAGGAGAGAGAGTTAAGGGGGAGAGATGAGCCGGTGGAAGGGGTAGTGGAAGAGAAGTGAAGATGGGGTTGGGGGGGGGGGTAGTAGGGGGGAGGGGGGGGAAGGAAATCGAGGATGGGGGGTACGAGAGTAAGGGGAGCTGATAGGAGGAAGGAAGGGATGGAGATGGGGGGGGAGGGGGGAAAGGGTGATAGAGGGGGAAGAGCAATAGGGTGGGGGGGGGGGGGGTTGGTTGGTGGGGGTGTGGAGGAGAGTGGAGTGGGGTGGGGTGAAGGAAGAAAGATGAGGTAGACGAGTGGGGGGAGAAGGAGAAGAGGGACGAGATAGGAAATCGGGATGAGGCGGATGACAAGGAGGAGAAGAGGAGGAATGTGGGGGAGGGGGAAGGGAAGAGGGGGGGAGGGGGGGAGAGGATGGAGGAGGGTGAAGGGAGGGTGAAGGGCGGGAGGGTAACGAGGGGGGGAGTTAGAGGTGGAAAGTGAGGGGAGGAAGAGGGGGCGGCTGGAGGAGGGGGGGGGGGGGAGAAGGGGGGGAACGAGGGAGGGGGAGGGAAGGGTGGGGGAGTAAGAGGGAGAAGGGAGAGAAAAAAAAGGGAGGGGTAGAGGGGGAGGGAGAGGCGATAAAGGGAAGGGGAGGGAGTAGATGATGGGGGGAAGATGGCGGGGAGGAAAGGGGGAGGGGGGAGGGGTTGGAAAGGAAGGGGGGGGGAAAGCAAGGCGGCAGAGAGTTGGAGAGGGGAACGGGGTAAAAAGGGGGCGAGAGGAGGGGGGGGGGGGAGAGGGGGAAGGAAAATAGTGGGGGGGGGTAGGGCAAGGGAGAGAGTGTTACATGGAGGGGGGGGGTAAGGAGGAGGGGAAGGGGAGGGGTGAAAAAGAAAGGTGGGAAGGCAGAGCGGGGGCGTTGAGAAGGGAAAAGATGGAGGTAAGGGAGGGGAGGGGTTACAAGGGGGGGTGGGAGGGAGGAGTGGAGGGGGGAGAGGTGGGGAGAGAAGGGGAAAGAGAGAAGGGGGGAGCGATAGGGAATCGGAGGAGAGAGGAGGTGGATTGGTTGGGAAGGGAGAGTGGGCGGTAAGAAGGAGGAGAGAGGGGGGATAGGGTGGGAGGGAAAAAATGGGGGTGGGGAGGGGGCGGAGGGGGAGAAGGGGGAGGGGGAAGAAGATAGAAGTGTCATAAAGGGAGAAGGGGGGTTGGAGGGCAATGGGAGCTGGTGAAGGAGACGGGGCGAGGAAGGGGGAGGAGAGGGTGGGGAGAGGGTGGACGAGGTGAGGAAGAGCGAGGACGGAGAGGGGGGAGGGTAGGGGAGAAGGATGGTAGGGAAGGGGGCGGGGATGGGAAAGAAAGGTGTAGAGATCGAGAGTTGGGCGGGGGGGAGAGGGGAAGGATGAAGAAGAAGGGGAGGGGAAGGGGGGGAAGGAAAGGAGGGGAATAGAGGTAAGGGGGGGGAGGGAGATTGTGGGAAGGAGAGGGGGGAGGGAAGGAGGGGGGGGGGGCTGGACAGGGAGGGAGTACAAGGAGAATGGGGAGGGGGAGGAGAGTCAAGCGGGAGGGGAGAGGAAGGGGAGGAGGGGGGGGGGGCAAAGAAAACGGAGGGAAGGGGACACCAAAAAAAACAACTTCCTTTTCTCGGGGGACAAAAAGCACGTCAACCAAACTCAGTTCTGCCGAGGGGGGAAGGGCTGGTGTGTAGGACTGGGCGGAAGGGGGAGGGCACGTCATCGCCTCCTTCAGGAGTAAAAAAAAGAAAAGAAAAAATAGAGGGCAGGAAGGCAAAGGGGATTCAGCCAAGTTGGAAAAAACAGAAAAAAACGGTTTGGGATGGGTAAACGGACAGGGGACTAACGTGCCAGGAAGTTTTGAATACAACGATGGAGAAAAGGGGCGCTTCACAGAGTAAGGAAAAATTGGGATGCAGGGGGGAGGAGAAAAA
>Ga0179593_1275685_pt1 | contig 10329 bp, 9 predicted proteins | sample CZODoug2_1_08_16_FD_185931 | JGI IMG/M metagenome (GOLD analysis project Ga0179593, IMG submission 185931) | Vadose zone soil fungal communities from Angelo Coast Range Reserve, California, USA - CZODoug2_1_08_16fungal (PacBio error correction) | ecosystem: Environmental > Terrestrial > Soil >...
TTTTAGAGGAGAATAGGACTATGTGAAAAATTCGCCACTGTTGACGTGGTCGTCTTTAACCCATGCAATGTAACCTGGACAATAGCCTGGAGGTAGGAGGGGCAGGGCTTAAAACTTTATCGTCTCAGAAAATTACGGAAAATCCACAGGAAAGAACATACTCTACGGGTCGCGTTCATTCAAGGAAAGAGCGAGTAATCTGGAAAGCAAAAGACCCCAGAAATTAGCGATCAGCCGGACATGGTCACAGAGATTAAGGTACGGAATCAGTGTCTAAACTACCTCCCTCCAGAGCGGACTCCAATGAAGGAAAGACTGCAGCATATAGCGAGATAATACTCGTTCCAACTGAGCACACACGCAACGATGAGAGTCAGGCGCCGGGGGGGGAGCTGATAACAGGGGCCGGGGGAATGATTACGGTGGTTCATGCGCATGGAAAACTCAGCTAAGGGTTTGGGGGTTTCCAACCTGTTGAAGCAAAAATTACCACGATGCAACCCATTGTATAAGTCGGGAACGGAGGGTCGTACGACGCGTCGTGATAAGCCTTACATCTTAGTCCTTCTGGATCAAAGGTCATCGGATTGGTATGAGCAGCGTGATGATATTCACTGCACAGTCCACGGTATCGAGTCAGCGCTGGGAAGGTCAGCAAAGCAGGCTGTCGGAAGTTGTGTTCTGGACAGTCAGCAAACAATCGAACGCTCTCGTTCAGGAGGGTTTCATGTTGGAGGTCGGCCCACGCAGGTGGATTCGCCCTTAAGCTGGGCAAGGAAAACGACGTGGTAAAGGGAAAATGGCCGTAAAGGAGCAGTTTACTGGACGGCAGAGGGCGAGATGGCAACGCTTAATTAAAGCGTACGAAATTGGGTGCATCGTCCACTGGACATGGTTTTCTAGTCGTAAGGCGGGGGGGCGAGATAATCGACATAAATCTCGTAGACGGAGCGTCTTGTATCACTCTTGATCGAACCACGTGGGCTAGCGTAATTTTCCGGAGCCAAGAAAACAGGTAAAAGAAAAAAGCGTAATTAAGGGTTAGGCCTTATCCTCCCAGGATGCTACTGTTGCATAGACCACATTGGTCCTAGTGACGCGATCGTGCTAATTTCAGGTGTGGTAAGACGAAGGAGCAGGTCGACGAAAGTGGGTTGGCATGCTCTCTAGAGGAGGAGGAGGAGAATTCCGAAGCAAAACGCAACCTATACGGGACGAGGGCCGCAGTCCGCTCATTTGGCTTGCGCGACCGACTACGCCACTTCGCGGAGTAAAAGCGAGGACGTGTCTACCGGCAGCCAGAAAAAACAAAGATGGTAAGTCCCGTGAACCGATTAGAGAAACGAAGGCGAAAAAGGGAAGGTGGGCCTCGGGGGAAAAGGGGGGGCAAAAAGAAAAGAAAAAAAGATGTGGTCACACTCCTAGAAAAAGATATATCGGACAAAACACTAAACAGACGATGTTGGCAGCATCTTAGTGGTGGGGGAGCGCTCAAGAAGGGGAAGGGTAACTGCGAATACTCCTACACCTTGCAGTTGGGGGCGGGAGAAGGAATAGTAGGGGGAAACCATAACGGGACCGTCAAAGAACTTTAAAAATCTACATAGTCGGGGGAGGAGGCAAAAACGACCAACAGGCAACGAGAAGGAGGGAGCGTAAACTTTCTAGAGTTGAATTGAACAGAGGGAAACAACGCCGACTGGGTGCAACTCAAGAGTAAAAAAGATCGGGGGGCATCGGGGTTGATTAAGAATCAAAAGAAAGGAATCAAAAAACGTGAAAATTGCGCCTCAGACGCCCTAGATACCAGGAAAAAAATCTTGGATCGCTCGCGAGGGGGGAGCACGCAGGATCGCGTCCTCTCTATGATGGGCCTACACGTTCGACTTTGGAATAGTAGTAAGAGAGGATCGGGCTCCGCCAAAGTAGTCGGAAAAAGGAAACAGATTGGGGGACGTAGACCAAGACTACGAGATTCAACGAAACGCGGCGGAGTCACCGAATAAGGTTGGACATCTCCACGTGTAGTGCAATCGCCAACGGGGGGGGGGGGCAAGAAAAAGAGTGGGGCAGAGAACTTTTTACTTGGTCTTCCGTAAGCGGAGATTAAACACTTCATGGACGGGGGGGGTGGGAAAAAGGGGCGAAAGCGGATCGGGCATAGGGTCTTGGGGGTTGGGGGGGTTTGAGCCTGAATTAGTACCAACGGGCGCCGCCGACGGCCCAAGGGGGAAGAACCGGTTTGATCGAACACATTTTCAAAAGGGCATTCTTTACTGCTGTTGTCGCGCCGGGGGTCGAGGAGAGGGAGAACAGTTCTATAAACATAGTAAGAATAAATGGGTATCGCGAGAACATGAAACGTATGCCACCAGAAGAAAAAAGAGCAGCAGAAAAGAAAGTAAACTTACGAAGAGGAAAAAACAGGGACACAAATTCTGGGGAAAACAAGATAGCAGTATCGTCCTTCCTGCCAGCGAGACAAGAAAGCAGAGGTAGAAATCTAAAAGGGCGAGGAGAAACGAAAGTTCTCTCCGCTGCCGGCATGAAAGAGCCGAGACCGGAAGAGCTTTACAACACAAAAAGATCATGTTGGACAGGATGCACGCCGAAAAGTCACTGCAAAGCTCAACTAATGAAAAGGGGGGGGGAAAAAAAGGAAGGAACGGAACTTTGGGGGGAGGACTAATTAGCAATCTAAAAGACTCAACAACCAACAAAGAATGAAAAGAGAAGACATCGTCCCATCCCAAAACCAGGTAGAGGGGGGGGAAAAGGGAACGAAGAACCGTGCGGGAGCTTTTGCATTTTCAAAAGGTGGAGCGGGGAGGGGGGAAAAGCATTGCGTGAAGGGCATTAAAAAACGCGTGGAGGGCGCGTTTAACCCGGGCCATAAGAGGGGGAACCAAGAGGGCATCTCCATGTAATCGCACGAACAATGAGGGGGGACGCTAAGAGGAAAAATGAGCTAAAGCCATGCGGCGTGAAGGGACATTGGAGGGGGGGGCCGGGCGTGTCAGCTTTTTGAAAAAACGCTTGGTGGGGGGGGAGGGCGCGTCTGGGAAAAGTATTCAGCGTAATGTGCGAGAGCGGGGAAACATCGGCGGCAATGTTACCATGCCGTAAAGGGTTACTGCCGTGAATCGAATGAAGAAATATCCTCTACCCGAAGAAAAGAAACTGCACAGACTTACAAACTTTGTTCAAACAGCCTCGAACCTTACCGCTGGCCTATTACGTCAGTTAAAAAACAAACCAAAAAAATTGCAAAAAAATTTTAAAGAAGCCGGTCCAAAAAAGAAACCATTAGTACGATTTTAAAATTTTAAAAAAGCTTACGACAACCCCCCAAGGTATGCGGGGGGCAATTCGTTGGGGGGAGGAGACGGTTCAAGGCCGTCACTTTGGATAGACGCCTTATGAGGGAAGCCAAGCTAGCTCCTATGGCAAATCCAAAATTGAGTAGAGGGAGGCGAACAAGTTAACGCAAGACATCTACGTTGGGTTCAAGAGATGAGGGGGGGGGGCAGATTCGGAGACGATCTGGTACTGCCCGTGGGGCATCGGAAACTTCCTCCCAGGATCGCAGAGCAAGGGTACGGGGGAGGGCGTCTGGCGAGATTGGAAAGGAACTCGGCAAGTAGGAAGCGGTCATACTGCGATGACAAGCGTTCTGGGAGTGAAGTGGACTCGGAGCTTGATTTGGTAGTGCAGAGCACATGAAAATCGTAGTGTGGCGTAATCGAACGCTCTCTGGTATAACAGGGGGGGGGGATGTGTGGGTCTTTAGCAGACGAACAGACTGATACGCTGTTTAAGCCAGGATCTTTTGCCAGGACTCTGGTTGGGAAAAAACTATGAAAAAAAGATAAGGCAGACGGGCGGCGGGACATCGAGGAAGGAAAACTATTAGAGGCTCAAAAAAGAGGGTGGCCGAGATTCTGTGGAGGGTGTACTATGCTAGGATAAAGGAGGAACGCGGCTGTCGTAAAGTGTAAAAAGAAGAGAAGCAGGTCGAAAACCGAGAACCCCCGAGGCCTTGGTGCGGAGACATCTTGTAAGTGAGTCCAACCGGTAAATGTTCTCGGGAGGCGTCTCCGGCTCTCTACCTCTCGCAGTGAAAAGGTGTTAAAGTCATCACGCATACTCATCAGGGTTAATTGAACTTTTGGAACACATCAGGAAGTGAACAGTAGGGACGATTGGCGGAAGATGGAGAGAGCGCCAGCGCGCTAAGGGGAATGAACAAAAGAGGGGGGGGAGGGGGGAGGAAAAAGGGGGGGGACAACTTCGGACTGACACATGTAAATACTGAAGGGAAAAACTATGACCTGGAGGATTACGAAATGGGGGTGCAATCGAACGCGATTTATAACTATTTCCGTAAGAGTCTTGGGACGATGCAGGGTGAAGGCAAACCTTATCACTGGTTGGTAAGAAGAAGAGAGGAGCTGTTCGGAGGGCCCCTTTTGCCCGGGGGAATAAAGTAGACAATTCACCTCTTAAAATAGAACTAGACACATAAAAAGCCATAAAATCAAATAAGGACCCTAAAGAGAGGAGGGCGATCTGCAATAGTTGTCAAAAAGCAATGCTAGGGGGTCTCAACTATACCGAAGTAGTTCCGTTCTGTTGGAGAGATCAGATACCTCGTAACGTGTATAACCTAGACCGATGGGCAGACACACACCTTAAACATAAATCGTCTCCCTCTCTTCCCCTTAAAATGTTTTTTAAAAGACATAGGACAAACACGGAGGGGGAAGATGAATGCGGGTGGGTAAGAGCAGAAAGCCGGAAACCTCCTCTGGGGGCTATTCATAGGGTCATGAAAGATCGTACGGAGAAGACTCGAATCAAAAGGGTCCGAAGGAAACAGACGAGAAAACGGGATGCTGTAAAAGGAAGAGTAAGAACCGCTGCCGGGTGACTCATCCGAGCAGATCAAAGGGTTGAGAGCAAGGTGTGAGCGAGGGTGAACCTAATTGGTTCTTGAAACAAAGATTAAAGACAATATCCTCTCCATTCCCGTCTATCGACTTACACAACCCCGGAAGCTTGAAATAAGGAATCGTCGACGAGGAAGGGGGCGATTCGAGGACTTCCGGGTCCGTACCGCAGACAGTATCCTGACAGGGGCAGCCCTGAGGAGCAACAGAAGACCAAGTAGACAAATATAGGACACTCGTGAAAATTCCGCTTTGAAACTCAAAGTGTTAAGTATTTCAGGAAGAAGGTGGGGAACAAGCGCCGTAAGTAGCGGAAAAAAAAGGCGGGGGGGGATGATGGGTAAAGAAGATTGCCGGACTTCCTGAAAGTTTAGGGTAGTGAACTCAGTAAGGAGAACAACTGGGGAGGGATTTGAGATGAGGGGGGCAGGAAAGGTACGAGGGAGTGTGCGGTGATAGAGTCTTTCCGGGGAAGGGGGAGGAGGGCCTTCACGCATATGAAGCTGAAAGGCGGTCACCAAAAAGCCCAACGCCAAAAGGGAAAAGATTCCAGTCCGGGCGGCGGAACGGTGCAGTCCCACCTGGGGGGGGGGCGCGCCACTGAGGATTCGAAGCAGGCACAGGGTCAGTTAGTGGCGCACTGTATATCGACAAGCTGTCATGGGGCACGATAAAAGAGGTTACCATTACAAAAAAAATATAGGAATCTGGTTGAAAGAACGGAGAAATGGAGCGATCAGGTGGAAAACAAGAAGTATACGCCACGAGCTAGAGAAATCTCGCCGGGGGGAAGCTTAATGGGCGATACCTGATCGTCAACGCCTGTGTCATCCGTGTAATTGTGTAAACTGGTAAAAGAGGGTGAATGTATTATAACTCGAGAGCCGGATCAACGAGCAAATCAATGGCCCTGCTGCGTGAGTTGAGGGGTCAGACAAGTAGGTATAGACTGGCTGTTTAACTTTATGAAAAAATTGCCTTCTCCACAATCAGGGGAGGGGGAGTAGTGGAACTGTTCAGGAATAGGAAAAAACGGTAAGGATACGGGTGGGGGAACGGGATCCGGCGATGACCAACTGCCGAGGCAAGTAGGTAGTGTTCTGCATCCCCTCACACCCCTTTCTTGCACCGAAAACGCTAAGAACGAACAGACAAGAACCTTCCTCATTCTAGGGAGCGGTGTAAGGACCCTTTTTTTTTAACACCTGTCAAGTCGGATTGAGCGAAGGGCGAGTGTTTTTTCATGACGGCGAGATAAGAGACTTCCAGGGGAGGAACTATCTATTAAACATCAGAGGGAAACAGAGTAAGCATACAATGTTGGGGGTCGTTTAAAACATGTTCAGGGTAAGTGCGGATGGAAATCTCTCCCATAACCAAGTAGGTGCACCTGAAATGGCCAGCGAAGGTACGAAAGAGGCTATAACTATAGGGGGCTCCGTCCCGGGAGGGTCAAGATCATTCATCTAATTCCAATTTTCGCCTTTCTCTTCTTGCTTGTAGCAGAAATACGATTACATCGGGTCAACGCTGGTCGTCACTTGAACAGAAATGGAGTCGCCGTACAAGCACTACCAGGATAAGGGTCGGGGAGGTGTCCTTATGTTCCGGGGGAAAACCCGACACCTTAGGAGGTGGGTGGGAGTTGGTTCGCACGAAGAAAGACAAAAAAGGGGAAAGGGGAGGGAAAAGAATAGCGAATAACAAACCTCAAGAGTGGACATTGGTAGACGACTAACACCTAAAATGAAAGACCTTGGAGAAAAAGATACTAAGAGGGGATCCATCTGCGGTGAGAACTGATAGTATGGGCAACCTATCCAAAAAGAATTGGTGGCAGCTGCAGAATTTGAACTCCTGTGGTCTTCTTTGGGTGGAGAGGGGGGTGTATCGTGAGGGGAACCGGGAAGGGTTCGACGCGGGGGGGGGGGGGGGGGGGTGTTGAGAGCAGTCATATACATCAAGAAGGAGTCGTCAAGCAACATCCGACGTCTGGAATATTCAGGACCTTAGTAACGGCAATTCATGACTAAAATGCGTTTCCGAGAAGGGCAAACCTGGCTATCTTCTGCATCAGAGGTCTGGCAGTCCTTCGGCACAAGTTCAAAGGATCTACCGCCGCCCGTCCAACTAAACCTTCCGACGAAACTGTGAGGGGCATGAAACATCTTAAAATCTAAAAAAAAACTACTGGAAGAAAAAGTTCATCGCGGTTAGAATGTAGCGCCGGGTGAGCTGAGTCTCAAGCATAGGGGTACTCGGAGTCGCTGGTAGGACCAATTAGAAAGGAGTCCACAGATGAAAGGTCCAAAGGGGGAGACACATTCCACGCTGGTCATCGCTAGGGAGGGTCCGGGTCGACATGGACTTGTCTAGAAAGAGAAAAAGGGAGGAGGGCGAACAGTTAAAGAAGAACCATCGAAAAGATTACAGATCAAGAGATACTGCGCCTCTTGCATCATGACAGTCAGAAAAGGACATGAAAAGCATCGATGAAAAAGAAGGGAGTTTTACACTGGACGACGATCGAGCTACTGGCAAAGTGTGTGAAAATGCCAGATCATACCCGCCTCCTGCAAGAGTCATCAGGTGTTTCTCTTCCATTAGTAAAAGTAGGTGGAAACGTGGCGAAAGACTGGACCATTGGTTGAAATGGCGGAGCTCCTCGCACGGGAGATTCGTAGATTTCGTGTTTCGTGACCAGTCTAGTATGAATAGAGGCTCTAAAATAAATTGTCCCTCGTTCGTGATGGGTCAGTTCGGGGGGATACCAAGGCACGATTTTTCTTAGGTGAAAGAGGGCCAACAGCCGTCTGTTGAAAACAGGAACTGCGAGCTACCGGAAAATAAGTCAGAGAGGGAAAAAAAGAACCGAGTGAACTTCAACGCAATCCGGTGGCCGGGGAGTGTCGGCAACGAAGATCCAGAATTAACCAGAGAGGAGCACAAAACACCTCAAGACCAACGTGCTCTTTCAAAAATGACCAGCAAAAAGAAAGCTAAAAAGAAAATAAATAAAAAAGGAAGTCCCTTTTGGAAAAGACAGAGAATACTAAGTTTAGGATCCAAGAAAACTGGGGTCCCTGCAGTCTACTAAAAAGACTATAAGAGGATACTATATCTTCCCTGTCGCTCGTCTTCCTATTCAAGAGGATAGGTTGGGTAATTTCGATCGCTGTCTCGGCGCATGGATTTTTGTGCAATGTCTTGAGAGACGAAAAACTCGTGATCGTTGACGGCTTGTTTTGTTTCAATCAATGCAGTTACCCTCGTGGACATTCATACGGAGGTTGTTTATCTCTAGGGGAAAAAAGAGTACTGAAAACCTGCCTTCGCTCACACGAATTAATATTGGGGTAGAGTTATGGACACTACGCTGATCTAAAAGGTAGATCTAGGGGAACAGCTGAGGAGTGAAATAGGGAGCATCAAATCTTAAGGAACTTTGTTGTGTTACGCTGTCTGCGACACCCACATAGTTCCTAGAGGACGGTTACGAGTGTCTGTTTAAAAAAAATTACAAGGGGGATTCAGTTTTATTCTCCATGGGAAGAGGGGGAAGCGGTGAGCGCCTAAAAGAACCTTTGGCTAAAGAGGGTAGAGAAGAACCTTGCGAGATGGACGGGCACGAGGCAGGGGGGAAAAAATCTATCGTTAAAGGAAGGGTTGAGAGGGCTTTCTCTGGAGGGGAGATTGGGTCCTTGCGGAGATCCTAAGATCAGAAAGAAGAGCACAACCAGGTCTTGACGAATCGGGGATTCAAAAGATTATAATGCTAGAGACACAGAAACGACGCAGACGGCCCGTCCGTTCAAAAACTCCCCTGAAGAGGATTTAGCCAAAATGAAAGGGGAAAAAAGGGCATCGGGGGGGTCTTGCCAGAAATGGCAGCTGGTGGGGTAAGTAAAAAAAGACGAAGCAGGCTATCCCACGGACTGGGGGGTAGGGGAAAAAAGAAACACGCGCTAATCAGGCAGCCCAGTACCCTGGTAAAAAGGACACGAGTTCTGAATCTACGGTGGAGGTTCGCGAGGGGAGAAAAGCTTAAACTTAGTAAGAGGCAACGAAGGTTAACAGACTAATGCGCCCCAATCTGGGGGGGTTACTCAAAGGGGACATTCCCAACATATGGGGGGACTGTGGGCTCGGAGAACGGCTAAAGGAGATCAGGATAATAGGACGCTTCCAACCCTCACCTAGAGGTAGACAGGCGTGGGAACGCGCGCTCTAAGTAAAAATGCTTATTCTCTAAGCAGGCTTAACAAATTTAAGAAACCGTTTTGTTCTGTTAAAGAAGAGGGTCTGGGAACTTACCCGGACACAAACTGCAGGGAAAATCCTCGAGCCGGATTCCAGATAAGAAAAACCACGTCCGAAAAAAACAAGCAAACGCCGACGGAAACATGCGTCCTTGGACTTTTCTCATTGGAGCCTAAACGAAATTTGGGCAAGCCAAAAGCCATGGCAAACATCGATAAGGGTAACGACCATGGCACGACTGAAAGACCTTACGAGCGCACCGGTCAAAAGATCTCCGCAAAGAAGACGCAGAGGACAAGGAAAGCTGAGAATGGATAAGCTCTTAATGCTTCTCTTCACTAGAGGAAGGAAGGTGGGGAGAAATATGGTCCTTAAGGGTAGGACGGGCAGAGAGGGGCGGCGCGTCGCCAAGGAATGCTTGAAGTACAAGAGGGGGAGTTAGGGGCACCGCAGCACGTAGTAGAGGACAACGGCAATTCGTGGGAAAAACCAAGAAGCAGGGTGATCAACGGCGTTGGCCAGGCATTCCTAAAGAATTGGGGTCTTGGGGCTTAGAAGAAGCTGAGCCTAACCCGGAATGGGGGTTGGACGTTGGACGGGGCTATAAAAGTAGGAGAGTGTGGGGGTTTTTTTTGTGAGTGGAAGGCAGAGGCACCGGGAGGGTCCGGGAAGCTTCTGTTTCTCTAAACAAAAGGTAAGCTTAAGACTGTCTAGTGACAAGAGCGGCGGTCGTAGGACGAGTCGAGAGCAGGAAAGACGGAAGGGACAGTTATAAAAGCTAAAAAGGGAAGAACGTATTATACGCGGGGCATGCAGGAAGGAACGACTACCGGCAAGCGGCCACCCCAAAAAAATCTAGTGGGGGAAAAAGGATACTGGAGCCTTCCTTCAACTAATGAGCCTCCGCATTATATCGAATGCAAAAGTCTTATAAGACCTGCGGGGGGGGAACAATTTGCCTGGTACGGCTGGTCCCCTCATGTTTCGGTAAATCCGGTAACACTTCTTGGTGTTTAAGGAGTCAAAATAAAGGGGGGTCACTTCAAAAGCTCGGCACCAAATGCAAAAGCTAGGAAGAAAGGAATAGGGGAGAAGGTTTTGGAATTTGGTTTGGCGGGAG
>Ga0179593_1306191_pt1 | contig 10329 bp, 12 predicted proteins | sample CZODoug2_1_08_16_FD_185931 | JGI IMG/M metagenome (GOLD analysis project Ga0179593, IMG submission 185931) | Vadose zone soil fungal communities from Angelo Coast Range Reserve, California, USA - CZODoug2_1_08_16fungal (PacBio error correction) | ecosystem: Environmental > Terrestrial > Soil >...
GTTGCGAGTATAGTCGGGACAGCGATAAAGAGTCCGCCGGGGGAAAAAAGGGCAGTTTTACGGACGTTTCGAGCATGGAGGACAATTCCGACGGAGAGGAACCAGGAAACTCTTGCCGGTGACGGTCAGGCAAGATTTCGATCGGTCTCTAAAGCAGAAGAAGATCATGGCGAGGAGCAAATAAACAGGATAAGGAAAAAGCACGGGAGAGTAAGGTCGAAAGGAGAAACCACAAGAGCTAAAACCGCTGTGTCAACGCCAATGGGGGGCGGAAAGAGGGTGATCAATTGAAGAAAGGAAGGAAAAAAAATCGCGTCCGCAACTAAAGAACACGGTCCTTCGTGACCTCGGGGACCGAGAAAACGGACCAGGGCACGAGGGGGCCCTGCACGGCCGAAGAGTCGCGCCTAAATTCAGTGGGTATGGTAGGACCGAAGGGCCTTGTTCGAGGGGGGTCCAGCCCAGCCACCAGGGGAGGGGTAAGGTCTGCTTGCCATTTGTGGAAGATGTTCACACGAAGGATTAAGCGCGGATGCAATCGAACTAAAGCCAGGAGGAGGGTAGAGGCAACAACCACGACAGGAGCCAGGAAAAAACGACCTTAAATAGCGGCCGGAAGAAAATTTCTCTGCAAACGCACGAAAGATGATTGAAAAGGGGAGAAAAACACCGAAAGGGGGAGGGAAGGGGAATCGGTGATTTAAGAAATCTGCAGAGGAAGAACACTAGTGCCAAAAACAACCACACAAACATGCCGTCGGGCGGCCGAAGTTGGGGAAGGTGGGTAGAGATTCTAACCCGACTAAAAAAAAAAGGGAGGGCATAGTAGCCGAAGAGGACCCGAAAAGTAGATGGAAAAGGACTGAAAAAGTAATGCAATTCAACTAATAGGAAAAGAAATCCCCAAGCAGCGTAATGCAGTAGAGTACTTGCCGGCACCCGGCCGAAAGTGTGTCGGTTCCTCTCGCAAAGAATCTCAGGGGGAAGAATTCTTGCTAACAGGACTTAAGAGGGGAAATCAGAAAAAAATGACGAGCAAAAATAGGGAAGAGCTTCGCGAAAAAAAGAGTTGGGGGCGACAGCGGGCAAAATGAAAGAGGCTTGGGAGGGTGGGGGGGTTTGATTAAATCTATGAGAAGGATCGGAGGTACAGTGGGTGGGCGCCTGATCGGTTGCCTAAGGCGTGGACAGAGGGGCATGACGTCGAGGCCAGCAACTGAGCAGATGTCGTGAGGTCGATTAAAACGGCCGCACGAACTCGTGATGGGGGAAAGAGCTGGGCCTCCGAGAACTGGCAGTGGAGTATGCCCGCGGACGCCACCTGGAACCGGGGAAGGAAGAAAAGAGTTTTCCTCAGGGACTGAGGTGATGGGCAGAGTGCTTATCGACCGTTGGGACCAACCATGTCTCACGGCTAGAAGAGATTCTTGACAAGAAGGACCGGGTTCATTGGGGGAATTTTCAACTAGGGGCAGGTAGGAACATCTCAAGCGTAGGGCAGGAGATAAATAAAGAAGGGGAAAAGAGAGGGGGAAGCTCTGTGAGCCGCGGCGATTCAAGCCAGGGGGGGTGGTTTGGGAAAAGTAATGGGTTGGGAACGGCAAGCAAACTGACGGAAAGTGACTGCGGGAGGAACACGGGGGCATCTAGTGACACCACTGCACCCGAGTATGAGAGAGTGGGGTGTTGGTGGGGTTGTGAAGGGGAGGGGGGGAGTACTCCAGGGATAGAGGCAGAAAGACAATCTCGGAGGAAGTTACGATATATCCCGCCTAAAGGGTTAGGAAGGGACTAGAAAAAAGAACAAAAGGAAAAAAAAGCAATATAAAAAGCGAAAGATGGGCATAGAAAGCTGCATCCAGGAGACAGCCGGCGAGTAGGGCGTTCTGGGGGTAACCGAACGTCCAAGGAGGGTCGCGGAAGAAAGCCGCAGGGGGGAGGTTCAACAAAACAAAAAAGATTGAGACGAAGTCGTTCTCCGGGTGGGCAGGGTTTAGGCCGGACGGGGAAGCAGGTGGGAAGGCACATGGAGTAGGGGGGAGGATGCCCACCCTTGGTAGCAGGAAGACGGGGGGGGTGAATGCCTCTAAACGCTGTCCGGAGGTGGACGGGACATAGCGATATTTGGGCCTCAACCACAAAGGAGCACGTGGGACTACGGAGGGGGAACGGCAGCGTCTTCCCGAAAGGGAATGCTTTGAAGGGGGATGAGGGGAAAAGTGGATTCACGAGAGGGAAAGATAGACCCAAAGGGAATAAAAGAGGAAAGGAAATGACCTTGATCAGGATATCGAACACGACTTGAACAAGGCTAACTGTCAGGGAAAAAAGGTTACGAGGCAGTGCCAAACCGCAGCCAACAGGGGCGAGTTAAAAGGGGGGAGCAGGGCTAATGTGACGAGACAAGTTGACGGCGGCAAAGGTCAGCTAGAAGGAACTCAACAAAACAAGTAGGGGGGAAAAGAGGCAAAAGGAAATCTCATAGGAAGACTTAACGGGGGGTCGGAGGAAAAAATCGCGCCGTAGCGAGCAAATTGTAGAAAGCACATGGGAGACGTTGGGGGAATGAAAGTAGTGAAATAGAGAGGAAGTTCGGGCCCTTTTAAAGTCGGTCTTTCGATATCCATGATGGATGTAGTGGAAGGGGGATGCTGGAAAGGGGTGGGCACGCATATTGCAATCTGCAAGCAAGGCACAAATAAAAACGGCAACGAAATAGGGACGAGGGGGGGAAACATTGACGTCCACGATAGTCCCCCAATGCCCTTGGTTGGTTTAAAAAGGAGCGCAAGGAAGGGTGACTGCAAAATAAGTAACGGTCGCGGCAGTCAGGCCACAAGAGAGGATTCCACGGGACCCCAAAGGAGATACTGAAACAGAGGTAAGGGTCCTTACAACCAATCGACTCCAGTTCAGGGAGACTCCCATTTAAAAGCGAGAGAAACGGCTAAATCGGGTCAGATGTGTTTAGGGAAGCAAACGTTGCAGTTCCTACTCACAAAAAAGAGCTTGGGACGGCGGATTCAAAGGAAATCCGAAGATAATGTGAGAGGGATAAAAAGGGACGGAAGAGGTGGGGTGGAGGAGCCCCCTCAAGGCTGCGGCTCTGGGGGAAATTTATGGAGCCAAACAGCAGCAAAAGAGACAACAGGCTTGATCAGAGCTCCCGCAAACTGACGAATGACGAGGGGAGTCGGGCATAATATACAGCTTAAAGGATAGAAGAACTAGAATGTCAAGCCGGAATATTGTAAAACGTGAGGATGAACCTGGACTCCGAATCCTTCAGTCTGCTTGCACTTCCAACAAACAACTTCATTTGGTAATATAAAAAAAAACACCTTCTTGGCAAAGCGACTTCGAACCAAGAGCGTCACCATCTATTGGGTGCACGCGTGATCAGAACTGACAGGGACTCCTTCGGAGGGTAACAAAAAATTGCGGGGCCAATCCACAAGAAACAAGGTGTAAGAAGATTCGCCACGGGGGAACAAGTGACCCTCACAAGCATTTACTCGAAGGACTATAAGCCGCAAAGAAGATGACCACTCAGTAAAATAAACTGAGGGAACAAAACGGATATGGGGGACAGGTCAGGTTAAGGGGCGTGGCTCAGACGGAATCAAGACAAAGGGAAATTAAACAGGAATATGTCCAACTCACCGCGTGCCGTGAGGCCAGTTCACATGGACGGCTATATAATCAGCGCATGATGGCAAGACAGGGAGAAGCAGCTCAGATGGGGACAAGCGGCTGGGTTCTGGGTAGTAACAAAAAGATTCTAAATAAGAAGAATAAGAATAAAACGCGTAAGCGTGATTAAAACACCATCCGCAGGGGCATAGGGAAGCTGTCTCTCACAAAAAATCTTTGTCGAGGGGAAGGATTCGGTGGAATAGGGGCGCTCAAGGCGTTATCGATGGCTGCACGCTATGGCACAGAATTCTCAAGAGTTACGGGAGGGAGGAAAAAACATACTTTGGGTAACCGAATGAACGACTGGCAATGCCGCCTGTCAAGGGGGTTCATGGATGTGAATCGAAGGGAATGAGTGCCTTGGACGAAGCGGGATCTTCTCGGTCGCTTGGAAAGAGTCGACAGTGAGACTACTGACCAGATTTAAACAAATCACTTCTCAGTCGGTTCGCATCTCGAACCTGTAACAACACGGCGGGCCGCTAAAACAAGGGAGGGGGGTGTGGGTGTTTGGCCGAACCGTGGACTATTGTCAGTAGGAAATAAATGAAATTCAAAGGGAGGTGGGTGGGGATAGTGAAAAGGAAGAGGGGAAGTGCGGATGTGGCATAAACTCGAGCAACAAATCGGCTCGGAGGGAGGAGTCGGGGGGACGGAGAGCTGGCGCTGTGGTTGGATCGCACCGGAGGAGGCTGGAGTATCGATCGCTCCGAGACGAAATTGGATTCTTAAAGAGGAAAAAAATGTCGAAGACAGAAGTCAACCCACAAGGTTTTGTGCTGGGGTCAAACAGGGAAAAACCCACATAGAAAGCCCCAGATGGAAAAAAGAACAGAAAAAACTGCCTTTAGTGAGGGAACGGACGCCTGAAGGGCAAACCGCGGTCAAAAAAAGGGTCGTTTTCCGGCGAGGAAAAAGCGGGTACACTAAATGGGAACCAGTGCCGATTAAGATCTCCCTGGGGGAGAAGACCCTCTGAGCCCCCCGTGATCAAATCTGGAAAAAAATTTTACCGTGAACACAAACAAAATCTTTGGAACGAAAGGGGCGCGGGGACAGAAGTAACCACAGGGCTGTGGGTAATACCGGAACGAGGGGTGACGGAAGGACAGGGGGGGGGGAGCATTCAGCATATCAAGCGAATCGATCCGAATGAAGCTGCCAAACACGACTGAAAAGTTCGGAAGGATCGGAGGGAACAGGAGTGTAAAAAAAAGCGCAATGAGAATCCGTCAAACACGACACTTGCGACGGCGATGGGAGAGGAATGGAAAGGAGCTGCACGGCGTCAAATCTCAGCATCAAACACAAACCAAGGAGGAGGGTCCCCCGAGAGTATTTTCCGGGAAGATAGCTGTAAGCCTCTGACAAGCCATCCGCCCGTCGAAGTGTCAAGAAAGGACAAAAAGTTTACGGCAGTTCGAATGCGGATGTTGCACGTGACCTAACTTAGTGGGCCGTAAGATATGGTGCAAAGCGGTCCGGGCAGAGATCGATCTAGTCGAAGGCAGGAGAGATCAATACGGCCTCGCACCTCGCCAAGGAGTACAGTTCAATCACCGTTAGGTACTTCAGAAAGGGCGCAACCCTCGCTAGACAAAAAACTTTGTCAAACAAGGTTTTCGAAAGATGGAAAAATGGACCTCAGAGGACAGGCATAGCGGCTGCGCTTCAGCGGCACGGTCAAGGACGTGTCCAAAACATCCCGAGAAAACGACAAACCCGAATGTGCCCTGCAAGGAAGGAAAGCTGCAGACCAATAAGTGAGGTAATTGCAAAGATGGGACGTGTTGGGGGGTTTTTGTTGTGGGTTGTGGGGGGGTGGTTGGGGGCTTATGTGGGGGTGGGGGAGGTGGTTTTGGTTTGGGGGAGGGGGGGGGGGTGATTCGGGGGGGGGGGGGTGTGGGAGTGTTGGTGTGTCATGGAGGGGGGGAGTAGAGTGGGTGTGGGGTTGGGTGGGTTTTTTTGGGGGATTTGGATGGTTTTTGGTTGGGTTTTTTTAGTTGAGGGTGTTTGGGTCGGAAGGGATTGTGGGGTGTTGGGGTGGGATGTGGTTTCTTGGGGATGAGATGTGAAAAAGCTGGGGTTTGTTCAGGGGGGGTTTGTTGGGATGGTGTAGGGGAGTTTTTGGGGTTGTGGGTTAGGGGGGTTTCAGGTGGGTTTCACAAAAACGACAACAAACTGGGCTGGGTGCATGTAGGAAGGGCGCCAAATTGGTGTCCGGATGGCAGCCGAACGATTCGAGCGCTGGAGAATCGAGACTCCCCACGGGCGAGAAAACCGAGCACCGATCGCAAGAACACGAGACCCCACAGTGAATGGGAGGACAACAAAAGCGCACTCCCTCTTCAACGGAGCACCCCAATCAAGGCGAAGTCAATCGGAGGCAAAGAAAGGCACAATCGACAATCCGAGTACGGGGGCCACACCACAACCCAAACATGCGTCGTGCGGCCGCAAGGTTGGGTGACGGGGGGGGACGAAATGAGAACCGCCGATAAGGTTCGGGTACATCTGGCGAGCCGAAGTAACAGCTACCGAGAGATTTAAGGGGCGTCCAACGCGGCACTTCAGTCCCAGAAGATTCCATCCGAAAGACAGCCGCATCGATATCCGTACGAGACAAGGTGAAGGAATCTCGCCCGAATCGCGGCGAATCACTGCTGCAGAAGGAAGCGATCAAAAAAAACTGAAAGGAATTGCACCAACAAGGGAAAGCAGCGCCTCTCACAGATTGGGGAGACAGCTTTCAAAGGGGGCACGAGTTCAGGATTGGGGGGGTAGTTGATTCCAATATTACGATAGGGAAGATAGCATTTGGTGGGGTGTGCTAACTGGAAACAGTGAGGGGGCCTATCTTGCAGGAATGAGCGAGGGACAAGAAATGCTTGAGCGAGCGTCAGGATATTGAGGACGCCGCAAGAAATGAGTGGGAAGGCATTTAATCTGCAACGAGGGGGGGATCTACTGTCGGCGCAACGAAGCTTCACCGACCTGGACAAAGAGCGTTGGGGGGTTGAAGAAGGGATGCGGTTTATGGACACGCGGGCTATCGGCAGTAGATGGGGGGAACTGGTAGAAGACTCGAGGTAGATTCGGGCAGTACAGTTCCGGGGTCCGTTGGATGTCAGCGGTCTTACCAAATGCGGGACTGCGATTAACGCAGATTGTCAAAAAGAAGCGGGTGTACTCAGACCTGGTTCGCATTGGGTCGCTATTGACAAGGGTTTTTGGGGGGGACCAGACGGGGGGTTTTGAAAGGAAAGAAGACCTGACGGAGGCTTGGATGGAGTAAACCTCACGGGCAATCTAAATGGCCGCTCACACGGCTATTAGTCGCCTGGGGTCACTGGTGGGGGAAAGCAAAAAGACGAATTCGTCAGGGAGAGCAGATGTAGCAAGAATGTGCAATGTGGTGGCTGAGGGGGGAGAAGACATCAAGAGCCGCTATCGATCCATGATGGGGGGTCTCGACAAATTCAGGACCAGTGGTGGACACCGCGTCTGATGGCAGGGAGTGAATTCCACCGCCAGAGCTCACCAGAGGGTGGAGGAACAAACGAAGGTTGATGTACAACTCCAAGTCGAAAAAGTAGAAGGGGGAGAAAGCTGCTTTAGACAGAGTTGAATCGTGTGGCGGGAGCTGACTGGATAGATGTTGGGGGGACGGGACCACTCAGTTGGGGGACGGAAGACGGCGGGTAAGTGTATCAGGAGGCGAAACAAGGAGAACGCGACTGAGGGGGGAAAAGGTCATGCGGCTTGGTCACAAAAAACAAAAGAACGGCAAACGTGGGGCTAGCCGGCGGAACATAGGCAGGCGCGCAATCGCCGGATTCGTTGCAGTTGGGATTGCGTGGAGCAGAGATGGAAAAGAGGCGACAAACAGGATAAAAGATCGGGAAAACATCAATGACTGGTGGTCATGGAATAAAGAAACGACTTGAAACAGGGGGAGAAAGAGGAAAAGAGGAGTGAGAATTCCGTTGGCAACAAAACTCACACCAAAAAAACAATTGGAGGACAGTTTTCGCGCCGATGCGATTTGACATCTCAATTGACGCGGCCATTCGGAAGGCTCTCTCAAAAACAAAAAAGAGAAAGAAAATGATAGAGTAAATAAGTGCCGCCGTAAACGTGGCGGTCACAAATCGCGGCCAAGTGAAAGAAAGTGGGGGATCTACAAGGGTGGATCGGGTGTGGGGTCAACGGAAGAATCGCGTCAGACATTCTCCCCGGTTTCCAAGGGGTAGGTCATTCCGATCAGAAAGGAGAAAAAGTATTGATTGATCGATATGTGATCAACTGTGGGTCCGCAGATTACAATCTCTGCGAAGAAAAGATAAAAAACTACTGCAAATACTTCTTCGAGGGGGGAGAAGGGACAGATTTTCCCTCCGTGGATCACTTGCAGGGTGGGTGAGTAAGATAGGCAATGATGGGCGGCAAAAATCAGGACAAGAGGGGAGGAACTAAAAGCGGGCAAACCAGAGCGATCCACTGGACCGCGCCTCCGCCCAAAAGTCATTGCCGTACAAAAAGAGAAAACTCAAGTAAGCATCCAGAAAAGGGCAAAATCGAAGACGACTTCCAATAGTTCGAGGTGTGAGGGGGGACGACCTTCGGTTCCTCACCAGCGAAGAAAGAGAGTTCGGCGGGAAAAAGCCAGAAAAGGAGCGGATCTGTCCAACACTGAAGATGTTCGAGCCACATCATTGATCGCTGAGCGCACAGGATGGAGGGGCTCAAAAGCAGGCAAAGAAAAAATCAACTCCCAGGCGTATATTAGCGCAGACACTGAAGAAAGGCGATTGGATTTAGGCAGTAAGAGACCCAAGCAACGCAGCATAGAAGGGGGGGAAGAGCAAAATGGGACCGTATGCCAAAAACGCACCGACAGGCCACTCTCAGTTCCGAGGGCAGTAAAAACAGTAGGGGGGGTACAAAAAAACAAGGGGAGTCCATGAAGAAATTCTAACCTATTCTTATCACCATCGCTGTGGTTAGGGTTGCAACGCGTGATTTAGTCGACAGGAGACCGCCAAGCTTCACGAATGGTAACGACACAGTGCCATCAAACTAACAAACGTATTCACGAAAAGAGGCATGTCGGGGAGGTATACATTCCACATCCTTAACCGCCGATAGCACTCTGCAAGAAACGAGTACACTGGGCAGGAAAAAAAAAATCATTCCCTGAATTGTGGGGAGCCGAGTTCGAAAATCCGCCAGGGAGGAAGAAAAAACTCGTGGACCTCACGGAGGCCGGTAGGAATGAACGAGAAGAAAAGATGGCAGAGGGGGGGGGGGGGGGGGGACTTGTGGACGAGGGAGAAGAATCGAAAAGCTAGGCAACGTGCTGGTCCATTGGGAACACAAAGTGCTAGAAACCTATAACGGGATCTCTGGAAAGGAAACAAACCATCAGAAGAGGAATGGAATGTCTCAAAATCAAGGTGAATCGGAGAGCTGAGTGCAAGGAGGGTGACCTACGCAAACTTGGGGGGGGAAAATCTGCGGAGATAGGGAAAAAGCAAGCAACGATGTCCGGGGCCAATGGTAACCCGCACATTTGGTACGTCCGACCAGAAAAGAGAGAGGTCATTCCGCCGGAAGTTGTCCTTGTGATTGCGTAGATAAGGTGCTCAGGGGTGGACTGGTGTGTGTGAAGGGGGGAATCTTGTCGTCAAGATTTATATGGTACTAGGATGGGGAGGACTAACATGGGAAGAACCTCAGCAAGTCGCTCTGTTTTTGCGCAAGATCAGGGGACAAGGGGGTAAAACAACGGGAAGGTTCCGATAAAGGGGAACTGCATGTGGGGGGTTTTGTTTTGGCTAGTGGCACTCGGGGGGGGGTGGAGAGATTTCAGTCGGGGGTGGAAAGTCAACGAGGGACCGGACGAAAGGGGAGAGGTGTTTGGGATTACAGGTGCGTATGGGGGGGGTCGATGTGGGTCAGGACAACTGCAGATTAGAGAGCGTAGTTATTCTTTGAGGGCGATAGGGAATCTGTTTATCGAACCGAAGCACCGTTAGTGAAAGATGAGCGAGAGGAGGATAGATCGTTGGACGGCTGAAAATCCACAATAGATGAAAATGCAACATCCCAGGTTGTGCTTTTAGGGAACCCAAAAAGAGAAACTCACTGGAAAAGAGGGGGCATACCATAAACTGCCTTTAGAAAAACCCCGAAGTGGAATTGCGAGGTCAGACAAGAGGGCACAATGTTGAAGGTGTAACTTTCCTTTCGAGAACCGTAGGTTACAAACCAGACCTGGAATCTCAGTAAGGGATAAAACGCGATGCACTGTCCGCTGGCGGACCGTTGATCCTATGGAGAAAAACGGGGAGCACGGAAAAAAAAAGCGGGGGTGGGCATAGCGACGGGGGGAGAGGTCGAATTGAAGCCCTGGAGGGGAATGTAAGTAATGCAGGGGCGAGCCTCTGAGGCGGACATGAGAAAAGGCTCGATCAGGGGAGTATGACTGGCCCTTGGAAAGACTTCAAGAGTAAAGGAAAAACGGAGCTCGACGTAAGAGGAGGAACAGGGAAGTCGACGGACGGGCAAACACGAGACACTTTGGCAATGAGGCTGGAGAGAGGTCTTGACAAAGATATCTTAATCCGGCAA
>Ga0179593_1335607_pt1 | contig 10329 bp, 8 predicted proteins | sample CZODoug2_1_08_16_FD_185931 | JGI IMG/M metagenome (GOLD analysis project Ga0179593, IMG submission 185931) | Vadose zone soil fungal communities from Angelo Coast Range Reserve, California, USA - CZODoug2_1_08_16fungal (PacBio error correction) | ecosystem: Environmental > Terrestrial > Soil >...
ATGGAAATCTAAGGCTTCCTGATGAGGAGCTGCCACGGAACCTCAAGCGTGGGAGGACAGGGCAACTGCTTGGAATAATTTGAGGTGATCCTGCGCCGAGGCACAAGAGAAACGACGAGGAAAAAGAAGTAAGAAATCCTGGTCCAGGAACGGCTTCGTCCGCCGTCGGAGAGGCAGGGCAAGAAGGGGCACTTGGAGGAAAGCAAATCAGGGCAGGGGAAGAAACACGGAAAAAGGAGTAGAGGGGAACGTCTCTTTATCTTTTTTCTCCAAATAGATCGAATCTAATTCTAACATAAAGCTCCTTCTTTGAAAGGGCAAGAGGGGGAAGGGGTTGAAAGACAAGGGGTGTCTATATGCGCAGAAGCTAGGAGGGGGTCCGCCTCTACAGGAAGACGTCCTCAACCGCAAGTATCGACAAAAGAAAGTGGACTGCTGGCTGGAGGATAGGAAATGAAGAAGTTCGCACGTCCTTTCTTGAACCGCGGTGGGTACTTGTCAAGGCGGTCTAAGAAGAACTGACGCGGGAAACAACAGGTCGACAGACAAAACGCCTACCAACTTTTTTCCATGGACGTCTCAACAAGGGACAAAAGGGAGGGGAGGAGGGGGGAAGGTGGGAATTTGGTGTTGTCTCCCCGGAATGGCAGCAAAAAGGGCAAAAGGGTGGTGAAAGGAGCAAGTAGGTTTTCATGTCGACAGAGGGGAAGGAGAAGGGAGGACCGGTGGCTCGCCGCCTCGAGCCGGACAAAAAGTTAGTGGGCAGAAAATAGAAGGTAGTGGGAAAATTCGAGTGAGGTAAGACCGACTGTCGCCGATAGTTGTTCGCGCTCACGAGCCGCTCGATCAGAAAAAGGGTCGTGGGGTTGAAGAAAGTGAGAGGCAGAGAGCACGGCGAAAATGTCGCAGAGAGCCTTTCGGGACTCGGACAAAGGGGGAGGTGAGAAAAAAAACGGACATGTTTCCCTCCGAGCTTATAGAACTATAGTCGGGAAGGGAAAAGACTGGCCGTCATTCACAACGCTACTCCTAAAATCGGCAGAGTCACGGTGGGGCAGAGTGAAACCATTATGTGCCGCCGTCGATCGGACGAAGGGATCCAGTCCTAATCAAGACAGGCGTCCTTCACTGGGAAAAATGCGACGGGAAAAAAGGGGGGGTTATTTTGTTCGTATTCATGCGGGCAAAAGGGAGAAGAGCCAAGCAAAGGGATTAGAGCACAAGCCCTAAATTTCAAGAGAGACCGGTTACAGGAGTTGGAGGATCCCGGAAGGCATGTCTGTCGACCTCTTTCGAAGCGCTCCTTCTTGTACGGAAAGGAGGAGCCGGGTAACCTGATTCGATGGAACGCGAGGCTTCAATTGCTCTCGGGACACGGAGGGGAACACGCCGAGGAAACGGATTCCATGCTGACTAATGGGCTAAGAAAATGTTCAGGCATGAAAAAAAAGGTCGGGCCAAGGGAGGAGGATGTCTCTGGCCCCTCGCGAGAGAAGATTCGTTTATCAAAAAAAAAAGCCGAGAAGAGGGAGAGCGCGAGGGCGAGGGCCGATTCACACGATTTTCCGTTCCGTGAAAGAGTGGGGAAAAGGGGACGATCCGGGTGGATGGGAAAAAGGGGAAAGGGAAGGAGAACAATGACTCGAAGTAAGCCCGGAGTAGAAAAGTAACTAACTTTGACAAGGCAACGCGCGGGCCTCAAACGAAGGAAAAAGGGCGAGGGCGGAGGAGGACGTGAAAGAAAAAGCAGGCGAAAGCAGACACAGGAAGCGCATCATCAGACGTAAATCTGAACAAAAGAGAGAGGACAAACCAGGGGTGTTGAGATGGCGGATCTCGACCAGGTCGGAAAAAGGAAATCATTGCGCTCTTTAAAAAAAAAATCACGGACCAGCGAAGAGGGACAAGTCGTTGAAAGAAGAAAGGGGGAAACGCTCACTCATAACTTCTTAAACGCACCTTCGAGCTTGAGAAAAAGAACGAAGGGAGAAGGGGGACACCAAGCAAAGGGATCGCCTTCTATGCGGCACCGGCACCTTCCCATAAGTCAAGAGAGAAAGCGCAGGACGAGCTAACCTCTCGAAACTGGCGTATGATCCTGGGGTACGCGAAAAAAGAAAAATCAAAGGGGAAGAAAAATGTTGAAAGGAGCCATGCGCGCACTTGATATGAAAATGAAGCATGGATAAGGGGGGGTGGCTCATTTATCAAAATAAGGAAGCAAGTAGGCTCGTGCGACATAAGAAGGTTCCCCAGAAAACAAGTTTTCCCACGTAGCAAACCGACGAAGAAAGAGGCAGGAGGGAAAAACTGACGACAGCCTTCGAAAGGTCAACGAAGTTCACGGGACGAGCACGCGGTACTGAAAGAGGGGAAAAAGCTGGAAGCCTCCCTAAATTCAGGCCGTGGAAAAAAAAAAAATCATAAAACGCAAACAAGCCCCAAGGGTCGTAAACCCTCCGGAGTTCCGCATCTCGAAATGGCGGACGCGAAGGAAGGACCACACAGAAAGAATCGCCAAGGGAACAGACAAAACCAGATCGTGAAGAAAAAACTGAGATTACGGAACTAGAAGTCGGGGTTCCATCAAACAAGAATATTTTACTAACAATCAAAGGAAATTCACAAGTGGGGGGGGACGCAGAAAACTGGAACGACAAACGAGGGAAGAGAACCGCCTCTCTAAAACCGAGTGCGGAGGAGAAGAAAGGGCGTCAAAAAACTACCCATGATTTTTATATGCTGCGTCAAGAAAGGAAAGGGAGCGGAGGGGAAGGGTACAACTCAGGCGAGTCACGTACTCCACCGCTTCGGAAACCACGAACGCTCTTCCTCGAGTGTGTCTCCTAGCGGGGGAAAGGAAACGCGGGAGAGGGAAGGAGGAGACTCTGTACTGAGGCACCTGAGATAAAAAAGCAAGTGTGCAAAAAGGGACAAACACAAAAATCACCTAACACGAAACCCGTGCGAAAAGGGGGGGGTTGAGAGGAGGGGGGATGAAAGTTGTTTTGGGGGTGCTTCCTGACAAAAAAAAAAACGCGTAATCTAAAAACCGACAACCTCCAAAACAAAATATTACAGGTAGGGAAAACCAGACCGAGACGCTGCCATTTAGAAGAATTCCGAGGGTGCAGCACACGCCTTGCGGTGAGGCCGGCTGTGGGTTCATTCTGACATCATCTTCGAAGAACAGACAGACTAAGAGGGGGGGGGGATTCGGTTAAAAAAAACGGAGCGCTATTTCCAGCGGGGGGAATTAGTACTTCCGGGGTAATAGACGGGGAGGATCGAGTGCAAGTCAAATCCACACTAATTCATAAAAAGAATCCGAAAACGACAAAGCCCGGAGATCAGACAAGGGGAATTCTTCCACTCTACTCCGGCGGCGGCAGATCGCTGGAGACCGTAATTTCCTATGAGCGAAGAACATCTAGGAAAGCTGGAGGACTCTGCCCTGTCGTCGCAACTCTGCTACACCTTTTCCGGGGAAATGGGAAGAAAGAGCGGGACCGTCTTCTTCAATGGGAAATCGAGAGCTATCAAAAACAAGGAAAGTATGAGAGATAGTATTAAGTCTGGCTGCTTTCCGAGAGGGGAATAAGATCGCGAAAGAAACGTCGTTCGGAAAATGCGTACCCTCGGGAAGAGAAGGCACGGAAAGAAAGGCGACAAAGAGTGATAAACGCCTAGAGAAAAAGAACAGACCTCGTCAATCATTCTAGAGAAGGAAGGGTCTGGAAGGGGAGAACACCGCCTTGTGGAACTATATTCATATCGGGGAAGTCGAGAACATGTACGGGCTCTTCGAAGGATTTCTCGTTCTTGCTTCGAGAGAGCGCAGAAGGGGGGAAGAAAGATTAACTCAGAAGAAACGCCGGCGAGTGCCGTGCCATGTGAGGCGCGAGCCCGGGCGAAATCGGCCACTCTAACATCGGAAGCTCACCGCAAGGCCGCGAAAACAAATGAGGGAGCGGGTGAGGGAGGGGGATGTACTTCAGGCAAAGGGCAGATAGCGGGGAGAAAATCGGGGCGGGAAGGAATTCGTGGGGTATGGTTGTTTTCAACAAAAAGAAAGGACGACAGAAGGCCATGCGACAGAAGACAGAAAACAAACGGGGGGTCCCTAAAACGGGGCAAAGGGCTCGGGGGTACGGGTGGGGGATGACAGGGGGTTTTGGTTTTCAATCTGAATCATGGAAGCCAAGTTCGAGACGTGGGGGGGACTACTGTACGTCTTGGCGGGTCTTCTCCGAAAGCCGTAAAAAAAAGGAGGGGGTCCGCCTTCCACTCTATTCCACGCTTATTTCGGGGAAAGCATCGGGAGACGTGAGGGGAGGTGGGAGACGGAGGTGTACGAAAGGATGTGGATAGGGGGGAGCGATAGCGGCGTGACCGAAGGAGAAAGAGAAGCCCCTGTCTTGTTGCTCTTATCTTCATACTCCAAGGCGAGGCATCAAGGGGGAGAGTCGTGAAGGGAGGGGGGGGGCGTGGGAGTAGAGACTCACACCAGGCAAAGGTCCGTATGGTTATCGTAAAAAGCTTTTACAAAGGTATAGGCCGCATCAGCGTCGGGAAGACAGAGAGCGCGTGAGGGGGCGATGTATGCCGCCGGCAGTGAGCGCTCTTCATGACGCGAGAAGAGAATGAGCAGGGGGCTTTATGACAGAGGTCGGAAAGGGTGGGTTTTCTTTCTGACGGCGTGCGCACGGGAAGGCCAAGGAAAATTCAATCAAAAAAAAGCGTAAGGAAGACATTGAACCGAGGGGTGATGAAAAGATGAAGGAGGGGTGAGGAAAATAGAGAAGCTTCCTATTCGGCGACTTTTAATTTCTGCAAAGGAAATGTCGACAGAAAAAGTACTTGCTGGAGGCTCTCTGTGAGCGTGTGGACAACGCAGAGGAGAGAAAAGGAAAACCATGATGTCACGTGAATGATCCCCACATTAGAAGGGGCGGAAGGAGGGTAGTCGCTGTTACAAAGATATCTCACTGATAGGTTCTTTCTCGGAAGAGTATACCGACGAGTAGGTGGGACGAGGGGAAGAAAAGGATAGGGATCCAGACTAGAGCAGTTAAAATTTTTGTCAAAGGATGTTTGGGGGAAAAAAAGAGAACGCTAGAAAAAAAGAGTCTATAAGCTGCGCCGGTCTAAAAACGAGAGTGACGGCAACTTTTACTTACCTGTCAGCACACGAACGGCAGGAAGGACTTCTCGGGGGGTCGCGAAATAAATCTCAGAAGACCGTCGCGAAAAAAAAAGGCAAAATCTCTCAGAAAAAAAGATGAAAAAAAAGGGGTTTGTAGACGTACGCAGAGAAATCTCCTTTCTGCGTCCGAATCGCTTAAGGGGTCCAAGAAAAAAGAGGAAGGGGGGCAGACCTACGTTGATCCAGTAACGTTCTGTGAACAGTTAGCCGACGAGCTTCTCGATGGTGGGGAAAATTCCCTCGGATCTCGTCAGTGCACCCTCACCTGGATCGCCAGGAAAGGAGGAAAGGACAGGCAAAGAGAGTCGTGATATCAAACCTCGAGACGGCGCACCGGGGCGTCGGCTTCGAAGGGAAAGCCTGATCCGTGAGGAGGGGGAACGTTGTAAAATACGCTACGTCGAATAAAAGAAGCCATTGTGGCAGAGAAAAGACCAGGTGTTCGATGCCAGGAGATAGCTTCGGGGCCAATCAGGGAGAAAGAGCATCCCTTGGCAATTTTTGGGCGAGGTAAAGGGAAGTCGAATCCACCGACCATCGGTTTTACTAAACAAAAGCAGGGACCGGGAAAAAACACTCCCAGAATCCGCACACGCGGTTTTCACGGTAAAACAAGTAGGGAAAAGAGGCCGCAAATTGCTACGCTTTCATCAAAACTCAGGAAAAAAAAACCCATCACCACTCGCCGACGGTCTCCTACGCCGAAGGGGTCTCGATGGCTGGAAAAAATGAGAAGGACAGGGAAGATAGAGCATCGCACCGGAACGGGAAAGATTGCGGTCGTAAGCAAGAAATGACGGCAATCTAATCGGTGAAATCAACAAGCATTATAGTGAGATAATTCGCTAAAATATCTCCGAGGAAAAAAGGGGGCGACGCAGAGCGCTATCGACATAAGAAGGAGAAGAAGACTCTCGTATAAGAAAGGACTGGAAAAATAGAGAAGGGCAGTGGTCAAAAACCAGGGCTCAGGGATCTTCGGCACGCCGTAGGAGCGGGCAGGGGTAAACGCAAAAGCGTCGGAAAAGAAAGGAAAATGGGAAGACGCGCTTTAAACCAAAAGAATAAAACACGAGCGCATCGGGGATGGCCTAGAAGGGAACAGATAAGGCCGGTGCTTATAACAAAGGGACTATCCTTACCAAGGAATGAGGACCCGGAGGAAGGGGGCAAGAAACACACACCCGGGTAACCCGAGGCCGAGTTTTGGTTAGGAAAAACGGGTTGGATGGGCGTGGCTGTCGCCCCCTGACTGTCCGTCATCCTCGCTCAAAAAACTACAGAACACGAAAGGGAAAAAGGAAAAGGGTGAAGAAAGCTGCCGAAAGGAAAAATAAGGGTCACCAGCCCGCACCCCCAAGAAAAAACATCCGTCCAAAGAAGCGGTGTAAAGCCAGCAGGAGGGGAGGCTCGATTCTGATCTTCCAAGGGCTCCATCATAAAAAAAAAGTCAAGTCAGAGGGAAAATTTCAAGCCTTAGACAGAGGTCTCGTTAAGTCCTCAATGAGGCCTCTGCTCGGGAACGGACGCCAACGGCTGTCTACTAAATCTTCTACTTCTTTGCATCTACAAGAAACGGAGATAAGTCGGTAAAGAAGAAGAGACCTTCGCTTCTTCCCCTCTGGAGAAGAGGTAAAAGGGGAGAGGGCGTCGTATCGTTGGCAAGCGGACCTCGTCTCCGCTCAAAAAACAATCGTTAAAGGGGGGGCCGGTGGAACACCACGAACGCGGTTTACGACAAGGGCTGGGGGGAAGATAACGGAGATCATTCATCCAACAGAGAGTTGAAGGAGCCTGCTGGGACAAGGGGCAGCCGCTCGGAGCTCTAGTCTTTTAAAAAATACCGTAAAAAAAGGAGGGAGGTCGGCGCGCCTAGTCCGGGCCAGGAAAAAGAGGAACCCCGGGAAAAACGAAGGACGACCTCTTACTTCATCAGAGAGGCATCCCCCTAATTCGGCGAGCGGGCCTGAAACGGGCAGTGGGGAGGAAATCTATCCACTCCAATGTAAGGGGACTCAGAAGAAGGGATAATGCGCAACCTAGAAAAAGGGGAGTGGATCAAGATAATACTAGAGAGAGTCCTGCTTGCAATGCTTAGGCCTTTAACGACATGTGCACTCGAGGAAGGAAGATATCCTAATATCTTATCGAACAAGAGCCAACTATGCGTAGCCACAAAAAAACGAGTCTGGGGTTGAGGGGGCGGATTAAATATTCCCCGGGCAGGCTTCAGGTCTACCTTTTTCTGTAAAGGAAGGGAAGTTGGGGGGAGGGGGCTGAGAAAGGACGGGGGGAGCGTTTAAAAAAATACAACGAAAGTCATATAAGAAAAACCACTGTTTCAGTCGTGGAAAAGAACGGGGGTGGTGTGCACTTGTCCAAGGAACGTTCACCTGTGGCTCTCGTGGGTTAATGAAGGATAACAGGAGGAAAGGGGAGAAGAAAGCGAGGGCTCGACCGACCCGGCCTCTGTCGGAGAAAATGTTCCGGGGATGGCGAACAGGGTGTTTGCGTGTGACACTGGAACGAAAAAGGTTGCTCCCTACTCGAGGCCACGAAGGGATAACAGAGCCGGGTATGGTTATCTTCAATCTAAAAGTCCTATATAAGTCGTCTTAAGGAAAATTTGGGACGGGGGTTGGAGGAAATATCAGAAGCCACAACGTTGCATGGCCTTCATATTTCTCAGACGGGGTAGCACTGAATTCTGAGGGACAAACGTCGATAAACCGGTCTCTTGCGAACTCACTTCCGTGCTCGTGGGGAAGCCGTAGCTAGGAAACTTTCCTTATCATTTATCCATCTCTCTCGCTTCCTGGTAGGCCAATACGAAAAAGGTGGGGTGGGAAAAAGGGGGGCAAAGGGGAGCATGATGAAGCATCCATGGAAAGAAGTGCGGAAAGGGGGTCTAAAGGGGCTTTACCGAGACTCTGGAAAAAAGATTGGGATCAGAAGCATTCAAAAGGGGTCTAATCAAAGGATGAGTAAAGTGAACACGATGGGCGCAGGGGGTGGAACCGTAGCTTGCCGAACGCTTCCTTAAATTGCTTAGGGGAAAAGACTGTGGGGATAAAGGATGGGCAAAGGACCGGAAGACTTGAAAAAAACTGAAGGGAACTTATGTCTGCCTTCCACAAAGAATGAAGTTCGAGTTGATCAGGAAAACGTCCTCCGCGCTCATTAATGCGTTCTCTCCTACGGATAGCGCGTTGCGCGCAATAGCGAGGCCGATAAGACTATAGCCGGTGCCTGAAACATCGAAGGTAAAAACGGTACACCAGTAAAACCCTCGATCAAGAGCAGAAAAAAAATGAAAAAGAAAGGACGGAACTGTTACGCGGGAAACACCTGCATCAACGACGTCTCGCGGCGAGTTTAAACAAAACGACGGGAAAAAAGCGAAGGAGATCGGAAGAAAACTGGCGCCTGAGGTCGATTCAAAACCAAAAAGGGATTAAACTAGAGGGCGCAGATTACTCGCAAAAAAAGGCTGCGTCCGAAGTCTGCAAGTTCTTTCCCGGAGCGCGACATCTCCGAGGGCGACCCAGTGAGCCACGGCAGGGGAAAAAAGAAAGGTGGGTCCTTGGGCGGTGAGAACCGTCGAGCATGGTGTCGGAGAAAAAAAACGTTCCACCATCAAAAAAAGAGGCCAGGGTCGCTGCGTCACCACTAAATCTCCTGTGATAGCAACCAGAGGATACGGCCGCTCCTGAAGAAGAAAAAAATCAGAGAAAAACCGAGACAAGGTGTACGAACGCTCAGCCTGACGAACCCATGTAAAGAAAAGAGAGGACACAGGGAGAAGGTATAGCAGTCGAAGAGGAGTGCCATATTTTCGAAAAAAAAAGCGAAACAAAAAAGTCAGAGTACGGTCGCGTTCGACATCTACAAGGGGGGGTCCAAAGGGTGAAAAGATCGAAGGCTGAGGAAAAAAAAAGGACATGCCTGCAGCACCGCAAAAAGGAACGGGAACCCGGCACTGTACCTGGCTAAAGGGTGAAGAAAGATGTGGGACAGAAGGCGACTGTTCTAATTTCCAAAGGACACTGAAACCCAAAAACCGGCGAAAGGGGGAGGGGCTCGGGATTCCTCCGCCGTCGCGCACTAGGGCTTCGCGAGAAAGGAGAAGGAAATCTACTGGTCAAATCAGTGGGACTCCACCAGGAACGACTGCGGAACACGCCCTGAGAGGGGCCTGAAGTCTTGTTCCCACAACAAAAATATAGTGCCTCTAGAGGAAGAGAAAGGGAAGGAGGGGGGTGGGCTACACACTTCAACGCGAACACCTAAAACGAAAAATCTATCTTGCAATGGGAAAAAAGACGGCGGGAACTGAAAAGAAAGGAAACTTTCAAACCACGACAAGGGTCTGTATATCGTCCTTACACACGTAGGAGCAAAACGGGGCGGAAAGTCTAGAAAAAAGAGGAAAAGGTCAGACGCGACGCTGCGCGGATACGAACAAAAACATCAAGTAACAGGGAGAAGGAAGGAGAGAAGGAGGGAGAGAAAAGACGACGTATTAGTCCATACCACTAACACAAGAAAGGGACTGGGACAAAAAAACCGACAACAAGAAAACCTAAACAATTGTTTGAGCGGAAGGGTGATTGGCGTGTCGGAAAAGGAGGAACAGGCCGTCGACCCACAAACCGCAACCTAAGAAACTATTCCGTTCGAACACAACTCTGTCAACCGCGAAAACGTGAGGAAAAGCTGGAAAAACTGTAAAGCAAGAAAGGTAAGAACGAGGGCGAATGCCGGCTCGCTGTTAGGAGCGTACTATACGGCTCGCAGAAAGAGAGAGCAAAGGGTTCAAATGAAGGAGAGCAATCATTTCAGCAGGGGCCGCTCGGTGTCGACGTACGGGTCGGAGGATAGTAGAGAGCAGGGACCGAATACTCGATCTTGTCACCTAAGCTCATGCTCGAATGAAGAACAAGCCGGAGAGCTGTTCAGGAAGAGGCCGGCTCTCTCGGGTCCGACCTCGGATCAGAAGCAATAAAAAAGCTGCAATCGAATGGGTGGCGCGGAGGTTCCTCGCGTCCTTCTCCGACCTAAGCACAGTTGCCGGGGACTCACGACTCGCGTACTAAAGTAGCTTCAAAAGGCCAACGATGACA
>Ga0179593_1347605_pt1 | contig 10329 bp, 13 predicted proteins | sample CZODoug2_1_08_16_FD_185931 | JGI IMG/M metagenome (GOLD analysis project Ga0179593, IMG submission 185931) | Vadose zone soil fungal communities from Angelo Coast Range Reserve, California, USA - CZODoug2_1_08_16fungal (PacBio error correction) | ecosystem: Environmental > Terrestrial > Soil >...
GGTGTTTGCAGAGGGAGCAAGAACGAGCAATTGAAAGAGGCCGGGTCAGGTGACAGACAAGATTGCAATTTTCACGAGTGTTCGGGGAAGGGGGGAAAAATTTGCGGAAACACAGAGAGATGCAGCTTTGATAGTTGGCCGTATGATAAGCGGGAATCGCCAAGAGAAAAAACCTTCATGGGTCCAAAAGGCTTCTGAGGCGTCGTGCCTCCCTCGAAAGGCGCATCAGGAAGCAACGATCGAATTGCGGCGATGATTCTGCGGCTCGCAGCATTTCAATAGCTGGCGCGGCATCACTCAGCAGTCATGAAACCGGAGTACGAACCCGTCAGGTGGAAAGGGGAAAAAACTGGGGGGGGAAAGACGAAGCTATGGCAGACGCCAACGTGTCCACGCGAGGAAACCAAGAACGCAACGCTACGATGCGTGAGTCACGACGATGCTGCGAAAGTTGTGGGGGGCAACCTGGTTTTGCATAGACGGTAGAAGTAAAGCGAGTCGATCGAACGGAAAAGGAAGAAAAGAGAAGGGGAGGCAACGAAAAAGCCCAGTATGCATGTAAGCGATTCTAGACAACAGCAACAGGGTGCTATGTCGGTGAAGACGAATCTCCATGGTCATGACCGACTGACGTTGAAAAACGCGGCAATCTCCGCCTGAGGGAAGACTGGCGACGTCCAGAAAAGAGATAGCCAAAAAAAAAGCAAGAAGGATGGGGGGGGACGCTTCGGGCAAAATTGCGCTAGCAAGGGGAATAGAAGAGGGAGGCGCTCCAGAGGAACAAACTCGCGGTCAGCTAAGTATGCCAAAACCGACAAACCAACGGCAAAGAAACGCGATGGGCTTGTAAACGTCATACTCAGGAGGGGAAAGTCAGGCTGAAAAAATTTCGCTCAAAAATGCAGGGGGGGGGGTCATACGAGCATCAGATTACTACGCCTATGAACAGATGCATGACTGAGGTCCACTGGCTTGACGGGGCGGTATATCAAAGGGGGGAAGGGGTTTCGTGGAAAAGATTAGGGCGAAATCCGGGGAGCAACTGGCTATCAGGGAGGGGGAGTCGTCGAGGATTGGGCCAATGCTCATCGTACGGTACAAAACTGCTGGTAATAAGTCACAAGCTCAAAAAACCCTGATGACAGCAAGAAACGGGGGGGGGAAAGGCATCCTGCGCTCGATCTCTTGGTAAGAACGAATAGGTTGACTCCCTAGAGCCGGAAGTAGAGGCGTGGTGCCGGGTATGTAATGGCGGTGAGGATTGGGCAATTATAGAACCCCGGCTGCACCTTTTTAGGAATCGCGCAAAAAAGAGGGATTGTAAAGAATCTGGAAAGGGGGCAGGCAAAGATTGAAACTTCTAGAAATGGCCCTGCGTAGAGATGCAAAAAATGAGCTTGGGGGTCAGCACTGTAGATGCCACCTGGCCATTGTTATGGCGTTAGATCACTGTTCGCGAAACGCACATGAGGGTGGTGGACGCTTTAGAAGCGGGACATGAGGGAGGTTGTATGAAGGGACAGGGGGCGGGTGCACCAACGCAGTGCCGCGTCTGGCAGTCCCGGCATACGTCGGCGCGAGGGTTGAAGGGGGCTTCCGAGCGAAGGAAAAAAAAGGATACAAAAGGGCTAGCAACGGCCGGAGGAAGGGGAAGAGGGGTAACAAAGGAGAACTTCTGAGGAACAAAGGTTGTGCTGAATTATGTTCTTCGATGAAAAACGATGCACGGAAACTCATCGAGGGCAAAGAGGGGGGGGGTGAGGAAAGAAGACAGAGCAGCGTCAAGGGGAAATTCAGCGGGGGTATTTGGAGGGAAGAGAAAAAACCTTAAGGTCGTGGTTTCCTAAAAGCAGTACTGGGCTTGGAGGGCTTGGGAGGACCATGTGAGGAGGGCCAGGATTTGAATCCAACTTTTCAGAGTCAAGGTGGCGCCGTCATTCAAAAGTCGCATAACTCGAAAGTGCTTTTTCACTCATGCACAAAAACGAGGATGATGGGAGGAGAATCGGAAACAAGAATTCACGGACTTTCTACGTAACCAGGAAACGAAAACATTGACGCGGAATAGGGGGCGCATGAAGATCATGGTCTGCGACATAGTGATATCTTTAAGGACAGCAGACGGGTGAAAGTAATAGAATGGAAAAGGGAAGGACAAAAAAGAAAAGAGGGGCAAAATCTGAAAAGGCGCTGAAAGGGTTGGGAAGAACAGCCGCAGGGAAACCAGGTTGGGGGGGGGAAGTAACTGAGGGTGGGGCGTCATAAGGAAGAAAGGAAGGATCTTCGTCGAACAGTGTCCGCAAGAAGTTTGAAAAGTGCTGCACAAAAAATACAAACACAACTCGATCGTGGGGTCAGGCCAGGGTTGGGGGTACGGGTCACGCGCCGTAGTGAGCGACTGGCGTGACGTGCGGCGGGAATGGGGGGTGTGTCCGGTGTAGGCAGGCTGTTTTTTATCAGTCACGTTCCATCATAAAGTATGGCCGGGGAGACACGAGAAACAAAATATCGCGCTCGGAAGGGAGCACGCATAATGGGGGTTGCGGACAGGCACTAAAACTGACGAAAAATTTCAAAAAAGGTTCCAGGGGGGTGGGCCGCAGTTCTGAAAGCGGGGGGCACGGTTTTAGAGTATGTAGAGGGGAAGGGAAGTGTTGCATTATTGGTTGTTTGGGGGGGGGGGGGGTGGGTGGGGGGGGGGGGGGGGGGGGGGGGGGGGGGGGTTGTGGTCGGTGGTGTGGGGGGTTGGTTGGTGTTGGTGGGGGGGGGGGGGGTTTGGGGGGGGTTTGTGGTGGTTGGCAAAGAAAGCAAGGGGGCCGATCCAAACGGACGTTCAAGGAAAAGCGGAGACCGCATTAAAAGAAACGAAGAGCGAAGGCGGCAACTGGGAGTTCAACAAAGGCGGGGACCGGCAAGCGCCGCGGAAGGGATGGAAACCCGTTCTGGTTCCATGGGATGTTCGAGGAGAGAGGGCGGAGCGCGGAGGTGATCGGGCTGCGGGGGGGCTAGTGACGAAGAGAGGAGTATGGGGAGCCTAGGGGATATCACGGAGTCAAACCAGGGTAATTCTGCCTCACAAACCAGGGAGAAAGAGGAGCCTATCGCCGGCAGGGGGGGACATTGTCATTACACGGGTGGGGGAGCAAAACTACGTGCTCGTGCAAAAAATACGCAATGGAGATGTCCGTCGAAGTAGAATCTTCTGAGGGATATGAGGTTTTCTAAGGCCATCGGTGGGGGGGGTCAGGAAAACAGAAGTCCAGGAGAGGGAAGAACGTAGGGGGAGATCACACAGAGAAATGCAGAAAGAGAGGAAATGAAAAAGAGCCAAGAGGTAATAGGAATTTAATGGAAAGAGGGAGGGAGAGGGCGAGAATGCGATAGTGAACGGCGAATGGTGGGGACGAGGCGAGAGAGGAAGGAGAGAGCCAATGTTAAAGGAAGGGGAGAGCATGGGGTCATTGACTGGGAAAACGGTACTTTGTGGAGCGGATGACTTAAAGAGTCGCTGGGGTAAAAAGCGGTTTGAGATGTACATTGCGCAATGTATCAGACCATGGGCTGGCAGGGAACGGCCAATCCTACGCAGCAGGTCCTAGACTTCGATGCTGCTGTTTGGGGGCCTCTCTTTCTCAAGAACTTGTTTTGGCAGCAAACCGGCGGTCTTCAGTAGGGAAAGTACAGCGTGGTGGGGAACACAGGTGGAACTCAGGATGGGGGTCTGAAATGGAGCCGGTCACCTCACAACTGCTAGTAGAATTCAGGAATTAAATTGAGTCAGGGGGGGGGGCGCGATAACTGCAGCGGGGGATGCTCTCTGGAGATATAAGTTGCTGATCGGGTGATGCGCGAAAGGCCTTCAATCTTCTCCGCAACACCTAACCGCGGGTGCAAATAAAGGGAAAAAATACGAGGGCTGCGTGGGAGCTAAGTACTCCGGGAGCTTGACGGGTCTGGTAAAGGCAAAAAGCGTTGAGAAACGTCTTCGTTGCGAAGATTGCCGCGACAGGCGTTTCAATCCACAACCCGGGCCGGGGAGAGGAAAAGGAAGAATGATGCTGTCGTGAGGGCCTGAAAAGGGTGCGAAGGGAGGGGGGGAGCGCAGGCAGAGGCGTAGGACGGATGCAGAAAAGACGTGACAGGATGGCGCCATGGAGGGAGCACTGAACCTGGCCTCTGGGTGAAAATGATGGGTAAATGAAGACTGGGGGGAGACAGGTCTAGACGAAACAAAAAAAAAGGACGGGTGTTGAACGCAAGGGTTGAAAATGCTCGGCTACAGCTTCAGCAAGGAACGAGATCGTTTGGGGACGGTTTCGGTGGGGGGGGGGGGGGGGCAGAACGCACGTCTTGCGAATGACGTCGTCATGAAGCCATCTCTTTTGCACAAAAAGCAGGGGAGGGGGAAGAGATAGAGGTTTTGTGGTGAGGGAGAGGAAGGTGAGTTCATCTCCGGAAGGGGGGGGGGGGGGGGGGGGGGGGGGGGGGGGGGGGGGGGTTGGTTCGGACAGGGGGGGGGGTACGTCGTCTTAGGGGTGCAATTTTGCGAGGTGGCGATTGAAAAGATGAAAACAAAACACAAAATAAGGGCATTACCCTTTTTATGGTCAGTTCCGCAGCGGGGGGAACAGGCGGATCGGCAAACACCACAACTTTCCTTTTTAAGAATTCTTCGCGTTAGTCTTCGTTAAGAAACCGCAAAATTGCTGGATGGAAGAGAAAGAGGGACACGAAACAATTTCAAGAAGGCGCAGCGGGGCGGTGGCACCAGCAAATTAATGACCCAGAAGAGACAGGGGGGTATTTGAAACCCTTGCACAGAAACATGGCTACGAACACCTACTGCGAATGAAAAAGAGAAAGATCGTGAGGTCACACGCGCGCGTGAGGCAGAAGGGTGTAGATGGGGCACGGGTGGGACGGATTAATAAGGTACAGAACTTTAGAAACGAGCAGAAAAAGCGAGTTAATGCCCGAGGCTAAAAAATACGAAAAGAGGAGTCGGTACAGAAAAAAGGGAAAAGGATGCCTAAGTATAAGGAGTAAGCAGGGCGGGCGTTGATCAGGCCTAAACCTGTTCAGTACCCTCCTGTATTTCATTGGATTTCAACGCGTCATCGTCTCGCTAGGGGTACATGGGGGAAAAGGGAAAAAGGGGAAGAGACTTATGAAAACAACAGACATCGAAGGCCATATGTTTGCGAGGTGCAAGGGTGGGAGGTAGGGGGGCCGGCGTAAAGTCATATACTAGTACGGCTGATCAGGGGTCTCCAGACAGGTCAACAGGGCCGAGAGTCAGCAACGGGATGACAATAGACGAAAGAGAAGGAAGGGAGGACAGTCGCGAAAAACCCGTATGCAGGGGATAACCGGACAAGGCACTCGTGGCGCTCGGGCGACAGAAATCATCGTTATTGAGGAAAACGTCGATTTAGAAACTAGGGAAACACATGGGGAGACTGGGACGAAAGCTTGACACAAAAATTGTGATGTCGAAGGACTCTGTCTCGGGTCCATTGGTGACGGAGATTAGCGACGAGGATGTGATCGCGCTGGGACTAGCTCGTAGTCTATTTCAATTTTGGTCCACAATCGTTCGTATCAGCAAAAAGATGATCCCACCAGACGGGCAAAAGAGGGAGAGCAATGACACAAAAATGGTTGCATCAGAAGGGAGGTAGCGCTTGAAGTGGTATGGTCGCTTAGGGGGGTAAGACAAAAGGTACGCGCTAGTAAACGGAAGGTGATTGGAAGAGCGCGCTTCCTAGCCGAAACTGTTGTCTGTGCACAACCAGGGGAGGTCTTTCCAGGAAGGGTTGAGAAAGGGGGGAGGACGATGCAAATGAGATGACAACGTCGCGCAAAACCTGAGATCGATGAAATGGTAAAGAAAGGATTGTTTCAAGGTAGTGCCGGGGCCCATGGTGTCACTTGCATCGCGGGGATGAACGACAATTTGGGACGGGGTAGGAAACGAGAAAGGGGGGTCGTAACGGTATGAGCACACACAGCCGGGAGGGCACGCGGCAAGTCGGACCGCGGTTTGAGGGGAGACGCGGCTGACGAGAAGGTAACGAAGCGATAAGTCGTGAAGTCAGTCCTATCTGGCGGGTAAAGGGGGAGAGGGGAAGAAACTCGCAGGTAGTTCATGCTGCATGCCTCAAAAGAAAGTGGTACTAATGTTTGCGCGGGGACCTCCTTCCATCAGCAACCTTTTCAGGAATTAGTGGTAAGGGGGGGGTCAAAGGGAATCAACCTTATCGGGAAAGGGAGAGGTAGGGATTTCCTGCATTTGCTGCCTTCAGATTAGAGCATTAAAATCGGGTTAATCAAGGTCGCCGGTCGTGCGGTTCTCATTCAGATTAAGTAAAAGGAGATCAGACAAAAAAAGGAGGGGGGGGAAAAAGAGAGGTCCCCGACATCTTCGAACTGTCGACAAAGGTACCTGGAGGAAACAACGGGGCGGAAAAGCGCAGGAATCATGTGAGGAACATTAGAGCTTGGGGAAACAGAAGCTGTCTGTGTGATGGTGCTATCCGATGCGCGGGGGGGGGAACGAGGAAAGGAAAGAAAACGCCTGGCATCTAAAGCGGGAAGTTATAGAAGCAAACAGCGAAGTTGACCTAAGGCCTTTATGTCAGCAGAAATACGCGAGAGAAGGTACTAAAGGGGTTCTGTTCTGCGAAAACTAAGGAGGGGGGGAGGCGCCGGTAGAGGTATGGAGTTGTCTCGCCGTCGTGCCGAAAAACGCGAAAGGCGGAGTCAACGAATTTCCGGGCACGTGGGGCAATGGTTGTGATTCACTCCTAACCAGGTTGCCGTTTCCTACTCGCACAATCCTGCTCAATGACCCCGGAGTGGGGAGCGCAGAACAGGGGGGCGGACGGGCAACTTACATGGGATCAAAAGAATTTCTGGGCGCAAGGTATCGATCTCAGGGGCAGAAAAAAAGAGCGAAAAGGCCAGAGAAAAATCGATACGGCGTGCAATTTAACTTATCTAAAGAAGGGGCCATGGAAGAAGGAAACGGGGACGAGGAAGAGGGAAAAGGAATGAAAAGACAAAGACACGACACCGGCGGCGAGCTTCTGGCAACCGGCCGCATTACCACTGGGGCAGTAGCCAAAAGGAGGATGAAAGCACAAATATTGCTGTTTCGCTAGTGGGTCAGGGGAAGGGGGAAAAGGACAGAGAGGGTGAAGGGCCGATCTGGGGGAGTGCGGGGGGAGGACCATCACCCGAAAGAGCTAGCGGTACCCAGGTCTAGAGACTCGAGTTAGCTGAATTCTAAAAAAAAAGAAGAGACAGGCGCTCGCCGCCAATTGGTAAGTACGGCTACATTTCAGTGAGCGAGGTTGACGGTAGTGTTGGGAAAAGAACGCTCGTTAAGATACGATGGAGAGGAGCAAGCGAAGCGTCACTGCGGAACTGACGGGGGGAACAGAGGGGGTAGGCTGGGGGGGGGAGTATGTGTTCGTCGGGTGTGGAGAGGGCGGCTGGAAGATTGGCTGTTCGAGGTGGCTCAGTTTCCCGGGTCCCTGAGACCGTCTACGTGCACATTGAAAGTCTAGGGGGAAGGATAGAATACCCATTCAAGAGTGGAATTGAACGCCGAAAGGGGGCTGCTGGGGTGGGCGGGCCGGGTGGTGGTTGCCATAGTGAGGGAAGAAAGGCAGGAATTACCAAAAACGGGGAGAGGGTGCGTCGTCGGCAAAAAAACAAGGAAAGAGGTCTGACATGAGGGTAAAGGGGGAAAGGGAAAAATAAAAACTGCTGAGCTGAGAGATCTAGCGCGCCTGTAAGAAAGGGAGGACCCTGGGCTGAATAACTAAAGGGGAGCTGGGGGTCGTGGTCGGTCTGCTATAAGTGCGAGCTTTAAAGTATCGCCGGTCGGCAGAAGAGGGAGAAGTTCGTCAAACAGGCGGCGTGAAAAACGAATGTGCTCCTAAAAAGGAAAAGGGCAAACATCACCGCGCGCGTGAAAGACAACGACTTAGCGTTCTGGGAATCGGCACCGGGGGGCGAGTTCCCTTTGATCTTCCAGGTCAAACAAGCCGGAGACAGGAGTCAGGAAGGAATGTGCAGGGGTGGATAAAAACGGCTCAAGTTAGGAAATGCTGGGGTCATCTTCGCCGATTCAGATAGAGGTATGACGCCAGGAACAAAAAGCAAGGAAGAGGGACCCAGAAAGGGGAGGGGCGAATTACGGGATTAAAGGGGGGGGGCACGAGGAAAACGTGCACGGTACGGTGGGGGGGCTCCAAACGGGGGGAACCCACGCTTCGGGACAATGCGTCGGACCGTACTTGAATGGGGAAGGGCAGAAAAAAAAGAATAATATAATTTCAACAAAAGAGAGGGAGGTACAGAGAAGGGGGTGATGTTGGCGTGCGGGCGTTCGGGCCGAAAGTTAATTCATGCAAACGTCTTGAAAAAGCGTCGTTTGCGTCCTTGTCACTAAGTGTGCGGAATGACACGTTGGCAACCCGGACTAGGGCCGTGGAGGCCAGGGGCGGGAAAGAGGACACATTTCAAAAAACTAACTTTCCTGGGGAAAAACGGCACGGGCAGGGGAGTCGGGCGCCACTCCAGCGGATCCGAGATTGGCTATAGACTTCGGAGATGCACACAAGCTTGTAAGCGTAGCCCAATCAGCTGCACATGGGGGGGGGGGGGGGAAAAAGGGGGGAAAAGAACAGGGGAGCAGACAGCACAAGTTGCATAACGATTCCAGAGAGGATAAGCGTGGTAGTCCAACGCGCAAGATTCTGCGAATAGTTTAGGCTTGTCACGGGGTGGAGACTGAAATAGTCCAGTCTCGAAGAACGAGAAATTAAAAGGATTTCCATAATAAAACGGACAATACGGAGCGCTAGTTATGCAAAACCTAAGAAAAAGGGAAAGGCGGGATAATGTATATCAGCTAGTGGTGCTATGGCGGGATCATTCAAGCCTCATTCATGCGCTCCTGAGGGTTCGGGGGGACCAAAGGCGCAGAGATAGAATGATTAGGGAATTATCAGATGGAACAAAGTTATTGCAACAAGGCGCAGCCCAAACAGCTAGCATCGGGGCGCCTATAGCTTAGCAGATGGTCGTGCGAGGCATCTTCCTAAAATAATTAATCAGAGAAAAAGCAAGGGGGGGCCCACGGTAAGATCACGGAACCGCGTCAGAACGCAATCAGCTGGAAGTGCCACAACGTAAAGAAGAATTAATACTCTCGTAGAACTTTCCTAGAACCGCATAAGATACTAGTAAAAAGGGAGGAGAAAGAGTTTGACCCGGGGAGAATGAGAGTGAGAAAAAGAACATCGGGAGAAAGGGGAAAGAAGGGGGCCTAAAAAAAAAAATGTAACTTCGTGACGCGCATATTTCGGAAATCTCGTCTCTGGTGGTTCTTTGGTTGAGAAAGAAGGGGTAGGTATCAGAAGTCTATCAGAGGCGAAGGGAAGAAAACGTGATTGTCTCACTCGCGAACAGTACCAGGCAGATAAGGCCTCTTCACGTCTCTTCATCCGGTACGGTGGGGGAAACCGCGATAAGCCCACTGAAAGACAAAAAAGGGGTGAGACATCTCGGGAAAAGGGCCGGAGGTGAGAATGGACGGTAGGGTGAAGCCATGGCCGCAGGAGGACGGTCTTGTAGGGAAAAATGGAGGTGAAAATGGACCGAACAAAACGTGGGGGGGGGGATCAGAGCAATGACGCCTCGGGGCAGGATTTACAGGAATAGTGACAACATCGAAGATCTAAATCTCATGGAAAAGCTTCGTCGCGCGCTTCCCGGATAGATACAAGGGGTATTTCTCGTCTTGCCAGCCGGAACCAATTGTTGCATTTGTAAGGGGAAGATAGGATCGAAGGGGTGGGTAGGCGGGGGGGAGTGGCAAGCGGAATCGGGGAAGGAGGGGTGATACCAACAAGGAACATATAGAAAACGTCAGTGGGGCTACCGCACAATAGGCGCAGCGGGTGGAATACGACGCAAAGGGACGGAGAGAATTACAAATAGGAATAACTATAAAAGCTATCGGATCATCGAACTTCTTGAAGGGGTACATTTTTACGTGTTGCAGCGTATTGAATAGTGTCAGACGATCTCCGGGTATCCTGCGGGGGCGTTGGACGGGCGCTTCAAGGGAAACACGGAAAAATTTTCAATGATGCAGTCGCTTTTTTCACGGGTAACTCGCAAAGATCGTGTACACCACGGTCTGCGCTGCGGGGCTCTCGCAAGGAAAGGGAAGATTTACATTACGGAGTTAGGTTAAGTGGCTCAAAAACGGGGAAGGCGGGACGGGAGTCAGTATAAAAGAGTCGGTTCGAT
>Ga0179593_1422921_pt1 | contig 10329 bp, 13 predicted proteins | sample CZODoug2_1_08_16_FD_185931 | JGI IMG/M metagenome (GOLD analysis project Ga0179593, IMG submission 185931) | Vadose zone soil fungal communities from Angelo Coast Range Reserve, California, USA - CZODoug2_1_08_16fungal (PacBio error correction) | ecosystem: Environmental > Terrestrial > Soil >...
AGAGTGCAAAAGTGGAAACAAAAAGGAAAAAAGAATAGGGATGATCGTTCACAAGAAAAGGGGAAAAATGACAGGGGGAAAAAGATCCCATTCAAAAAAGAACAACGGGAGAGTCAGACCTAGTGGAAAGGGCGTGGACCCGGCAGGCAAAAACATCTAAATAGCTTGGCAAGGGAAATGTGGAAAAAAAAGGAGAATAACGAAGGGTGGAAAGAAAAAGAATCAAGAGAAGCATGGTTTGAACGGGAAGGCACCCAAAAGACTCTCAGCACGGGAGTAGGGAAAACCCTTGGGCGAAAAAATATTAGCGGAGAGGGGGAAGAGGGACCAGTGGGAGGGGATTGAGACGAAAGAGGAAGGGACCCAATAATGGTGGTGTAAACAGGCTGGGGGAGGGTGAGAAGAAATAGGAAGGAAAAACCAGCCAAGGGGGCAGGAACATAAAGTGTCCAAAAGGGTGAGAATAGGGGGGGGGGGGAACGCCGTCCTAAAGACTGGGAGCACCCGACAAGGGGGAACGACAGGGAGCGGGGGACACATGGGGAAGGGAGGGAGCTTAGAGCTGCCTTGATGATGGGAGAGCCTGTGTTTTAAGGAAGGTACCCCTCAGAGTGAGACGGGTGGAGGAATATTAGCTGGCGGTGGAGTGTGGGACAAATAAGAAAAGGGCCGGAGGGAAAATGAAGGTTGGACGGCACCAAAGACCGTCATGGAGGAGGGATAAGAGATCATAATGAGGGTGACGAAGCATGGGGAAAAAGCACAAAGCAGCGGAGCAAGAATAAAGCAGCGGCGGAGTGTGGGCCAAACGAAGAGTGGGAATGGGGGTGAAGAAATAACGCCGATGGGTGAAAAAGACATTGGGCGGCGCGAAAAAAAAGGAAATAGGTACAATAGATCGAATTGGTGGGGGTTAAAAACTTGGACAGGGGAGACAAAAAACCCATGACAGGCGCCCAAGTGGGCAAATAAAGGAAAAGGGAAGCCAACGAAGGGGGGAAACCCGCGCACAAAACGATTTTGTCGCCCACTCCTGAATAGATAGAGGGAGGGTGGGGGAAAAAAATGCATTGGAATCTCGCCGTTGCTTCAACAGGGGCCTGGCCGGGACTAAAGTGTGGAAAGAACGGATTGGGGGGAAAAAAAAGAGTACGCAGGGGGGAGGCTGCGAGGGGCTAAGACCCCACGCCAGGAATCAAATAAAAACCAAAATCAAAAAAATCTGGTGCGGAACTGGGCAAAAACGTGCGGGGAAGGGTGGACTGGAGGGAAGGGGGCTCTAGGGGAAAAACGTTGCCGTGGGGGAACGTTGTAAAGTGTGCTCACCCAAAGATGGCGCAAAAAAGAAGACAAAAAAAAAAAAAGTTGGACCGGAGGTAGGAAGGGGGGGGGGACGAGCATTGGGAGGGGGGCCCTCGGGGACCCGTGCGGCAGCAACAGGGCAGGGGGGGAAGGCGTGGAAAAAACGTGAGGATAAAGGGGGGGGAGGTCAAGACTGAGGGGCTGGCAATCAACTTGTGGCTACTGTGGTTCAGAAATCGGGTCTACGTGGGGGGCTTCTGGGAAATCAGAAATGCACGTTCAAGGATGGGGGAAACGGGCCAGCAGAAAAACGAGGAGGCAAAAAACTAAGAAAGGGAGGAGGAAGAACGAAAAACTGCATGTCAACACCACTGGAGAAAAAAAAAACGGGCGGGCTGGGAAGGGCGGGGCATGAGAATACCAAAAAATGAAGAGGGGGAGAGACGAGACCGCGGGGCTAGGCAGGGTTCGATTGCGTTAACCTGGGAAAGAAACGTTGAGGGATGGGAAAAAAAGGAGGGGAAAGTCGGAAAGAAGTTAAAAAACAGCTCGTTCTGAAATAAGAAAGTGGCCTGGACAAAAATGGGAGGCAAAAAATCGGAGAGGGGGATCACGAGGGGGGGGGGCACCGAACGAATAGACACAGGAGGTCGACGGCTGCGGTAGAAAACGGAAGTCGCGACATAAGGGGGGGGGCCGTCAAAAGGGGAGAGAACCCATAAAAGGCAACATCTCCTAAATTCCCCCGACGGAATGGCATTGTGGGGGGAGGAAGCAGTATCCAGCGAAGGGCTGTGCGCATACCCCCCCAAAGGCCTGGGTGAGCGAGGGTATGAAAGGGAAAGAAAAAAAGCACAAGTGGGGGACCTAGAAAAAAGTGCGGGGGGTCGCAGAGGGCCATACCAATTAAACCCAAAACAAAACAAGACAGAAGAAGCCTAAAAACGATCTCAAAAAACTTGCAGGGGACTTTCCGTCAGGGCGTCGTGGTGGGGAGAAGAGGATCACGGGAAGGGTGGAGCGGGGTAAGTGCGGGATTCGTCTTTGCCAAATCGACAAATAATCAAACCCGAGTCTTGAGCAAAAACGGGGACGAAGTATAAAGGGAAGGGAACCTAGAAACAGGACTTGAATGGCCGTACCGGGAACTTGATTGAAGAGGGGAGGAAACAGGGAGAGACATACCGGAACCAAGGCACCAATCATTGCAAAGGAAAACGTAACACCTGTTACGCGCAAAAAGCGTTGGGGTACAAAGCCGAAGCCTGGGAAACATAAAATAACCTTGAAGGGGGAGAGGGGGGAGAGGAGGGGCAACCCATACGGACCGACAAAAGGCGCGGGGCCCCGCTGTGGGGAAAGTCCGGGGCACAATAAAAGATGGGTGCGGGGGGTAAGGATTGTGGGCCAAGTTAATGGCCTACAAACCTGCTAACCAAACAACAAAAAAAGGGGAAGAGTACAACGAGATCAAAACGGTGGGTAAAAAGAACTTAAAGCAAAGATGGGGGAGAAGACCGAAAAAAAGAGGCAGACCGCCCACCGAAACGAACTTACTTCGTTTAGACAAGGTGCCCTCATAACACCGCTGTCCAAAGTGCGGGTGGAGGCATGAAACACCAAAATGGGGGACAGCTTAAAATGGCACACGACAATACCAAGCCACAGGCAGGTAATTCGTGACTGGGACAGAAGGCGTGCTGCTTGGGAGCGATAAATGGGCAGGAAAAGGGGGAAACCTACGCGCCAAGACAAAGAAACGAACACATAAAAAAGCTAGTATTTCCAGGGCATGGAAAGCTAAAACAAAGAGGGTGAGGGATCAGCAGCAAGGAAAAGAAGACTAAAGAAAAAAAAAAACAAGATCGCGGAGACGGAAAAGAAAAAAAAAACGCAAGGAGTGAACTCGAGAGTAGCTGACGCTTCCGGGGGGTAGGAGCCGACTATCTAAAAAAACAGGGGAATGCGGTTTCCCGCGGACAATGGAAACGGTCGTGGCTAGAGCGCCCGAAGAAATTGCGGGGGAAAGAAGGGGGGCATAAAAAAATGCCGAAAGGCCTTTATTCAATAATGCTGCAAGAAGGAGGAAGCGGAAGGTCCTGGTCGTGAGGTCCGGTTACAGGAAAGGGAAGGTTCTCGAGTACTAAGCGCACCAAAAAAAGTAGATCTCAATTAAAGCCGGATGAACGCAGCCAAACGCCGGGAGCCTGGTCTGCAAAACCGCATCCGCAAAGGGGGAAAAACATGGTCTTTTAAAAAACTGGTGCAGAGTAAACAAGGCCCAAATACAGTCAATACCGGGGTATAAAGGAAACCACACGATATCGGCGGAGGGAGGGTCAGCTGCACAGAATTGATCTAGCGCGAACAGGAAACAAGACGCCGGGGGAGGGGGAACGCAGGGGTGGAACGCTTTGCCGGGGCGACTACAGGTCCACAGAAGCGGGAAGCTAAGTGCACTGGACATACGGGCCCGTTGTGAAAGACAAAAAAAAGGCGGAAATGCCTACGGAGAGATCAAAGACCGTGCAGGGGGGGGGGCTAAACTCGGAAAAGAAAAAAACTAACCAGATACCATAGTCCGGGGAAAAAATCGAACACCGCTCAAGAAGACGAGGTGCGGGGCAGGAAAGGGGACAGGAAGAACCGCCAAAGCTGCTGGACCACCGCGGAAAGCCCGCCGCAAAGGAAAAAAGTTGGTCTACATCGTGGGTAAAAGGAAAGACAGCCACCGGCAGGTCATCTGTATCAAAGACCATGCACAGAAACTACCGCCTCCGGGAGCAACAGCTCAAAAAAAAAAGGAAATAGGGGCGGATGTGATTGTGGGCCTCGCAAAAAGGGCAGAAAGTGGGGCCCAGAATCCGCAGGTGAAAAAACCGACAGCAAAAATGCAGCACTAAAGGCGGGAGGAGAGGCCACAATGACGCACCATACGATGCGGTTGCTCTCTGGAGGTAGGAGGGGGGTTTGTTGGCGGGGGAACGACAAGAACACAGTGGCCGCCGAGCAACAGGGTATCCAGGACTGTGGGCCAAACCACACGAAAAAAAAATACAAAGAATAAGAAACTAAAAATGCCGTGTAACGAAAAAAGTTCCAAGACGAAGGGGAAGGCATCACTCCGCAATCCCTATCCAAAGGACTCGAAAACACCTTGGGAGACTAGAGCACCACCATGCCTCAAAAAGGAAATTTCCAGCTCAAAGGAGGGGGTCGGGGCAACGACCTGGCAGATCAAAACTGGGAGGAAAAAAAGAAAAACCACTCCTCCGAAGAAACAGGCGCTCTGCAACTGAAACTGGGGGGGTGCGGGACAAGGGAGCACAAGACTAAGCAGACTCAAGGTCGAAATTCAACCAAAAGGGGGAAAAAAAAAAAAAAGCGGACCCCGTAGTGGAAGGGGAGGGAAAAAAAGCCCAGAACACAACCAAACCTGTTTCGGGAGAAGATTGTGAAGGAACAGACAACGTTGATCCGGCAAGGGAAATCCAAGGGCAACCATGCTAGGAAATAAAACGCGCCCCAAAGCCTGAATAAAAAACCCAGTTTCAGCGATTGGCCAGGGGGCCAAAATTCAGCCTGAAATCCCCCCGCCATGCCTAAAACAAGGAGTAGATAAAGGTGGGACCGTCCGCACCGGGAACGTGGAGCGGAACAAAGGGCGGAACAGAAAGGTTCAAACGAGATGTTCAGGAAAACAAAATGGCGGATGCGAGGGTCGACTGGGGGGGGGAGCCGATTGGTTGGGGGGGTGGAAGCGGACGACCCGGCAGAGGAATACTACGGGGGTTCGAATCTTCAGGGATACAGGTCGAAAGAGTCTTCCCAGTGGAGAGAAGATATAGAAGAGACTGAGTGGGGGAAAAAATCTCAAACTCAACAAAACAAAAAAAAAAGGGAGAGGAGAAAAGAAAAAAGGAGTCCACAATAATTTTTTCTGCGATAAAGTTAATCGCAAGGGAGAAAAGATCGACCTTGAGTCCCTGAAGTATGCAAAAAACCTTCACAGGCTGGAAGGAAAGAGGAGGGGTCCTTCCGGAGAAACACCAGCAACAATGACGCTGTGCAGGGTCACCCATGACGAAGCTCAGAACCGGCCAAGTTTTTTGGGGAAACATACCAATGAGGGCACCAAGGAGGTTTGGGGCGCAGACGAAAGTGAAGGGGAAAAAAAGGACTCTCTCTGCCTTAAGGGCACCCAAATCAACGATCTTAATAGGGTTGCGGGGGCTGCGCCCCTGGGGAGGGAATAGAAAAGACGAGTTCAGCAATGCGTACTGGTAAGATATTCATGAGGGGAGCAGTACTAGAAACGGCAAATTGCCGCCTTGCGCCATCCTGTCTACAAGAGAGAAAGAAAAAGGGGTTATATTCCCATCCCGAGAGTTGGTGAAGAGCCTAGCAAACTGAACTACGGGGGCGCCTGGGTGAAAACCGTGTGATGGCGAGATTGGCTGGGGACGCCGGTGGGGGAAAGGCCCTCCTCCCGCCTTTCTGCGCAGGGGGGGGCGATTAGCATCTGGGGGCTTGGTGAATCACAACCAAAAGGCACAGAAGACGTGCAGAAGGGGGGGGAAAAACATCAATGGAACAAAAATGGACTCTCACACAAGAATTGAACATCTCGGCCCGTCGTCCAGGTTTCTTGGCAGATCCATCAGCAATCGAGAAGGGAAGGGATGCGAAGCGGTAGGGTTATCCCTGAACTAGTTTGGTTGAACGAAAAAGTAATCAAAAAAAAGACGATGGCTGGCGTTCGCGGGGAAGGTACCAAAGGGGAACTGGGTGGGGGCAACAAGTTCTGTTGGGAGAGAAAGGCGAAAAAAAAAAACCAAAAGAGCCGCCACCGAAAACCGCTACAGGAAAGCGTGTGCCGCAAAAACCCACGACGGAAGGACCCAAAACAGCAAAAATAGAAGGGTGGCAATGTTGGCGAACCAAGCCGTTGCCTGCTTCTGGGCAAGTGCCGGACCCTGTCGGAGGTGGGTCAACAGCAAATGGGGGGCAAACCCCCCAAAACAGAAGACCTCCGTTGTCATCTTGGGGGGGAAACTTCTTCTGCGCAACGGGACCCCTGGAAACCAAGCCAAGAAAAACAGTAAAAGAAGGATACCGCCGGAAATCCTTTGTGAGGCAAAAAAACGGGGCAAGAGGATCGGCCCACTATCCAAAAAAAAACGTGACGGGGCTTGGGGTGCGGGGGGTGGCACAACAAAAAGAAGTGGTCCCGCACAACAGCAGAGGAAAAAATGGGAAGGGAGGCTAAGGGGCTGGGTTGTCGCGCGGAGAACCTACGCAACTGGAACAAAGAGGTTTGCCTTGTGTGCGGGATTCGGACGCAAAATCGAGGAGAAAGAAAGTGGTGGCGAGGGGTTGCTCAAACCAGTCAGTGGAAGGTCTGGGACTACATAGTCAGGCCCGTACAAGGGAACGCATCACACGAGAGAACGAAAGCCCCGGCCGGGGAAAAGGACGCAAGCCCAACGAAAAAAAAGGCGGGAAAAAAGGGAAACCCTTCGGCTTGATGTGAGACGAATCGGAATACAGCGGAAGGCCAGAGACAGCTGCCCACAGCGGAGATCGGACCGTGGGGAAAAAGCTGGGAATCACAAAGATGAAAAAAGGCTGGAAGCATAGGGAGAAATGAAACACAAGCTCGTCGATGAAAACTGTTGGGGCCTGAGGGTGGCCGGCAGCAAAGGAAGAAAGATAGAAAAGCTGCCTGGGCTGGGCGCCCTACGGACGCCCAAGAGCTCCTTTGAAGGGGGGGCAATCCACACGCATTGGGAAATCTTCCGCGGACTTCGGAAGCTGTTCCTCCAAACTAGCTGCATAACAGGCAATCTCCCTCACCGGAAAGGAGGAAAAGTGGACGAGACAAAACATCAATAAGTTGCTGTTGTCGAGGGAGGGGGACAACTCAACCTCACTTGTGTCCAAAAAAAAGAAAGCAGCCCCGCAAACCAATTTGAGAGAAACACATCGCCTTTCAGGACATCGCCGCCGCCAAAACAAATGTCTAAAAACCTCTCAGAAACTCTTCTCCTCCCAGGGTGCGGAAGGAAATCGAATAACGGGTTTGTAACCCGTTCCGATCAGCAATTGGACTAGTCCGGAGAAATCAGAGGTCGGGGACCGAGCACAATCGAAAAAGGAAGGAAGACGGGAAAGGGGAATGACTTGTCGAGATAGGGAGGTCCTCGACCGGCGGAAGGTGGCGTCCAGTATCAATGCGTGCGCGAAAACAGGGGGGGGTAAACGGGACGTGAAACCCGGAACGAGAAAAAGCAGCACACGTTACGCACGGGGGCGAAACACAACTCGTTTTCAGGCAATGCAAAAACACAAAAAGAGGGAAAAACAGAGGAAACCACGTTTCACCAAAGACTTGACAGCAAAGGGGGGGGCATTACCCCCTTGACATGGCAAAAGCGGGGTCGCTTGACTTCAACAAAGCGGAAAATAAAAACGAGGAAGTGAGAAAGGGGGACGCAGCACTGGTCGGTCTTGCAAAGCAGAAAGACGGGTAAAAAGGATGTGGGGGGAAAAAAAAGGGAGGCAAGGAGCTCGCGAAAAAAAAAAAAAGGGGAGGAGGAGTAAATAAGTGAGCACCCATTTGGGAAACAAAGCATTGAATGTATTGCTCCTAACCGAAAGCCCGGGGACGCAAACCAGAAAGAAAGTTGTTTCGGGGGGGATGCTTAGTAAAACCGCCGAGGCAACCGCTGTTGGAAGGGACATCTTCAGATTGGGCAAGCAAGGACCCGTAAAGAGGGCGTGAAAACACGCAAAAAGGGGAGGGGAAGTGCACTGTTCAAGCCCGCCGAGAAAAGGAAGTGACGGGCCGTAACACTCCATAAAAAGCAACGCAGCAAAGGCCCATCACTCCCTGTCGATAAAAGTAGAAAGAGCTCAAAAAGGGGAAGAAGAGGAAAAGAGCTGGGGGACGGGTATCTGCAAAGAGGCCGACGACACGAACCAATGCGAGACGACTACAACGCCCGAGAAGAAAAACAGAAGATAGAGGAGGGCTCGCGGTACTCTGTGGCGGACCGAGAGAAAAAAAAAAAAAAAAAGAAAAGAGGGACGCGGGTCCCGCGGGAACAAGGGGGGAAGGGCCTGACGACTCACTGCCTAAACAAGGGAGCTGGCAAAAAAAAACGACACGGACAAGGTGAGTGGAGCGCACAGAGGAGGAAAAAGCGGAGGGGGTACTGTCCAGGACTTTGAAGCATGCTCAATCTGCGCGTACAACAAGCCGAACTGCTCCAAAAAGGAAGGACCTCGGAGGGGAGACAACCAACAAGTGCCCCCCCGTTGTAGAACTAGGTATGGGAAACAAGCCTGAAGTCCAAAAACTGGGGTGAGGAACGGTGCAAGACGAAAAAGCTGGGTGCAGAAGACTCCAGGACTCGAGCAGCGATTTTTAGCAAACCACCGCCAACCAGACCAATAAACGCGGGGGCGTCCGGGATCAAAAAAGATGGGGGGGGGCGATATGAGGGGAATAGCCAAGAAAGCCGACTGGGTGCATAAGAAGGGTGAAGCTTTGCGTGCAAGGCTCGCGAACCCCGGGTAAGGAGGGTCTCAGTGCCGCTCCTGACCGCGCAAGGTGAAGAAAAAGTAAAAACAGGGGAGAGGAGGAGAGGGCACGAAAAACTTTCCCGGTAGAAACTCAGAACCACCGACTAAAATCTTCTACCATGAGGTGACGGACAATCTCATCAGTAGCAAAGAACGGCACAACCGAGTGAGAAAGCCGGGGGAGGTCAAACGCCAATCCTCAAAAAGGAACGTAAGAAAGGCGGCACCAGCATACTCAAAAACGTTGGCGAAATCGTGGGGAGAAAAAAAGAAAATCACCACCAGTGAAAGGTGAGACGGTGCGGAGAGAACCAAAAAGGGAAGACGCATGAAAAAGGCACAAGCGCGCACAAGAAAGAGAGGGGGGGGAGTGGGGCGTGAGGGACACCAAATGGGTGGGGGTGGGGGGGGGTTGGGGGGAGGTCCTATTGTGCAACCAAGTCAGAAGGGATGAAAAAAAGAGGAGAAAAAGGGGGACCTGTAGGGGAACGAGGAAAATGAGGCGAAGGGGACACAAATAATATGTGTTTGGGACGATCGCTTTCGGTAGAGGGGGGGATTACTCTCAGGGACGCAGGAAAGGGTTAAAGCAAAAAAGACAGGGGGGGCAAAAACACCACAATCGGATAGTTAAACAGAGAAGCAACGAATCAAATCAGGAGGGGGAAGAAAGAATCAAAAATTCAAAGGGAGGAAGGTGAAAGCATCAAAAATGAAGAAGGGGGGCCAGAAATTTTGACAGAGGAAATGCGAGAAAACAAACGAATAGGAACAACAACTTCAAGCGATGAAACGGGTCGATACGTACGAGGGGAGGGGAGGCAGAGGAAAGAAACTGACAAGAGACCTTTTTGGGGGGGGGATGGCAACAAGCAACACCGCTCACTAATAAAAACCCCAAAAGCCACCTTCGGCTGGGGGGAAGGGGGGAAAGGGCCTAAAAGAACAAGAGGACAAAAGAACTTCAAGCGAGAAAGGAACCAACCCTGTCCAACAAAAGCCCCCCGCTCCTTTGTGCTACCCACCAAACACTTCGAGAAAACTCTTGGGAGGCGAGGAAAGGAGGGGGAAAGGCGCAGGGGGGGCCAGGGGAAGGGCTCGAGACGGAAACGGGAAGCAACCCGAAAGCGATTGGCGAATGGGCCTAAGGAAAAAAACGTAGAATACCCTGCCATGCGCAGAAACGATAAAGGTAGTGTAGCCAGGTGGTGAACAGAAAAGAGAACGTGATGAGAAAGAGCAGGAGAAAACGCCGGTGAGGGGTCCAGGCAACTGGGGCATAATGCTCCCTCTTACCCTGGATTTGAACTAGTGATAGCGTTGGTTTGGCGGGAGGGGGGACGGAAAACCGCAACCTCATGAGGACGACGGGGGGAGAGAGAGGCAGGAAATCCAGGGTCAAGGAGAGGGAGCATTGGAAAGTCGAGACATTTGGGTTGA
>Ga0179593_1471244_pt1 | contig 10329 bp, 9 predicted proteins | sample CZODoug2_1_08_16_FD_185931 | JGI IMG/M metagenome (GOLD analysis project Ga0179593, IMG submission 185931) | Vadose zone soil fungal communities from Angelo Coast Range Reserve, California, USA - CZODoug2_1_08_16fungal (PacBio error correction) | ecosystem: Environmental > Terrestrial > Soil >...
AGAAAGGTAATGCACTTACTCACACGGCTTCTCCAGGTGCGAGGGAAACCCGAGGGGGCGGAAGGACGTACGTCGGAAAAGGTTCGTGTACTTAGTCTGGGGTCAACGGGAGAAGTAAGGGTAGGAGGGGAGGAACCGGAGGGACAGGAGTGTCTTCCCACAAGGAGCAATTCGGCGTGGAGACAGGTTCGGGCGTATTGGGGTGCTGCACAAGACGAGAACCCAGGCACGGAGAACCGGAGAGAAGAAAAAGGTTGGAAAGAGGGGGGACCCAGCCAAAACGCAAAACCGGAAAGGCGGCGTTCAGGTTCCCGGAAGAAACAACAAACTGCAACGTAATCGGAATTGACGAAAGGACAGGGGCCCGGAAAAGAGATTCGAGGTGGCCAGCATAGCAGGCAAAGTTAAAACCCACCCGGCCGAATTCGGCGACAAAGGGGTATTACAATTTCGTCTTCTGCAAGAGAAGGTATAGACAAGGAGTCAAGCTGGGTCTCTTGGTAAGGGTCTTTCCACGAACCCGGAGGAAGATCTGAAGGACCAGCACATACACACTGAACTGGAGAACACAGTGGAGGGGAAATCCTGCCATTTTCTCCAGAAGGGACTGGGGAGGGAAAAAAAAAAAGCTCGAGGGGAACAGTCGACACAAAAACCACGTCATTGGACCCTCAAGGAAAGGAGGGACCGGAAGCATCCAGTCCGGTAGGATAACTACCGAAATGGACGAAAAAGAAAAATTCCAGGTCCAGAATCGAAGTCCTCTTTGCAAGGACGTTACGGGGAGAAAGCTAATAACCAAGAACGGAGGGAGCCGAAACCGAGTCGGCCTCAGGCGGAGAGGGGGGGGGCATCAAAAGGGTCAGCAGGAAAGAGAAGAAAGGCAGAACCTCAATCAGGTCGTTCATAAAGGAGGGGGGCATGAGAGACTTGGGGAGGTGCGAGCTTAGTTCTCTCAGACCTCTCCCCGGAGGAGAAACTGGTAGGTCTCTCGAATTACACGAGGTGGCCGGGGGGACGAATCAACTCCAGTCCACACAAAAGAAAGAGCCTGGTAAAAAAACCACTCTAGGGTACAGAGGAGGGGTGAAAAAAAGCATATCTTTTGCCACCGACCCAGGGGTCAAACGGGGGGGAGAAATCTCATAGTGTAAAACGTGTCAGCTGCAGGTCCAGAGGCTTGGGTGACTGACTTACCACCTTTGAAGCTTGGAATGAGGGTCCTCGTCTTATTGGAGGGGAGAAGAGCATTTTCGCTCCGTCAAGAAAACCGGGTGACATCGGCCTGAGTAAGCTCAGGTGCCAATTTAATGGGAAAGGCACGGGTTCATTGCCTTGACCTTACTAGGGGAGACGGTTAAAACAGTGAGGATCACATTGGCCGATCGGGGCGGCGTGAGGGCCGCAGAAATGAGAGGTCAAGGTGCACCAAGAAAGTGATGACAGCTTTGGTTATCCACTAAATAAAAAATTTAGGAGGGGGGAAAGGGAATCAGGGGGAGATCCTTGGGGCCCATGGAAGGAAGGGTGGTCTGTGGGTGAGGTGTCGTATAGGGGCTTAATGAAGGGATTTGAAGAACGGGGGAAAGAACAGACTTCATGAGGCTATGGCGTTCGTGAAAAAGAGGAAGCGTGGGCCGCCTAGGAATAGTCGATCACAGAGGAAGAGGGGAGAGCGTTATGCTTCGATGACCCGAGGGTCGGGCAGTTATTAGGGGGGAGGGTCAGAGTCAAAGGGAGGCGAATCGGGGGCTGGGGGGTCGTGGTCATCGGCCCGGATTTAAAGCGTCAGTATCTGGTCGCTGGGAGTCCTAGGGTCAAAATATGTGCTTAAAAAAGAAAACGGAACTGGGGGGGAGCACTCGCTTCCTTCATAAAGGACGCTAGGTAAGTCTAATGATGCGAAACACTATTTCCAGGGCCGCGTCGGGGGGGGGAGCGAAAAGTAACGGGCAAGCCAGTTCTTTAAAGGAGCAGTTCAAGGGAGCGTTCAAAGCGTCTGCAAATATAGGGAGGTAGAGATGGGGGGGGGGGAATGCTAATACGCCGTTGGTCGTGGGGAAGGGGAAGGGCCGGTTAAAAGGGGGGTCGCGAATAAAAAAAGGGAGGCCATCGCCGGGGGGGAGGGTGGGCTCTGATGGGCCGATGTCAAGGGAACTGTAGGGGCCTGAACAGCCCGTTCCTCTAAAAGGGCGCGCCGTTGTAAAAATCGATCAACCTCTCTGCAAGACCGCCAGGAAGGAGGTATTAGCTGGGAAATGGAAAGATTAGTATTTACTCCATCTAATTATATGTTCCGGAAACGAGGAGAAAAAGGAATTGGGGGGTAGGGACATACTTTACGACAGAATTCTGTCGTTCACAGATGGCGGGGGAGGAAGAGGGGCTCCAGAAGGAAGTAAAAAGGGAGGGGGACGTCAAGTGGGGAGACGTATTTCGGAAGAGCACGGGGTCCGCAGATAAGGGATCTGACTGGTAGGCCAAAGAGTAGTGAAAAAATCCTACTCATAGTCTAATTCGGACGAGGGTTATCTCAAGAGAAAAAAAAACAATTAGGGGAGAGAAGAGACACGCGGAACAAAGGAGAGTTACCTGATGGCCGGGACCGATCGGTTGGGGGAACCTAAAAAATGTTGAAGACCAGGCCGAGAACTTAAATCAGGGATGGACCTGCCGACGGACCGGACTACCCTACTCCATGGGAACTACCATACTTTCGACTTGCTCTCTTGGGGGGGAGGGAAAAACCTCACCCGCAAGGGACACAAAGAAGGCAGGGGAAGACCATGTCCCCACCACAAACTGCCAGGTCGAAGATTTTAACTGAACAAGCGACCGTGAGCGTGGATCCAACTGCATACATTTACCCTTCCGACTACAACCGGACGGGAAGGGGGGAGCTATCGGGAAAGAGAGAAGGACTACTGCTCTCACTGTGAAATCCGTCGTCTTCGCACAGGACACACGACTAAAAAATGAAGTCTTCTGGGGTCTATCGCCATCACTTGATGGCAATCGACAGGGTCGGAGGAAGGAAAGGGAAAAGGCCCGGAAGAGGCAACAAAGAAATGGACGGACGGAGCCCGCCCACCGAGAGACCGGGCAAGCAAGATAGGGCATACGCTTGGCCCGCTACGCGAGCCTACACCGACACTGGCTTCACGCAGGGTACCTTAAGAAGCAGCGTTCCTGGCACCGCCGGTGGACGCAGACTAGCAGGGCTTCCTGGGAATGGCAGCTAGGTAGACAAACAGGGGGCCCAGTGGATCATGCTCAACTTCGGGCGAAGGGAAAGAAGGGGGAAGGAGGGGCTTTTTTTTGGCACATGCCGCTAAAGACGTACGCGCTGAAAGGCCAAAGACCGCACTCCGTTATGAGATCAGAGGGGAATCTCAAAGCAAAAAGAAACAAAGACCTGGTCATTCGCAGACGGGAAGGAGAGGGAGAAAACTTCCGGAAGAGAGGATCAGAAAGAGGAAAATATCGTGCACTCTGAACTGAACGTCCCATAGAAAGAAATTAAAAATTTTCGTGTACGCGGCCGTAATCAAGAAGAAATACACGAGTGACCCTAACCTCAACACCTGGAAAAGGGAAGGGGGAATCAGTAAAGGAAGGTAATAAGGATACCATCGGTTAGTGAGCAATGAATCCTGTCAGAAAAGATGGTCGGAAAAGGGCCTCGAACCGTTCTCGGAGGAACTCACGCCGCCGATCAGCAGGTTTATCTTAAGCCGGAACCGCCGGCAGAGGGGAAGGTCATTGCATAGGAAAGAGAAAGAAGTGACGCGTCATAACTGGTCAAGAGACTGGAAAAGGATGAGAGGAATTGGGGTTCCAAACCTGTGAGGAAGAGGAGTAAACTGAGTCATCCCATCCTCGCTAGCAGCCATATACAATTTTGGGGGGGGGGGAGAAGTCACAAAGAAGCAAAACCCTGCCACTTACAAACCTGAAAAGCTGGATGGAGATTCGCCTCACCCGAAATCGGCTGGGCAAGCTAGAGGAGGGGCAAAACTCTACAATCCATCAGAGTGGGGGTATCAGGGGGGGGAAATCATGAAGGGGGGTGCGTGGGGACAGTAAAATTGCCAAAGAGGGAGAAAAAGAGGGTACCTAAGCAATGCGAAATAGGGAGAATACGTCGTGAGACCTAAATCACCTTAGGGAAATCCTTCCAAGAGGTCGGAAAGAAAAAGGTATCAGGAGTAGAAGGGAGCTCTCGAGCTGCTGACCACGTTCCTTTTTGACTTATGTAAGAGCAGGAAAACTCGGTCAGAGGGCGCCCCTTCTTGGGGGGGAAGGGAAGGGGGAAAGGGCACGACGGACAGGTCACCTTAGGGAGTATAACCGTTCCTTGAAATGTCTGGAGGGAACAAGGGATAAGGAATTCTCTATGGCCAGGGAGGGGAGGAGGGGAAAGGGCGCCGCGGTTTGGGGGGGGGTTTGGGGGAATGCTTATTCTTGACTACGAGGTGTTTTCTAAACCTGGTAAACTGCTGGAGGATAAAATTATGAGAAAATGGAGCGAGTCATTACCCAGGGCCAAAGTGGGCAGTGGGGAGGGGGGATGGGCCGTAATCGGGAAGCGGTTGAAGGGGAAGTTACGGACTTCATGGACGCAGTGGCCTTAGACGTCGTGGGAAGAAGGAAGACTTCAGAAAGGGAAGAGAAGGGGAGCAGGGTGGTGAAATTCTCTTGGCCAAGGAGGAAACGCGATGGGCACCGTTAGATCATGGAAGGGAAGTCAAAAGGAGGCGAAAAGGATGTCTTTCTTTTTGGATTAGGGGACCTGACCGCCCGCAGGATAGACGGAGGAGAGAGGGAAACCTCCGAGGGGAAAAGGAACTGGGTGGACCATTCGGGGCGACGAATGCTGGAGCAGGCCGGGCAATTGCCGCAAAACCTACGACTCACTGTATGTCATCCAAGCCGAAGGGGAGTCTGTCCGGGGGGGGTGAAAAAGGACGGGGCCCTCGTCTACCAACAGCGCCGGTACAGGAAAGAAGGTACAAAAAGGCCTGGCGACGCAGGGTGCGACGGGAAGTCCCGCGTAGCCGCGACACACTTACTGCCTCTGCGAGGCATTCACCGCTTCCAACGAAAAAATCTCAAAGAAAAAAAAAAAACAACAACGGCGGAAGGAAAGAGAGATCAAAGACGGGAAATCAGGACGGGAAGCAAGGGGGAGGCGTCATTTTCTGAGCAGAGAGAAAGGAGGGGGATCAGGACAAGGAGACTGACATGGGGAGAGGGGAAAGTCGGACGGGGGGGGGGGGCACGGACCTAAGACCTGGCTGGTCGTATACATAGGTCATCAAAGGGGAGAGAACAAAACCAGGACAAGCGGAGGGGGACTAAATCATGGTCAACTAGGGGGGGTGAGGAACCGTCAAAAACGCCCATGGCATCGGGTAAAGCCCCGAAGGCGGGACACCTCCTTTGGATCTAAGGTACTCGACGCCCGTGGTCGGTTAGGGGAGTAGGGAAAATAAAAAAGCTCAGGACCGAAGAGTAAAGACAACAAAGTTAGGACCTTCCCCGATTCTGCCTGCCCATCGCGATTGGCGGCCGGACAGAAGAGAAGGGGACATCACCAAAACAACGTGCCGCAGTTGACCGTGAAAGGACAAGGCGGAGGCCACTAATTTAATGAACGGCAGAAGAGCCGTGGGTAACTCTTCTTCAGCCAAACAGCGTCCCATCAGAACGGCATAACAGGGGGGGAAAAAAAGAAAAAGCTAGAAAGCAAAATAAGTTGCCTGAGGCGAGACAGGAAAGGTGGAGGTCCACCAGACGGCTCTCCTCAGAAGGCTATAAAACGGCAGTACAGGGACGGAGAAAAATAAGACGTCAGCCGGAGCCACGCCCGGCGCGCGTTACAGCATACATCAGAAGAAGGCACCTGCAAAATGCCTGGGGGAGTCCATAAAAGAGGACCGCCGGTAGCTAATTCAAACCAGGTGAATTCGTTACAGGACGTTCACAAGAGAAGGGGGGGGAAAAAAAGCCCGTACGGGCGCCTGCAGACCGCGTAGGGCTCGGATGAAATAAAGCATCCAGCACAGTGGTTCTTCATACTTATTCAGAGCCGGAGAAAGAGAAGACACTAGGTTCAGAAAAAAGGGCAGGAGCAATACTGGCTGGGTCTTGTCTCGAGTGTCTCAACTAGTCGCTTGTTTTGAGAAAATAGCCCCGGGGAAGTCCCCTACGTCCACAACACAACAAAATAAAGGGCTTGAAGGTACAAAAAAAGTCTCTTCTTGAACGGGGAAAAAATTAAGGGCGGGGCACAGCCGCAATGCTGTGGGACCAGAAGGAAAAGGGTCAAGGGGAAGGTCTAATACTTTCAATAAGAGGGAAGGGGTGGCAAGGGGGAGGAGGACGTGGGTAATGAGCCACTAACAGTGGGGGATTGTCTTCGGGGGAATCGGGGGTTCTTTTGTCGGTCTTCAGAACGGGTTTGGGAAGAATTAAACGGGGGAAAGCGGGGGCGGATACAGCTGGAAGAGATGCCATTTTAATAAAGAGGCACAGGGTTGCCAGATTGGCTTCCTGAAAACGACGAGGAGCTGGGTGAAGGGAGATTCAGCCATAGGCTCTCTGCGGCGGGGGGGGAAGTGAGGGGAAAGAAGAAAAAGAAAGGGACGCCAAGTGCTGACAATCTGGATTGATCAAACTAAAAAAAAAAGGAGGTCACGTCGGGAAGTGGAAGATGGAAAGGATACTTCTGTGATTTGGGTTAGAATGGTCTTGATTCCGGAGGTAAACGGGGGAAAGGGGGAAAAAAAAACGACTTCGAGGGGCAGAAGGAGTCCTGTAGAGGACGTTCCAGGGAGATAGTCATAAGTCATATGAAGTCAGACGTCCACTGTGCGCGGAAGATGCACTGAGAATTAAAGGGAAAGGGAGTGCATGTTGCTTGCAGATTCAGGGGGAAGGAAGAGACGGAGGGGATTGTGACGGGGGCCGTGCTCTTCCTGTAAGTTAGCGTTCAAAGGGCGAGGGTGCCCGTTTGGAGGAAACTCGTCACGGGGTTGCATGACCCCCTCACATTAAAGGGGAGGAAAAGGAATACCTACTGAATTCAGCCAGGAACAGATCGAAAAGATCGCTGTCTAAAAAGGATTTGGGGCCAGGAAGCTGGCTGAAAGGAAGACCAATTAATGGGAGAAAAAGGGGTCAGGGGTATAGGGGAGCGGCGTATTCAGGAAAGGGGACGTCAGAGAAGAGGACTGGCGTGTCTGCGCTGGTTCTGGGGAGGGGAAACCCTCTGGGGGGGAGGGGACTACAGGAGAAGGGTACTGGTAAAGGGAGGGGAGGGGGAATGGGTCAGCAGAGAAGGGGAGGGGGGGCGCTGAGAAATAGAGTCCTAAGTCAGTAAAAGGGACTTTTTTTTAGGCGAAAGGATGCCTCGACAAGGGCGACGAAGACGGGTCCCTCGCACTCGACCACTCGGTATCCCGCCTGCAGAAAACCGTCCGACGTACGTATGGAAGTAGGGGGGGAAGTTGGGCAATGTATTCTGAAGGAGCAGAGGGGGGAAAGGTAGAAAGGGGCCTGAAGGCGTCAGGAAAAAAAGGCAGGTTGTGGTCTGGACTCCGGAAGTAACGGAATACTGGAGGCAACTGTCTTTGAGGAAGCAGGGGGGGGCCGCCAGAGCTAAATGATGGAATTCCCTGTGCTAAGAGCAGGGTAGAACGGAGGCTTCCTGGGGAAAAAGAAAGTGGCACGGGCCTGTCGGCCATTCGGAGGTTGAAAAAAAAGAGCGGAAGAGAAAGGTCAAGCGCAATGTGAGAGAGGGGAACCTCTCACAACAAAACAACTGATATTATTACCCGTAATCTGCTAACCATGCGCGTTAAAGATGGAATCAAGAGGTTCCTACGACTGGGGGGGGGAAGGAAACCTCTCCGTATCTGCTTGACCGTCCGACTACTACAAGAAGGAGGGAGGGGGACCAGGAGGCCCATACTTTCGACTTCTAGATTGCGGCCCCACCGATGCAAACTCCATTTTTCAAAGAGCATGCGGGCCTGAAGATGTCCAGACCATGAACTGACGCGTTACGGAACTAGACCGGGAAACGCGGGTTCCAGTAAACATAGACATTCCCCCGACAGAACAGCACGGAAGGGACGGGAGGGACAGCTTGAAGAGGGAGAAAAGGCAGAAGGTGAGAGGAAGAAGGGGGAGGAGACAGAACTAAACAGACAAGGGAAAAAAAACGGAGAGAGATAAGCGCCCCCATCCGCGAGGGACATAGACCCTGGGGGTAGGAAAAGACAGTTGTCCAGTCACAAAAAACGTCTTAAAAGAAGCCAAGAAAGGGGGCGAGGGCATTAGACCTTCCCCAGAACCTCACCAAAGAGAGCAACAAAGGGTGGAAAGCCGAGAACTGAACCGGGGTTGACTTTCATCCCTTTAAGGAAGTTCCTCCGCAGCGCCGGGGCCATCCGGGGGCAGAGAGGAAGCTAGAAGGACCTTGCTGAAAGGGGGCAGCTAGGTATCGCACCCTCAATGGGGTTCTGGGGGAGGGGGAAATCGGTGACAAAGACAATGCCGGTAATGAGGAAAAATCGGCACCAAAGAGTGCCTTCCCACGAAAAAAAAACCGCCTATCTTGAACTACTAGGTCAGACGGGAAGCAGGTACCTCCCTGAACGAAATGTGCATTCCATCATTCTCGGCGAAACACGGGGGGGCGGGATCATGAAGAGGACATAGGGCGGACAGGAATCTTACAGACTCCAAAAACATATCATCTAGGAAGGGATTGGACGGGGAAGGAAAAAAAGAAGGAGAGAAGACTATATGGACACCTACCTTCCAAGGAAACAGGAAGGCAGGAAAGAGATCGATGACCGGAAAAGAACGACCAGCGGGTAAGGGGACAAAAATCCATCCCGTCAAAAGGATTTGGCAACCTTCCTAGAAAACCTTTCTCTTCGGCACTCAAACGACAGGACAAAGGGCTAGAGTCGTCCTGGGGACGAAGAGAGGGGAGTCCAAGGGAAAGGAATCAAAACCGTGAGGGAGGGCAAGAAGGGGGCAATGAGCCGGACCTAAGACGGGAGTGTCACCGGAGAGGAAACGGTATATACACACTCAAACCCTCAATTCCGCTCGAAGAAGAACCTCCAAGGTGCAAAAGCGTCAAGCCACACTCCCCGCAAAGGCAGGAGGGAAAAAGGGGACAACGGGTTAGTGACTGCTTCTCACACCCGACCCTGGACGCTGGGCACAAATATGAGAGGGGGAGAGCGATAAGTAGAGAACAAAGGGGGGGGAAAGACCCGCTCTTGATGGGTTGGGGCTTGGGAGTAGGGCGAAAAAGAGGTGAGAGGAGAAGCCGAAATAGGCGAGAGGAAGAAAAGAACGCTATGAAAGAAAAAGGTATTTATCCTTCCCTCTTGATGAACGAACGATGGAGCATCCTCCGGATCGACGAAGGGGAGCGTCTGAAAAAGGGTCCTGGATGCGCTGAGGTCATCAGTCCGACGCTGGAGAAAGCCCAAGGACAGAAAAGGGGTCCTAGATCGGGGGGGGAAAAGTACGTACGGTAAGAACAGAACGAGAACGGCGGGACATGAGACTATCATGCTCCGGCATGGGGGTGAGGAAAATAGTTCAGGAGGGACGTCTGAACTGAGAAGAAGGAGGAGGGCTGAACTGACTTCGGGGGGAGAAAAGTTCTGCTAGTAGTCAGAAAAAAGAGGGAGGGGGAAACTGGCTGAGGCACGGAAGTAAAACGATGTCGGGTGGGAATTTTATTCCAAGCTGTACTCGTTCGTGGGAAGAAGTAAGAAAAGGCCTGGAAAAGGAAGGAAGAAAATTCGTGGCCGCCGACCCATTGTCCTCCAAAGGGAAGCAGGGGAGGAAGGGGTGGGTGAACTTTTCCTAGGGGGATGGGCACCGGCGTCATCAGAGGGGGCAAGAGATCCTGGGGCCCGAAGGACACTTCTTCGAGGACGGGGGCCGGAGGGGGGAGGGGGGGGGGATTCAACTTAAATGACAGGAAAGCAGGCAAGGGCGTCGAGCTGGCAATCTCGGATTCGCAAAAGGAAAGGTGAACGAAGGAGGAGTGGGCGACAATACGGGCTGCGGTCGGGCCAGCGGGCAAGCCACACGCCTCTAACCTGGTGCAACACGCCTAATGCTTAAAAAACTTCGTGGGGGAAAGAAAAGGAACACCGAGGGAGAAGACCGACACTGCCGACAGTCCGTGCCGCCCACTACCTCCGGGGGGAAAAAAGAACGTAGCAGACAAGAGTCGCCTCGCACCTGGAACTCAAAACTGGGAGGAGGTCCTGGCCTTCAAACTTCCAG
>Ga0179593_1578337_pt1 | contig 10329 bp, 10 predicted proteins | sample CZODoug2_1_08_16_FD_185931 | JGI IMG/M metagenome (GOLD analysis project Ga0179593, IMG submission 185931) | Vadose zone soil fungal communities from Angelo Coast Range Reserve, California, USA - CZODoug2_1_08_16fungal (PacBio error correction) | ecosystem: Environmental > Terrestrial > Soil >...
GCAAACAGGGAAGGAACACGCAGGAGGCACCCGTAACTAGAATCAAACTCAACCACGGACAAAGAGATAATTTTAGGAGAGGGAAAATACGTACCCGTCCACTCTCCAGCTGAAAAAAGGAGGATGCCCAGGGCAGTCCAAACAACTTGATCAGTGGAAGAACACGAGGAGAAAAGATGTCCAACCCAGTCACCACCGGAAACCTATCAGTCTTGTGCACATCTCAAAAAAATAGCTAACGCCTCAAGGGGGAAACCTGTGGATCCGTATGCTCCCCAGGCAACACCGGCCGAAGAGGGGGCCGAGCAGTAATCGAGACCAACGGCGAAAGGGACGAAAAAAATAATATCCTAAACACGCCACCCATAAATACAGGAGAGAATCGAGGGTTATTAAAAAAGGAAAATCAGTGCTGAATTGAAGAACTTACGAATATTCTACTCACATAGAAATATCATCTCAACAACAACAACAGTATTATTATAATAATAGGGTCCATAGTATTCGGAAGATGACGGTATAAGAAAAGGAAGCTAGCTTCCCGTTTCACGCACGACGGGGGAGGAAGGGGATTTCTATCAGGGGAGTCCGTTATGGGAGACAGAAAACTGGCTGAGGTGGTGGTCGTAGCCTTGTCGAAAGGTCGACCAACTGAGAAGCCGGGGCAGGCGCCAAAGTCCGGTGACTCAACTAACACGTATTCATTCAGCTCTTGTGGGGGGAGAAGGGGTATTGAAAAGGGGGGGGGAACATTTGAAGGGTTGGGGGGGGAGGGAAAAAGAAGGGGGCGGGCAGTGTGGTTCCCGCAAATATCATGAGGTCCATGAGGAAGGGGGCATCCTCGTCCCGAAGAGTTGACTTTTTCGCAAAAATCCAAAGAAAGGAGAGAGTTCAGGGGGTATTCGAGGAGGAAGGCGGCGTTGGGGAGGTTGTGCGAGTGGGAGATCGGGGGACGTCACTGAGGTGAGACGGGAATAAGGACGATGGATAGAAAAGTTATGTCTGCTGGGGAGTCGGCCTACTGTCTTTTCTTTTGTCGCAAAGCCCGATGAGCGCGTTGAGGTATTCAAACATCTTTAAATACTCGGGGTGGTGCCGCGACAGGTGGGAGTTGACGAGTTGTTAAGACCTTTGGTGGGGTCTGAGGGGAGTGGCGGAAAGCAGAGGGTTGACATGACCCTACTCAACTTCTCTGCAGCTGAGGGAAAAGGGGATAAATGATGCATCAAAGGGGGGGGTGGGGAGCAAAAGGTCGTGTGAAGGGGCGGTGAACTTGAAAAGAGTTATAGGTGCTGAGGAGCCGGGAAGAGAGAAGGAGCTTTCCACCGCTGAAGTCGATTTGACGCTTGGAAGAGGGGGGGGACAGAAAAGGGATCTCATGGCCTGGACGGATCGGTTCGGAAAGAATGTGACTGGTGGGGTGGTTGAGTCAATCTAGGTCTTAACGGTTGTGGTGGGGGGAAGTGGAGGCGCCGGGGGGAAATTCTGGAATTCTTTTTATCAGGGACTTAATCCAAGGGAAGAGAGGGGGGGGGGTTAAATGGAAGAAAAAAAAAGCCGGTGGGGGGGGCTGCCGCTTGCTGGTGACACATTCAAAAAAACTGTTAAAAGTGGGGGGGGGGGGGGGGGGGGGGGGGGGGGGGGGGGAGGGGTGGGGGGGGTGCGGGGGGGGGGGTGGGGGGGGGGGGTGGGGGGGGGGGGTTGTGTTTTACGAAACAGTGCTCTGGAAGCGATTAGGGATTACTAAAGTGTCTTAGACTGAAATCGTTACCTTTGACTGAACATCTGGAAAGGGGCACCTCGAGACATTCGGTCTGCGGGGGTGGGAAAAATAATGATGCGGAGATCTAACTGGTGGCTCGTCTTCGGTTCAAGATGGGGAACATTTGGGAAGGGGGAAAAGCTGGGCACTGCGGGGGACCAAGAGGGGAGGACGGATGCAAAGGCACTGACAGAGCGAAGGAGTGCGGCTGCAAAAGCGGTAGGGGTGGAGCATGGTTACTCTGGCGGGCCTTTAGGCAGGTGCTTATGGGAGGTGGTGAGCTTATTTGTACGGGTCTCTCTTGGGCCAGACTGCCGAGAAAAAGGGTGGGTGCTAGTTAAGTCAAAAACCAGAAGTTGGGGAGGGGTATGGGGGAGATCAAAGGGAAATGAAAACATGAGATCTCTGTGAAACCTTACGACGGTTAAAAGTCCAAAAAGTGGAAGGAGAAGAAGGGGCCCTGTGAGACATCACCTGCAACCAACAAGAACAGAAATCAAACAAAAAAAGAGTAAAGGGGGAAGAAGAGGATTCGGTCCTCGAAATACTATGGAACTATTTCCTTCCTGGAACTGGAAAGGGAGGGAGTCTTTTCGCTCTTTCTCCGGCCAAACTGAAAAAGGAGACAAGACCGGAGAAAAAAAAGGAGAACGCACCCAACAAAGGGAGGCCGCGTCGTACAAAAAAGCAGGTCCGCTAGGGAGTTACATTCCGTTTACGCCAAGGGGGTTCTAAAATCCTGGAGCAAGGGGGACCGTCCATCTCGTCGTCCATATTTCCTCTCTGAACGTCGTTCTGAAAGGGGGAAAAGGGGGTTAAATCAGCAGAAACAGGGGGAACGGGGGAAGAATCTACGGAGGATAGATTCCTCGGAAACGGGCGGACGCTTCCAGTGTGTAGGGAAAGGAAGGAATGAAGACAGTGTGAGGAAGGAAGATCCTCACAACAACGTGAAAAGAGAGAGATCAGTAAAAAACACAAACCAGGTTGAATCAAAGGGAATCCAACTTGGGAACGACAAACGCCGCCCAAAAGAGGAAGAGATAAAATGCTCCCAGGGAGACGCCTTATGGCTATCTAAAACGGGGGGAGGGAAAAAGAAAGTAAGGAAATCAAAAGGACCAAGCATTACGAGGCGCTGCCTTTCAAACTTCCCAGTATCAGTACCAGTTTAGACCAAGGTTAATTCAGAGGACGGCGCTCTCGGGGGGGAAGACATCTAACCTCCCGTGTGCGAGAGTCATGAAGGGGGGTGATGAGGGGAAAAGGGACCTTCCTCCGCTTGACTCGCCAGGATCCAGCCCGGCGTAAGACAGGAAGACTGTAAGTATTGGCAGTGTGAATGACCGTAAACGTAGCGCCGCGGAGGGTAATCTTGACCTCTTTCTCTGCGCGGAAGTAGGGGGGGGGATAAAGGGTCTACGTAAGGGGAGGAGACCGGTAAATTGTCGGTGAAGGACTGGCAGGGGGGTACCTTCCCCTGATTACAACAGACGGGTAGACAAGGGACTATCCATACTAAAACCTACCTTCTCTCAGCTTGAAAAGAGAAAAACAAAGGGGGGGGCACGATTACTTCGTCCAGGGCCGCAGAGAAAAATCATAATCTCCCACTACCAATAAGAAGGTAAAGATCTACTTTCCAAGGTTCACCTCAGAATCAAGAGAAGGGAAAGGGCAGTCCTAAAAGCCTAGGAAGGCGGGGGAACGGGCTTTGCTAAAGAGAGAAGAAAAAAATAAACTCCACCTGAAAAAAAAAACGGGAAGCCACCGAGAAACATTCTTAACCTCAGAAGGAGAAGACGATCTAGAGTGGAAAGGAAGACATGGACGAACCTCCCAACCAGGACGCTGGAGGCTCCTCGGAAGGAAAAAGCGTAAAACAGAATGCAGCCCTAAGGGGATGACAACAGATCACCAAGCCACAGAGAACAAGCATCGATAAACACACTGTTGACCTTACACACAGTGACCAGAGAGAAGGGGTACCATCCGCCGACCAACACAGTAAACAAAGGGGGCGGATCCGAGTCACCCAAATAGGAGAACCGGGAAGGAAGAAGGAAACTTATCCAACGAATTCAAAGTTCCCCACAGAGAGACAGAACCTTCACAAACCGGGAAAAAAAAACGACCTGTATTCAGGAACAACCAGGCAAAAAGAAAAAAGGTCCTCAAAACAAAAGAAGCCACTCGGGTTCAAGGAGAACACAACTACTCAGACGAAACTACCAACAAAAAGTAATGGGTCAAATCTCGAGAACATTTGAAGCTAACAACGGGGGACAGAAAAAGGATGCACAAAAGAAAAGGCCAAAAAATAAGCACTTAAGGGCAACGGCGTAAAATCCAAAAAAAACTTAAAGGGGGGGGGGGTCAAGCCCATTGAACCTAAAGCCGAACCGAAGAATCTCAATTGGCGGTACAGGGGCACAGCAATAAAACAAACAGACACCAAGAAAAAGAAACTGTCCCTAAAAAGAGAAAAAAAGTCTTCAAAAAAACTGTCCATGCACAACAAGTACCTGACAGGCTCAAGAAAGGAAAAAAGAAAAGGAGAAGAGGGTAAGGCAGGAAAAAGCCTACAAGGCTACTATCCTCCTCCAGAGGTGTTCCCCGGATCAAAGGAACAAAAGACTAGGACGACGGCGAGAATGATCCACTATCTCCACGGCCTCAAATGCATCCATACAGCGCCCATATCGTTTCGGCGGCCACAAAGAAACCGGAATTCGAAAAAAAGGGAGGAGGGGCGTGGAGAGTGATAAAGTACCCGAAACACGGAAAAAAGAAAGAAGAGGGGAAAAATTTCCTGTAAAACTTATTCCGGTCACGACAAAGAGGGGTAACTATTGTTCGCACCCAGGTGAGGAGCCCAAAACCATTCCCTCCTAGAGCTGGAACGACCTGGAGAGAAAGAAAAATAGGAATAAACCTCCGTGTGGTAGTCCGGGCCACGAAAGGAGGGAAAAATACCACTCCCCGGGGGGAGGGGAAAGAAAGCAAAGCTAGACCCCCATACCAGTTCTGCTCCAAAGGACGGACCGAAAAAAAACTCTCCAGAAGATCTCTACATCTTCGGGTGCAATGACTAAAAAGTGTCATGAGGGGGAAGGTCTTAGCCGCAAAGCAGAAGCATCGATACTCAAAAAATAAAACAAAGATTGGAGTGATAGAACGAGATTACGAGAAGAGGGTCAGACCGTCTATTGGTACCAGAAAGGAAGGCTTTGGGAAAGAGAGGGCTCTGCGCAAGCGTGTCGGATAAAGGTCTTTTCCCGCTGATGGAGTGGGGAAGGGGACAATTATTAGTCCACCAGTCACGGCCGGGGGCTTGGGGCTGCAAGGGGGGGTGTCCCAGGACTACAACTAGGTGCTTTCTGGTGATGAGATACAAGTAGGGCCAAAAGAAGGTACCGGTCCGGGTTGACGACGTTGGAAAGGTCTAGGTAGGGACAGGGGGGGAAATAAGTGGGTGGCCAGCTGTAAAGGGGAAATACCCGTTGAGCTGGCGTGGAAGTGGGAGGAGTAAATCAACTCAACGTCGCTTTTGGGAAGCGATGACGGAAGAGGAAGATCGAACGTCGTTAGCCTGGGGTGTGCGGACGTGAGTCAGTGAATAATATTAGCCGACGTTGTACGAGGTTGCATTACTCCGATCGGCAAAGTCTGAGAGGGGATAAGAGAATGGGGGGGTCGGTTGTTAATCCCGGAGAGGACACGAGGAAGGGGAAGGGGAGCCTTTAAAAGAGGTATTTGGGGGGAAGCGGACATGTGAGGAGCGGTGCGGTACGACCGAGTCATTGGTCGGGTGTCCTGACGACTGGTAGGGAGCAAGAACATAGTATTTTATTCACGTAGGAAAGAAGAGGATGAAAGTCCGGGAGGGGAGAAATGTAATTATTACGAGTGTATAAAGGGACTGAGGAGGGTCGTGGGGCAGTTTCGTTTTTGCTGGAGGTGTTAGACGGCGGAGACCGTTACATCGAACCTCTCGTGCCACCGTCGACAGGGGTGTAGAGGGGCGGATCTTCGTGTTCACTAAGGAGGCTCAGAGGGTCTGGATCGGTGTCAGGAGTTCAAGTGTGGTTTCTTCTAGGTGATGGACAAGGGTGGGGAGGGGGGGGGGGGGACGTTCTGACGTTTTTGAAAAGGCGAACTGGACTGGGAAAGGGCTTAGGGGCGGGGGGGGGGGGGAAACCAAAAATGTGAGAAAACGAGCGAATCGTGGGGACGTTATCGGTTTCCGGGTGCTTCAGGGCGTGAGGTGGGGAAAGGATACGTGGTTTGGGTACTTCAGGGCTAAAATGAAAGGAGAGGGGACGAAGAGTTGGCTGAGAGAGGGAACGGTATCCCGCTGCGACGGTGGACGTGGGTCAGCCGAGTAGCCGCAGGCGTAGCGGGGGGAGGGGGATCGGGGAAAAGGGATGCCCGTTTATCTCTCATGCTTCTTTGCACCGGCTCGGTGAGAAGGGGGGTTAGATGTGAAGGCCGGGTGGTGCGCAACGGAGGGGGGAGGGCCCTGGGGAGAGGGTGTGTATAATTTGTACTCATGAGAAGCCTGAGGTGCGGCCGCAGGTCGCGGTGCAGGAAAAAGGAATTGAGTTTCGGAAGGGGGAAGACTCGGCAAAATGTCGAGTCGGACGAGGTTCCTCGCGACGGCCGGGGATATCAGGAACCGGCAAACAAGGTGTGTTCAGAGTGCCCGGGTGTAGGGAGGGTGAGGAGGGAGCAAGTGCAAAAAAATGAAGGGGTCGCGGCCTGTTAACCGACAGGCCGGTCACAAGAACGGGCGAAAGGCCAAAAGAAGACGCGCCTTTAACGTATAGGGCCCGCCGAAAGACCAGAGAAAAAAACACAGCGCCACCGCGCCATGCTCGAATCTCACTGAAAAACGTAAAGAAAACTGGACTGAGGGGGTAGGGGGAGGGTGTCAACTGTGAAAGGGACCGCTGCCAAAAGTAAGCAGGCAAAAGCCGGTCACGGCTAACCGCCCAGCCCGAGGTCGTAAAACAAACGGCGACCAGAGGGAGTAGGAGGAAAGTACATTCAAGGGTCAGAATGGAAGTAAGAAACAAGAACAAGTCCAGATCTAAAAAAACAAAAGCCGACGTCACGGTCGGGGGAAGCACCGGGGGAGACGCCGACAAGCAGATCAGTGGGCCAGAGCCTACACTCTCGTTCTTTATCTCTGAATGCCGAGAATGGAGGGAGAGGAAAGGTGGTGGATTGCCGTGGGACAAAGTTTGCAGGGGAAGGGGGTCGGTGTGAAAGGGGAGAAGAGAAAAACCAAATATAAAGGTAAAAAGAGAAGAAAAATCTCCGCACGTCGGCAAACACATGGTATTCCCCGCTCAAACTGGAAGAAAGCCAGAGTAAGTGAATACTAAGGAAAGGATCCCGTCTAGGGAAGGATCGTTCGGCGGCGTATAGAAAAAGGGGAGGAATAATAAGAACTCTGACCCTCACTAAGCGGGACATGTGAAAAATGAAAAAACAGAGAGAACCAGTACGGGTCCTGGAGCTGTGGCATTCACCAGAGGTAAACTAGGGTTCCGAAAGATTCCGCCAGGTTTTGGCATATGGGACAAAGGTTGGTTCAACTTGGCATCCGCAGGAACAGGGCCGAGGGGAAAAAGCAAAAAAATCCAGCCCGGGCACAGAAAGGGGATTAAGGAAGAGTTTCTTATTATTCCGGGAGGCGACAGGCGAGGTGGCAGAGGGAGGTCTTGGGTATCGTTCTGGCGGATGCTGCTTCGGCGAAAAAAATGTGGGAAGAAGAAAAGCGAGATGTTAAAGAAGGGGGGCTTTACTAGGAGGACGGAAAAAGGGGGGAACGGCCGAACCCTCCTCCAGCAATTTCGTTGCTATCCATACGACACAGAGGGGGAAAACCTTCACGTACTTCTAAGACACCCGTGTGAAAGGGGGGAGAGGAAGACCGGAAGTAACCTCTGGAAAAAAAGGGAGGGAAAGAATCTCTGACGACCCAACCACATCCTAAAAACGGAGCCGTTCAAAAAAGAACTGGTCCAAAAATCATTCTCACACCGAGAAAAGCAGCAAGGGAACGGGGAATCTTCCTATGCATGGTAAACTCGAAAGTCAAGAAGAAAACGAAGATGCCAAACCGTGCCCCCGAAAAAGACGGCCCCGAAAAAAATTCCTGAAAGAAACCACAAATCGCATATAACGTGCAGCATTAAAAAGATCCACCCGAAAAGGGGGAATACCCGACTTCAAGTCTTTCAGGAAAACTGGTCAAGACATATTCAAACGCTCGGCCGATCTTCATCAAAAAGGAAGCGAACATAGGGATCAAAGCCGTGGGAATTAAACCATGACCGACGAAAAGGTGACAAAGAAAAGAGACAAAAAAAAGACACCGCTTGAGCCGAACACCAAAAAGAAAAGTAGTTAGAACTTCAAAAAGGGAAAGAATACCACCCGGCGAGCCTGCACAACACGCACCGAAAAAAACCGTATAAAAGTCTAGGAAAAAAAAAAAAATTCAATTAAAAAACCCTATCCTCATAACACCTATATAATAAAGAGGGCCGGGCCTTGGAACACAAGGGAATAGACCGAAGAACCGAACCCGACGCAACCGATCGTTCAATGATTAAACCATGGAGCAGGAAGGAGAACATAACTTCACTAAAAATTCAAAAATACAATTGAAACGACGTAGCAAAATAACAGAGGGACCTGATTCCCCTTAAAAAGCAGCCCATGGAACAGCAGCAGAGAACCGAGCATCTCTGACTTCATCAGTAACTTATAACGGAAACTTCTCAAAAAGGATGACAGGGAAAGACCACAACTTACTCAGTTCTACCTACCTCGACAAAACCACCTGGGGAAAAAAAAGAAACCCTACCTGAGGGGGGCAACGAACGCAGAAATCGGGCGAGGGAGAAAAAAAACAGGCTTAAATATACCTGCGAAAAGCAAGAAGCCGCGTCAATGAGAAAATATAAAACGGGGCGGAAGAGGATTCAATAATCTCCACGGAAAAACAGGAAAAGAAACGAAAAGACCGGAGAGAGGCCTATCCATCAGAGGGGGAAAATAAGTTGGGCAGGATAGGGGAAAGACGAAAAGAAAGCTCAGGAAGAAGGAACATCCAAGGTCTCATGGACAGCACAAGAACAAGAGAAATCGAGAAAGAGCCCGCACCCGTTCGCCTAAAAGAACAAGGTACTCCTCCTTAGAGCTCGGGCACCCTGGGAAGAAGAAAAAGGGGAGCTACCTAAAACGGTGGAGAAAAGTGCTACCAGGTCAGGCGCCCATAATCAACAGCGTCGAATGGTGGGCACAAACTGTTATATCCAAAGAATCCAGTGCGCCTCAACTATACATAAACAAAGTAGGTAGAAAGAAAAGATACCGGAAAAGCTCGTTCTGTGGAAAGGCACACGTAGTCGATAAACCGGTGGCTTCATCAGGCCGTTAGACTCTCGTATAAGAGAACAACAACAACGGGAGAGAAGGGGAAGTAGTCCGCTTATGCACGGGGGGCGGGAGGAAAAACGACTCGTGTCATTTAATCACACTGTTGAAGAGCAGGGAGGAAAAGAAAGGCGGTGTCTCTTGGGAAGAAACCGGCGGGGTAGTGGGAGAAAGCCAAGTCTATTGTCCCAAAGTCTCCGACGGTGGAAGGCTGGAACCGACCTTGTCGCAGGGGAATACACAAGAGTTAAGAGATATGTGGGGGAAATTCGTTAACTCCTTATCCGATGGCCGTGTGAAAAAGGGATTAAAGAGTGAGAAGGGGGCGTGGGAGCGGAGATGAAAGGGGGCTGTACATTGGCGGACCGGGATCCCAGGTCCACTTTCGGACGGAGTCACTATCACAAAAGGAAGTTGGCTCGGGGGGGAGGCGGTCCTATATAAACGGAGGTTTCAGTAGAGCGTGGAGAAGTGGGCAGGAATATGACTCGCCGTTGTCTAAATGGGGGCCAGGGCAGGCGCGATCGCGCCGCAATGTAGTAGGGGTGGTCCTCGCGCCGGGCTTTCGTTGAAGGTCGAGATGAAGGTAAGGGGGAGGGAAAGGTGGGTTTTGTCAAAAAGGGGGAAAGGGAAAGGGGCTGGGGATCGTGGCAAGGCGTTGTTGGTAAGGCGGGGTCGGGAGTCCGTGGATATGAGCGAAACAAGCCAGAAGAGACTGCTCTTCGAGGACGATTCATGAGGAAAATGACGTCGTTGGCTCAAGCCGGAAGAGGAAGGTGGGGCGTTGAAGGGAGGAGTTGCGTTCGGGGGTGTCGCCTCGCCCAGGGGCCATCTGAAATAGGGCAACAGGGACGTTTGATCGGTTCGTCGTCTTATTCGTTGTGTTTACAACAAGGAAAATTTCTCGGTTGGGGGAGAGGGGAAGTGTCAGAGAATGGTTTCAACTCGGTCGGGTGCTTTCGAGTGTGACGGGGGGGGAAGCGAAAGAAGGGGACGCGGGTGAGAAATTGCGTCGTCACAAGCCGGAGAGGGGGGGGGGGGAGAACGAAGGTTTTGGTCGTTGTTGCATTCCAGGCTGGAAAAAGGAGGGAGTTAAGGGGGAAAAGTGTGAAAAG
>Ga0179593_1310530_pt1 | contig 10328 bp, 12 predicted proteins | sample CZODoug2_1_08_16_FD_185931 | JGI IMG/M metagenome (GOLD analysis project Ga0179593, IMG submission 185931) | Vadose zone soil fungal communities from Angelo Coast Range Reserve, California, USA - CZODoug2_1_08_16fungal (PacBio error correction) | ecosystem: Environmental > Terrestrial > Soil >...
AACAGTGAGCGGGGGGAAAAGGTGGAATGTCGGGCAATCAGGGGGAGGGGCGACGAAAGGGAAAGAAGTTTTGGGAAAAGGGGGGGAAGGAAGGGGCGGGAGATTCCGAAAAGAGGCTGCCAGGGAACCCCGGCTCACAAAAAACGAAGTTTGTGCAAACTAGGGGTAAGACTCAAAAGAAGAAATATCCCAATGCGAGTGAGGGGCGGGGGAAAAGGGGAGGGGGCGGTAAAATAGATTAGAGAAAAAGAAGGGGACGATGGTAAACAAGACCGCCAGGCACAGGTGGTAAGCTTGGCCGAGGCGCGATCAGGGGAGGAAATGATGAGGGACACGATTTTAACTGGGGCCTAATGAGGAAAACCGTTTGACGCGGGTCCATCGCCAAATACCAGGAGAAATAGAGAGGGAAAAGCTAAAATCAGGGGACATGGAAAGAGGAAGGGAGAGTTGTGATGATGGGAGAAGACGCCGAAAGAGGGACCACAAAACAATTTGATTGTTATACACGAGGGCGGAAACATGAACGGATAAAGAGATAAGAGAAGGGGAACCAGAAAAGCGAAGGTGGAACGACAGGGGAAATTAGGGGGGTGCGCTTAAACAAGGGGGGATCAAGGACAACAGGTTCTCGTATTCCAAAAAACCCAATGAAAAAAAGAAAAGGGTCGCTTGGGGAAGAGGGGGTCGGTGTAATTGAAAGGCACTTGGGGAGTGGATAGACATGCAAGGTGGGGCAACATAAAAGGGTCGGAAAGGGGAAAGACGCCTGAACGTGAAAAGAGAGGGTCACTAGGGCAAGATCTAAAAAAGTCCGGGGAATGGGTGGCTGGAAGCGGGATCAAGCGAAACTGTGGGGGTTAGAATAGGTCAAATAAGGAGAATTCATTATTAAACCGAAGAAGGGAAGGAACGTGGTGGCGGTTACGCACTCCGGAACAGGGGTGGCAAACGACGTGAAGAAAGCGTTCCAAGAAAGTATAAGATCCTAAAAAAAAGTATCACCTTGAAGGGGAAGGGAATACGAGAGGGCAAACATACGAAGAAAGGTTTGGCAATGATGGCAGACTAACAGGACACCACTTTTTTAGTCTGCGGGAAGGGTTTCGATTGAGAATGGGAAAAAAATGGGGAAAAGAGAGTGGGACAGTCCATCAAACGAATAGTGGCCGGCCAGATCACGGAGGCAATTGGGTCTAGCCAGGGGTCGAATCGCAACCTGTGTTCAGGGATAATGACAAGTGAAAAGAACTTTTCCAGAGGGGCCTGGGGAACTGGAAGCCGGCAATATGGATGGAACGCGGGACTTTCATGTCGGTGCGTAGCCGAAAGGGAAGAAGGTCGGGGATGGTTTTCAGGGAAAAGGGGACGGCGCAAGAAGATTTTCGTTCAATGATGCTGGGAAGGAGGGAGCGTACGGCAAGGGCGGGTGTGTAAGTGAAAGGCGGGGCATTGCGCAGTCAGACTGGGGTAAAGGGGAGGTGGGAGGCGGAGCGGCGTCTGTTGGAAGAGGGGGGGAGGCGGCCAACTCAGGGAAACGTCTATGGCGGGTGACGGGAAAAAAGAAGTGACTGGAGTGGAAATCAAAAAGAAAAAGGGGTAGGATCTCTATAAAGGAGAACCCACGGTCGTCCGAAGGGTAAAGTTGAAGTAGGGAGAAAGCTTCGAAGACTATCAATAAAGAAGTAAAAACAATACTTCAGAACGGAAAGGGAATGGTGAAAAGGGGAACCCGGCATTGGGCGAACAAATGCAAGTGACACCGAACACAGACGCCCCAGGAACGACTCCTTCGATCTCGGGGGTGGAAAAAGGGTTGGGGGGACGAACGAAGACATTTTCTGTGAAGCAGCTCTCTACGCCAAACGAAATGAATTGGGTGTCGGTTACCCATAACAGCAAAGGGGGGAAGAAAGAAGTGAAAAGGTTCTGGCCCTGTCCCCGGAAGCATGTGCTCGGGTGGTCAAGGAGTTAAAATGATAACTTCTAAGATAAGATTGTCGGGGGATACAAAAAGCTCGCACACAACACGGGAGAGGAAAAAGAAGGGAAGAAAGGGGGGGGATCCCGAACCATCGTATGTAGCAATATTCAGGGAAACCGAAAGGAAAGCCAAAGACGAAGGGTATTCCCGTTAGGGTCAAGAAATGGGCAAGCTCTGGATTAAAGGTGGGCCTTTGGTCAAAAAAAAAGAAGGTCGGGGGCGCATGGATAGGGAAGGACGTTTCTCCAAGAACATGTGGCATGCGGCACAAACCGGACAAACGCGACGAAGGCGTGGAATGGGTTCCGAGTAGAGCCCGTGTGGTCTAGGGGGGGGGGTTCAGCAAAAGAATGGGGACCTGGAACACTATAAAATCAACTTCAGGAAGTGAGTGGGAGGATGGCAGATTGCTAATCCTACGAGAGGGGATTTCAGTAAGGAAAGGGAACATTTCGGGAAAACGCAGAAGGTTGGCGGTGCCTGGAAGACTGGCATCAAGGAGGGGGCCTTGAGGAAAAGAAAGGCCACTTCGTTGTACGTCAGAAAGGAGACGGCATGGTAGGGGACGGTATCATAGGGAAAACGCCCGAAGATCCGCTACACTACGCACAAGAGGAAGAAAACGAGCAACCGAGTGCGAAAATTGGGACACGCAAAACCGTTGCCAGAAGGGGAAAGGCCAAGAGGAAGCAAGAAAAGGACACTAAAAAATCTTAGGAGAGGTTCGGCTCTACCAGACAAGACTGTCATCGCACGCGGCGCCGCAAAGCACCTCGGGTAAAAGAAGAGTGCAGGCGGCAGAAAAAGAAACGGGACGGATCCATTCAATGAACAAAACTAGGCGGCCTTCACTGCGTTTGCAACGTCGAACAAAGAGAGAAACTGGAGGGGAGAGATGCAGGGAATCGGAGGAAGGGAGGTTCGGGGCCAAGAGCTCACTAACTCAATTGGACAGGTTCAAATCGACAAAAACGGACACCGCAGACTTCCCAGGACTAGGGAACGGTTTGCTCGTAAGGCAGAGGAAAACAGTGTTTAGGGACTGGGGGGGGGAACGAAGTCTGGGGCCCGGCCCGTAAGGGTTTCGACTGTACTTTAAGAGGGTTTCCGACACAATAGGAAAGAGGAGGGATTTAGGGATTGAATGGGGAAAAACGGTTCGAGGGCGAACAACAAACGGAACTAGCCACGGCGCTTTAAGCAGGAATTGCATCCTGGGGTAAAAAGTTCACCAAAGAGATGGTCAAATAGGTCCACCCACGACCAGGACTGGTAAAGCCGTATGTGGGGGGGGGGTGACATAATGACAAGAGGCGTCAAAGTTACTGAGGGGGAACCATGAGGAACGGTATTGGGTGACTGGCGGCGAGGGTAAACGACCGCGCGTCGGTTCAGCCAGGAACCTAAACCTCTAACCACCTCGAAAAAATAGGGGGTGTGGTAAGGGGGTATTGCAGGGAACCCAGGCCGAAGATTTCCTGGAAAGAAAATGCTTGAAGAGACCACCATTTCATGTAGGGTCGTTACACCAGCACAGTAGTTGGAGCGATATCGGCGTGTAACCGGTAAACAAATGCTCACAGGAGGGGGATCACCACCTAAAGGGTGCTTGAAGAGTTCGCGCGTCTACCAGGAATGAAAAAAAAAAGAGCCAAACAGGGAAAAGGGAGGTAAGACATCCAAAGACGAGGGCCCTCGTTCCTTTTAACTGTGGGGGGGGGGGGACAAAAGGGACAAAAAGGGGGAAAAAGTAGTCCAGGCAAAAAAGACTTTTACCCTCATTCCTGGCTAGGAATCCCACGAAAGGGCACGGCAAAAAAGGATACCAGCATGGGCATGGGGGTCGGTTCAAAAAACTCGTTCCATGGTGTGACTCGACGACGGAGACAAGACAAAATTGACAGAACGCCTAAAAGCGCCTTGGAATCGGGTGGTAAAATGTTGAACGTAGTAAACTAGGGGCAAAAAACTTCCGTGGTTTGGGTGAACGGGTTGCACCGTGAGAAAGGCAGGGAGACATCTCCTAATTCCTGCCCATGGAAAGGACACATCTAGGGAAAAAGGGGGATGAAGGAGGAACTCATCATTGTCCCTGCAACGAAAATAGAAATACTCACTGTGTACCTAGCAAACAACAAAAAAACTTAGTACTTTGAAAAAAGATATATATAAACAGGGAAAAAGAAAGGGACTATTTTGGGGTCTGGGAAGGGGAAAGAGGAGGGCGACGGAAGAGACAATACATCTCGTTTGGGGCGGGAAGTGAAAAGACTTCGAATATGAGCCGGATAGCCTGGCTGGTGCCAAAAGGCGTCACCAGACAACGAGGTGCACACTAGCTAAAAAGAAGAGGACAAAAAAGAAAAAATAGCAAGGCGCGGGATTGAGGTAAAGGGGTAGTCAAGACGAAGTCAGAAAGAAAAAAGGGCAATAAGTTTGTCGACCGCAAGAAATGACTTGGGGAACGTAGGGAAGAGCGAGCGTTCCTTAAAGAACCGGAATGATGGAAACGATTGGTGAACACGGGGCCTAAGGATGAAAACCGGGGCTTGAACGAAGTGTCCCACTCTACCAAAGAAAAAAAAGCGCGCTCACGGGGGGAAAAAATAGACAGAACGGTTCTCATATGTTATGGCTGGGGTGATGAGGCAGAAGAGACAAAAACGAAGGGGAAAACTAAAACAGTTTAAAAAGGGGTGGGGATTCCAGCGGGGACGGAGGGAGACTTAAGAAAGGCAAGAGAGGCGAAAAGGGAAACTAAAAGCCAGTCAATGAGGGTTGTGCGGCTTCAAAATTGGGGGATCAAGGAACGAAACCATAAAAGGAGTCCCCAACAAATAACACTATGGGGGGGAGAGGTGGGAGGCTTTTTCGGTGAAGGAAAGGAAAGGGAGCGAGGGGAGATCGAACGCAAGTACAAAAAAATACAAAGGGAAAAAATGGGGCCCCGAAGGAAAGTCAAGGCTGATGGATTCAATCCTGGAGAAAGAAGGAGGGGTTGACTGTCATAAAACGAGGTACCATAGGACGGGGAAAAGTCTTGATACGGAGAATAAGGAAATTAACGCGCATTGGCGAAGGGACGGGTGTCGTGTGCGCACTAAGGAAAGGGGGGGACCCCTCAAGAAAGAAAGGAAGAAGAGTTCAATTCCAAATCTTATAAAAGGCACACAGAAAGTAGAGAAAACTTTAATGAGAGATCGAGTGAAAAATACCTGAAACGAAAAAAAAAAGGGTCAGCTGACAAATCTCAAAAGGGGGGCGAGAAGGTGGAGAGGTCCACGGGGGGGCGAAAAAATGTTGAATGGGGGGGGAAAGGTAGCGTCGTGGAAAACCAGCAGACGCCGCAGAGTGCCCTTCGATCATAGCTATCAAGTCGTATCAGGGGGGGTAAGGTCGGAAAAGAACGTGAATAAGGCCGGGAAAGGGCTTCCAGGGACGTCACCGGCTTGACTGTTTTCTTCCTCCGGGGAAGGAAAAGGTAGGGTTGAAAAAACAGGAGCGTGCGTGTAGGGCCGGGTCCTCCAAAGATAAAAAAGGTCGGAAGGGTGGAAAGAAAGGAAAAAGGCGCCAGCGAGTGCTTTTAAAGGAGGGCGGCAGGAGGGAAAGGAGAATTCTTACGGCCAAGGGAGTGGTCGTTCGCACCTGAAGCTCGTGGCTCAAAGACGATTGTTGGTTCCTGTTTAGGGAAAAAGGGCGTAGGGTGGAAAGACGTGATAAGAGGACAAGGAAAGGAACTTGCTGGCGTGACGGACAAAAGTGGACTGATTGCCATCAAAGGCACGCCCTGAAGTAGGAAAGTGGAAAAAGAACCATCGTAGCCTAAAATCGGGGGGGGTTCAGTGATGGGTTGATAAATGAATAAGAGGCTAGAAAGGATCCAAACGAAGGGGTAGAAAGCTAAGGGAAGGGGGGACATGTCACCCAGGCTGATGTTTGCAGAACACGTCAGACACAAACAAATCATAAATCCAAGAAATAGACCCGGGCCGGGTGGGGAATCGGGTTTTGTTGGAAAACTGCACCGAAACAGGTTCATGGCCAAAGCGTCACGGAAACATGAAACGACTGAAATGGGGGAGGGGACAACAGGAAAACCCCTTGAAGAAAAGAGCAGTGGGAAAAGATTCTGCAATCGAAAAGGGAAGACGACGTAAAGATGGGTTCAGGAGCGAAAAGGAGAAGACCTGACGAAGAGACTTTCCGGATCCAAAGCTACAAAAAAAAAAGGAAGAGGGGAATGAAAGGAGCTTGGTGGTAAGAAAAGAGGATAGGGGGGGTATCCGGATACCTGGTAACAGCCGTGAAAAACCGAAGAAGTCTTCCCAATTTGAGAGGGCAGAATATTGAACGAGGAGGACCAATGGTTCATGGGGGGTAAGACAAAAAAAGGGGATCTGAAAAAATTCGTCAGGAGGCAGATTGGGGGAAGTTCAAAGAAGTTTTGGGAGGGGAAAAAGCATATAAAAAAAAATAAAAGAAATTCCAAAACCGCCAAGAAGGATGCATGGGGGAAGAGGCAGGCCGGGGGGGAAAGGTTGGTTGAGAAAAAACAGACGAAGGGTACATGTCCACCAGTCAGAACTAAAAGGTGGAAAGGGTTCTAAGCGGCTACTTTCTAGACTCGAGGAGGAAAATGTTAGAAATAGCACCTGTGAACATTTTCGGGACGGACCGACAATTTGGTTAGTTGGGGAAGGGGAGCGACTGTGATCCGGCGGGTTCGTGAGGGAAATAAAGGACCGAGGGGGATATTAAAGTCCAAGAAATAAAAGGTCATGGGCGTGGACGAGTAATGGACACTAATGGGCACCGAGATCCAAGAAAAAAAAAAGGACCCTGAAGACGAAAAAAGAACGCGTGGGGAGAACTGAACCACCCTGTGCCGTAAAAAGGCCCGGGCATAAAAGAAAACTAAAAGGCTTCTGGCGAAGGGTCAGGTACAACCAAACGCAAATAGGTATCGCAATAGGGGGGAGGGGGAACTCAGAACGATAAGCGTTCAAAAAATAAAGCTTGCCGTAGCAACCATGAGAACAGAACGAGGTCACCTTGGGCAAGGCAAACTAAGCGGCCTAACGCAAGGTTTCGAGGGGGGGGGGGCGAAACCAAGAAGCACGGGAGAGGATGAGCTGCAGGAAAGCGGAACTGATGGACGGGGCTTAACAATCGTCAACTTAAAAATATGGGTCCATGTTCAAAATCGGAACAAGACGGAACCGCAGAGACCAGGCGCTTGCTTTACCGTACATGAAGAATGAAACCGTTGGGGGGGAAAGAACTGATTGAACATCGGTATTGAACTAAAGTGTTTCTCATGTAAGGGCGGGGAAGGGGACTCACCATGGTAAACTTTAAAGCTGGTTCAATGGGGTCTTGAGATTGCCACCGGGGGGGGGGGACGGCAGATCTAACGAAAGACAAACTGGAAAGCCCTCGCGTTTCTAAAATGAGACAGGGACTTTCAAAAAAACCACGAGGGATAAACGCGTGAAAGAACTCCAACACGGACATTTCGCTGGCCTATCCAAAAATAGAGGTGGAAAAAAAGTTGACACGAGGGGGTCCTCAGGAACCGGGAGGGGGTGACTGGAGAAGATACACACATCAGTCGTTCAATACAGTGGGGAACCGAACACCGCTCCAACCAAAAAAATATTGGGTCCGGTGTCTTTTTGTGGTTGTCGGTAAAGCCCCGGTGAGGGGGAAGTGAAAAAGAAACGGAGGTGAAGCGCACAACACATTGATGAAGGTAGGGCAAAGTCGCAATTGGGAGGCTTCTATAGCGGCTGGATAAACGGTTCAAAGAATTCAGCGCGTGGGAAAACAAACCGAAAAGGGTAAAGTGGGGAAAATCGTTGGGCGCTTCTGCAACATCAAACAAGCACAAGACAGAGGGGATGAACGTCATTACAGGACAAAAGGAGAGCACGCTATTCTTTGTCAACAATGGAAAGAGTCAAGACGGTTTTCGGCATTAAGGACCAAAGGGGGGGGGGGGGTGGACAAAAGACGTGTAATCATGAAGGGGAAGCGGAGGAGGAAGACGCCCGGGTCTCAAAGGGAGACAAGCATGGGAGAATCTTAAGAACAAGGTTCGGGCCCATGAGGGGCATCGACTCTCTCGCAGAAACAGGTCACCTCCGAAGTCAAAAAGTGGGGATATTGGGTATGGTTGAAGGAGTACTAGAAAATTCCAGTGTGATTGGAAGAGGGGGGGCAACAGCCGATCCGCTCAAAACATCAGAAGCCCAGGAATGTCCAACCGTAACACAAAAAAGCTCGGTGCGTAGATGAGGAGAAAGACGAAGGGCAAAGGGCACCGAAAATAGACCTGAAGCAAGGGGGGGTCTCAGACAAAACAAGGGGATACAAAGATAGAGATACACAAGGAGGGGGGGAAATGGTCAAAACAAGGGTTTGAGTGCAGGGGGGGAAAGCGGAGGGCAAAGGAAACTTAATCGCTTGGTGGGGGAGGGGAAAGTGGAACGGGCGGATATGAGGAGGACGGCCAGGGGCCCCAAGCTGGAAACATAAAAAGGTTTGAAACTATTACTAAAAGTCCACGAAAAAAGATCACCGCGATGGGGGGGGGACGGGTAAAGTGGGGGGGGAGAGCTCTCTTCTATCCCGAATGGGCAACTCAGGGTGTCACAATACCGGCATTACCCATGCCTGGTATCAAGTTCGGGGAAAACGAGAGAAAGTCGGAGGAAAGGAATAGACGATTTTGAACAAGGAATTGGGGTCCGAAAAAGGAGAACAGTATGACGCTGCCATGCACCAAAGACGATCCTCGCGTTGGGTAACTGATACGGAAATTTAGGTCAGGATGGTGGCTATGGGGGAGGGGAATGTGTTACAGAGAGAAAGACTCACCACGAACCATTTGATTGTTGATTCAAGCGCTGAACAGAACTTTATCAAAAGAGATGATCGAGAAACCTGTTCGTGGGGAACAATCAGAGGGTGGAATTCCATAGGTGGAAGGAAACGAAACCGGACTGGAGGGAAAAACGCACAACCCCGGAAAAAACTATGGGAATTGTACAACGTGGAAAATGTGTTGGGGAAGGGGGAGTAACGATCGATTTCTATGCCGCAATGACAAAAGACTCAGATGGGGGGGGAACAACGAAGGGTGAACGTGCAAGCGGGGGAACTATGGCAAACTTCGACAGGCCCGGTTAAGGTAAGTTGTAGGAAGAAGGGGATAAAAAAGCATCTAAGTGGGGGATAAAAAAGGGGGGGAATGCTACTTGAATTACATGATTACGCTCAGGCGAGACGTGGTTGAATATTCGCACTCAAGAAAAAGGTGGAAAAGAAGACAAATACAGGGGCAGTAAAGACTTCCACATGAGAACCTCCTCAAGACCGGGGGGAAAGGGTAATTCACTTTCAAGACGTTCGGGGATGTCAAAAAATCCATGGCCGAAAAGGTTTTGACAGAGCAGACGAGCAAAGGGAAAAGAGCAGTTTTTAAAATAGGTTACGTGGGCGGGGAATGGGATTTTATAGTGGAAGGAAAGGGAAGAACCAAATTCCGCAGAGCAAAACGATCAAGGGCTCGCCGGTGTTCGAATCGGGCAAAAAGGGGACTGATCTAGAAGGGCTTTCAGGGACTGAATCGGTCCTGGTTATGCAGAGCTATTATTTGAAAGTCGGACGGTTGGTCGGGAGGCGGGAGCCCAAGAAGGCGGAGGAAGGAAAATTTGAGGAACGAAAAGGTAACGCCAGATTTGGGCGTGGAAGGAAGTGTAAAGGCAATATTTAATTCTTTGAAAAGGGCGGGGGGGTTCGCAGGGACTAGTGATCGGCAGGGGTAGCGGTGGAGGGGGGGAAGGTCGCGTTTGCAGGAGGGAGGGAAAAGAGGACACAAAAGAAAAGCGATGGGAGTAACGTAAAAAGGGGGGACGTTCTTTCACCTAAAGGAAAATCCTTGTAGTAGAGACAGGCACAAATACCCACGAGGTGAAAAATAGTCAGTTCTGGATTGAGAATCAGATCGCGGCTGCAGAGCACCAGACGTACAATACTGGAGTTGTGGGCAAGGTAAACCACACATGAGGGTGAGGAAAAAGGTGCCGACCGCAACCTGAGCACAACTTGCCCTATGAAATCTCCTTTCATTTTAAAGCGGGGGTTGTGCGGAAAGGGGGGGACACAGTGTGAGTTGCAATCGCAAAGGAGCCAAATTACGCGAATGATTGGGTTGGGTGCTTACCAAAATGAAAAACGGGTAAGCGCGGGGGAAGACCCCAGAGTCTCACTAACTGGAGAAGAGTAGGTATGTTCAAGGATTTGAAAGAAGCCGGCGAATAGAAACTGGTGACGATAACCC
>Ga0179593_1340037_pt1 | contig 10328 bp, 13 predicted proteins | sample CZODoug2_1_08_16_FD_185931 | JGI IMG/M metagenome (GOLD analysis project Ga0179593, IMG submission 185931) | Vadose zone soil fungal communities from Angelo Coast Range Reserve, California, USA - CZODoug2_1_08_16fungal (PacBio error correction) | ecosystem: Environmental > Terrestrial > Soil >...
CTGGGTGACCAAAATGGGCGGGTCTATCGCTGCCCTACTACCAGCTCTGCGACGAAGAAGATAACCGCAACCGTAGAGCCCCCCGACCACAGAGCAGAGAAAACGCTCAAAAAAAAGAGGGAAAGAGCCCGAAGTTTTCCACCGGACAAAGGCTCTGAAAGAGCAGGTCCGAGAAAGTACTTCGCTTGGTCTCTAAGAATATAACACAGTGGCCGGTGGCACCAGGAAGAAAAGCGGTTTGTTCTGCACTTTCAGAGCGGATGATGAGAGTTGGAGGTCAAACTGGTCCAGGGCTCCTGAGAAGACACATTGAGAGGAAAAGACAAGCTGGGCGCGTGACAGACCTGCTCAAAGAGTACATCCCAAAGAAAGGAGGGAAAGAACGTAGGGGAGCCTATCTAAAATGACTTACCACTTCGCGGTATGGGCGATATAAAATCCGGGGAAACGAGTCGCTCCAACGGGGGCGGGGAAGAAGGGAAGGAGATAGTTAGTTCCATATACCTTCAGAGTCTATGAAAAAGGGGGGGTAAGATCTGAGACAGGGCTATTCAAGGATGGGGCAGCGCGGTTAAAAGGGTTGGGGGGAGGGGGACTGTTTTTGAGGGTTCGGAGGGTTGAAACTTTGTGGGCTAGCGCGGCTATGCGTAGTGCGTACCTTAAGGGGAGCTGGTGTGATCAGGGGGGGGAAGAGGAAGACTATGACAGGTGGACAGCGAGATGGTCAACGGGGGTGAGGGGAGGTGACCAGACAGTCACAGGATGCGAGGGGAAGAAATTTAGCTCGAGAGACGATGCTTCGATTTAGTCCTTATCTTTGCATTAAGCTTGAGTTCTCTCAACTTTGTTGCACAAGCGGGGTGGAGGGGGGGGGAGGGTTCCGGATGATCTGACCCATCTTATCTCGGTAGTGGGTTCGCGGAATTCAAATGTGGCCGGGAGGAAAGGCGGGGGGTACTTCTAGGCTGACCCACAAGAGAAATCTCTAGAAGGGGAAAGTCATTCCCCCCTACAGAACGGAGTGCGGGCGGGACGAACAACAGTGATGGAATCAGGAGGGCGGGGTTTGAATAGGGGAGGGGGGAGGGGGAAGGAGGGGTTCTGCGGACGACAACTTGGTTCAATCTTTTCGACGCTCAGGGAGTACAAATGGTGAGCATAAAGCGGGCATCGTAATACACGCAAAGAGAAGGTTGAATCAAGAAAAAATTTAAACTGCTTGGTTGGTGGGTTTTTTGTTTTGGGGGCAGGAGGGGAGAACGCAACGATGATGCAGAAAGGGCAGGAGAAAGGAGTAAGATCATTCGCTGACTCTTGGAAGAGGAGAGGGGCTTACACTCCATGCTTTCTGAGGTCAGGTTCTAGGCTGTCTGAAAAAGAGGAAAAGAGAGTGGCCACGTACATACATTCTCGCGGGGGAGTGTGCTTGGACGCTAATCCTGACTGAGGAAGGCGCGGAAGGAAAGGAATCGGGCGGTGCAACGGCCTGAGAGGTGCGGAAAACTCGAGTGGGATAACGGCTCGACGCATAAAGGGGACGGCATGTAGAAAAAGGGGAGGATGAGGAGGATGAAGAGGGGAGTAGAAGGAGGGCCTGGGGGGTTTCTGCAAGGGGGGTCTGTTAAGAATCGTCAGAGAAGTGTTTATGCTGCCACACAGATCAAAGTGAGGTATTGTTGTGTAGCAATAAAAAAGAAGGGGAGGAGGAATGGTAATAACTACATATACTCTGAACGGGCCAGCTCCTTCTCTTGGGGTTCCATCCGGAAACGCGTAGAAAGGGGGTCCACTGATTCAGGGAGCAGCGAAGGGGAGAATTCTTTTGGGGGTTGATATTTTCTGTCTTGAGAGGGAGTTCGGTTCTCCGTCGTGAGCGGGGGGGGGGGAACGAGGCTCGAGGGAGAAAGATCGGCAAAGCCGGCATGAGGGACACGAAAGGCTCAAGCTAGACAGCTTTCAGGCTTTTAAAGTTACCCTCTTGGTGGCGGCCTGCATGGTGGGACAAGAAATGAAAAGGACTGGGACGGACTGGGGTGGGGGACTGTTTCTGGGGAGGTTATCTCTCCAACCAACACTGGGGGGGTAATATAGGGAAAACAGCCGAGACATCCAATACCTAACGTAAGAAGAAAATCATTAAACATTAGGGCCAAAAGCCGGGTACAAAAACGCACCAGTGAAGCGGGAAAAGCTTATAGTGGGGAGAGTCCCTAATGCCGGCGATTCCACTAATCTCGAAGCGCCGGAAAATCAGAAAGAGCCGCTAAGTACAGATCAGGAGAAGAAAAGCCTCTCACACTAATTCTCTTTCCCAGCGTCTGGGAAAAATGGAACGAGACTCGGGCACAAAAAAAGCCGGGAAAAAAAGCGAAAGAGAGAAGAAAGGCCTCCGACGTCTTCATCCATTATCCACGGGGACCCAGAAACCTCAAGTGTTAGATTTGAGCAGCAGCCATCATAGAGCTGCAAATATAGAACAAAACCGCCTGAGGCAGCACCCGGAAGAGCGGAGAAAGAGGCTATCCTCTCGAGAAGGGCTCCATTCATTGCTTAAGCCGAATCTTCTAGAAAAGAAAAAGTACGATCCCGACAAGATGGCGAAGAACAACCCACCGATCATAGGCAGGTGAAAAACTATTCCATTCTGGGTCCAGGCTCACGCTCCAGAGCCTGCTCTGACACAGATCCGCAACGCAGCGGTTATCGTAACATGAAACCGAACACGAGATGAAGGATGGCAGAAAAAAGGCGGCAGAAGAGGAATGGCGGTAATACGATAGTTCCCTCCAATCTCCTCGAGGCCAAGCGCATTCGGCTCGCATAATGTCCGCTATTTTAAAGAGTGGAGTTGTAAGAGAAAAAGAGTCGCAAAGCCAGCCAAAGGTCGGGGAGGGAAACCTCGCGTTCTTATGCCCCCCCGGTGGTAAACTTCTTCACAAGAGGTCAGAAAGGATGCGTCGCACCAGAGAAATCAGTGTAGGACGGACACGATCAAAAGTAGGGGGCAAAAAAGAAACAAAGGAGTAAATCCTATTTTTGGGGAAGAAGGACCGTCTACTCCCTCATCGTGGGTCGGACCAGGGAAGCTACGGGTAGGATTGAAGGGGGGGGGGGGGGGGGTAATGACGTCAAAGACTCCATCATAAATTGAACTACGGTCACGATGGATCCAGTGGATGCTTAGAAAAGTGGCATGACCTCGCGCTGGGTAACATCAGGATAGAGAGAGAAGAAACAGATTAAAAAAGCCGAGGGACTGCAGGTGACAACTCGAGAGAAGAAGAAAAGAATCTGCTCCACTCTGAAAATGGCAAGCCCCACGCCTCCGATCTTCCACAGAGGAAACCGAAAGAGGAAAAAGGAATGGAGGCAAGAAAAGAAAAACAGAAAGAAAGAGAGACAGTCATTCCTGGTACATTATAGCCTACCAGGAATCTGGCCAAAAAAATCCAAGAAGTCGCGAAAACAAACAGATGAAAAGCGTAAAGAACCCGAGAGTAACAGAAAACACAAGAAAAAACTTCACGTCCCACCTGAGAAGGGGAACTGGCAAGCATAAACCTCGGGGGGGGGTCCAAAAAATCGGTCGCAATAAGGAATAGTTCACGAGGTCGAGAGATGAGAAAAAAAGGGGGAAAGGGGAAGGGGGGAAATTTTCGCTTTTTTTCCATCCGTTTAGCCGGATTGGGGGGCTTCGCCATGTCTCCAAGGGCGAAGTTTGGCGGATGTTGAGGATCAGAGGAAAACAAGAAGGAGGAAGAAGGGAAGGAAGAGTCGGGAGGAGACATCCATTATAGAACTTTAGCTTTAAGGATTTAGCATCTGACAATCTAAAAGTGGCGGTTCGCCATCAAAAAAAACAAACAAATCTAGTAAAGGTTATTGTCTGAGACGGAAATGAAAAGATGGGAAAGAAAAAATGGGACAGCACCTCAGTACATTATGCCTAAACAATCTGGGGTGGAACCTGGGGAACTTGAGGCCAAGGAATGCTCTGCTTTATCGACAGCGACGTTAGAGGAAAATGCTTGAAAGAAAAGAGCTTTTGGGTGTAAGTGGCAAATTATGACGTAGGCGGGGGGAAAAGGAGGGGTCTACAATTTTCTTTTCGGTGGTTCCTAGAAAGGGGGTGGTCAGTCATCTGGGGGATGGATGGCCCGGGGAGATCAACAGAAATATGGTATCCACAAAAAAAAAGGATGAGGAGGAAAGAAAGGAGGGGTACAAAGTCGGGAGGAAAGAGAACGTCTACCCTCCCTCTGTAAACTGCCCTGACGAGAAGAAAATACCTATGAGACGCAAGGCGCAGAAGAGCACCCTTCCTGTACCAAGGGAAACTCTGGCTCGACAAGCTTCAAACAAAGGCCCTAAGAAAAGACGGGTCCACCTTAAACACCAATCGTCCGTCAGGTCACTAAAAACGAAATTTATGAGCATTGGTCGCTAACAAAATCACTGAGAGTCAGCCGAAACGGTCTCACACGGCTGGTGGGGTTGAGGGGGATAAAAAGGGGGAAAGCATTAGGAGTCCCAGTGTCTGGGAAATGTCAATCCGGCCTTAATACAGAAGAGCGAGAGGTTGCGAAAGGCCACTGACTGAAGGGACCTGCTCAGACTGAAACACCGATAACTCGGGAGGAAAAGGCTGGGGGGAGGAAGGGGAATAGGAAAGTATAATAGTTCCCACTCGTTTTCGAGGGAATCAAAGTCCGCGTACTGTGGCGTAAATTGCAAAAAGCGGCTCATAACCTATTATGGTACAAAAAGAAGTATAAGATTCAGAGGTCTAAGGAAGTGGGGGGAGTCAGACCACTAAAAGATCACCCTCCAGGTGCCTAGAACACGCTTGGTGATGTGATTTTAGTTGGAGTGGAGCCGGGAGTGTGGGGGGGGGGAGAGTGAAGGGAGGTGACAGCTCTTTTCTATCATCGGGTCATAAAGGACTTTGATCTGTGTTGTCCGTCGGTTTGTCGCTTGTATCCAAGGAGGACGCCGGGCAGGGCGAGAGGCGGAGGACGGGGTGAAGGTAGGGGGGAGAAGACAGTCAAAAAGGGAAGACTGTAGCAGCAGGTAAAACTAAGAGAGTCTTCTCTTTTTTAATTCACTGTGGCGAAGGCGCGGTGAGGGAGAGAGACGTGACCGGGCAGAAGAACGGGGGGGGTGGTGGGGCAGGGCGGCCAGAGAAGTAAGCTGGCAAGAGTCTAATGGTGCATCGGGAAAAAGGCCCGACGAAAATTGTTTCCTACTGCATTCAGTGATGCTTGTAGCGGAGCGATGAACAGACAACAAGCAAGAAAAAAAGCAGCTTAAGGGGAAAGAAAGAAGGACGTGGGGAGAGGCTTCTTCACCCCAGGAAAAATGGAGAATAACTTTTCTTTGTTGGTGACCGAGGTGAGGATGGGGAGTGGAGAGGTCGGCATAAAACTCGGAGAGCTCAGGCGACAAATTCAATAGGCGAAAGGGGGGTGATCCTGTCCAAAAAAGGATGGGCTCTCATCGACGCATCTCTCTGGTGGGAAGCCGCATCAGAAGGTGCAAGGGGGGATGGACTTTGCGACGGGAGGTGTGGAGGAAGAATACCCGAAGGTTCAAGGATCACCAAAGAGGTATACCGTTATCATCGCGAGGGGGCTCTATTATTTTCACTCGAGCGCTTCAAGAGTGAATTCTGCAGGTCCGATGGTCCGGGGAAAGAAGAAAAGGAAGGGAGTGGGAGGAAAAAAAAAAAAACCAAAACCCAAAAAAAAGAAAAAAAAAAAAAAAGGATACACAGAAAAACAGACATAGAAATGAAAAGAACCTGATAAGAGTGGAGGATGAGTGGACAATGCTCTTTACTATCCTCTCAATTTACTTCTGAAGGGAATCTTCATTGCCGCCTGGATTCTTGGGGAATCCTGAATCAATTATAGAAGTTGGGACGGCTAGGGTTCTCACATGAAGTGCCGAAATGCTCTTTCTTCTTTAATCGGATATCCTTTTGGAAAAGTGGTTATTTCTCATAGTGTTCGATGCCTAGAAGCGAAAGGATGGCTGAACTATAAAATAAAGCGTGTCGGGGGGACGGGGTTGTATGAGAGAAGGTGCCCCGTCTATTCCGGGGGGAACGTTGCGAGAGCTTGGTCCTTGCGCAGATTGGGTTACGTCACCGAACCTATGACATCGTGGGGGGCAGCTTCTCTTTCCTGCGAAACGGGGAATTAAAAGTTGCTGGGGGGGGGTGAAAGAGAAAAGGGAGTCGGTATCTTGGATGCTGAGGAAAGGTAAGGGTTCGCTGGTTTGAACGGCAGCTCAGATCCCTCTGTCATGCGCATGGAGGAGGCCTCTAAGCTCCACGAGGAAGCATAGGTTTAACAGTGGCTGGTGATGACCACATTTGTTCTCCTTCATGGAAAGAAGTTGTTGACTTAGGAAAGGGGGCTGTATTGGCGTTGAATGAAGATATAGTCAAAAACAAAAAAGGAGGAGAGAAAGAGGAAGGAAAAAATAAGCGGGAAAGACATTCGTACACATCACATCGCCCCCTTGGATTCCGTCCAAAAACGAGTTGTCAGAAAAAAAAAAAGTGAACTAGCATTCACGTTAGCGTGAGGAGGGGAAACATGACGGAGGGGATGGTCCAAAACCTATATTTGTGTAAGCAGATCCAATCACTGCAATCAATAAGGTCCAAAGGAACAGCAAGCTCGCCAAATCGAACAGCGCGTAGAAATACTCTTTAACTAGGATGGGGTCCAGGGAGTAAAAAAAAGTCTAGTCTCCCGCCCGCGCGCAATAAAAAAAAAAAAAAGGAGGTCCGCAAGGGTAGGGAACAGGGAAAGGAAACGAAAAAAGGAAACGAATTGGGATTATTTGGGGGTGGTCAACAGAAAAAAAACGTATCTCGGGAGCATCCTTCAACACCCCGCCTCGCCAGGAAAAGAAAAGAACTTCATGCAGGAGCAGACAGGATCCGGGAAGCCAGCGATGTTAGGCAAGTAATTGATGGAAACCTCCATCTTATATTCAAACTTCGGGGGGGCTAACATTGATGAAACAGAAAGGAAAAAGCCAGAGGTTGCAACTGAAAGTTCCCAATTGAGGAGTCCTCGAAGGTCAGTGCACCAAGAGAACAGGCGGTCCAAGAACCAAAACGCGAGGTGATATCTAGAGGGTCGACGCAAATTAGAGTTCTTTCAGCCATCCTAACTGCAGCCAGCATCGAAAATTGGCTGAGAAAGGGGCGATAGGCGAAACACTCAAAGCGACAATCGAGACAGCGCTGAAAGGGCGAAGGAATGAACTATGGGGTATGGCCTATTTGGCAAAGGGAACGAGAAAGGGGCTGAGGTCAAAAATCAAAAGTAGAGACGTGGAAATGATCGGTGAACAAAGGGGGAGAGAGAGGTGATAAAAGAATTGGTGGGGAAACTAAAAGCTGGGGACGGATGTCTCCCCATAGAGATGATAAGGGGGGAAAAGAGAAGAAAAACCTGAATCTCCACGGAATCCCTCGGAAACGAAAACCAGCAGATTAATCCTTGGGCGTGACTGGCACTGAGACAAAGAAGAAGTGGGTTAGGGGCACGTCATTGATGGAGGGAAGTTTTTTTGACTTAACATCCGGAAGAAAACAGATCACGAATTCCGACGCACAAGGTAGTCTTGATGCGACCCAGAAAACGCACGACAGGGCTGGGTCCGGAAAAACCGGAGTTCCTCCTCCCAATATTCCACAAAACTTTGCCAGGCGAAGTCCTCGCCACATAACAACTCCTTCCAAAAACGAAATTGCGCAAGAGCGAGACGGAATCGGGAAAAGGGGCTCAAATTGGGGATTAACCCTTCCACAATAGGGTAACTCCACATAAATTAAACCCTTAGAATCAAGAAATTTGAACTTGGGGGGGGGGAAGAAAGAAAGGACAGGGAAAAAGAAGAAGGGGGAAAAAAAAGGCTTCCTCACATATGAAAAAAAAAGTTAAAGCAACCCTCTACTTAAAACTCCCCCACAACCCACGGAAAAAAAAAAGGAGGCAATCCACCGTAAAAACAATACATAACAAGAGTGGGAAAATAGAACCAAGCGGAAAGTGTCAGCTCGGGATTTCTTAGAAAAAGGGCAAGAAATGACATGACCACGAGAAAGAGGGGGGACTCATAAGCTTTTATAAAAGAATGGAAAAAAGGAGGGGCAGAGAACGAAGCCAGGGCTACCTTTTGTGCGGTGGGGAACTACAAAACCCAATGAAGAAGCATGGGGAAGTTTAATGAAGAATTCGAAAGGGGGAAAAAGGAATTAGAGGGAGTTATAGGGGGTAAGCTTGAAGCAGGAAAAAAAAAAAACGTGGCGGCTGCGGCCAAATAAGAGAAAGATGAACTTAACTAGGAGAAAGCGTTCCCAGGACAGGAGGGCCGGGCATTCCAGATAACACCAGCGTTGTGTCTTAAGTGAAAAAAATTAGAAAAGAAAGGGGGTTTATTACCGGTGCGCACAAGACGGAATTGGAGGAAGAAAGAAAAAAAGGACGCAAAGAAGGGGTGGGTTTAAGGGTGGGGAAAAGAAGTTTTTACTATGAGTGAGCTTGAGAGCAGGTCATGGTTTCGGGAGTGGACGACGATCTGTCGGATCGGCAGGGTAGATCTTTCCTTCGCGATTGCGGGGAGAAGATCGTAGCATGCCCAATGGGGAAAAGATCTCTAGCAACAAAAACGGTGAGAATTGTATCTGGGGGAAAAACCAGGAAAGTGGTTCTCAAAAAGTTCTCCCCGCCCACGGCGTCACTACGCGATCCAACTCTAGCACCGACGAAAAGAAATCACAGAAAACCACTCGCAGACCTAGGATAGACCAGACTAAAAACCAGAGCATACGTAAGAGAAAAAAAGACACAACCCTCACACCACCGGGAACAAAAAATGCAGTACGAGTTCAAACTTTGCCTAGTCAATTAGACGTCGCAAAAGTGGGGACGAGAAAGAAAGGATAAAAATGGAAGATGTTGCTAAGGAGAACAGGTAAAATCAAGAGGTGTCGGGGGGAGAATAAACTCCCTTATTAGCCGCTGGGGCCAAGGAGGTTCTATCCTTCTTAAGAAGAGAACGTTTCATCTTGGGGAGAGAAAAGGAAGCTGTCGGTCTTGAAGCCTGACTAAGCTTACCAAAAAGAGAAACGTAGATATAATGCATCTCCCTATCTACTTCGATAACTTGAAGTCTTAATTTTTTGGAAAGGCCTCAACGACGAGGCAACTTCTATAGTTGGCGTAGAAAAGCGAAAAAGAAAAAGAATAACGGGGGGGTCCAAAAAGGAGACCGTCTTCTTCGTACGGTCTGGGAAGTTGGGGGGAGACTTAGGGGACTTCAGGACAGGGGTCCTATTTGGTGGGAACGGGTTGGAACAACTTGAGGGATTGGGGACGTGGTTGTGAGGTGCCGAGGTGGTGGTTTTGGGGGATCGTACTACGGGAACTTGGAATAACGGTGCTAGCTGGGGAGGGGGGTCGGACCTACGGGGGGGAGGGGGGCGGCTGTTTTTCCGTACCAGGGGCCAAAGGGGGGGGGACTGTACGGTGAAATTGGAAGGCGCAAAGGGGGTTGAACAAAAGGAAGGGTTTGATTTCGCTGATGGGAGGGGACCGGGAGTGACAAGTAGGAGCGCTTTGTTAACATGAACCTTTCTAATACGGATAAACTCACGGTTTGGGGAATTAGCTGGCGCGGCAGGCTGTGATGAGAGCTGAGACGAGATGGCGAGCAGCGGCTGGTGGCCTAGGGGGGGGGAGAAAGCCGAGCAGACAAGGCCAGGACACATCGGAGTGGGCATTTTTCATCTTTCGTAATCCTTCAAAATAAAGGGGTGAACGTCAATCGTGAGGGACGGAGCGGAGGGTGACACCGAGGACACCCAACGGCAAGCTACTGACAAGAAAGGAAGGGGAACCGAATCACTGAGGGCGGGTAGCGTGAGCAAGGCCGAATGACATGGAGGGACACTGTTGACAACGATGGGAAAGTTCTTGTGAGCAGTGTCGGCATCGACGAAAACTTAAAAGCAGCAGGGGGAGGAAAGCTCAGGCAGCATCGTGGGAGCAACCTTCCCAAGGGGTCGGGGATAGTCCATAGTCCGCCGCCCGGTGGGTTACAGGAGATGCGGCGAGAGGGGAGAAGGGCGTTTTCTACTCTGTCCTATATACTCAGCCATCGGTAAGAAAAAGTGGGAATACACCTGCGAGAAGGAAATGAGAGGATCGGGGAAGAGTGGAGCCGAAGAAGGTCAAGAGGGAAAAGTCGAGCTGCTCATTTCCTGGTTTCTCAATATCAATCAGTCATTGGATTCCTTAAAAGAA
>Ga0179593_1343265_pt1 | contig 10328 bp, 6 predicted proteins | sample CZODoug2_1_08_16_FD_185931 | JGI IMG/M metagenome (GOLD analysis project Ga0179593, IMG submission 185931) | Vadose zone soil fungal communities from Angelo Coast Range Reserve, California, USA - CZODoug2_1_08_16fungal (PacBio error correction) | ecosystem: Environmental > Terrestrial > Soil >...
GGTGGAATGGTCAGGTTCACCAGGTCGAGGGATCAGCGGATCGGAGTTAATCCCGTGGCGTAGAGATGAGGGTGATCGAGAGAGGGGGAGGAGAAGCGTGATCCTTTAGCGGGAGGGACGCGGGACTGGCCCGAAACCCTCACCCGTTTCACATCCGGAAAGTACTAAAACTTCCTGTGGGGGGAGAGGAGGATGATTCATAAAAGTCCAGAAACGACACAGAAGGAGACTAACTGGGAGGAAGGGGAGGGGTCAAAACTTTTTCGTTCCAGGCAGAGAACGCCTGTTGAGATTCCACACTTGGAACTAAGGACAGGGAACACGTGACGGAGAAGGAGACGTAAAAGGACAAGCCAAACCACAACCGAGGGGGGAGACCGGACTTGGGGATCCTCCACATAAAAAAAAGCCCTAAAAAAGGAAAATCGAGAACGAGGGGGCATAATACCTATAAAAAAATTCCAACCGAACCGCGCTTCTGTTGTCACATAAAAATCAAAGGGTAGACAAATTTTCGAACAAACGAAAATCAGGGGAAGAAACAGGAAGGTCTCGCATTGAGCAGGGAACCGGACCATCTGGCTCGAAAGATCAGGGAAAAAAAAGTACTTCGAAAAGTTGTCGATACCCTACCAATAGATGAAAAGCGCGGGTGCTCAGAAGGTCGAGGGGAGTGGGAATCCGCCGAAACGCAATCGAGTCTAAAACTGGGCAAAGACATCTGAAGACCATTCGCGAACTTCGATCGGAGCGCAAGAAGGGGAGGGGGTGGGGGAGAGAAATGGCTTGGAGAGTGGTAACAGGGGGCGAGACTACCCATGGAAAAAAATCCATCACCCAACACTAAAAAGGGGGACGGGACAAAGGAAAAGGAGAAATTAAAAGAGGCCTTATGTCCTTACACACCACCACTCAAAATCTAAAAATCAAACTCAAATTGTTCAGAAATCGGTAAGGGGGGGAAGTGGTCTCGTACCAACATGTGTTAGAAGAAAAGGGGGACCTAAAGAAGGGAGAGTCCACAGCAAAGGGGGGGGAACGATCGTTCAAGTCAAAAGGGCAAACTTAAATCTCATCTTCCTGTTGGAATCTGAAAAAGGGGTAAGAAAGTACTCAGAAAACTGAGTGACTAAAAGCAGGTGTTTTCTAGCTTCGTACCAGAAAGAGGAAATTGTTGGAGGAAGCTCAGCCCTAGGGGGAGGAGTTAAGCGGTTTAAGATACTGCTGTTAAAACGATCTACATTCAAGCGACAGCAGGGAGGAGAGCAAGACCCACGGATTGCAAAGCGACGCGTGAAATCCGCAGCGCAGCACACATCCGATACCCTACCCAGACGGGGATGGTTCCTTCAAAACAGGCCACTATCCTCAGGCCAAACCACATGTGGGGAAAAAGGTTGGTGTCAGTTACCCGCCCAGGAGACACAGGGTAGATTGGCTAGGACTGATGGACCACAAAAATATCACAAATAGAGGGGAGTGAAATGATCTTCCCAAGAAGGGGTCAAAAATCAGATGGGAGAAATCGTCGAGGAGAGAGCACCCCTCTGAAAAAGTGTCCCAAAGATAAGCGAGTTTAGAACTAAAGGGGGATTCTCTCCTACACTAACGTTATGGGTGAGAGGAAGAGACAATAGACAACTCGTTGAAGAACTGCTCAGATTAAGGAGGGGGAATTGGGGAATCGACCCGGAGAGGCGTTGAAGGGTCGTCTTTGTTGGGTCAATCGTCGGGTCCCCAATGGCGGTGAGTAGCCAGAAGAAAAGCCAAACGAAAAATCCCGAGAGAGAAGAGGGAGAGGCCTACCGGGTGTTTGGCGGGGTTGTCTTCTTAATGAATGTGCGCGGTCTATGAAGATAATCTAGAGAACAGAGCGGGTTTAGATGGAGGATGGAAATCGTCGATCGGGAAATGAGATCGTCCACAAACATGGAGATCGTCCGAAATCACTTGGGTAGAATCGGTTACGAAGAGGGGAAAAAAGGCCATTGCGGCACAGTAAAAAAGAAAAAAAAAAGGCGGGACGAGTGGGTCCCAGCCTCACCTAATTGACAAAGAAAAAATTCTCACGAGGAGGGGCTCTGCAAAGGGGGGACCCAAGTTGCGGAGAAAAAGGGCCGGAAAGAGCGTCCTCAGGCTTCCACGTTGGGGAGAATTTAGGAAATAAGAGTCGTTGACGTGGTTCGTCACATGTGGGAGTTAACAACTGAAATTGTCCTGCGGGGAACGGTTATAGAGCAAGAAAGAAACCCGACGTGGAGAGGAAGTCCATGAAATTGCGCAGCAACGGGGAGAGTATTGCTAGGACGTCAAGGGGACAAGGTCTCAGGAATTATTCAAAGAAAATCCCGCCAGAGGACCAATACCTACTGTTAAAGCAAAAACGGGGACTAACGGGAAGCAATTTTTGAAGGGAACTGGGGGGGGGAAAAACGTACGGTAGACCCTTCTTCTCAAAACCAAAACAAACCTGCCGACACACGAAGAAACGGGTTAGGAATCGAACAATACAGCAGCAGCTGGGCAGCGCAACTGTTTCACACCCAAGGGGCTTCCGTCAAAAGTTTGAAGAATATTCTTCTCAAAGTCAGCAGCGGGACCTCTACGAGGGGGATCGAATCCTAGCTTAATAAAAAAAAGGGCGACGGCTTAAGTGGGCGAGTACGTGCTTCAGGCGAAAAGGGTTCAAGAAGCTTGGTGGCAAAGCAGAAGTATCTACGATGGCTCCTGCACGGGGATCCAGAAAAACAAAACCCGGCCACTCAACCTAACCGCAACAAAAGCCAAAAATAAAAGGAATAAAAAAGGCAAGAAAATCACTTGAGCAATAACTACCTCTCTACAGCACAGAAAAAAAACGATCGCTATAGGTCGCCAATCCCAACCGACAAAGGCTTTGATGATGGGAGAAAAACCTGGTTTATAGGGAGGGAAAAACTACTAAGGATGGGGTGAGGGGTACCTCGAAATAAAGTACGGAATAGAAAGGAGACGTGTAAACTGATGTGTAGTTCTGACTTAACTGTCTACGCGAGGCCTCCAGCGGAAAAAGAGGAGGAACTCGAGAGATCACTGGGGAGAGGGGGGAGGGAAAAGGTTTACGTAGAGAAACACGTATAACACTTTGTTCGACGCAAAACTCGGTAAGGTCCGCGAGGGGAAGACGCAGAATTGCAATGGCGCGAGTGGTGTGACGCAAGGGACGGGATACTATTGAAAAATTCTGAGGAAGAATTTCTGCAAGCGTAAACAGTGGCAAGGGACGATTCCGCGGAAATCGGGAAGGGGAGGGACAAGAAATTCAAATCTATAAGGCCGAAGAGAAAAAACGGCTTAAAAAAAGACAGTAGGACTAAGGGAATTCAAAATATTGCCGCAGAAACTTGGCCAAAAACGCGAAGAGGGGGGACAGAAGCACACTAAGAAGGAAGGTACAAGAGATATATATCAACAACACAACTGGGGTATTATTGAAGAATATATAGCACAGAATTGGAAGATTTAACCAGGGCCAGGGGTTTCGGGAGTCAAGACGCCGCGGAAGGGGGAACCGAAAGGTTATGCGAGACCGGCTGATCGAAGAGGAAACGGGTACAAGAGAAGGCAAAAGGGGGGAGTCAAGGGGTAGCTTGCCTTATATATTAATTATGGTGAATAAGAAAAAAGAGCACCTTCGAAGGAAGAGGACTAGGAGAAACGTTTGAAGACGATTGCGGAAATGAGCGGGAACGCCGATCAATTGATAGCCAAAATTCTTGAACTTACATGGGGAAACCTCAGTCGCAATGCAAGTACGTCGATTGGAACATGCGACTCCTGACAGAGTCAAAGGCTGAAGGGAAGAGGGGAGCCGAGTGGATTCGATGACTTTTAAAAACGCAGGCTCCCGATTAAAAAGGTTTCAGACTATTTCCCTCCCTCGGCCGAGCCTGGAGGGGAAAAATCGACGAAAGAAGAGAAGAGGAGCATCCCGCCCGAGTCACAAACGAAGGTGTCCTACCTTTGGGGGGGTGGATCTAGGGACTTCGCACAAAGAGAGAATGTAAAGGAGGGGCTCTTTTCAACGTAAAACGTTAAGTCAACTAAAAGAGTGCTAAGGAAGAAACTGAAATGCTCTTGTTTGAGTTAGTGGAGGCTCTATAATTCTTTATCAAGATCGCTCTCTATGGAGGGGGTTGGGGCGGAAGGTTGAGATTCCTGGGGTGGGTTGAGGAGGCATCCCTCGATCAAGCGCTAATCTTAGAGGAAAGAGGGGAGATCTCACGTTTCTTTTCCGCCGTCCCGAGCGCAGGGGAAGAAACATTACGGGGGAAAAAGTTGTGAAGGAAAGATAAAGGAGGGTCCTGCGGTATTACGCTTCTAGAGCGCAATAGTTCAAAGGGAAAAGAGGATACGAGGTAAGGGTGAAGGGGGTGGAGAAAAGGGGTTTGAGGAAAGAGGCTGGGAGGGGAATGTGGCAAGGGAAGGACTTACGCTTTCTACATTGGTAGTTGGGGGAGACAAGAAAAGTGAGACTCGGAAGGAAAGAAAAAGAAAAAGTGGAAGTGGGAAGACGCCTTGTCCCTCTTGAACAGGGTGCCGTCGCCAGTTCGGGGGTGCCTGGGACGAAATAGCGGTGTTCCGGGAAGGTCAAAAAAGCGCACCATTTGACTGCTGCAAGAGGGCACTGCGCCCGTCTGGGCGACAATGCGACATCCAAGTCGGGAATCTACATCACAGGGGGAAACAAGAAAAAAGCTGGAGAGTAAGCAAAAGGAAGAAAGAAAGAAACTAGTAAGAATTTTCCAGGGGAGACGCGGACTCGATATGACTTACATTGAACTCTCCAGGAACAATGCGCGGGCACGAATCATAAGAGAGGAAAAGTCATAATGAAAAAAAAGGTGGAGGAGGGACAGAGCGATCTGGTTACGGTGCCCGCAAGCCTACCTAGGACAAAAGACGTGACCCGATTCCGAAACAGAAAATTTCATCAGAAAAAAGCGTAGTGGACGAAAGAAATAAAGATAGAAAGTTTGGGGAACTCATCTAAAGACTAGGCGAGATTTCCTTCCCAGGTGAGGCTACAAGCATTTTACAATCAGACTAACAAACTCGGCCAAAGGTAGCAAGACGACCAAAGCCAGCAAAAAAGGACAGTAAACGAGGACAAACAGGTTGGTCTTTCTCTGAAGGGCTGAAGACACCGGCAAAGGTCTTCTACCCATCGGCCGCTAAAATAACGACGCACCAATCACGAAAAAAGGAATCAAGGGAGGACAAAAAACGAAAAGCAAGCCTCGGAGAAAGTTTTCAGCCGGAGGGTCGAGGCAAAGCAAAAGTTAACTAAGTTCTGTGGGTGGTTCGAGCGCTAAAATTTGAAAGAAGAAATCCGAAATCGCTGCGAAAAGGGGACTCGGGGTGGGGGCTCGAGAGAGCCGATGGCTGCCAAAGCTCTCAGGACCGGACAATCCCAATAGGCTACCAACTAGCAGGGAAAAGAACGGCCAATCCGAGATCAAATCCGACCGAAGGGGGCAAACGAGAATGAACATTAAGTCAAAAAGGAGACAACCCTGCAGGAACGCGGAGTAAAAAAAAAGCAATCCATCAACGAGGAAAAGCCTGGTCGGGGAGGAGAAGGTCTCTGCAGTCTCAGAACAGTCTAAAAGCTGCAAAGGGGAAAACCATGGCAGAAAAGAAAAAGGAGTTTTCGAGTGGATGGTCGATCGGACGGGCATATAGCATTGCTACCTGTTGGGGTTGCAACGAAAAAGGTGGGGAGGGGGCGTTATCTGCAGCAACCAAACTATAAAGTAATCCCTGTTCCCCAACAGCCACCACCCCAACCCCACCCCCACCCCCCACCCCCCCCACCAGATTCCCACCATTCAACCACGCCCCCCCCCGACCGCCCACCCTGGGTCCCGGGTGTTTGTTTATTGTTTTGGTATTTTGTTTCCTGGGGGGGGGGAAAACCTTCTTAAAATAGGAGGGACGTAATAAAGGGGCTCTCTCAGAAGGAAATGAAAATCTCGACTTGATGGCCACGTTACAGTCCCAATAAGCTTGACGCAAGCCGAATGATTTTGCTTGGGGGAAAAGAAGGGGGGTAGGGACCAGTCGAAGAACGCAAATGTTTTGTCTATACCCTGCACCTCGAAAAAAAAGGCAAGCCAACTCCGATAAAAATCCTGAGTTTAAGGCGAGGTGTCTGGGCGCTGGTAAAGTACATAAAAAAGGCTTGTGTAGGTCTACTGAAACACCTTTTAAATACGGAGTTCGGGAGAGGTGTTCATGGTGCGGGCGGCCCGGGGGGGCGGAGGCGGAAACGCCATCCGCGAGCCCTTCCCCACTGCACTCCATGAAGCAACCACTAAAAAAGCGAGTCCCCGATCGAGAGGGAGGTAAAAGGGTGAAAGGCATGAGAGAAGGACAAGGTCACCAAAACTCGCTGTCATCTAATATCGAAGACCAAAAGCTTAGGCAACAGTCCTATTCACCTAAAAAAATTACGTGGTTCAGCCTCGACGTACCATGGAGTCAGCTTAAAGGGGAAAATATTCTGGAAGAAGAAAAGCTTCGCGAGATCCAGAATTCCGCGCCGTAGCCGAAAGATTGAAAGTCGAAAAGGGTCACCAAGGGAGCCTTGCTTAGAGGAGGATTAAACTCTCGTCGCGGTTCGGTCCGGTTTGTCCCTCTATGGGGAAAATCCCTCCTCGGATCTCTTTAACGAAGGGAAGCATCAAAGATGGTCCGTCCGCAAAAAAAAAGGTAGAGTTTTAACGCCCGACTGGTGTGCGGGGTTAAGCTCGCGCGGCCGCGCGGCAACTTCCCACAGGTGGAATCCGAGGAAACACACAAACGGCGGCGAGAAGGAGACGCCACCTCAGAGTGAGGCAACTACATAATCAAGAAGTCACTCAAACTTAAGAGGTGGTTGGGGTGCAGTGAATATCCCTAGATCTCATACACCGGCAGTCCGGGGAAAAACGCTAGATAAGACTACCTGGGGCATGTAGAAGGGAAAGGCACTAAAAAACCAGCACTTACAACGTATAGAGCAGTCTCAGATAGTAGACCCGACAAACGATCAAACGCCGGATAGAAAGAGACGCCAATCAAGCGCAAAAGGACCCACCTCCACAGCAGAACGCATACGGAGTCAATTTTGGACAAGGTGTTAAAAGCGCGCGGAGGAACGCAAAAACATGCGAGGAGAAAAAAGCACGCAAAAAACATCAAAAGAATCACCTGTGAAAGGTCTCCCTCAACCCTCAGCGACGCACTCGACTAAAGAAGAAGTTGGGCGGAAAGAGGAATTTGTGAAGCGAAAAAGGCAGGTAGGAGGAAAGTTTTGAAGAGGCTCTAATATCACCCCAATCTGGGATCCAACGACCAAAAGGGGAGTAAAAAGAGCGTCAGGGAGGAACGCATCCTGAAAAAAACGCAAAAGGGCTGAGGCCTTCACAAGGGGCGAAGGAAAATCGCCAGGACGGTTGTAGAGCACCTCCACCTTAAAAGCCCATAGGCGGGCACATCGGTAACGGTCCCCCCGGTCAGAAATCCACGAAAGGGGGAGGGGTTGGTAGACACGGCACCGCGGAGAGATTGGAAGCGAAGAAGCGCGCACAGGAGGGGCCATGTCGACAAAACACGCGCTAAAAAATTCTCGTCCAGAATTAGAGAAAGCATAAGAGAGAGGGGGGGGGGAGCCAAACAGGGCAAAATAGGATCTCGCAAAAAAACCAGAGAGGGAACTGCCAGTGACGCGCGATGCCGTCACGTCCACTGCGAACACTGAGAGCGCGGTAGGTCATGGGAAAAGGAGGGAACTTCAAGGCCGGAGTGAAAAGAGGACAACCTCAAAAACTTGCTGGGATAGCAAAGGAGGGAAGACCAGGAAAGACCCTTCCTGAACCGGCATAAACGAAGCCAAAGGAACAGTAAATTAGAAGGGGGTCTGAGCTGAGTTCTAAAGTTAGGAATCCACAAACTTGGGCACCAGAGGTCACCACAAGGCAACATGAATCGTCGGCCAGAGAAGGTAGAAACTTTAGAAAGAAAGAAAAAGCGAAGAACGGATCAACATAGGCTTTGGCTGGGGGGGGGAAATGAGGTTTCTCCCTCCCATCTTGGAGTCAAGTTTTAAGGTTCATTCAACGGCCATTACCACTTTTGGGAGGGTTTCCTAAAGTTTTGTCAAAGAAGAATGGGAAAGGTAATTGAACAAACAGAAAAAACCGCACCCCCTGGTGGTTTAACAGGGAGAAACACCGGAAGTTGGGGTAAAAAGAAACGCAAAGGAGTTTGTCAGCATTCCAAAAAACTCTCATTTGTAGGGAAGGGGAAGCAGGAGAAAAACTGTCGGAGTGCGTCCGCGGATTACGGATCTCTCTAAAAAAAACTGAGGGAAGGGGGGGAGAGAAGGGAAGGCTGCATAAACGCTGAACGTCTCTAGCAAATTCGCCTTAGTAACTTCAAAAGGGGAAGGGGTTTGGTACTTGCGCAAGTCCTGAAGGGGAAGGGGGTCAGACACGAAATATATGGCCGTTGCTCAGAAAGGGCAAAAAAGGGGGGATTGTTTGTCTCAGTCCGGAGCATTCCAACGGTTGTAACTTTAGGAAAAAGACCATCCCCAACCGGAGGAGCGTGAAGGAAGGGAAGGAAAAATCGAACGCAACGGAGATAACCAGGAAGACCTCCAAGAAAAACCTTAGGAAGCCCGTTACTCCTGGGTATGCCCTTTGCGCTTAACGGTAGAAAGGTCAGGGAAGCGGAGGGAAGACCGGGGGAACAGATGGAACGCAAGTTGCCGCGAAAACGAGCCTTTACTGCGCGACCAGCACAACTCGGGTCCTGGGGTCCCAAGGGAAGGGTGGGACTGGAAAACAATCCTGCGATACTTGAAGGGGAGGAACCGGCTCTCACCACGGGGGCGTGGGTCCGGGAAAGAACCTAACTTCCTTCATTGGCGTGTTGGGAAAGAAGAAAACGGGAGGGGAGCGAAGGAAGGAAAAGGAAAGGACGCCGCGGCAAGGAATCTGGTAGCAGGAGTGCCCCTCGAGCGATCCTTGGCTGTCAACACGCGAAGGAGAAGCGGCCATGTTGCGTAGAGGGAATAAGCCCAAAAGGGAAAAAGAGAAACAGGGGAGGAGGAAGGGGGAGTCAAAGGACCAGCCCATAATGTGAGGGACGGTCTACGCCGGCAACGAAACGGTGCCCGTGCTCCACTGGAATCGAGAAAAGGACCAAGGGAGGACGGCTGGCAACCAAAAAAAAAAAAAAAAAACAAAAAAAAACAAACCACGGGGTAGTGTAAGAAGGCTCGGGCGGCTCTTGTCATCGCGAATGGCGCGGCTGCCGACGCGCCGGGTTCAAGGGGGGAGAGGGAGGGCAAATCGCTTGAAGAGAATCTCCGAGGGAGGGAGGGGAGAAGGAGACTAGGGATATCTCGAACAAAGGGCCCAATCGACAAGAGCGGAGAGGAATCTAGCAGCCACGGGCGAGGGAGTTTGAGGTTAAGAAGTGCAGGAGAGAAAAGAGAGGGCAGGTCGCGGGTCAAACCAGTGATCGGGGGGGGCTGGGGGGGGATTCGTTCCTCCTCGGCAGGGTGTTGGCGGGGGAGCCAAGGCTCGTTTGGGGACTGCAGGAGGGAAAAAGGATAACCGCAATATTTGAACGGGATGGACTGGGGGGTCGGTGGGACTTTGTCGGCGTAGCAGGGAGGTCCAGGAAAGCCGGGAGGGGGGAAAGCGGGGGGGGAGGGGGGGGGGGGGGGTAGAGAGACTCATATTAGAATAGGGGCTCATTTCTCACAGGGCGTGGACTTGCCAGGAGAAAATCGAAAAAATGGAGGTTGCACAAGGGGGAGTTTATGATCAATATACTCTTCAGAGTAGGCGAGCCACACCCAACCTGCCTTCCACGGACTAAGAAAGCTCTTAAGGAGTAACTCTGCACGAAGAGTGGGGCGTTCTTCAATGGCTAATATCGCTGAAGGTGGTTAAAGCGGGGATTCAAACACAATTTGAGGGGAGAGGGATGTGAAAAGCTCAGAGGGCTCTACCTAAAAAGAAAAACTCCTGGCGTTAAAGGAAAAAAAAAACCTCTAGGGTGTCGGGGCCGGACCAGAGGGGAGAGGGAGGCGATAACGAGAGAAAGGAGTAATTGCCGACCGACGAGGAACATAAATCACAGACAACTACCCGAGTGGGTCAATAACGCAGAGAAGAAGGGGCCGTATTTTGTAACCATTTAAGTATCTGCTGCTAGGGGGCGAGAAGTTAAAAACGAGGAAAGCGTTCCGAAGGAGGAGTTGTGAAAAAAAAGCTAGCGATCCATTGGGG
>Ga0179593_1459587_pt1 | contig 10328 bp, 10 predicted proteins | sample CZODoug2_1_08_16_FD_185931 | JGI IMG/M metagenome (GOLD analysis project Ga0179593, IMG submission 185931) | Vadose zone soil fungal communities from Angelo Coast Range Reserve, California, USA - CZODoug2_1_08_16fungal (PacBio error correction) | ecosystem: Environmental > Terrestrial > Soil >...
CCTTCTTGGAAGGTCAATATACTAAACCGAGAACGTCGAAACGGCCGGCAGGGAGAAGGGGTATCTCATAACGGAAGCGCACATTCGGACGAACATTCTGTCAAACGCAGGGAAAAAACACTTTAGTTCCTCGAGAAGAAGAAACGGGGGGGGGGAAAAAAATTGGCGGGCGGGGGAGGAACGACGTGTTTCGTCTAAGAAAGCGATAGCAAAAGGGAGGGAAAACCTAAAAGGGGGGAGGTGTACGGACACCGTCCGTCGCCTTCTTCCGGTCGGTGGGCCCAGTACAAGGGCCGAACGTGGGGGACAACGAGAATCGAAAGCAAAATCCGAACCACAACCAAAACGGGTGAAAGGAAGAGACACTCTGGTGACGGCGCTGCCGCCTTTACAAAAAATACCGTCTTTGGCGTAATTCTACCGGTTCGCCGGGGGACCGGGAGGCGTGGCGTCGGTGACGTGACCAGCCCAGTCGGACATACTCCACGTGGGCGACATGCTGACGGAGAAAAGAGTCCGGCCACGCAATTCCGTTTCACATTGGCCTTTTTGGTTCGGTCGCGGTGGGGCGGTCGTCAAAAGAAAAAGCGAAAAAGGAAAAGATCACGGGGGGTGCGAAGGATTCATGGCGAAACCGGACATGGTCCAAAGTGGAACTGACCACCAGAGCGAGATGCTCGTACTTTTCAACTGAGAAAGACGTGGCGGCAAGCGGCGCGAAAAAAAGCGCATGGATCTCTGGTGCTCAAAAAGGGGAGTGGCCGAAAGGGGGAGACCGTAGGAGCCTGCTTTTCAATGGTCAAGCTAATCTACCAAGGACGGGGCTTGGCTGGGCGGTCGGGGCCGCTGATCGTTGACAAGAAGGAAGAGTCCACGGCAATCGGCTAAGGGACGTAAGGATATTGGTCTCTAAAAAGAGAGGGCTCTAAAGAAAGAGAGTCGCCCAATAGGGGGTCGTTGCCATTGCAGCTCATCATCCGCGTTAGACTGAAGTTGCACGGGGTCAAACCGATTATAGGAAAGGGTGCGCCGCCCGTGCCAGGTCGGTCCTACAAAAGGCCAGGAACAGCAGCGCCGAAAAGGCTACAGCCCCCACCTCGTCTAATATCTTTCCTGTAACAGACGTAGAACGCTGGGGGGGAGAGTGGGAAATAACGGTCAATCAGCTCGAGGGAGGAGGAGACCACAAAAGCGCAAGGCACAGACGCTTGTAAGCGCAGGAAGCGCTCTCTGAAAATTGATTCAGGGGACCTTACCGTCGAAAGTGGAAAAGAAGAAGAAGTCGCGACTGCTCGCGATACCAGAAGCGACATTTTAGCGTCAGGGAGAAAGGGGGAGGGAGGTCATAAAAACGAGCCCCGGTTTTGGTTTGTCGAAAAGTCTCTGGATTGTGGATACGGAAGCGTCGCAAAGGAAAACAAACAGCAGGGGGAGGGACTCAGACGAAAAACGGCAAGCGGCAAGGAAATGAAGGAACGCTAAAAAGGGGGCGCGGAAAGTGGGAAAACGGAACCGACACTAATCCGAGAGACATTAATGCTCAAGGGGGAGACAAAGGGGTAGGCAGAGAGGAAAGGAAACACGGTTCGCGAAAAAGTCATTTACAGAGAGAGGTGCATAAATGTTGCCCCAAATAACTGGGAGGGCGACCACGTGCTCGATTGAGGACTGAAAAAAGGAAAAGGTAGGGGGGCGCCATTTAAACAAATCAGAAACTTCGCTCTGAGGGCGTAAGGCGTTGCGGGACTCAAGGACGGTGGCGCAACGCACGCCAAAGCCTGTCACAGGGTCAACGGGGAGGGAAGAAAGCATCATCCTACGAAGAAGCCTTGTTCCTTAAGAAAGCGATAAGGAGGGAGCCGGCACACGCGACTGGGCGGTCCTTTCTTGAAAGGGCAGCCCCTGGAAATCGGCCCACCAAAACATGGGGGGAAGAGTAGCCCGACGCGGTAGTAATCGCGGGCGAGGCTCAAACAAGTCAGCGGCAAAAAGAAAAAACAGCGCCACCTGGGGGCGCAGGAAGAACAGCCGGGAAGGAAGAGGGACATAGCACCAGGGAGGCTCGCCGGCCGGGATGCACCATCTCTGAAGCCCCGGGCGCGGACACGCGAATGAGTCGCGCAGGGGATAAAAACGTTCATCGCGCGGTGAGGAAAAGCGCGGGTAAAACGCGCGAGATTGACAAAGGATCAGTCCCACGTGCCGACCTACTCTAATTGGAGCTCAAAACGAAGGGGCCGAAAGTTAAAAAAATTATGCGCAGAGCGAGAACGCACGCCTGTCCTAGGGGAAAAGAGGAGTCTCAAGGGGAGCGGAAGCAAAACAGGCCGAGGGATTTGGTGTCCAGTCACGCACGGACTATCCAAGGCACGGCACGAGGTGGGAATAGGGGAAAACGGGCGAATCCGCAGCAAATGATAGTCGCCTCCTAGGAATGCATGAAAAGCCGCCACGAGGGGGAGAGGCGCGCTGCGCAGAACCATCTCCTCGGTATTGCAAGCGATTAAAACCGCAAGACACGCCGGCAAAGGAGGAGGAAGACCCATTCCAGCAGGAGCGAGAAGACGCCATGTTAACGGACCTACGGCTACCTCACCGCCAGAAAAGGTCAGGAGGCGCAAAGCAAACCATGCGATGCCGGCGCAGTCCTGGCAGCCACGCAAGTCTCTCTCGAAAAGGAATTCAGACCTGAGGTCGACTGCGTGAATCTACGCCCGTGATTCGGGAAAAGGGCAAGGCAATCAAAAGGCAGTCCAAAAAACTGCCAACAAACAAAGCACCAGGACGAATCAGTCGTGTGATTCTGAGCCGAAGGCAAACGACAAGTTTCACGGGGCGAAGCAAATGGCGCGCTCTATCGAAACCTCGACGCGACCATGCTCTCGAAAGGGGATGCCTGGAAAAAAGAAGGAGAAGAAAAACGATGTGATCACGACTCGCCATTGGTGCGAAAACAGAGACATCATAGAACCAGAGGGACTGTAAAGGAATCTGCCGGCGGGGGTGATAGAAGTGCGGGAATGCAGGATGAAAAAAAAGGCGACGGAACGGTGCCTATTTTACGTCTCTTGAAGAGAAAAGGTGGGGGGAGACGGGTCGGGGAGAGAGCTTCAAGGGATCGAGGAGACTGATCGCGGCTCTGCATAGCAGAAAACTTAGGGTTGGAAAAAAAAAAAACAAGGGAGGTCTCAGAAAAAACGAAGGTCACGACGGAGAAGGATGCGTTTCTCATACCAAGGGACATGACAGCAAGACGCTACGCATCAAAGGTGGGAGTCCTGATGGAAAAGAAAAAAGAGAGACTCATGGGAGGTGAAACAGCTCGCGCTAAGGAGACGCAGGGGCGAGCGTTGCCCAAGCACAACACAAAAAAAGGATGATTGGGGTGGGAACGCAACGCTCGGCTGACGCATGAGCCGGCACGCGACTCCGAAATAACACAACAAAATAGGCGCACGCTCAATCGAGATGGCCCTGTCAAAAGGAAAAAGCTGATGGCCTGCCGCGACAGGGGACGCCTTCGGCTCCGAATGAAATGGAAGGGCCAGAAGGAAATCGAGACTCCGTGTAGCGGGAAAAAAGAGGGAAACCCCAATGGCGCGGCTCCTGACGTGAGCGGTCCTAGAAGAAAGGAGAGGGAATGCGAAACGAACAACAGGAAAGGCAGACGTACGGTGAAAGTATTCGCTGGAATTCATCATACGAAAATAGAGAACGAGAAAAAGGCGGTGGAATACTCATCTCTCCGCACGCTCCTCAGGCCTTGTCGGAAAGGATAGTAGGGGGGTAAGAGATGAGATAGGGGCCAACAACGTGATCACCCAGGGATAGTTCCAAAATACTGGGGCGAGCCAAAGAGGAGACTCTGTGACCCACGCAGGTAAGGCATCCTTGGGGTGGAGAGCATGAACGAAGGGGAGTAAACTATTCGATCAAAGCAAGACGCGAGAGCCCGGGTCCGGCTTAACTCAATCGGAGTCAAAAAACAAATAACAAAAGGGGCTTCATTAAAGCCATCGGTGCTGATGGTGGTGAAATGCGACCAACGCGGCGAAACGACCCGTTTCGGTAAAACTCGGCTAAAGGGCATGAGAAAGGGGGGGGGGGGGGTGGTTCTACTGGAAAAATCCGAAAAAAGGACTGGAAACGAGTACACTTGCTGCGAATCGCATGGTTGCTTCTACTCTCCGGGGTCAGCACAATCACTGTGTTGTAAAACGGCGAACGCTCGGAAAAGGAAATGTACGTCCGAGGAGACACTGTAATTGGGCTAATGCGAGTGAACGCCGCGTGAGGGAAATAGAAAAGGGACCGCTTAAGGAACACGGGAAAGCAGCGCGCCGAGAAGAGTGGGTCAAATTACTTACTGCAGTATATCACTGGCAAAGTGGAGAAAAGGGACAATGAACTTTGAAGGTCTTCGAAAAATCGAACGCAAAAGTCAGTTGGAACTGCTGCCTTAGGAGGGTCGGCGGGGGAAACGTGAGCCGGGGAAAAAATCGGGGTCAAAAAGAGAAGGACTCAGGGAAAGGGGCCGGCGCGAAATGCTTTGTTAAAAATCGCCTCAACCAACTTGGAAAAGAAACCGGGGCCGCTACGCACTACTCGACCCGATATACGTCCGGAGGGAACGTGGGAACGAAGATAAACACGACACATCCCTCAAAAAACTGTCCGAAAAAGGCTGTCCGGGGGGAAACCTCGACGGGGAACATGGGATGAAACTAACGTACTGCTCGACTTCGAGAGACGTGCTGCACTCGACAAGGATGGGGGCCTGATAGACGAGCCCATATAAGTTTGGACGCGAAAAGGACCGGCGGAACGGGTGAAAGTGTGAGCAAAAAGGGGCGATGATGCGGTCAGACCTAAGAATTGCGCCGGGCGCCCGCGAGGTAACCGAAGAACGGCTCCACGACGGGGCCATCTAACCTTTTCTCGTCAAGGGCGGGGTCATCCAAGCAGGAAAAAGGAAAAACAAACAAAACCGGAACGTGTTGGACGCGCGAGGAATCGAACACCGTAAAACCAAGACACACAACTCACAAAGCGTCTGTGAATTAGGCAAGGCCGCAAAAAGCGGTCGATGGAAGGGTCGGAGTAGTGAAAAGACCGGAGAAAAAACAGGCCTAAGCCCGCAACCAATCGCCCCCGGCGGAAAAGGCTGTTTATGGTACTCTCCCAAAAAAAATGGTTGCGCACGCAATAGCACGGGAAACGAGCAAGGGGGAATGCGACATGCTACAAGGCATACGTCACCGGCACTATTTGGTGCTAACGTAGGTGAATGGGTTCCAAGCAAAACTCATTCAGCCTCCGGGTGGGGGAGAAACAAGTAAGTAGCTGGAAGTCTCAATGGGAGGGGTTTGAAACCAGAAGACGGAACAAGCGCGCGTAAACAAGCATCAGAAGTCAACGTCACCCACGGCCGAGCGCGCCTCGTTGCGGGCCACCTAGGGCTCCCGCCGTGTGTAACAGAAAATGACTAAAGCGCAGGGGAAAGTACGAACGGGGGCGACGTGCCGATTCGAGGGCAGAGAAAAACAGGGAACAAAGGGGTCGTTTAAATAAGGTGAAAAAGAAGGCCGGTCGATCGCAATTGTCGACGGTAAGCCACGATCAAACGAGGAAGGAACGCGTCCGGGCCAAGTGACAGACGGGTCCTGGATAACTGGGGTTCAAGGGAAACTGACGCGGCGACCTGCGAGTGGTGCCCGCCGGGGTGTTAAACGCTAGGATACAAGCGACCAGATGCAATAGCGAAGAAAGGAAGGGCTTTGTTGTCTGGCGCCGCTCGAGCTGCCTCGACGGCTAAAAAGTTTCTGGTAGGGACGATAAGCAAATAAGGAAAAAAAAGCCCTCCTTCCACGGCTGGGGCAAAAGGCATTCAGGGAGACGCGCTGATGCCTACTAGTCAATGTGCAACTAGAAATCAAAGGAAACGCGGAAAGATGGAAATTCGATCCAAGGATCAGGTATAAACATGCCGTGGACGCCAGTAGCGGCCCAGAAGGGAACGGTACGAGCCGCACGAAGTAAATCCCGACAAACACCCCCCACTGCGTAAGAGGGGAGCTGTGAGAACGTATTGAAAAGCATCTCACTAAACTTATGCAATAAGAACGAAGCCAATAACGCCTTTTTCGAAAAAAAAAAAAAAGATACGATCCAAAAACTGCGAAGCTGGTCATCGCTCGATCGGCCCAAGCGTAAGGGGAAAGAAAGCGACTCTGTGACCTACTCAGTGCAAAAAGTCGATCGGGGGAGCTGACCGCCATGAACGGATAAACGTCCACCTACCCCAAGCCGAAACGCGAGGTGTTCTGAGATACTACAAGGTAAAAAACAAACCAACTAACCGACCACAAAAAACCAACAACCCAGCCACAATTCAACCAGAGACGGGCGTTGAGGGTACCAGAATGACCCCTAACGTAAAAAAAAAAAAAATGCGGTGGCAGTCGGCGCGCCGCCTTACCTTTAAAGGAACAACGAACGAAGGGACGTACAGGCTGCACTGGACAAGAGACCAACTTGGATGACTATGCCACTCTACTGGGGGGGTAAAAGCTCCGACCTACGTTGGTGTATTGGGAAAAAAACGTGCCAAACCGTGAAAACTTCAGTGGGTGCCTCCAGCGGAAAAAGAGTGAGTCGGAAGGATCCCGTCAAGGAAACACGGAAAAAAACGTTAATGGGACAACCGAAAAGTCGAGCAGACGGCCGCAGAAATTCGGTGGCCTTAAAGTAACTCAGGTGGGAGTCAAAGGTGATTGACTCGTAGGGGGAACGCGGAAACCATAAAGTAAGGGTCGCGAAACGCCTAAAGAAGGGGAAGGATTTCGCTACTGCATGAAAGAAGACTGCCCCAATCTAAAAAGAATTGGTCAGGAAAAAAAAAGAATGATCTGGTGGACTTACTTTAACTGACGCCCGCCATGTGCTAACGGCGTCAAAAGAAAGGCGAAATCCAAGCAAGACCCCTATAGAGTGAAAAAAAAACAACAGAGGTATGGAAGAGATAGTTCAGCATACCATCATCTGCAAGAGGGAGCTCCACCTTCCACCGGTATCCAAGACTCACTCAGGGAAAAAGGTCTATCAACCTGAACCATCCATTCTTTCATCTTTAGCCGGGGAAGTATGATTTGCCTGCGAGAACGCGCAAGACAAACTTTCTTGTCGGCGTACCGAAGGACTGGGGGGGAACGAGAATCAACGGGATCATACAACCTGTTTACTAAAAAAATCTGGGACTAAAAGCGCGAAGGGTCGGGGGGGGACCCAGTACACGGAAACTTGTGGCGAACGATACCGACTACGAACAGGAGCAGGGAACTATCTGACAGGGGGCAGGGGCAACGAAAGCAATAACAACTAGGGGGGAGGACTTCAAAAGAACGTCGGGCCGTCATCACAGAGGACGGCGTTCATAAATTTTCTCCTAAGGCCACGGGCGAAAATTAAAACCGTAATACTAGCCACGACTTTGGGAGGCGTGGTGCGGCTTGAAACTGTCACCAGCGAAGCGAAGAAACTTTGGTCTAAAGGGTGGTTCGGGGGGAAAGGGGTGCTTGCGATTTCTCAGGAGACTCCTCACGCGGGCGGGAGAAAGGGAATTTTCTGAACGGAGGAAAAAAATACCCCAGAAGGAAGACGCGGCAAGCCATCAACTGGAGATTCCCCACCATAGCACATCTCAGGCACCTCTCCCCGCTGGTCGGCATCGTGCTCTACCATGATGGCGGAATTGGCCCGTATCTGTGTGGCTCTGAAGGGGGGAAATGTTTGATCCGGGATCCTTCTGGGAGGGCAGAGAAATCAACAAAGCACGGCCACGGTGGGCTCGGGATCTGGAAAGCCTATTACAGGACAGGATACACGCAATAGAAGGAAGAAGAGTAAACTTATACGATTATAGAAAGGAGGTAAAAAAAGCTGCAAGCTGATCGAATCGTCTTTGCAGTGCTCAGAGCATAAAAAAGAAATAGTTCGGATCAAGGAACAAAGATGGAAAATACTCGTTACGACGGGCCGGCTGATCGACGGCTCTGAGAAAGCTGTATAAGAAAAACCGAACGGAAGGAGGAGCCTTCTCAGACTATTCGCACTAAAACCCACAAAGTCCTTCATCATACCAGTCGCCGACGGAATCACTTGGAGGAAGTGTCGAAAACAATAGGCGCGGTGACAGGACGGCGATAGGAAAGGTCAAAAACCTCTACAGACCTAAAAACCAGAAAAGCTGTTCCGGCAGGAGGCGGCGGGGCGGGAACTCGCATTGGGAAGGAAAGACAAAGGCAATGCAAACGAATCATCTGCAATCAGAGCCACTGACACGAGGTTTCGCGGCAAAAAAACCTGCAGGGAGGAAGATCCCCGTTCGGGGGGGCTCATCGACCATTAAGCTTGTTTCCAATCGGAAAAACCCGGGTGGAACTCAGGGCACTGAAACGGCGTCGGGCTCGTGGGTGACGGGGTGAAAGAAGTTCAGGCGCGAAAGAACGTGTCAAACAAACTAAAAGACTACTACTGAAAAAAAAAAATGGTGCTCCCTCGATTCGGGGATTGTACCAGTCGGTTAAACCACTACAGGGGGGCTTGAACGGTCGCTGAAAGGCGGGGACTAGAAGGGACCAGTGCAACCTGGGAAATACCTCTAAATATTTATAGACGTCTCGTAAGAGGGGAAGGTCCATAAACCTTTAAAAAAATCGCGTGTGCGGTGAGTAAGGGGCAACGTGTTAAGGGCCCATGAACTATAACGACGCAACAACAAGAAAAAAGGGAATACCTCTTTCTGAGAAATGCAAAAAGAGAGGCGTGTGCTGTCCTGGAACCCGGTTATACCCAGCAGACAGACCGCGAACTGCGGTTTGGAATGTTCACTCGGTGGGATGGACAGTCACTAGGCAGGGTCGAAAAGGTAAGATGGCCGCGTGCCCCTACTGCGGTCGACAGGGAGAGCCGAGAAGTTGGCGCTCAGAAACAAAAGAAGCTCCAAGGACAGCGCCGAACCTCCCCCTCATGGCCAGAAAAACTTCGGCAAAGGGACGCACAAAGCCTCGGAGAGGTCTCAAGGGGAGAGGACCTAAAGATTCGCGCACAGGAAAGCGAAAGTATAAGACCCACCCGGAGGGTTAGACAAAGACAGAGGGGTCGGCAGAGGACGAGAGGGGGGCTTCGAAGAGGACCAATTGGACGCAAAGAAAGAGAAATGGATCAGCTCGAGTAGAGGCCGAAAAGGGTTGCTATACGTCTCTAGGAGCGAAAAGAAGCATAGGAAAAGTCGGCGCCTAAAAGATCTTCGCTCTGGGGTACTGAAAATCAGTGGGTGTCCAGAACAAACACGGACGAGCCTAATTTTCATTCGAGCAGGGAAAGGGCAAGATCAGCCAGAGAAATGGAACAAAACCGAAAGGCGATGCAAAACTGAAAAAGCACTCCAGAACAGATTTTACTCGGCAAAAGGCGCCAAAGAGCAATCTCACGCGGTAGAAGGGAGACACTCCGCTAACTAAGCCGTAGATTACAAGCGAGACTGAAAGAAACAGGCCGAACCTGTTCGGACCGGAAGGAAAAACCATCGGATGCGGAAAGTCGGCCGGGTGTCGCAGCACCAAATATCCGTCGAATTAAACCGAAGAATCTGCCGACCTTCAGGACCAGGAACCAAGTCGCCTGCGGTAGACGCGACCAACCGGTCTACGAGAGGGCTCATGAAAATCAAGCACAGGAGATCGCCTCGGAAGGACGAAAAGTAAGTTTCTGTGTGATCAGATTTCACGAAGGGCGCGCGACAGGGGCTGCGCTTAGCAGGGAAGAAAAAGAAGGAGCGCAGAAGAACGCGAAGGCGCCAGGTACAGAGTCCATTGAGCGCAGGCGCCGCCAGAAAATCTCCGTGTTAGTTGCACTCACAAGAAAAGAAGAATTGAAAGAAGCTGGAAGACGTTTTCGAGTGTCGTGTAAAAAATTAACGCTCGCCGTCGGTCGGAATGAATTCCGACGACGGGACGATGTAGAAAAAGTTGTAGTATCTGGTCTCCACGAATCAGACCGAGAGGAGCAGGGGGGGACGAACCAAGGAGGCGAGCCGGGGTTGGACGACTGCCACCACGAGAGAAGAATGCATCCCAGAAGGCACGACTGCGACGGATCCGTTCGCGCAAAACTATCCCGATCGTCACGTGACTCGACTCGAAACAATAGGACAAAGTGCTCCTCATAGCCGGAAGACACAAGCGACTCACACCCCCCAAAAACCCCAACACCCAACGCCCGAACCTTTGGCTCCTGGACAATCCTTCTTCCTCTCTTTCTCAACCCCT
>Ga0179593_1564775_pt1 | contig 10328 bp, 13 predicted proteins | sample CZODoug2_1_08_16_FD_185931 | JGI IMG/M metagenome (GOLD analysis project Ga0179593, IMG submission 185931) | Vadose zone soil fungal communities from Angelo Coast Range Reserve, California, USA - CZODoug2_1_08_16fungal (PacBio error correction) | ecosystem: Environmental > Terrestrial > Soil >...
TACAACACTCGAATCGGCGGGCGGTAGAGGCCCAGGCGAGGAAAAAACTCGCCTAGTAACTCCACTAGGCAAAGAGCCTCTAGCCCAATCCCGGATGCATAACCTTCATTCAACCACACAATGAAGGGGAGGGACTATCCGAAAGAAGCCGGATTCATCTTCAGAGTTCTGCAAGGGTGAATAAGCGCCATTATGTTTCGAGAAAACTGGGGAACACACTCCCGGAGGGGAAAAGCAAAACATTACTCCACAAATCCTCTCCATAAAATGGAGGGGAAAGCCAGCATACCTGTTCGTAGAGGGGTATGCTCAAGAAGGGAAGGGGCACTTCATGGCTGCTTGAGGAAAAAAAAGAAGGCCTTCGGCGTATCAACTGAAAGAAGAGAAAAGTTAGCAACCGGAAACGACCTGGACACTTTTCTAAAACAAGTAGATAGGGGGGGGAAAAAGAGGGCCATGGCCAAGGAGGGGTATGTTTCCAGAAAAAAAAGGTGAAACTGACCCAGGCCGGCTTGGGGCGGCATCGATAACAATGTCTGGAGGCAAAAAAAGGTGAGTAAAGGAACATACCGGTGGTCCACCCATGGAGCGGAGGGGTTGTCAGGGAGGTCCGACGAGGGGGGGAATCCACTCTTAGTATGAACCTTTTGAGGGAGAATGGCCCCTCGCCAACTGGGGAAATTAATCGCGGGGGTTCTTCTGTTCCCATGTAAGAATGGGAGGGGAGGTGTAAGGAAGGGCTGTTACGGGTCAAACACTCCTGGGGGGTGTTGAAAAGGTGAGAGAGCGGTCCTCATGGGGGGGGGGGGGGGGGGGGGGGGGGGGGGGGGGGGGGGGTGGATTGGGGGGGGGGGGGGGGGGGGGGGGTGGGGTGTTGGGGGGGGGGGGGGTGTGTTTTTTTTTGTGTGTTGGGGGGGGGGGGGTTCCCTCCATGAAGGGTTCGTGGCGAAAAAGTAATATGCAAATCTATGATCCGGGTCGTTGAGTGGAAAGTGCTTGCAAGGAAGCTCTAAACAGGGTCCTAGATCCTCGGGGGGAAATCTTCGTTCTGAAGGAGCGTTGAAAAAAGTGTCAGGAGGAGGACGTCCAGCAGAAGTTGCAGCACAAGTAACTTAACTTGGAAAAAATAAAAAAAAAGTCCAGAGGAAAAGGTTGATAAATGTAATAATATTTACGCCCTTTCGATGCAGGAAAGTTTTTGGGGGAGACGGCTGAAATTTCATGGCCGAAGGAAAAAGTTTTTTTTGTGGGCCATCAACTTTTCTGTCGGCGGGTCACGAACCACGGGAAAGAAAGGGGGACTTGCCGAAAAGGGGGGGGGGTGACACAAAAGGCGGGAATTTCAAAAGAGGGGCTGTCTTAAATCCATCGGCAACCAGAAGAAGCCCCGATCCGAGAGGGAGAGGGAACTCCCCAGAAAGGGGGGGGGGGGGGATCCGCCGGGCCCGCCCAAGGGCCAACATCGACGGTTTGGGTAAGAAGATGAAGGGAAAGGAACAGCTCTAAAAAGAAAAAGGGAAGGGGGGACTCTTTACTCCTCCCTAGGGAAGTCAAATAGTTAAAAAAAAAAAGCTGCGGAACTCGCTACTATGGACCGTGCGAAGAAACGGACGACGGGACGCAGAAATGCGGCTTTATTCTGTTGTACCACCAGGAAAGAGTGGGTTCCTCCAGTGGAATCGGAAGAAGGGATAGGACTCACAAGCTGGGGTCAGACAGTCTTTCAAGGGGAGGGGGGGTGTTGTCCTCTCGCCTGGAGGGTCTTGCCGTGTCTCTTCCCTTTAAAACCTATGGTAATGCGTGCTTCCGCAAGCATTTAGGAAAAGAACATCTAGATGAGAGCCAGCTTAATGGTTCGGAAATCACAAAATTAAGGAGAAAGCAAACTCTTGGCTTTAAGATGGGGGCGAGGAGAGGGGGGGTGGCCATTGTCCTGTTCCTTCCTTTCCTCAGGGCCCCTTTAGGGGATGGCCCCAGAAATAAAAAGAGAGGAGGGGGGAAAAAGGAGAAAGGCGGTGTACCAGAACTCCCTTCCGGTGAGGACTGGCCAACTGGGGAAGTGGAAACAAATCACTGCGGAAAGGGATGACGCACCCACTACATAAATGGCTGCCGCATCGATAAATGGAAAACGATCTGTCACTTAACCAGGGGGGAAATCATCAAGAAAGCTGTATGGAAAGGAAGTACACCTTTCCTCTCATGCGGAGAAGGGAGGACCTTCCGCATCGGACGGAAAGAAAAAACAAAAATAACCTTTACAAAAGCGAAACAATGTAAAAAATTATCAGTATGAAAAAGGGCTTTAACCTCTCAGGAAAAAAGTGGTCAACAATTTGACCCAAAAAAGAAGAAACATCGAGCTCGAGTCCGCGGAAGAGAGCCAAAGAAAGCGAGTGAAAAGAGGTTTAACTCTTTGACAGCACAAAAACAGATATCCTCCCGGGTCAGGGGAAGGTTCATGGATAGATTCCGGTAAGGGAACCAGACCGGAGCGGGAGACTAATGGTCGTCCCTGCGGGAGGAAGGTATTTCTGGAAGGGGGGGAGCATTAAGCACTAGGGGAGGGGGGGACAAGAATTCGAGGTCCGCGATGGCTCATGGACAGGCTGGTGTCAGACAGCATAGGGGAAAACCGCCAAGTGAGGAGTCCTTCGCTAGGAAGTGGGTAGGGAACTACTCCTCCAAAAATTTTATGGGTAAAACTCCCATTACAAAGGGATGACGAAGGGTTTTAATGCGAAAACGAAACAACTTTTGTCAAGAGGGGACAGGAAGGAGAGAACCAAGTAATCTTTTATAAAAAAAACAGGGCGACCAAAAAACCTTTGGTGGGTTGCCGAAAAAAAAAAAAATTACTATTGTTGTGGAGGGGTTCCAACCATTCTCAAGACATTGCCGGACGGAGGAAGGACCTGATCGCGAAAGGAAACGAGGCTAGTAAGGACCTTGCCAGCATTGGGCCAAGGATCGCAACCGACAAGAAAAATCGGGAGGGTTCAGAAAGTGAAGGATGGAACACGGGGAGTTACTCAAAAGACCAAAAGCGCAAATAAGGCACCCACGGAAGGTAAAAAACGGTACCAACTATACCGTGCCTTAGGGATACATGGGACCAATATAAACTTAGGTAAAAAAGCTGAAAAAAAAGGGAGGAGCCCCTTGACGCGGGGCCCTCAAACTTCTGAGAAGAGGCATCCTCCTAGTGGATAACAGCCAGAAAAAGGGGGCTCAAATCTGCCGGAAGGGCCACTGCCAGGATTTTCTCCAGAAAGGACCGAAGCCGATCCCTGTAAAGAGACAACCGGGGTACGGATTTGGGAAACCTATTTCAACTAAGAACGGCCATGGCCAAACTACCCACGTTAAAAAGGCGCAACCAGTTTCGTCACTGGGGAAAACGGGGGAAAGTTGAGAAGAGGACGGGGTCAAGTTTATCGCCAAAAGGCGTACACTTCGAAGGAAATCAGGGCTCTCAAAAAGGGAAAAAAGCATTTCACAGGGGAAGAAAAGGATCCGCAACAGTGTAGCCATGTGGAGGATTTGAAGTCAGGGGGGGGGGAGTGTGTGAAAAAAGAAATCCGGGGGGGAATCACCCGGAGTTCATAACCGGGGGACATCATTGCTCTTTGAAGGAATGGGCCGAACTCGTTCGATGATGGTATGAAGGATAGGGCAAAAAAAAGGTTAAAGGAGAGAAGGGAGGATTTCTGTCTGGGGGTTTCAGTTGAAGGGAAGGGGGGGCGAAGGCGTTGCTTTTAACTAAGGAGAAAAGGAGTCCGGAAATTAAAAAGAAACTGCCTGCAAAGAAAAGAAAAAAAAGGTCGCGTGTGGTTAAGGGGCCATTGTTCGCCTGGAAAAAGGAGTTCTGCAAAAGGAAGAAGGAACTTAGGGAAGGGGGCCTTCAGAAGGATTGGAGCGCTCAGCAGTAAGGGACCAACCTTTTGCTGGGAGGTGGGGGTGGGGGGGGTGGATTCTGGCGGAGAGGAAAGCAGGGTCCTCGAAGAGCAATAGGGGCAAGGGCGATCTCTCTCAAAAAAAGGGTAGTAAGTAGGATTGCGGAGAGAAACCAGAGCTGCGGGAGAGTCTTAACCTCTGCCGAAAGAGCTGGACCCAAACAATGGAAAAGAACAATGGACAAGAAAAAGTGTGAAAAAAATGCTGGCAAAAAACGAGGGGAAAAAGTTTCGCGAAGTGAATATCAAAATGCATCCTGGGAAGAGAGCAATGAAAGGGCCTCCGGAAAAGAACTACGAAGAGGGGGCGGTCTTAGCCCTTTCGAGGGGAAACATCGCCGAGGAACTCAACACAATATCCGGGAAAAAACTACCGGCACGCCGGACATCAAACAGCAGTATCAGAAAAGCTCCACGGGGAACCTTTGGGGAAACCTAAAAGAAAAAAAGGGGAAAAAAAGGCGACAGCATGCGCACGCGGGTAGGCAAGGTGATTCCCTTTCGGGAAAGAAAGGTCAGAAAACGTCGTGCAGGACTCCAGGGGAGGGGAAGACGCCACCACTCAACGGTGAAGCCAGCATGTCGGTGGAAAGCGACCTGTTGCGATAGATCGAGGGAAGGTTCTAACCCCTGGCAGGACAGCTTCATTTCGAAGGGACGTCGGCCCGATAAAAGCCGAATTCCGGGGGGGAACCGGGACTTGATCAAGGAAAAAAGTCGCATCTGCGTGGGGGGCCTTGTGCTCAACGATATGGGAAGGGCACGGCTTGCCTCGTAGAAAATGGGGTTCCGAGGAAGTAAGGAGGAGCAAAGAGGGGGGGCCAGTAAATTTCGCATAGGTCAGGATCCTATTGCAGTGAAACAGCGGTAGGGGGAATTAAAAGAAAAGGGGAAAAGGGGGTTACAGCAGAGGAAGGAGGGATGAACGACCGGAGGGGATGGGAATGTGCCCCTAAGACTTCCGCGGAGAAGACCGTTTCTGCTGTTGGGAAAAAAGCTATCTTACAGAAAAAAGACTGCTGGACAGGTGGGGGTGGCCAGCATCGTGTATTGCTAGACGGCGGGGGGGCGTAAACGACGAAAAGGTTCCAAGGAATCGTGGCCTGGGCAAGGGGGGGGGGGGGGGGGGGGGGGGGGGGGGCCAAGTGGATATTCAAAAAGATTGGCGGTCTTCGGGAAGTGGATCAAGGTCATGAAACCGCGGAAAATCTTCGCGAATCAGGATAAGCGCGTGGGGGATTTCAGGAAAACGGACCATTAAAAAAAAGGGCAGCAACAAGAGAAAAAATGCAATCCCGGCAAAACTATCGGGAAAAGTTTTTGTATTAGGTATAAGCAGCGGAACAAGTAGTTTGAAGCGGTTCGCCTTGAAAAGGGCACCTTTACGGTAAGTCAATGAGACGAAAGGGGCCCTTGGGGAGGGGTCTACGACAGAAAAAGCGGCGTTGCAAAAGGTTTCCTTGACGAAGGGGGAAAAAGCACTCGCCGGCTGGGTCCTCCTCACTGTCTGGAAAGACAGCCTGTCATGACCAAACTCACGGGGCCAAGGCGCTGCAATTCCCACTAAACGTCTTTCTTATGGAACCCAAACTCAATTTAGTTGGGAAAGGAAGGGCCTGCCCAATAATTGGGAAATCCCACTGGGGGGAAATACTTTCCTAGGACTAATTTGCTGAAATCGGAGGCGCTAAAAGGGGAGGGATCCTGAACCGAAGTTGGAGGTCAAGGGAAATCTGGAAAAAAGGGCTCGCGGGGTTGCCGTGCTGGCCGGAGGAGCCCGCGGCTTTCGTTAAAAAAAAGAAACCATGCGGGCGGGAACCTTTTTGACCAAAAACAGGCCGATCGAGTTATCATAGAGAGGTAATTCCACTGAGCAGGAGCCTAAAAGAAGAGGGAGGCCAGACGGGGAGGTGTACACTGTTTGGTGTCCTGAAGTTGGAGGGGAGGAACGGCTGCCAACGGAAAAAAAAGCAGGAAGAGAAATATGCTTCGAGCGGAGGCGAGTAAAGAGGGGTGCCGTGCGATTAGAGGAGCCATCTGAATGCTGTGGGGGTGGCCGTCCAAGATCAAAAAAAGCACAAATCAGCACGGGGGGAACGTCGCTGCGGGAATTTCCGCCTGGGGGAAGGTGCCAGGCTGGGGGGGAAAAAAGAGAAAAAGGAGGAGATGAAAAGAGAGAGATCAAAAGAAAGTGGACAGCCGGAAGAATGTCCACCAAGGCCAGTAGAGGGGTAACCATGCTGAATGATTAAAGGAGCGGAAGCAGTCAGATGGGAGAGAAGGGGGGCATGGGGGTCGCTTCACCGCCAAAAAAAAGATGGAAAAAAAGAGATCAGAGATATGAAAAAAAGGGGTTAAGGGGAAAAAGAGCGACAAGGTTGGAAAGGGAGAGAACTTAGGCCCCCACCAAGAACCGGGACCCCAAATCCGTCATCCAAAAGTGTCGCTCACGTGGAGGATCCGATAGGTCAGGGAACGCTGGGTTGGGGGGGGGGCCCCTGGACTGGTGGTCACAAGGGTTTACCTTCCTAAGACCTTAGCTTCCCGAAGTAAAGATCAGCTCGGCAGCAGCGGGAAGAGGGGGTACAGTGTGGTAACTCTTAAAAGCAAACATAGGGGGCCTTTCTGGGTAGCGGGGTCAAGTTAATAAGGGGAACCCAGTGTAGAGAAAGGAAATGTGAGGGGGGAAAAGCCAATCTACTTTGAGAAGAATCAACACTACATTGTTTGTCATTAAATCAAGATTTGGGGGGGAATGGTCATCGCAGATCGGGAGAGAGGAAAAAAAAAAATGGACCGGCTGGATTTCAGAAAGTGCGGATTTGAAAGGGGGGAAGCCTTCAGTGCACGAGAAAAAAGAGGGAACATGGCTCTAAGTACGGCGGGGCGAACTACAAATTGAGGAGAACGAAAAGGGGAAAGCGCATGCGGCAATAAAACCTAAAGTTAAAAAAACTTGCCAGCATAGACTAGGGCTGCTGCACCCAGTAAGGCATCAAACAAGGGGAACGGAGAAGTATTTTGTGCGGAAAGGGAAGTTCACGATTTTTGGACTCTTCATTCTGAGGGGACCTTACTCGCCTACGAAGGAAAAAAAGATAAAAATGAAAAAAGGCGAAAAAGAGACTCGTCGGCGAGAAGGAAAAAAAGGGAAGAAATGGGCCCAGGAACTTCTAGAGCCCGTCTTTCATCTATTTGCCATACCAGGACGTGCGGCCCACTCCGTCAAGATAGGGTTAAGAGAAAAAAAAGAAAGTCCGCAAAGGCACCACCTCGCGAATACAGCCAGCCCAACTCAACGGAAAAGGAAAAGGAATGGCCCAACAGCCGAAACGGGGAAACCCCCGCGCGGAGTGAAGTCCATTGCGAGGGGGCCCAAAAAGACATGAAGGAAGGAGGGGAGATAGAAGCTGCCATCGGCGGAAAGGGATAACCCGTAGCTTCTGAGGCAGGATCCTGAAGAGGGGAACCTAAGGAAGGGGAGTTATCGATGGCCGCACGACAATCCTTACTTGGATCGTCCAAACCGTGCACATAGAAAAGCCCTTTTTTGTTCTTTAAAGGTTTCCCGCTGGGAGCAAGACACGTAGAATCGAAAAGTTTGAAGGAACCGTTCCTAAGCTGGTGATAACTTAGGGGGAAAGGAGTACTGAGTTGAAAAAGCGTACACCGTCGAGAAGAAAAAGCATTACTCGGCCCTTTCTTCTCAGCATGGAAAAACCTGTACGCACGGAGAAAAGGCAAGCCTTTGAGGATTTAAGGGGGTGAGTGGTGTTCGGGAATTTCATTTCTGTCCAAGAACCCACTGACGTTAGAAGGAAAACATCATGGGGAGGGGGGAAGGAATAAAAAAAGAACGCGGGTTAGAGCTGACTCCGGCTTAAGGGGCTCGTGTCGAAGAAAAAGGTTAACCTGGAGGAGTGGAAGGGAGCTGCTGTTGTGAGAAGCAGTTGACGGGAGTTTGGGGAGAGACTTTGCCCTAATCTTCAAAAAAGGTTGAGTTCAACTAAGGGGCTCGAAAAAGGGCTGAAAAAGACTTCGAGTGTGGGTACGGGGCAGGGAGGCCATTTTTCGCCTGGGGTCCCCGTATGCATCGGCCCTAGAGCACTTCGCGAAATTGTGTCCGACAAGAGGGAAAGCGCGGGAATTCCGGGCCCAAAACCTGGTGCTGGGGGATAGGTTCCTTGTGGGGACAATTGATTCTGGCGGCAGAGGGAAGCCAGAAGTGTCACCGAAGAGCAATAGTTGGAAGCGATGGGAACAAGGGAGGAAAAGAGATCGCCCTTGGAGGGGGAGCCCCTATTGCTCTTCTCGAATTACCTCTGCAAAAAAGCAAAGAAAGGGGTGAGGGGGGGGGACAAACACTTGCAGAAAGTCAAAGGGGGGACAAAGAAATCCTTCTTGAAGAACGCGGCAATCATCGAGGTGACTCTCGGATGAAGAGGCATAGGAAAGAGGCAAAAAGAAAATGAAAAAGGCGGAAGAAAAAACAGAAATTTTTTCAAGAAGAGGGCGATGCGAGCACTCGAAGGGAATTCCGCGGAGGAGGGGACACAAGCCAGGAAAAAAAAGGCAACCTTCAATCAAAAGCAGAATAGGAACACGCGCAGGGGGGGGTGATCGATCACGAGCAAAAACAATCAAGAGAGGAAGTGGAAAAAAAACAGCGCCATGATGTTGGCAGGGGACAGGTGCTTCCGGAAGAAAGCCGGCGTCCGGAAAAACCACACGAAGGGAAAAAAGGAAAAAAGATGTAGTTCAAGAAGGGCATACCTGTTTGCGGGGGGTACAGGGTTACATGCAACTCCCTTGAAAAAAGGCAATGGGGTGTACAGAGAAAATCACTGAAACCTCCGTAGGGAACCTCCCAGGAAAATGGTCCACGTAAACGCGTTGTAAGACGGGGGCGCTGTGCGCCCCTCGTCCATGAATCGTAGGTTGCATCGGTTGAAGATTGAAACGACCAGGCAAGGGGGGGGAGGGATGACAATATAAGGGAGAAGAAGCAATGTAAGGAGAAACGGGCTTTCCCAAGAACTTCGACGTTAGCTGCCCTTTTCGTGTAAATCCTCCATTTCATCTGAAGAAAAAAAGGATTATGACGCCGCGGGGGGAAGGTTGCTGATTCCTTGGGGAAACTCCCCTTATACCCACTTCCGGGAATTTCCAAGGGTCGTGGGGGCCATGTTCCGGACCTTCGACGGCAAAGTTCCGTTCTGGCGGTTAATGGGGCAAAAAGAAGGTGGACGAGATGAGGGGAAGCGTAACGCCGAGCAGGCTACTCAAGCTTCGTGGCAAAACGCCGGAAGGCCAGGGTAATTTGCGTACTTGGGAGGGTGCGAGAATTGACCTTCTGGTCAGGTCAGGCTCGACCGAAAACGCTCTCCTCCTTTTATCTGAAAAGAGCCCCATTTCATCTAGGAGAAAGGCCACTCTGAAAGTGGATTCAGCACACATAGGGGAAATGCAGTCAAAAAAAAAAACGAGGCCCGTGTGGAGGAAGGGATTTACTTGGTTGCAAAACTATGGGGGCAATTTAGCTTTTGAGGAAGGGTGCCCATTGGGGTCACGTGATTGCCGGCAAAAAGCCGCCAGCTTTGGGGATCTAGACCTAAAAGGGGAATTCAGCGGAGTGAAGATGTCGCGCCATGTTCCTTGAAAAAAAGTGCACAAGGGTCGTTTGACGAAGGGAAGGAGGCCGTCTGTCTGATCCAAAAAGGGCTGAGCCCTCGGCCCTAAAGAGCCCCTCGCATAAGCGTCCGCGAAAAGGCCCACTTAAAAAAACGGACTTGACTTTCAAGGCCCCCTCTCAGAAAGAAAGGAATCCCTCCTGGCCGCCCAGTTGGCACATCGTACGGTAATGTAAGAAGTTTCCTAGGGAGGGCATTAATCCTGGACAATAACAGGTCGAGATCTCTTTAATCCTCCCTGAGGAGCTGTCAAAGAGGGAAACGGAACTCGCTTACGGCCCAGGGGGTTGCCGTTCTGGGGAGGACGGACTAAAGAAAAAAGGTATTCTTAGGAAAAGTGTGTGACCACCAGGATCTTTTCCCAAGAAATGTAGAAGATATAGAAATGCCGAGAGAAGTCAGACTGTTGCGGAGAAAGGACGTTGAGGAAACGTTTCTTTTTGGGGGGGGGGGGGCCTTCATTTACGGACCAACCCGTCAACGCCACTGGCGCTGCACGTGAACTCGAAAGTGATATTTCTGCGCAGGAAGTCATCATGGTTAAGCATAGGAGGAGAGGCTGGGGGGGGGTTGTCGTCAAGTTTACTCCCGGGGAACCTCGCCATTCCGGGACCAAAAGGGGTCTTGGGCAGGTGTCCATTTTAAAAAGTTCTTCGTCAAGGGGCGGTCCTAAGGTCGGAGA
>Ga0179593_1649407_pt1 | contig 10328 bp, 13 predicted proteins | sample CZODoug2_1_08_16_FD_185931 | JGI IMG/M metagenome (GOLD analysis project Ga0179593, IMG submission 185931) | Vadose zone soil fungal communities from Angelo Coast Range Reserve, California, USA - CZODoug2_1_08_16fungal (PacBio error correction) | ecosystem: Environmental > Terrestrial > Soil >...
CGGAAAGTTCCAGAAAGAAGCAGCCGCTCTGCTCTCTTACCATCGCTGGTGAACACAGGAAAAAGAAAAAAAGGAGGACAACAGTCCGTCCGAAAAAAGACATCGTCGGAGCCTCCTACACTTAATCCGCTATCCTGGCATCAGGGATGACGAGCCCATAAGGAGGAAAAAAAAAAAGAAAGGGAGAACTCCAGGAAGTTTCTTCTTGCTAACCGTCTACTAAGAGCGATCGTCGCGAAAGTGCAGATGACCGCCACGCTCTCTAACTCCGCCGTTTCTGCAAGACGACGGGAAGAAAAAGGGAGGGGAGATATGGGCAAACGAAAAATCATACGTTCCACCTTAACTTCCTAAACCGGACGAGGGAGAAATAAAGGGGTCCGGAGCTCATAACAAACCACCGCTGTAGAGGAAAAAGAAGAAAAATGACGCGTACAGAAAAGGAAAAAGCAAGGGCGCCCATTAATACCCCTTAGCTTTGCCTCGAATTCCAACGGACAAAGAAAGAGAGAACTCGGCGAGAGAAAGCAGCGGACTACCTACACCCGTCGCAAGCGACACGTCGCTTTAACAAAAGTGAGTCGGAGACGCCAATCTCGTCGTAGTTGAGGCAAGAGACGATCAAGGAAGAGATACCGTAGGGGGGGGGGGGAGCGGAGACCAGAGGGGAGACATAAGTGTAGTTCCCTTCCTGTACCGTGTGAGAAAAAAAAAAGGGAAGAACCGAAAAAGAGGGACTACTATGGACAAAAAGGGAAACCGTTCTCTACAACAATCTCATCTCCCCATTCAAGAAGTAGGGAAAACCAGACTAAGAGGCGCGTGGTATGCCTTAGACAACTTTCTTTCACTCTCTGTGCAGGAAAAGAGAAGAAAAGAAAAAAAGGGAGAGTCGAGTAAAAGAAAAGCAGAGGAAAAAAAGTAAAAGGTGCTTCCGTCCGACTCAGTGGACATACGACCGGCTGCTGGGAAAGGAAGAGGAACAGGGAGATAGTGAGTTTCATGGGTATGTTCACGTATCCAATAAGGAAGAGAAAGACGATAAGCCGGATCGCTGTATAAGAGGTATTGATGACCTATCTCCTTCATGTTTCTCGTAGTGCGCCGGCGGGGGAAAGAGAAGAAGGGGAAGAGGAGGCGAGATCTACTTCTGTACGCCGCCTCGAAGGAAGAGAAAGGAGGGACTAGAACGGAGACTAAATAGAAAAGGAAAAGGGGGAAGAATTTTTTCAACTCCTAAATCTTCCGAGCGACGTGGTGTTTTGAAGGAGGGAGATTAAGACGTCGAGGGGGAAACCGCAACCGGGTATGAATTCTCTTATTAATCTATTGCAGGCGACAAGCGCCGGCGACCAAGAAGGACCGCGCGAACGTAGCGTCGGTAAGGGAGTGGGCGGGCTGGATCAATTTTCGTCTCGATTTTTGCCGAATTATGGTCGGGGAAGAAGAGGAACACCGCGCGGTGGAAAAGAACATGACCTTGCAGTTCGCCATCGAAAATAAAAAAAAAAAAGGAGGGGAAGAGTGACGGAGGGGTTTCGCTCTGCCTTTCAGGGAAGAAAAAAGGAACAGTAGTGGGTGTGAAAAAGGTAGGAAAGTTTCTCACGATTTGGGTCGGTAATGACACCAAGAGGGGAACCGCGTGTCCTAACACAAGGGGGGGGGGAGGGGGCGCGACGTTTATTATTTGAACAGAGCGCGCAAGACCTTGCCGGAGTTGGGGAAAAAAAGGGGAAGGTGGAGACCATCTGGAGAAAGAAAGAGCGCGCCCGTGTTCACTTGCCTCCTTTCAGACTGCAAGCCTATAGCGGATAAAAGGGCGAATGATGCGAGGGAGAAGCGGCTTCTTTTATCTTCGTGCGGTCACCAAGAAAGAAAAAAAAAATGTACGGAAGGCTTCAGGCATGAGGGAAATACACTCTCTTGGGAGGACGGGGTAAGGAAAAAAGGGGTGTTTAGTAACGGAGTAAGCTGACTTCAACTGGGATTTTGCCTATTCGCTCCTTCAAGCTGGCTTAAGGGGAAGGGAAGGGAAATGCCAATTCGCAACGTGGATAGGCTTGGTCTTTTTCAGCAACAGGCCAAATGCAAAAAGGGAGAGCGCCGTATTCTTCTGTCAGTGCCCCGACGTGAAACTGGTTTTTATGATATTAGCTTCAGAAGGGGAAAAGGGGAAAACGGGTCAGGAAATGGCGTGATTTTCAATGGACTAATGAGCCTAACAATCAAGAAAAAAAAAGAGGGGGCAAAGCGGCACATCTCTCGAAAAGGCTGCCGCTTCTTCAACGATCCACGCGGCGGGCCGAATGGGAAAGGGAAAAAAGGTCTGACCACGGGGGAAAAAAGCAAAAACAATGATTGAAGCCTAATATCCTACACCATTTTCACGTCCTGCCCAGGAAGAAAGGGGAAAAATTGGGCACGACCAAAGTAAAGAAAAAAAAAGGGGAAGGTGCCTGAAAAAGCCATCCGAACGCAATTTACACCTTCAACTCAGCCACTGGGGGGCAGCTCCATAAAAGTTGTGAAAAAAAAAGGGCCCGCTGACGCCTTACGAAACAACCCCTTCGTTTCTTGGCAATATTTTTGAGAAAGGACAAAAAAAAAAAAAAAAAAAGGAAGAGAACCCGGGCTGCGACGGGGAGGGGCAGCCTCGGAGCACCCATTTTATTGGGTGACCGCACGAAGAGAAAAAAAAAAAACGGCATCATCAATCCCAACGACAGAGGAGGCACGGAAAAAAATGTTGGCCTTCTTAAATGCTTCAAGGAACACGAGCGAAAGAAAAAAGGAAAAAGGAGAAAGGCAGATGGTCAAGGGAGGGAGGACGCTCTTTCACCTCATCAAATTCTCTGCCCCAACCAAACGGCATCGAGGGGGGGGAAAAAAAAGAGTGTTGATGTATGGCGAGCTGGAGAGAAAGGGGTGCCACGCGACATTGTCACCCAATTCTTGGCACCCGCCCGCGCGTCGCCGGAGAAAACAAAACGAGGGAGCCGCCACGGGAAAGAGGTCGGATTTCTCTTTCTAACTTGCAGGTCTATGCTGCGTTGGGGGGAAGAAAAAGAAAAAAGCCAACGTCCGAAGGGGGGGGGAAAACTCTCTATCAATTTATCATCACGTCGCCAGGCCCTCATACGGAAGAAAAAAAGAAAAAGCCGCCGACGTTTAAGCGCTTGGAAAAGAGAGCGGCGATTGTCGGGCCTCAATCGCTTTCCTACTAGGAACTCTACCCGTTGCGTGTGCAAAACGAAAGAAGAAAAAGAGGAGGAGACGCGCACACGACCAGAACGAAGGCAAAAAGAAGGGGAAAAGTCGGAAACGCCTTGCGCGTTCCTTGGCTGGCGAGCTCTGAAAGAAGAAGGCCGCACAGGTTGACCGCAAAAAAAAAAAAAGTAAGCAGACGACACTTTTCCTTCCAGGTCAGCCGACGTGGAGGGGGGGAAAGGATAAGAGAACCGAAGCGGACTGCAGGCTGACCCTGGCTACGACAGCGATTCGGCGGAGCACAGGAGGAAAAGTGAAAATGAAAGCAGAAGCGCAAACCAAAAAAAAGGGCATGAGGCTCGTGCACTATCCGGGGAAAAAAAAGGTCCTGCACCGCCGGGATTACCGCTGATACCTCTTTCTCCCTCCTTCTTTACCCTCCGATAAAAAATTCTCGAGTGAATCTTTTACATAGTTGTGCTAAAAGGGAAAAGGAGAAAGCTATACCACCGCCGGAGGCTACGGTCTTCCAGGTGAATTAGCTGCTGGTCGATTCTCTTTTTCGTCGACGCCCGTGTTCCTGGGAAAGAAAGAGTTGGAGGTCTGCAGAAAGGGGAAACAGTGGGATCACATCGGAACACTGAGGCTAACACTCAAGAAATATACGTTGCCTTCATCGCGGTCGCGCGCATCCGCGCGATGTGGGGAGGGGGAAAAGTACGGCTCTGCTCACCGCCGCGATTGGGAACAAAAAAAGGAGGACGGTTAAAGCGGCTGACTTCGTCGCTGTCTCTCGTCTTATGGCCTCGGGTGGAGAAAAAAGGAAAAAGGGAGCCGCGTTGTCTAGAAAAAGGGCGGGACGAGACGGTTTCTTCATGGCGCCGTCGCGTCATCGCACTGTTTTTGTTAAGGGAAAAAAAGGGGACGCTGCGCCGAGGCAAGGAGGCGCAAAAGTGGTCTGCTCTATCCGACCCAACCAGATCGGGAAAAGGTTGGAAAAGTATGAGGTCCGTAGGGGGACACAGATCTCCACTCCTGCTTGACGCTGGGCATCGGAAAAAAAACACCCCCCCAGGGGAAAGAGCGTGGCGGTACACTCTCATTCCTCCTTCGCTCGACGTGCGGCAGACTGAGGAGAAAAAAAGACAGAGGAGTCGAGGAGTCTTCCTTTTCTCCGTCCGCAACTACGGATTCGCCCTGAGGAAGAGGGGGGAAATATGGATCCGTCATCCTGAGCCGAAAAAGGAGCAAAACCTCACCATCTACTCCTCTGACAACGCGACGAAGAAAAAAAAAAAACGAGGAAGGCAGGTGAAAAGAAAGTAGGAGAGAGGGTTATCAATGTTTTGTACTCATGACCTGCGCGAAACTCCGTCACGGTGGGAAAGAAAAAAGGGAAGGAAAGCCTGGGGACCTCCGGAAGAATATACCCATACAGAACTCACCTTCTACTACTCGGCTTCCTAACTGACATCGCGCGGTCAGCGGAGTAGGGGAGAAAGAGTAGGGAAAAAAAAGAGGGATGATTCCGCAGGTGGCAAAAAGCTCCAGGGGAAAGGGAGAAAAGAAGGTCGCGGTCGCTCTTTTTACTCTGTCTCTGTCACTAACAACCGGGATGAAAGCTCGAACAGGGGAAAAGAAGAAAAAGAAGCAGAAGGGGGCACGGGAGGAGGGGAAAGTGGATTTCCCGTCTTATCGTGTCTTCAAGACGACGCAACAGCATGCGAGCGTGTGGGAGGCAGGAAACAGCACGCACGCAGCTATAGAGAAAGGGCTGAAGAAAATATACTCTCAACACACCAACTTATTATTAGGAAAATAGGATATATCTTCGCACGTGCGATAAAGGGGAAAAAAAAAGGATGGGTGAGCCGTAGGCGTCAAAAAGAACTAAGGGAGAGGAAACCACGACGCCTTTAATCAACCTTTCCACGCAGCTCATTCTCGCAAAAGGGAAAGACAACGTCGCGCAGCAGTCGTGAAGATGAAATCGGGATAGGCTCCGTTTTTCCCCGTCGCGCTTCCTCCCGTTGGGTCGTAACAAGGCGGCCAACCGAGACGCAACGAACGGATGAGGCGTTGGGACACCCCAATCTTCCAACTTTCGAGTGTCCCACCTGCGGATGCAGAAAAGAAGCGAAAAGGAAAGAAGGAATCGGAGGGGAGGGAGAACGGTCACTTTCTTCTTCCGCCGAGGGGGTCGGGAAGGAAAAGAGGAAAACGGAGCATCGACGGCCTTTCCCCAAGGGATTTCCGGGAAAAAAAAAAGAGAGAAAGGAATGAGGGGAAAACGCCTCCAGCGCCGCCGCCGCTCTCCTCGGACCATCCGCTGGTGTAAACTGAGGAAAAAGGAAAGGTCCATTCGCGGGGAGAGGGGGGGAGCACCTCGTTCTGATCCCTCCTAAACTTGTAAGCGCTATCCCGGACAGCAGGGATGAAGAAAAGAAGTACGCAGTCGTCAAAGAGAGGGATGCGAAAACCTTCTACTCCTCTAATGCTCTCCGTATCGATCGTAGGAAGAAGAAGGCGGCTGCGCGGACCAGGAAGCCTGGCTGCAGGAGTGACGTACTTGATACGTGCCGTCTGTCCTGGGGGGGAAGAAAACCGTTCGTAGAGAAGAAAAAAGGGAAGTAATAAAACTTCACGCTCCCCTCTAATCGGTTCCCTGAAAAGAAAGGTCGCGAATGAATAACAAAACCTCTCTTACTGTTACTCGGCCTCGAGCGCACTGTAAAGAGAAAAAAGAAGGGAAGACTGACTAATTCAGTAAAACGGAACGCCAATCTCCACTCTGCTGAGCTCATAGAAAAGAAAAAGAAAAAAGGGAACCGACAAACCGAAATCTTTAAACTCTAATTTTCTTGGGAGGACTGAGGGAGAAGAAAGGAATCTCTCAAATAAGATGACATCTCGCGGATGAAAGAAAAAAGAAAGGGATAGGGCCACTCCACCTTTGTAGGGAAACCTTCCTTTACTTTTTTCTCCCACGTAAAGAAACGTTGCGACCGAAAAAGATGGTAGATACTTCTGCATTCTCACGCACGGAAGTTGTAAAATAAAAAAAGGGAAAGAAGATACTAGCCGCTCCACCAGAAACGGCCTCCTTATCCCGGCGCGTGGGGGGGATGGAAATCGGATAAAGGAGGTCCAGCAGAGTGCGCCACTTCTTTATTCCGCTGTCATCCTCCCGTTCGGGGGGGAGAAGAAAGAAAGAGAATCGTTCACACCTCATGAAGGGAGGGGAGTACGTCATGTATTTTCACGTATTCCATCCCGGCCTCTCGCCAGACTCTGCTCCGAAAGAAAGAAAAAGCAGAGCTCCTTCAATGTTCGCCGATAGTAAAAAGCGCCGTCTATCTCACATCGGAAGGGCAGGCGAGAATCGACTTCTTTACTTGCCTCCGAAAGAGGCTTGACTCTAACTGAACTGCAGGGGATCTAAGGGAGAGAAATTTTTTCAACGCTAAATCATTGTCCGATCGACTTGGTGGGGGGGGGAAAAGGAAGACGCGCGGAGTGTCATTTAGAAAAAGGGGGGAAAAAAAAAAACAGGTAGAGTTTCCTCTTCTTAAATCGATTGCAGAGCGAACAAGGAGGAAGAGAATAAAGGAGGGGCGTTCCATTCCTATCAATTGATTTGACCTGTAGGAAAAACGGGATAATTGACTCTCGAAGAATTTTCTTGTCCTGCCACCGCCTTGTTGGGAAAAACAATCTACCCGGGGGAGAGATAATAACGTGTGAATTCGCCTTCTTTTTTCGTCGCCGGGAGGAGTGGCGGCCTGAAAGGAAAAGAGAGAAGACGAAGCGGAAGGGAGGGTGGAAGTTTTGGGAGAAGGGGGTGGAGGGAATGACCCCTCAGTCCCGCCATCATCAACACGTCACAAAGAACGCCCCCTGTCCTAACCGGGGGGAAAAGAAAAAAGGAAGGGGTGGATTGGTCTCTAATGATAAGGGGGAGGTTCGATGGTGCCCTTTTACGATTCCAGCGAATGAGCACGAAAACCAGGGGAATGGACGGTCCTTTCCTAACTTCGCAAAAGCTCTTATCGCTTGAGAAGGGGGGGAGGGATGGATGATCGATCCCGGGAGGAGTTGAGCTTCTTTCTTTCACCCATACAATGGGTGCTCCAAGAAAGAGGACGCTCGGAAAAAATGCCGGCGTGAAATACATACTCTCTTTGTGATGCCCGTTTAAAGGGAGAAAAGGGGTGGGAAAGTGTAAGAGTAACTGCAAAGAAGAGAAAGGAGATGGCTTCACACGAATTTTAAATGAGCTGAAATTTTTAGTGAAAAAAAGGGGGGGGAAGAGGAGGGCAGGGAGGGGATTTTGGGAGAGAAAAAGGAAAAAGTAGGTGTCGTTCCCAAGTTCACGACAAAGATCAGTAAGGGGGGGAAAAGGGGTTAGGAATTGAGCAATCAAGAGGGGCGGGGTATTCTATTCAGCGTTGTAAACTGGTCAGAATGGTGAGTTTCAAGGGAAGGAAAAAAAAAAGAGGATCGTGTGAAGAAAGGAAGCGACTCTCAGGAGGAGATGAAGCTGTCTGCAAACGATCCCCGCTGTCTAGCCGATGGGGGGGGGGAGGAAGGAAAAAGGAGGAACAGTTTACCCAAAAAAAGGAGGGCGAAAGAGCATCACCATTTCACGTCGTTGCCCTTACCGTAAAAGAGAGAGGAAAGGGGGGGGGGACAAGAAACGGAGGGACGCCCTTGCATTTTGCCGTGCTGAAAAATCCAAGCGGAACGAAAGGAAAAAGGGAATAAAAAAGGGGGGGATTGACAGAGGAGGGGGAAATCCCATCTGCACGCTCGAATCGTCCATCGGAAGAGAGGAAAAGAAAAGAAAAAAAAAACAAGGCGATGGATGGAATATAGAAAAGAACAGACGATTGTCTTTCCCAAGTCAGCCGAAAAAAGGGAGTGGCGACTGGAGGGGGGGAAAGCAAGAAGCAAAGCTCCGCGGATCAATTGAACCTTTCCATGAAAAAAAGGAAGGAAAAGGAAAAAGAAAAGGAGTAAAGAACACTAATGCTCGCGAGGCGATGCTCAAACCTCAATTTCTGAGAAAAAAACCTCGTGACCGAAAAGGAAGTCATAATTCTCGCCCCAAGCCACCACGCATCGAGTTTGCATGGAGAGGGGGGTAAGGTTAAGAGGGGGAGGGGCGTGTTTGATGGTGGAAAGAAGGGCCGACGCGCCGTTCCACGCGCAATTGGCACACAAAACTTCTTGGCACCCTCCCGCGCGTCGCCTTGCTCTCGAGAAAAAAAAGAAAACGACGTCCCTGGCAGAACATAAAAGGAGAATGAGTCTATTCTTCGTTGTTCCGGAAATTTTTCCGCGCGGAAAAGAGAAAAACCCATGGTTTTGAATCTTAGCCACTTTATCCAGCAACGGAAACAAAAAAAGAAAGCTCTGGCCTTCCCGCCCCCCGCCAAGGGAAAAAAAAAGACGGGGTCGCGCTATGGGAGAAAAGAATCGACCCGGTGCGGTTTGACAACCCCCGTTTGATCAACCGAAATGAATAGGAAAAAAGGGGGACAAAACGCAAGAAAGACGGAAAAGAGGGAGTTGAAAAATGATATCCTCCTTCCGATCAACGCCTTGCGCGTTTCCGTGCAGGGGAATAAAGGTCACGCCCGCGGAAGAGAGGAGACGAATACAGATCGTGACAATTTCGTCAGTCTAGAAAGAAGGGAAAAAGAAGAAGAGGACTACGTCGAAGAAAGATCTGACCGTTCTACTACAGCGATTCGGAGGATCAGTACGAGGGGAGAAGGGACACATCCCCATGAGAACTCACGAGGATAGGATCGTGACGATCCTGCCAGCCATCGGTTCTTTCCACTGCTTCGCGGAAAAAAAAGGGAGGGAAGGAGAACGACGGCTGGAACGAAAAGAGAGCGCATGAGAGGAATAACGCTTTAACAAGTGAAAAGAAAAGGAAAAAGGACAGACTTCGGAAAAGGCGGAACATAAGGCTTCTTTGGTCGGCGACCACGGAAAAAAGAGATGGCTAATAGAATGAAAGGAGGGGCGTTTCTCCTGCTCCAGTCTCCCCAGGCTGTGGAGGGGAGCGGGGAAACAAGTGGAATCACACTGTCCATTACTTGAAACGACAATGGAGGCGACGAAGAAGGGGGGGGGGACACCCAAAGAAGAGGAAGCCTCTCTATTCATCTTGATCGGGGGGGGGGGAAAAGGAAAGAAAAGGGAGAGGCTCACCCTCGAGAAAAAAGAAAAGGAAGTCCCTCCCACGTCCCCTGACAAAAGGAGTATCTCTTATGAGGCAGCTTTGTAAGTCTCGCTATTCTCCGACTTTGATAGAGGTCCTTTGCTGACTTTCGCCTGCTCGGCAAAAAAATCAGTGACGGGTTGTCTTTAACTCAATAAAAGGGAACAGATCTCGAGCGTTTTTTTTATCTGCGTCGCCAAGGGGACAAAGAACGAACAAACAACCAGAGCACCGCAAAGGGGAGGGTAACGTGGCAATATTAGGTCCTGATCGACTACGACTCTTTTTGCCCCATAGCTTCAAAGAGAAAAAAAGAAAGGGCGAAAAGGCGTTCTGCCTCAGGGGAGGGTAAGCGCGCACCAGCTTCTCTCTACGTGCGGCGACGGCGGTCGCGCGGACGAAGAAAGGGAGAACCGCACGCCCTGGAGGCTGCCCGGGAGGAAAGAGGAGGGGGGGATCGTCATCCCTGCTGCCTGATAGCGCTTCATTTTCGGCGGGCTAGAAAAAAAAAACCCTCGACCGCCGACAAAGGGAAGGGAGAAAAGAGATGGTCCGCTTAGAGCTGCGCGCTGGATTCGTGATCATTGAGTGACCATGACGGAAAAAAAAATGGGGGAGAAAGCTAGCCGAAGTTGGGAATAAGGAGAGTAGAGGTCCGATCCTCACCTATCTCAACCTTCTACTACTCGGCGGGCCGAACGTGACCCAGGAAAAAGAAGAAAGAAGGAGAGATAGCAGCGCTCTTAAGAAAAAAAGTTGGAGGGTTTTCCCAACGTCCCCACCGAAAACAGAGTGGTACGCCAAGTACGGTGAGGAAAAAAAGGGGAGAGGACGGGCAACAAGGAGAGAAGAGAGAAGGGCTTCACCTTCTCCTTACAACGACGGC
>Ga0179593_1713486_pt1 | contig 10328 bp, 14 predicted proteins | sample CZODoug2_1_08_16_FD_185931 | JGI IMG/M metagenome (GOLD analysis project Ga0179593, IMG submission 185931) | Vadose zone soil fungal communities from Angelo Coast Range Reserve, California, USA - CZODoug2_1_08_16fungal (PacBio error correction) | ecosystem: Environmental > Terrestrial > Soil >...
GGGAACAATGCCCAAAAAAAAAGGTTACTTTAAAAGGGGGGACTAAAAAAGAACAAGACCTTTCATGAGGCGGGACAGTTCATTAATAATGCAAAAGAGGGAGGGGCCATATCAGGGTTCATAGTCGTGAGTCAAGATGGGGGAGGAGTGAAGAGGGTGGACTGTTCGCTAAATATAAGGACCAAAGGGAACCGTATGCTTTCTCTTCCCCCGTAAGAGGAGCAGGGGGTTTTCGTCTTGTGCTCCCCAGAATCAAAGATAAAGGGGGGTCTTCCTCTTCATGGAAAAAAAGGGGAGGGATGCATTAGAGAGATGGAAGGGAGTTTTCCACGAAAAAAACGGGATATAGAAAAGAGGTCTTCTCAGGAGACGGAAGAGAAGAAAATGCTCGTTGTATGGGAAGATGTCCAGAGCGTAAAAAAAGGGAATGTCAGAAAGAGGGGGGGGAAGTTTGGGTCGCTCAGATACCAGGGGGGGGGAAAGAGGAAAAGGAGGGTGTCAGGGGGAAAGGCGAACTCATATCGAAATTAAAATGAGGGAATCAGGGATAGAACAATAGACAAGGGAAAAAAAATGAAGAAGACTAGGTTAAAGAGGCAGGATTTGTCCTTCCACAGAGCGTTAGGGCACCTGTTTCTACGAAACCGCCCCGCTTGTGAGGGGTGGGGTTGGGGGAGACTGCCTGCTCCTGAAAGAAAGATGGATCGATTAATCAAAAAAACCAACAAACAATAGACATAAAAAAAAGCCGGGGAAGGCCGGACTCTACTCGAGAGAAAAGCCGCACCCAGAGGAAATGTAACTCCCAAGACCAAGGGGGAGGGTTCCCCAAAAAAGACGTCGACCCCGAGAAGGGGGGGGGGATAGTTACCTATCGAGATTGGGGGAGGAAAGACCTTCAGAATAAGCGGAAAAAAACGCGGACAGTTCTACAATAAGAGGGAAAGAGAAATTGGATAGGAACAATGGCAAAGCGAGGAAGGGGGAGGGGGGGAAATGGATAAGGGAAGAGCACGCAAAAAGGGGGGGGAGCGAGGGTTGGTTTGGACCAATGCAGGAAATGGGGGAACATTACCCTGGAAACGGGGCTCAACCTTCCCTCGAAAAAGGAAAAGGGGAGAGAGATCGAGGAAGGGGGAGGGACGTCTTTCCCAAATAGGGAAAAGAGCATGTGCCCTTTGTTAAGGGGGGCAGGGGGAGACGAATCTATCAGAGGAGGAGGGGGAGTCGGGGAAGAGGGAAAAGGGACCTGATTACGGGAAAGGAGGTGGGGGGGAGCCTTGCTGTTCAATCTTGGAAGGAGGGGGGAAGGGGAGAGATACCTCGATGTTTGGATAGGGATCACACCGAAAAAAAGGGCCGCTGAATATAAAAAAACAAAGGGAAGTAGGGTTGGAGCTTCCTATTAGGGTCAATGCACCGTTCAAGGGATCTGAGAGGTACTAAAAGAAAAGTCAAAATCATCTTCGAAAAAGGGAAAAACCGTCCCTCTGGACAAAGGACGGCTGTGGCTCTCAATCAATTAGAGAAAGGAAGAAAGAAATGATTCCCTTCTTCAGCAGGGGAGGATAAGGGTCGGGCTTTTGAAAAGGATAGAGGGGAAAGGAGGAATATCTTTCCGAATAAAGAAACAAGGGAAAAGAATTCATGCTGGCTCCAGGTCGGTAAAAGAAAAAGTGGGGACTTTGGGGGGAGGGATGGATCCATTCAAAAAGAGGGAGAGGGAGCAGGAAGTAGTAAATTTCTGGGGGGAGAAGGCATTTATTAATTGGAGAAACAGAATAGGAACGCCCTGCTAAACCAAATTCAAAAAGAGAGGATCCTGGAAAAAAAAGGGGCAAGGACGACCAAAGGGAGGAACTTTCCTTGTTGAACATCTCCAGGTGGGATATTCTTCTAAGACCGGGGTACCAAAAATATAACACATCTAAGCTGACCAGGAAGTAAGACTGAGAAAGAGCCGCAATATTGCAAAAAGCCAGAGAGAAAAGGGAGGTGCAGTTTTTGCGCCAAAAGGCGGTTGACTTCGGAGGGGGTATTCCTTCTTATCACAGGGCCAAAAGAAGTGCTTCTGGCTGGATCTGGGGGGAAGTGATACTAATGTCACCATAGTTGAAAGAAGGAGGAGAGAGCTTCTTCGAGAGGGAAAAGATACCCAAAAAAGGGAGTCCTTGAATGGGGATTTCGTGAATATCGATGGGAAGAAGACGGTATGCAAACGTTCGAAAGAGAGGGACTCTGAAAGGGTCTCCAACCTGGGAAAAAAGATACTCGTACGTAGAAGGGAAAGTCTCAGCGGGCGTGGAAGACTAAGGCATATTACGTCACTCCAGACAGGAAAGGAAAGAGGTAAGTTAAGTCAGTATGCAAGGGGAATGGAGGCATTTACTACGTTCGAGGAGTTGGATCAAAGAAAAAGGAGGAAAAATGCTTGCGTCCTGGAGATGGGGGCTGGGGCAGACGATAATACTAATCCTTCGAAATACTACACCAGGGACCCTTGTAAATTGTCGAGGGAAGGGAAAGGAAGTTATTGCCCTTGATAGAGGAGAAAAACACAACAAAACGAGAGGAAAATCTATCAGTGCATCAATAAAGGGGGGAAGAGGCATACCAAAAAAAAGGGGAACGGTTTAGTAGAAGGTCAGAGTAATCCGTCCGAAAGGAATACTAAAAAAAAAGGACTCAATCCTTAAGGCAGTAAGGGAGAAAAAGAAGAAGGTGTAAGGGGAGACAGAACCGTCTTCCCTGCCGCCAAGGAAAAAGAGAAAGGAAGACCTTTAAGTACTTGAGAGAGTAAGGGGGGTTACGGAACTACTGCAGTTATTGGAGGAAACTCCCGAAAGTAGAATCTCGATCACGAGGCGATAAGGGGGGGGCACAGGTGGATATCATTAGAGTGTTGGGAGGGGGGAGAAATTGTCATAAGGGAGTTCAAAGAAGGTATTCACTCCCTGCAAAGAAATTGACTCGCACGTCCTGGGGGGGGAGAAAAACCCTTTCTCGCGAAAGAAAAAAAAAATAGGGGACCGAGGGGAAAAAGAACAGAACAGCCTCGCACGTACAGGGGGGTGGCGTTCTAAGAAAAAAAGAACACGAAGTCACCTCGTCGAGAGGAAAAAAGGGCAATAATGGAAGGGGGAAATAGCGGATGTGCTTGGCCGAGATGGAAGGAGGGGAGACAGCCTTCTTCTGTGTAGAGGAAACTCACCGTTTCGCCGAAAAAAAGAAGCGGACAAAAGAAACGTGCCAGTCTCCTGGAATGGGGGGGACATAGGGGAGCCTTTCCTTCGAAATGAAGGTCATTTCGGTAATATGACAAAAAAAAATTAAAAAGAAAAGGCGCAGTAAACCACCCGAAAGGGAAAGAAAGATCGAGGAAAAGATTTGCATGGGAGAGAAAAACAAGGCAAAATTTTGGTTATTAAGAGGGTTCGCAAAAAAAAAAAAAAAAAGCGGAGTCCCCGGGCCGTGAGAGAAGAAAAGAGAGGCTTTCTGTAACTAGAAAAGAAAAGTTCCAAGCCCTATAGTGAGGAAGAGGGGAAGAAGAGGGGGGCGGGCTCTAGGATAAGAAGGAGAAAAAAACCTCTTAGAAAGAAGGGGGAAGCTGGATGAAAAGGAGTGGATGGGGGGAATGACGTTGGAGATAAGAGAGAATTAACTATTTTGAACTTGTATCAATGGGGAATAGGAAGGAAAGGGAAAGACTGATGGTTTTGTTAATAAGTACAATTACAGGTGGAGGGGGGGGGGAAAAAAGAATGGTGGGGTCTACCTAGAAACATCGAGGGACACTTCCACTCAATGGAAAGGGGGGAGGGAAGAAAGGAAACAGAAGAATGGGAGGGGAAATCCATGCAATGGGAAAGGAGCAAAAAACAAACTCAGGGGGGAAGAAGACTTTGCTGCATCCGAGGTCAGGGAAAAATTAACGACCTTAAAAATTTAACTCAAGGGACAAGAATAAGAGTTGAACTCACGTAACAAACCGGAAAAGCGCTTTTTTCCGAATAGCGGGGGGCCTGTTTCTACTTCCCGGAAAGGGGGGAAAACGCGGAGAAGGGGGGATCAAACCCCCTCTCTCCAGGCCGGGAGGGGATATCACTTCCACTTGTCAGGAAACCCTCCACTCCAAAGAATTGGGAAAGAAGAAAATTAGAGTTTTCAATTATTAGTGTAGTGGAAGGGGAAGTTCAGGGCGGAAAGGAAACAATCCCTTGTATGGAGGAGAAAGAATGGAAAAAAAAAAATAAGCCTCGAAGAGGAAAGGAAAAGACATGAGCGTTTTCGGTTCGGGGAACTTCCGAGAGGGGGGGTTTGACTGAAGAGGGAGGCTTCTGTCTCGATCGCGAGGCAGGACTCGGAATAGTTCTGTTGCGGCGTTTTTTGTGAGGGGGCTTCCTAGAAAAAGTGTCTGAAGAGCATCTCTCACATAAGAAAGAAAGAAAACAGAACCGCGCGTTGCATTTCCTACTAAAACACCGTGCCCGTGGTAAAAGAAGGTGGCCTGCCCAAAGGGAAAGAGTTACCCTCGTAAGAGCCATGGGGGGGGAGAAAACTGGGGGGGTCGATTGGTTCTCCGCCCGGATGCTCACTTAGGGAAAGGAAGGGCCATGTGGGACGAAAAAGCAAAAAAGCAGCTTTCCTCCATTTTATAGTGAGAAAGACAAAAAGAAAAACCTTAGGTCGAGGAAAAAAGGGGAACACAAATCTACAAAAAACGCACAACGCTCATGGCGAAAAATAGGCCGTCCAGCCCCTGAGAACAAGGGGAGAAGTCCCGGGGGGGGGAGTGCGACGGAAAACGTAATTGCAAATACTAGAAAATCGAAGGAGTTGTGTCAATGAAAATAAAGATAAGAACGATTCTGGTGGAGACAGACGAAAAGAAAGAAAACTCATTAAGAAGAGGTGGCCATTACCATTATGTAAGAAGGAAAGAAGAGGACACCGCTCATAACCCAGCGAAGAAGCCGGAGGACGCGCCTGAGTAGAAAGAATCTGAATTCCATTAGGAAAGAAAGAATGAGATAATTAAAGGCATCGAAAGAGAACTCACCTGGGGGGGAGGAAAAGGGGGCTACTTCTTGAAGAGGCTACAAAAAAAGAGAGCTAGAAAAAAAAAAGGGGGAGAGGAACTCGAAGAGAAGGAGGCATATGACAAAAGGATCATTGGGAAAAAAAAGGGTGAAGGCCGCTTAAAAGAGGCCGTGAAGTCTAGGATCTGAAAGAATGAAGAAGTGCAAAAGAGAGGGACGGGGAATATGCAGGTCCGAAAAAGGGAACCCCTCTGAGGCGGTTAATCGGGGAGGGAAAAGGGAAGGCCACGGGGAAAACGGCTTTATCGTGAGAGAAAGGGGGGGAGAGACCAAAGCGTTCTTACTAGGGGGGGAAGGCCAGGCATTGCCATCAAAGGAATTTAAGGAGAGACGAGACAAAGTACGTTTCCGTCGCACCGAAAGCAAGGGAAAAAGAAAACAGACCAGAGGGCTTAGGGACGCCTAGTCTGAGAAAATGGAAAAATGGAGGGGGGGGGAGAAGTCACCCCCAAAAGAAATCCACACTCTATGTCCTTGAAATAAGTTTTGCAGGGGGGAGAGAGAACATTGGAGGGACGAGGACAAGGAGGGTGTCTGATCCCAGGGCGAACAGAGCCGGGGAAACGTAATTTCGGCCTCAGGAGAAGGACACAGTGGCCCCCCTGGAAGCGACGAGGCGCAGGGGAAAGGCAATTGGAAATAGGCCACAGGAGCGTTCCCCACGGAACCGTGGAAGGAGAGAAATGCCTCACCGCTGGTTTCTTTTTTTTTGAGGTAAGGAATCAAAAAAGGAAAAGAAAAAATATTTAATATGGAAAGGAAGAGTAAAAAAAAAACACTAAAAAGAGAATTTACTTACCTGGAAGGGACAGGGAGGGAGGATCTCACCACCCAACTCACTTTAATCACAATACCAAGAGGAAGGTCAACAAGACTCGAAACCGCTCAATAAAAAGGAGGATCTAGCGGAGGGGGGATCGGACGGAAACATTCAGATAAAGGGATCCCCAGAACAGAACAGGTGAGAAGAAAGAGAATGAACTCTAAATTGAAGGAACAAGGGAAGGGGGAGGGAGATGGGACATGGGGGGAAAGGATGTCCGACGGAAGCTTATGCGATGGTGGGGGAAATCAGGGCGGGTTACCATTACCCGGAAGAAATCGCAAACCCTTTCCCCGCCCCCGAGAAGAAGCAAAAAGGGTCAGGTTTCGGGACGTCTTTTTTGAAAGAGCATCGCCTGTGCCCGGGGAGGGAAGAAGGTTAATGAGGGGGACCAGAATCTTATGCAGAAAAAGTAGAGGGGAGGGCGTTCAGAGTACCAGACCCTTGCCTGATACGGTGAAAAGGAAGGGTCAATTAAAAGAAAAAAAGAATGGTGGAAATGGATGGCCGTGGAGATATAAAATCACCGAGGTGGGGCTCAGGTCGACCACAAGCAGGAAGCAACACCTGGCAGCTTCATTCTGACAAACCAGAAGAGGGGAGAACGAAGGAGGGTGGTCCTATGCTAACTGGGGAAGCTGCGATGGCTAAGAAAATCTGAAAGGAACAGCTCCTCCGTCCTGGCCATAAAAAAATGGGACTATCTTGCTAGAGGGAATCGCAAGAGAGAGAAAAATAAACAAAAAAGGAAAAGGATGCACTGACGAGGGCAGAAGGGAGTGGAACTTGGATAACGGAGAAATACGGGGGCAAGAAATCTCTTTCGCAAAAAGAAAAACCGGACTACGAAAAGGCTGCTCCCTGGGAATGAATAAACAAAGACCTTTGCCAGTGGGGAAAAGGAATGGCTCCATTCAAACGGGAAGATAGGAAAGGATTCCTTCTTTGGGGGGAAAGAAGTGACATTGATTATTGGGAAAAAGCATATTAACCGAAAGCAATGCGAATTCAAAAGCGCCTAAAAAAGGAAAGGGAGTAACATATGCAGAAGAAAAATTACGGAGAACGTGGGGGGCAGGTCGAGAAAAAATGGGGGGGGATTCTGAGAAAGACGGGGGGAATCCGCAATACTATCACCCACTAAGCTGAGAAGGAAATAAAGCGAGGCCATCCCTCCGAAGGGAAAAAAAAGGGCCAAAAAAAAAAGGGGAATGAGTGGTTCATTGGGGGAACCGAGTTTGGAAGTGACTGGAGTTTTCGTAGAAATCCAAAGAGGACTGCTGGAGAAATTGTCATGGGGAAAAGGTAGACCCTATTTTCGCATACGAAAAGGGGGAAAACTAGAAATGGGTTGCCTAGGAAAAGACGTCGTAGTTCCATTGGAAAGGGGGTTTCATTTCGGGGAATAAAGGGGAAAAAGAAGTACCATCGGTTATAAGAGTGGAGCACAAAGCGGAAGAAGAAATCTCCTTCGAAAACCTTGGGAACTGCAAATCGAAAGAGCGATAGATCACTTCTCATCACGAAGGGCCGGTTTAGGAAAGAACACCAGGAAGTCGGTGCCCGTTCACGAAGGGAAGGTAAGGGGACAATTTTCCTTCGGTAGGAGGGAAGGGGGGGGGGGGGTGAGTGGAAAAAGGGGGCTGTTTCGGATTTTGAGAAAAAACTCATCGGTAGAAAAGGGGAAATGGCCTTTTTCGTCATAGGGGAGGCCGGGAAAAAAGAACTTCTTCGGAAGCAGAGAAGACCACATTTTACACACTTGTCCAGGGGGGGGGACAGAAAGTAACCAAATCATGTGAATGAGGGGAAGATCTCAACAAAAAAAAAGGAAGGAGAAAGAAGAGATCAGTTCAATCAAAGGAGGGGTGAGGGGAGAGGACACCGGGGAGGGTGCCAAGGGGGGGGTATTAGTCAGGGGGAGGAACGTAAATTAAGAAAAATCGCAGGACGCAAGCATTTAATAAGGTGGAAAAAAAGGAGGACGTTGATTAAAAATCCGACAGAACCGTCAGGAAAAAGAACAAGACCCAACTCCCTTGCATACCTGAAGGAAAAGGAAAAAAGGGAGACGGAGTGAAAAGGGAAACTGCAGGAAGTGTGGGAGAAAAAAAAAAGAGAAGTTCATATCGAAGAGAGGCAGTTCACACGGTTGGAGATCAAAGGGAGGGGTGGGGGCTGGGGGAGAACGTTGCATCCCCCGCTGGAGGGAAAGCGACGAACTTCAACAAGTGAAAGGGGGAAAAGAACGCACGTCCTTTTTGGGGATCACTGCAAAACAAGGGCTCGAAAGGGGATCAAGATAGTATTCTAAACTCATGGGTGAAAAGGGGATAGGAAAAGGGAACATCCTAGCACGTAAATTGGGGGGGGAGAAGAGATACACACAAGGGAGAAAAGGGGCAAAACTTCACACTCCTTGCAATGTAAGGGGGGGAGGGGAAAGAGGAGGAATGGCTTGCCTCGATGGACACGAGGAAGCGTCTCTTTGTTAATATAAGAAGGAAAGAAGTTCCAATAATCAAAAAGGAGAAACCCGCCACACTTGCCAGGAGAAAAAGGGTTTCTAATGCCTAGGTGAAGAAAAGGAAGGCGTTAGCGATTGGGGGAGGGTATGAAGAAAAGGAAAAGTAAATCATGTCATGCTGGAAATGAAAAAAGTAATCCTTCCTGATCCGAAAGAGGAAAAGGGAGCATCCTCACATCCAAAGCACAAAGGGGGGGGATACCAATAAAAAACACATGCAGTCCGTCAAGGAAAAGGGAGTCTGAAGAGAATTTGAAGGGGTAACTCCTCCGGTATCCAAGTGAAGAGAGGGGAAATAGGGGAAACTGAGAAGAAGGGGGGCAGGGCTCTAGTGTCTGGCGAAGAAAAAAAAAAGGATATGTCCCATCGGCTTTATGGCCAAAGGAAAGAGGGAAAGGAAATTGATATGTACATGCAAAGGGATTAGCATAGAAACATTAATCTGTAATCGAAAAAACAGGGAACCCCCAAAAACACAGGGGGGGGGAAAAAATGGTGGAAGATTCATAGGAGAAGTTGGGTTTTTTCGATGTTGTTTACCTGAAGGGAAGCATCTAGTGATCCCCAGGGGAAAAAAGGTACCCAGGGCACGCGAACCCTCTGATCCTTGACACGGCTCAAAAGCAGGTTCCACCCAAAGCCCGCCCGGGGGGGAGGCCTACTCTTCTCTCCCCCCTGAAGACAGAGACAAAGGTGCACGCAAGGGCATTGCAGGAAGCTGGGGGGAATAGACTCAAAAACCGAATCGTCTCGGGGGGGGGTGCCGCTCGGGAAGGGGGCAGTTGCGACCTTCGGAAAAAAGTAAGGGGGGAGACAGCCCCGAATTGATCAAACAAAAGAGGAAGCGAACGTTTCGGGATAGAAGGACCCGTACCATTGACAAATCCGCAGCGGAATCTCGTCACGGTGGGCCTAGCAGTGAAGAGAAGGTATTACTGTTCTTGTAGAAAGGGAAGAAAGGGACGCTTTAAGGGGGAAAGAAAAGGTATTCTGAATGTCGCGAAGCAAAAAGAAGACTCGATCTGTAAATATAAAGAACGTTAGCGGTTTCGAAAAAAGGGGAAAAAAGGAGGAGGTCGGTCTTGGAGGAATGAGGGAGTCTTAAGGAGGAGAAGCGGAATCCGTCCGCAGTAAGGGTTCTGTCTCTTTGTTGGGGGGGTTGTTTGTCTGGGAGCTATATTCCTATTGGAGGGCAAAGGAGCCTAGCTAAAAGAAAAAAAGGAAACAGCGTGGAAAATCTTGGAAGAAGAGAAAACTGTCCCGTTTTCCCGCTCCGGGGGCAAAAGAAGATCCTGCCTAAGTTCCCAGATGGAGGGAAAGGTGGGCCACTTTGTCTATTGGTCGCTCAGAAAGAGAGGGTTGCAGCGTGACTATTATTTCGAAGGGGAGAAGAACAAAACCTACGGGTCTCTTTCCTCCAGGGGTGAAAAAAAACAACTGCCCCCCCCTTCGGTCCGAGGAAGGGGGAGGGAGAGAATTCTGGAAGCCACATCCAACGAGAAAGGGAGCGACTCGCGTCCAACATGAGAGAAAGAAGTTGGGGAGCTCACTGTGATGTCGGAAAAAAGGATACAAATCGATAATGCATCAGAAGGGAGGTGTCAATGAAGTCTTCCAGACAACAGATGGAAAAGGGGAGAAGAGACTAAAAAAGACGATCTCAGATACTCAGTAAGGGCAAACGGGACAAGGACATATTATCTTTAGCGACCCCACACAGAGGAAAAAAAAAAAAAAGCCTTGACCGCCGGAACATGAGAGACCCAAGACATCTGAGGAAAGGTATGACGGCAGATACGATCATTCACTAATATGACGGAAAATGGTAGGACTCACCTCTTGGCAAAAAGGAGACGTCGTTGCATAGGGGAAGAGGAAG
>Ga0179593_1269763_pt1 | contig 10327 bp, 15 predicted proteins | sample CZODoug2_1_08_16_FD_185931 | JGI IMG/M metagenome (GOLD analysis project Ga0179593, IMG submission 185931) | Vadose zone soil fungal communities from Angelo Coast Range Reserve, California, USA - CZODoug2_1_08_16fungal (PacBio error correction) | ecosystem: Environmental > Terrestrial > Soil >...
TGCAATGAAAAAAAAAAAGTAACCAGATATAATGTCCAGGGTGCCAGCGGCACCAATAGGGGGGGGGCAGGGAAAAGCCGACAGGGTCCTTGAGAGGCAAAGGGGCATGGTCAAGGGGGGTTAGCGAGGAGCCGAAAAAAAAAAACGTCCGGTAACGGTGGGGAAAAAAAAGGGGGGGGGGTTGTCAGCTGGAGGACTGGGTTTCTGCAAACAGGTGGAATCACGCAGAAAAAGTGCCGAAACGAATTGGAGGGGTAAGAGGGGGGCGAACTTCAAAAAGTCCAGAATGGGGAAGGGGAAAAAAATCGGGGCGAGGGGTTTGTTTCGGGGTCCCTGTGGAAAAACGCACAGGAAAAAAGGAAGAAAAAAACAAAAAAGCGAAACCTGCCAGCATCAAAGCTGGGAAGCCTGGTTGCAAAGGGAATGGGCCCGTAAGACAGGCAACGAGAAACGGGTGTTGATCTGAAAAAGGAGGGGTGGTGTGACCCTCCAACGTACCGCAAGAGGAGTGCCACCGGGGGGAACAACAGCGAAAGCGGGGGGAAAAAAAAATCCCGTCCCGGAAGCTCCCGGACGAGCAAACCAACGGGGTGCACAGTGAGCCAACATTATTGAAGCAGGTTTCATTCGGATGCGTCGAGGATGGGACACCGGGCCCTAAAAACAGAAAAAAAGGGGGGTGACCGAATGGGGTGGGACAAATAATCCCGCAGAAGGCGGGCTGAACAAACAAAAAAAAGGTGGGAAAAAGGAGGTATGAAATATAATAGAATTTGGAAGGGAGGGGGACCCAACAAAAAAAATCAGAAAACAGCCAGTTCGCTGGGGAATAAAGAAAAACGAAAGAGACCTGCAATGAACTGCCAAAAGCAGGGGGTGTCGTCTTCAATAAAGGTGGGAAACCGGAAAAAAAGAAAAAAAAAAAAAAAAATAGCTTTACCTTACTGGGAAAAATACTGGACAGGGAGACAAGGTTAAGAGGGGCCATTGGCAACTTAATCGGAAATTTTCAACAACACCGGCACAAACCAGGCCAAGAGAAAACAAGGGAAAAAAAAAAAAAACGTGCATTCTCGTAAAAACAGGCCATGGCACAAAAAGGAAACACCAAGTACGCGGAGTGAGAAGGCGTACGCCGGGTTGAAACCAATGAACGGTGCAAATGGGAGTGCACACACAGTAAAAAGACCACAGAAATAAAAACCTTAAAACACGTTCTCTAAGATGTGACTCCTACCTTGGGCACTATTGGGGGGAGAAGGCCGCACCAGCAAAAGGACAACAATCAGGGGCAAGGGGAAGCTGCTGCTGCAACAAGCTTCTACAAAAGAACCAAGAACGCATGAAAAATGTCCTCCGTCACGGGGGGGAAAATTTAAAGGGTGCTATTAAGGAAAGTCTCGTAAAAAAGGAACCAATCAAACAACGCGAAAAGGTCGGAGGCCCGCCTGGGGGGCTTTGACCCCAGCCACCACCCATTTGAAGAGTTAAAGGGGGAGCGAATCTGGAAAACGAAGAGATAGTTTGTACGACAAACGGGGAGGGGGGAGAAAAACGCCTGTACTTTCTCACACACGTCCAAAAGAGACTGAAGGACCCCAGGGAAGAAAAAGAACTGGCGACACTGAAGGAAAGGGCACTTAAAGCTCCGCATTGGACGGAATCTGGAATTACGGGGAAAGGGGGGAGACGCCGGCACTCCCTTGCGGAGTGGACGAAAACTGCTGTGGACCTGACGAAAGACCGCCCAACCTGAAATTGGGATGCGGGGTCGTGTACGCTGGATTGGCTGAGGCTTTGGATGCCGGGGTGAAACGTCACCCACGTGAGAGCAACCCTTGGGTGCCTTAAAAACAGTGGAAACAGCAAACAGGGAAAAACCAATGGTGCGCCAAACAAACTATTTATGAAAAAGTGGAGGGGACGGTTTTGGGCCGAAACGCTTGGTGGGGGGGGGGAGGGCCGGGGGGGTCAAACACGAAGGACTGGAACGAACGAAGGGGAAGTAAAACGGGATCACCCGTCAGATACCGTGGGGGAGGGAGAACGAAACGGCGGAGGGTGAAAAGCCAGGATGTCATATGGGTTTGGTGGGAACCGGGGAAATCCTAGTCGCGCCTGTCAGAAGGGGGGGGGTCTCCAGGGCGGGAGAAATTCGCGCAGTGGGAACCACTTCCTGATTCCCCGTCTAAAAGTGGTGGGGAAAAAAGGAGGGGTGGAAAGCCTCTTTGGTGAAAAGGTGGGGGGGTCACCACCAAAAAGGGTTTTAACTTAAAGGAAGGGGGGGAAGGAGAAGAAACAGTGCGGGTTTGGGGCCCCCCCCAATTGCCGCACCGCACAAAAAAAAAATGGAGAAAATGGATGGGGGGCGCTTGTAATAAATTTAAAAGCCTCCATCCAACAGGCGAAAAGGAACCCAAGTGGGAAACCGGAGTAAGAAGGGGGGCGCACGGCCACGAAGGACGCCGAAAATTGGGGGGACAATAGGCCACAATTGTTGAGGGGGGGGGGGGTCCGCTGGGGGGTTGAAAAAAAGTTGGGGGTATGGGGGGAAAAAACAAAGCCGACGGGGGAATTTGGTGTTGGTAAAAACAGATGAAAGATGGTTGGCCACGAGAGGTCCCCTTTTCAAATTTTGCGTTATAAAAAGAGGGGGGCCGCCGAACAGGGTCACGGGGAAAACACGGGGGGAAAGCAGTCGGAAAACCCACTATCTATGACGAAGGAACGGCATCCTGTCGGGGAGAACTAAAAGAGTACTGGTTTACGGGTTTCGTCAAGAAAATCCCGGTGGGAAGAAAAAAAAAAGAAAAAAAAAAGTGACGCCGGGGCAATTCGAGCAGGTTGGAAAGCGTGGGGTCGCTGTGTTGGCGTGACAGAAGGGGGGGAAAAGAGAGACAACGAGGGTGTCTCATGGTCACGGGGGGGACCGGAAAAGTGGGGGGGGAAACGGTTGGGTTGGGGGTAGAAAAAAGGTTCAGAAGGCGCATGAGGGGGTGGAGGGGGAAATTGGTGTGTTTAGCGGGAAAGGATCAAGTCGGCGAACGGGGGTTTCACGAGGCATGGCGAATTCTATAAACGCAATGATGAGGGGGGCACTTGGGGGGGGGGGGCAAAAAAAAGGGGTTGGTGGTAAAAACCTGATCCGTTCCGAAGAGGAAACCCGGCAAGCAAGAGGGAAATCGCTGACGGGATCTCAAAAGGGCTTCGCTGAGAAGGGAGGAGGCAAGGGAAATTTGCAGGCTGATGGTCACACCTGGGGGGGAGGCAAAGCCGTCTACGAACTCAAACCGCAGGAAAAGACTGTTGATGGTTTTGTGGATCTATCGTTATTGTACAACAAGCTCGAATAATGGTGAAACACCTTCTGTAGCAACGGGGCCGTGGAGCCGCACAAGGAGTGGTTTTGTACACAAAAAAAGGAAAAAGTCCTTATAGGAAAAACAAGAAATACTCCTTTTTATAGATCAGATTTTGCGTGGCGTGTCGCTGGAGGGGGGGAGGGTTCTGGAAACGACGGTCAAATTAAACTCTGTTGGGGGGAAAAAAACGGGAGGAAAAGGTCTGGCTCGGGTTGCAACTGTGTAACACGCGAACTCGCACAGACCCAGCGAAGCAAGAGAAACGGTTCGAAAATGGCGTGCTTGGAGGTGGGAGGTAATTAGGCGCGGACCGGCACTCTAAATTACAGTAAAAAGACGAGCCACGGAAAAGCGATGATAGTGTCGTGGGGTCCAATTTAAGCTGAAGGGGGGTTGGAAGAGTGTAGAATTTTTAGCGGCCCGAGATGAGCCGGGGTCAGTCCTAACCGTATGACCGACTGAAAATTATGTCATCTCTCGAGTAAAAAAAATAATGTGTGAGAGGGGGGGTACAACAGGTTGAGAGGTTGGGGGCTGACACCGGGATTTGTCTTCTGGCTGTATGGGCACAAACTGAAAAGGGCTCCGGACCTTCTCCGTGAGAGAGAAAGAGAAAGATGCGGGCTGTCGCAAGTGAGGAAAAAGGGACGGGGCGTGAGTGACGGGAAAGCCCGGGTAGGAAATGCCGATGGACTCCGGGATGGAAAGGTCAAATGCCCTGCCCAAAAATTGTTTCCTAAACCCGGAAAAAGCGGAATTATGAGGATCACAACAACAAAGTGAAGGAGGAGGAATAGGCCAAGGTATGCATAAGGGGGCGCCCTGCAAGGGTCACGGGAATTGGAAAGGTCCTTTCAGGAAAATCGTCTTGCAAGGGAGGTTTACGGGGGAATCCACTGAGATAAATCCCGGATGAATGGTTGCGGGGCCGGGTTTTCTTTAAATATAGAACATTGGGGGCGACGTGGGACCATACCCCGGGGCGCGATGGTGCAGGTGTCAAGAACCGAAGGGGGTTGGGAAAGAGGAATGTCCCAATACGGAACTTGAAGGCCGTACAATACAGGAGGAGGCCCGTGCTTGTCGCTAAAAGAGCCCACCGGGGGCGTTCAATCGAGTTTTTGTGGTAGTATAGGGGGGCGACTAATCGGGGGGCCCGCCGGGCTACATGAACAATTCGGTGTCCGTCTGTATCCCTCCGTCGCGAAACCACAAGCTTTACCAGGGAATTATATGAGCAGTTCTGACAAGGCATGTATTTTTCCGAGGGGGTGTTTTCTTAGTGCGTACAGAAAAAAGGGAAAACATCGCATTACGGACCAGAATTGGGTAAGGGTCCAAAAGAGAGGAAGTGTCACTCGCGGGGGGGTGACAAACTTCGTGGACGCTGGGGGAAAAAAACAAAATCAAAGTAAACAAAAGGGCGGACCCAGGGAGGAGGGAGACCGGATCAGCCCCCCAACTCAGAAGAAAAGGACGAACGGCCCTGCATCCGGGGGAAAGAGCAAGAAGACAAACAGCATTGCCAGTTGATTTGAAGGGGGTTGACGCTTCGGACCTGGCTCGGGGGTAATAACATGGTTTGGACCACATTGGCCAGCGCAGCCCCCGGTTGGAAAAAGAGGAAAGGGGGAGGAAAGACGGCTTGTCACCGGCAACGGCTATCGGCAAGGCTAAAAAAAACAACCAAACTCCAGGAAAGGGACCGCAACTGGGGTCTGCGTCAAAACCAGTGTGTCAAAAAAAGGTTTTTCCGCGTCACCCGTACAATGAGCACAAGAAGGGGGGTACCTCGTCCCCACTTCAGGGGGCAAGTCACACCCAGCGACCGCGGAAAACATAATTACGAGAAAGACGCACGCCGGGAAAGAGTCAAAACGATTTGTCCACGCTTAAACCAGAAAAACCGTCAAACCGGGACGGATGTCACCGAGAAAATCAAAGAACATAGCAAAAGGGGAACTCGTTATCGCTGAAAAACGCAAACGGGCGCCCCGTTGCGAGTGCGGTGCGTCGCGGCCCACAGGAGGGGGTGCGTAAGAGAAAAATAATGCCAAAACAGGAAACCGCCTACGCAAGAAAATCCGAGAAAGAAACGACAAAATCCACGGTCGGCCTGTGGGGGGGGTGAAAACATAACCGGGTCCCAAAAAACAAGAAAGACCGAGCGGCCAAAAGGGAAAAAAACAAGGGCCGTATGAAAAAAAAAAAAAAAGAAAGAAAAAGCGTGACCCTGAAAGGCTTACAACGCCGGTGAAAAAAGGTTGCACACTTCACTTGGAGGGGTGTCCACTTAATTCCTCCATGGGAAAGAAAGAGACAACTCACAATTTGTCGCAAAAGTTGCTCTGCAAAGAGGAAGGGAAGAGTTTCACCGTCCCCTTGACAATAATGCGGAACCAAACGCTCCCCCAGCGGCAGGGAAAGAAGGGGTCCGCCTTCCTGCCGCCGGAAGATACAAAAGGGGTAAACATGGGAAAGGGAATTTTAACATCAAAGCCAAACATAACAGGGAGTGCTCGCCTAAATAAGGTCAACGTACCAGATTCAAAAGAAAGGAAAGGAATGCACAAAACATCAGAACGCAAGGAAAAAAAGCCCCCCAAAGGGGCTAGACGGGTGATCCGGGGTCAAGAAAGGCTTAAAGTCGGACCGTACAATGAGGTGGCCTTCAACCAAAAAACGCAACCAGGACCGGACGGGAAAACGGGGAAAATCAAGGGTCGCATAATTTAGTTCGGTACATGGTGCACAAGAAAAAGGCAAAAACGGGGCCCCCTGACTGAGGGAAAGGGGAAACAAAACAAAGGGTTGCGAGACAAAAAAAGAGGGGGCCAGAACCAGGAATCCAGCGAGAACGCAATCTCCAAACGAAATGGACAACGGAAAAGGGCAGGAATTCAGCTAAGGGGGAACCACGCAGGTCGTCCCACTCCGCAAAAGTGCCCGAGGGAGAGTCACAGGTGCATCAAGGGTAACACGGGGGGAAAAAAATTCGGAGCTGTCCCTAAATGTTCGGAACACCATTCCGCCAGGTGGGGGGAGGCCCGGTCTTGGTAAGGACAAGCAAACTTGGGGAACAGCCGACGGTGGAAATGGCAAAGGGGGGGCGGGTGCCATCAGCCTGCCTCAGGGGTGGGTGGAGACACGAGGGGGTCGGTCTTCAAAAAAAGTCGGGTGACCAAACGGGGGCAAAAACTCTTTCAAAAAGGGGGAAGAACGGAAGCAAAAGGGCAAAGTGTGAAGAGGTCAGGCAAGTTGACAGGGGAGGGGGTTCGAGAATCGGGATAAAGAGATCCACGTAAACAAACGGTGGAACGTATCCGTAGAGGAGCAAAAGGGTGGGTTTTTCCAGATTCGGGGTGGGGAGGGGAAGGGACTTTTACCTACTCAAACCACAAGAACAAGTGTGACCCCTGGACAACCAGTTTGGTGAAAGGGGGGTCTCTTGCAAAAGAAGGCCATCCATATTGAGAAAAAATAAGGTGTACCTCAAACGGGGTCAACGGGAAAAGGGGGTTGGGTGTTGGGAGTTCTTGTGCACAAGCACAAAAAAGGTTAAAGGGTTGAAAAGGCGGAAAAAAACGCTGCAGCCAAAAAGACTTCCCAAAAAGGGAGGGGGGGGGAAGGCGCTTGCCATGGCTGAGAGCAAAAAGGCCCGGGGGTTTGATATGAGAACGGTGGGGGTGTGAAAGAAAAAGGGAAGTCACAGAAGACGATGGGGGGGTGAACCTTGTTTTCCAGGAAAAAATAGGGGAAGGAGGTCTCGTTCCGGAGCTAGTCTTGCCGCAACATCCGGAAAGACAACATGAAAAATGAAAGAGACCGTTTGGCAGTTAAAGGAAGGGGGCTGAAAAAAAAAAAAGCGGGCCTTCCCGGACTAAAACGCCGGAGGTTCGAAAGACTGGTGTTGGGAATTCACAGGGGATCTCAGAAAAAAAAACAAAAAAAAAGGGAAGGGGGGGAAAAAGGGATAAAAGAGAGAGATTTCAGGAAGGCACAACAAAAGAGGAGGGGGGGAACCTCCAAACGGGAGCATTAAGCCAATTCCGACCGAAGACCAAACTGCATTAACTTAAAGAGGTGGGAAGCTTAATATGTTGATACCTGAACCGGGTGAGAGGGAAGGGGAGGGGACGGACGACGGGAAGCAGTCTCGGAAAAACAGGGTGCAGCGACAGGCAAACAGAAGGGTGTTATTTGACAACCAGCAGGCAGGTCAACAAGGGGCACTCTGAAGGGCCAGGGTAAGCCATGGCAGCGGGAAAAAAGAGGGAAGAGAGATGCAGGCTCCGCAGTTTTGAAAAACAGGAAGGGGTGCCTGGAAGTGAAAACAGTACACGACCACAACCGGGAGCAACGAAGGGATACAAAAGTGTGTGGCAGAAAGGGGGGAGGGGTACCGGCAGGACCCGACCGACCAGGGAACAATGCCAGGGATTTCCAAACTTGGGACCTGAATTAGAAAAAAAGGGCTGCGAACAACGACGGGAGCTGAACAAATACTGCTCCTACACTTTTGGACCGGGTGGGGTACCGGATGCTATGAGCAGCGGGGGGAGGGGGGGGGAAAAAAAAAAAAATAAAGCAACTGCGCAGATGAAGGGCAAATGAACGCCCAGTGGATTCCAACCCCCACGGCATTGGAAAGGGTCACGGGTTGAAGATCTTAGACAAGATAAGGGTGGGGGAACTAACAACGGAGGGCTGGAGCAAAAGTCCTGGGGGTAACGGGTACCCACAAAATTCCCCCTGTCGGGGGGTGCCGAAAAGCCTTCCGGACAAAGGAACGAAAAACAATAAGGAGGGAAAAACTTGAGAAATTGGCGGGGAAAGATCCGACAATGTTAAGGAATTGCGTCAACGGTGAATTGGAAGACGGCACGCTTCCAAAAACAAAGGAAGGGTGGAAAAAAAAACCACAGTTGGGACCGGGCCAAAAAAAAAAAAAAAGGGACTGTCCCGGAAATGATGGTCGCGGGAGGGGGTGGGTGGCAACTGGCTGGGACTCTGTCGGCGGTCGGCCACGAGAGAGCAAACTTGATGGGGGAAGGAAGAGTTAATCACTTAAGGACAGGGGCTGGGCACAAGAAGAAAAAGGAAGGCTGACAGTGATGCCAGTTGTGAGGAGGAAAAAAAAATCTGTTGGAGGGGCTGGGTGAAAAGGACCAAGAAAAAAAAACGACGACAAATTGAGGTACCACGGAGACAAAAATGGGACGGCCAAAACCTGGGCGACGAACGGAGAAAGGAGGGGGGGAGGGGCTGTCGAGCTTGTGCAAAGTCAGGGAAACGATCCGGATCTAGAAAAAGCAAGAACGGTTCTGCAAGAAGTCGAAATTCGCTGAAAAAATGGGTACCACGGTACCCTGGATTTCCACGCAGTTAGCTGCCAAGCAAAAAAAAAACTGGGGGGGGAGAGGGGGGGTCCGCATGTAGGAACGGTAAATTTGAACTTTCTAAAAGACCGCCTGGGGGAAAGCACCAAAACAATTGCGTCAAGTAATGGGGGACTGCTTTAATCCCATGAAAGTGGGGAACAACAATGGGGACCGGATGGCAAAAAAGACTGAACGGCAAGCGAAAAAAGGAGCTAAATGGGGACAATTATTCCAAATGGTGAAACACTTGTGTATTGTAGGGTTTTGTCCCGGATTGATCAAAACGCCTTTAGCTCTCGACATGTGTATTAGTTTTCGCATCTGGTTACCAGCTCGGGAAGTTTCTGGTCGAGACGGGCCCGGGGGGCATATTTTCTGACGGACAAAGCAGTGGCCCGCGAAAGAAGCCCAATCGGGAAAATCGCCAAACGAATGCTGATACTCGGAAAAGCTATACTGTCCTGGGGAAGAAGAAAAGACTACACATGAGGGGGGGACGGGGGGGGTGTTTCGTGACCGCCGAAAAAAAAAAAAAGAGGTGTGGCCGAAATGGCTCCGTGTGCAAAAAGAAAGAATCCGCGGGGGTGCGGACAGTGAAGGATTGCGGCGCAGTGGGGGACGAAAAGTCAAGCGGTGACAATTGGGGGGGGGACGGGGGGGGAGGACGGGGAAAAAGGGGTTGAATCATGTTTTCGAGGGTTAAAAGAAAAAGCGCATGGCAGTGTAATGGGGGTCAAGCGGGAGAAAGCAGTGCTTCGAAAAAGGTGACGGGCCCCAAGGATGTGGCGAACTCAACAGGAGATGAACCGGCCTTGGGGGAAAATTTGCACAGAAGGGTTTTAATTGAACAAAAAACCCAAAAAGGGAAAGAAGGGTAAAACAAGCAAAGTGAAACTGGAATCGGTCTTCGGATCTCGGGGCGGAGGACCATGGATGAAGGGAAAGGGGGGGGGGAGGGGGGGGACCTTCGGAAATGTAGGTGAGGGAAAATCCGGAGTAACACTACCTAGCCCCAACGACTTTTGAGGGTTTTGGGGTTACCCAGGGGCCGGGGAAAAAATGGTGCACCCACGCAGGGTGACAACAAAAGGTAAGACCATAGGTGGACGAACTTCAAGCGGGCTTCAGAAAAAAGGGGCAAAAGGGGTGGAGGAAGACAGAATTACCTGGAAGCGGGAGCTAACCTCATGGAAAACGCTTTAAGGGGGACCGAGACACACCGCGAAAAGGCTCGGGGTCTCAAGCTGTAGAAGAGACCAGCCTAACTATTACAACAAATAAGAGGGAAACGAAGAACATTGGGGGGGTGGCCTCACGTTCGGAACGGTACAAAAGGTGGTCCAGCCATCAACCTGTAGGGGGAAAAACTACAACCTTGTCGGGTTTTCTTATGTACGGCAAATACTTTGAATGCGGGGGGAAAAAAGCAATCAGGAAAATGCGGGATGAGGACAAGGTGGGCAGTTAAACGAAACTGATTTAAAAGGGGGACAAATTAAAGCCACAGATGGTAAATTTGGGAAGTCCGGAAAGGGAAAAGTAAATCGTTCAGTTGACCGAGGAACACACCCACATCGATGGCAG
>Ga0179593_1327925_pt1 | contig 10327 bp, 16 predicted proteins | sample CZODoug2_1_08_16_FD_185931 | JGI IMG/M metagenome (GOLD analysis project Ga0179593, IMG submission 185931) | Vadose zone soil fungal communities from Angelo Coast Range Reserve, California, USA - CZODoug2_1_08_16fungal (PacBio error correction) | ecosystem: Environmental > Terrestrial > Soil >...
GCAATCCACCCCCCCCGGGGCACCTCGCATTCATGTCAGGGGAAGGTAAAAAATTTGGGGGACGTTAAGAGGTACCGATAACAATGTATTGAGGACAGTGAAAAAGGGTTTTCCCCCGAGGGAAGGGTTTTTTAAAAAGCCAAAAGACTAAAAGAGCAATGGGAGGAAAATGGGTTGTCTCAGGGCCACAAGTTTGAGGGAGGGAACCAAAAAGCTAGAGCCAGGTTCGGGTATCTCCATCCATGATGCGACGCACAAGGGGGGTGGGTCGGGGGAAAAAAGCCCAGAGTCAAGAAGAAGTTTTCGCGTGGAGACCCAAAATAGGTTGGGGAAAGAAACCAGGAGGCTCAAACCTAAAACCACGAAAGATCAGTTCGTTGACTGGCAGAAGGGCATTGGCGGAAAGGGGAAGAGTTGTCTAAAACCGGGAACAGCGAGCTCAAAAAAACCGAAAAGGAGAGATGTCAGATAAAAAATAACGCAAGCCATGCAGACTACCAGTGGGCAACGCCGACTGATCAACCAAAACTAAAACAAAGGGCGGGCGACGCGGAGGACCAGGGGGGCTTATTCAAAAAAAAAAGGGGGAGGGGGGAACCATCTCCAGAAAGAGAGGAAACAAAGCGTAAAATGGCGAGAAAAGGGCGCGTGTTCCACGAAAGAAAAAGACAGAGAGAGGAACGCTCAAAAGAACCCGGGATCCACACTGGCCCAACCCAAACCATGTGGGGGAAAGGAAGACACCATCGATTTCCATCGAAATGGGTACGAGTATCTGGGTGCTGCTCGAGTACATGTAAGAAACGGGTTGAAACTGGGAAAAAGGAAGAGGGAACCATGTTATCGTGAATAGATTCTAGGGTGATAAAAAAGAGGAAATAATGGGGAGGCATGCATCACGAAAAGGGATTGGCGGGGGTCCAAGAGAAGTGAAAAAAAGGGAGAAAGCTGTGTGATAAAAAGGGAAGAACGCCTATTCAACAACAATCGCGGAAGAAGAACTCCTCTGCTAAGGGAATGGGTCAAGGGTAGTCGGGTTTTTCTAGGGCAACTTTAAAGAGTCGCGCAAATACCCAATAGGGGGAGGGCCCGGGTACCGGATGGGACCAAGCCTTCGGATGGAGCTTTGGAATGCACTATGAAAAAGAGGAACCATAACTGGCGAAAGCTCTTGGAAGAAACTTTCGCGAGCCGGGATAGGCGGAGGGAAGGACGATCGGCTTCTTAAGAAAAAAAATTGAGAGGTATCGTTATAAACTAGGATGCAGGAAAAAACGCGGGGTACGTATGTAAAGGCGTGGCACTGATTTCAGGGGGGGAATCGAGGGTGAAGGAAAAAGAGAAAGGGGTAGAAACGGCGGGGGGACGAAAAAAACCTGAAACCTTACAGGGGAAGCGCCGAGAGGAAAAGGCTAGAAAAAGAAAAGATCAGCCAGACCCTGTAAAGGCTGACCCACAACAATGGGTTCCAGTCAGCAAGAAGGACCGGCAAACCGAAAAACAATTACCGGGAAAGGGGACTGGTGCCGGGGGAAAATTCCGTCTAAAGAACGAAGGGGCCAAAAAGGGGGGGGTTGAATGAAAAAACGCGAAAGAAGGGGAGAAAATCTGCCTAGCCGGCGTTTTGAAGTCGGGCCGGGGGAAGCAATAACAGAATGGCTCAGAACCTTCAAAATTGGTCATCCGGGAATTGTTAGAACCGCAAGGGTGCACGGGATAAAAAGAGGAAAAGGGAGACAGGAATCAACTACAATTAGGTCTAAATAACACTGAACGTTCAAGAGAATAAAAAGGGCCAGGGGGGGAGACCGGGGGTGGATGGGGGGAAAACCAGGATCCACGTGGGGGGGAAATTAGAAGAAGTTCCGGCCGAGGAGTCGATGCGAACTGGGGGCAACTGGGTGGGAAAGAATTGCCAACGTACGGGCGAATCTGCAACAGGGAAAGAAAAGCGTGGTTTGAGGTGGCACACGAACAAAGGGAGCCACGGAGGGAACTTTGAAACAACCCTCGGCAATCCGAATCTCGGAGAGGGTGTAAAGGGAGGGGGAGCTTATGAGCAAAAAAAATAAAATCTCTGTTCAAGTTCCCAATCCGCCAAAAGGGAAGGAGGCTCTTCTTCAGTCTACCTGTTTCCCACCAGAGGGTGATTAAAGAAACAACGCAAATGCGAAAAAAAGGGAAAACTGAAGGGGCAGCAGTCTCGAACTGGAGGTGAGTTCAAAAAAACAAAATCCATGGATAAATGGGCAGTTGGGGATCCGCGCTATGCGGAAGTTGGCCCGAGAAGCATGGGAAAAGGAGTTTGGACACAGTCTCACGGTCACCGCTATTTTAAGGGGCCGGGGGACAATACGACAGCGGCAGATCTGGAAAGCGGAAAGCGCTAACCCAAAACAACGATCAAAATACTCCATTCTGGGGGGTCATTGAGGATTGGTCGGGGAGCAATGTTACAGACCGTGGAGGGTCAGGAACGGAATTCTGGAATCGGTTTGAGGAAGACGAGATTGCCAGGCTTTGTGAAGTTCTGCGTAAACCGCAGGGGTCGATCTCAAAAGATTGAGCATATTTTGATTGGGGAGGACTAAACGGGACCGAGACGGCCCGCAGACGTGCCTGTCTTCCCGGCATTGGAAAAAGGACCTCAAACACTGTGAAGTGGGGGGGGACAGAACGGGCAAAATCCAAAACGTGAGCCGAACGGGAATACAAGACCACTGGAGCATGGGGAACTCGCGAAAAAATCGAGGTTGGCTCCACTCGAACAAAATCGGACGCCTGAACGCAACAAGATATACTAATTCGCTGGGACCGGCGGAGTGCCGAAGACCCTGGGGGTAAAAAAAAAAAAAAAACTTCCCTAATTGCAAACATGCGAAAAAAAAAAGGAGGGCTCCTGAGGTGAAACAAAAGTGAGCAAGGTGAGCAAGAGATCAATATTCCAGACCTAATCAGATACAACAAAACAAAAAGGAGACCGGATGGTCCTTGGTTCAAGAAGAAAGCACTCCTCCAATAAGGAAAACGGTGCCATCAGGATGGGCAAAAGGGAAGAAATAAGAAGGGTGCTAACCAGTGTGAAGGGATATGGTGACCAAGCAAGGTGAATGAGACTCAAAAAAAACCGTAATTTCAGCATGGCTCGCGGCTGAATATGAAGAGGTGGGAATCACGTAAGGGGGTGGAAGGGGGAGCCCAAGATTGCATAGCAAGGACAGGTGCGGGTTCGTGGGGGGAGGGTGAATCAGGTAAACGGGCGCCTGGGGGAGGTAATTGGTAATTCCTCGGGTAAAAACGCGACCGCGACGAATTTACTCATAAAGCGCATCTCTGCTTGGAAATACTCGGGGGGGGACGTTACTGGACGCAGCCACTTTCCAGGGGTGGGTGGGGGGGGGGGGGGGGGGGTGTGTGGGGTGGGGGGGGGGTTTAGCCCTGTCATGTCAAGAAAAGTGGGGTTCTCGTTGGGGGTGGGGGGGACGAAAACAAGACGCTAAGATTGAGGAGTGGGGAGATGAAGCCGGAAGAAAAAAAAGGGATTTGAGAAACTCAAGCAAGAAAGGGGGCTATGAGGAGGGAAAGGGAGAGAGAGAACGAGGGGGGGGCGCGACGGCTTCTGTCTCAAACTGAAACTGCAGCATCCGAGGGGGTTTGATAAGTCCCAGTGTGGGGGGGACAAAGCCAAAACATAGCAGAAAAATGTGATATGCTAGCTGGAACAGGGCCAAGCCTTCCGTAACGCGGTGAACTGCAGAGAAAGATTTTGAAGAGCCCGGGGCGGGGGGAGAGCCAGGCGGTCGATGGATGCCGCAATTCAATGTCGGGCAACCTTGCTGTCCGGGAGGATGCTCAAGCCCCCGCACAAGGTTGAGCAAATGACGGGAGCATTCTATCCCAGGGAAGGGGGGCCACTATAAGGAAGGTAGCGGGGCACCGGAGAGGGAGGGGCGAATCTCTTCACGGGAACCAGGGGAAGAGCTTTCCAACATTTTGATGGGTTGCAGGACTATTGCGGTTTGTATCACGGTTGGTGAAAATCCATAAAACCGTGGAAAAAGGGCAGTATAGGGGGGGGGAGATATGGGGAAATAGTCCAAGGACCAATCAATGGGGGGAAAGGGCAGGGGTCGGGTCAGGGGCAGGGAGAATAAGCATAGGGGCTAAAAGAACCTACAGCCAAGGGGGAACCTCAGAGAGCAGCAAGTTGTGGGGGTTTAGTGTAAACGGAGTCAAGCTGGTGGGCCGCGTGGGAGAAAGGATAATGAAAGCAGTCAGGGGAGCAGCCGCATTCGCACAGGTCGCCAGAGAGTGAATGCAGCTGAAGGGTCATGTGTTTCAAAGTGCGGCAGAAAACGGAGGGAAAGGAAGTCGGATTGACGCAACCCTGAGGGGGGGGGGCAGGGGATGTATCCGGTGCGGGGGGCGGTCTAACGTTTTGGGTAGGCTGCAGGGGCAGATAAGGGGCGTACTACAAAAGAAATTTCACAGCGAAGATGAAGACTTCTTCGGCTAAAAATGGCGAGTCGTGTCAGGAGGGAAAGGGGGAAACGGGGACGAAAATACAGCGTCAGAAGAAAAAGTCACAAAAGTTCATCACGGGAAATAAGAGTATACTACAAGCAACAAAGAATTTCCGCTGAAAGAAGGATGGGCAAAAAAAAAAAAAAAAGAAACCGACCTCTTGATCCCGCAATCGCCAGGGACCAATGTCTGGACGCTGGGGTTTGTCGAAAGTCAACCGGTGGAAAAAAGCTTGTATTCCTTAGCAAGAATGTAAAAGCTCAAGGCCGTAGATAACCGGCACCAATAGCATTAAAACGGAGATGGGTCTAAAACTTGATCAAATGGCTCCGAGGGAGTCATGGAATATGCTCTCGGGGAGAACAAGAAAAAAAAAGTGACTGTGGAGTTGAAAAAGTCAGAAGGTCATAGGAACTTCCTGGGACGCGCGATTCTGTAAACCAAGAATCAGCGGAACAGGGGGGTGGTTCGGTCGCTGTAGCACTGAGGGTGGTTGACGTGAAGCTCTCGCAAACGACTTGTGGAGGGACCTGGAAGGGTCTTCTTCACAGCGCTGGTCGAAAAAACCATTCGGATCCACAGAAAAGAGAGACCGCGGCTTCGGGAAGTAGGAGTAGACTGGTGGTTTTCAGTTGTAAAAGGTGTCAATCCAGCTGGAAGCCCCTGGGGGAGGGGGGAATCGAACCGAGGATGTACTGGGCTTGGAAGCTGGGTGAAGAAATATCACGAATTTCGCAACTGGGGGGAAAAAAATAACATCACAGATGGGCTGGGGCTGCAGGGACGAGGAGGAATAAGGACATCCCCCGTTGGAGAACGGGCGGCCACCGAACAGTGACTACAGGGAAAGCCTTTTATTTTAGATGGAAATCAAAGGGAGACTCCGCTACGCTACTCAAAATGCTGGTGAGGAAGGACTCACTGGTGATTGGGTGTTTGGTGGGGCGGGGAAAGAAAAGAAAAACACTGGGGGAAAAAAAAGAATTGACAGGGGCAAATGTTTGGCTACGCAAGAGAAACGCCAATATCTCCAACTCGGAGGCCGAAAGCCGAGGAAAAAAAAGTTAAACTTGCCAAAAGGGGGAAAGGTCATTAAAAGAATAGGTGAGCCCAGGGATATGTTTTAGAGGGCGTAGGCGAAAACAAGAGGGGAGGGGGGCAGGTAGCAGGGGACCGAGGGAGGGATGACGTTTAAAAAAAACGGGTTCCCTCTTCAATGGAGGTGGATGCGTTGGAATCTCTTTACGGCGCGAAAGGGAAAGGAGGGCGGCGGCCACGAGCAGTTACCCCGGAAGGTGGGTCATGAGGGGCTCGGAAGAAAAAAATTGTAGTTAGAAGACGCGGGTCTCTTTCATTCACGACCGCATGGCACACACCCGTAAGCAGTGAATACCTGAAGAAAATATCTTAAAAAAAAGAGGGACCTGGACAGCTCAATTGGTGGGGGGGGTGGGGGGGTGGGGGTGGGTGGGGTGGGAATTGGAACCGATAACGAAGAGCTACTGGGGTATCGAAAGAAACAAGCTCATTCCTAACGATGGGGCAAAAAAGGGAGTCTGAAAAGATAGATCCATCTCGGCAATGCTGCTCTCAATGTTCATGAAAAAGCTACTGTCTAATGGGTGGGGGCACCAAGAAGGACATAGACACATGGTCAGGGTATCAACGAACAGATTCATGAACCAGCCAAGAAAAAAGGAGAAAAAAAAAAGATCGGAGACTTGACGGAGAAAACAGCTCGTCTAATCGAATGGTGACTCAGGGGAAGGGTTCAACTGGAGGAAGGTGTGGCACACATAGGTTTCCGATCCTGGGAGGATCCAATCTCGGAAAACTCAAGGAACATTGGGGAAAAGCGCCTTCATGTAGGCATGAATGGGGCATAACTAATTGGAGAATCAGGGACTTCCTAACTTGAGGTCCTAGGACATCTGGGTCAGCTGAGTTGACTTAATGTAGGAAAGGGAGACAGGACAAAGACACGGTAATCAAAGGTTAAAGGAGGATGGAGAAAGGTCAAATGCAACCTGGTGTGGTTGTCGGCCAAGGTGGGAGGACGACGGGGATGGAGCTCCACAAATGACGGCAGAAAAAAGAGGTCAGGAGGGGAGGGGACACCCGCCAGATTCTTCACAATAGCGAGAAGGGGTTCGCTGTGGAAAAAAAATAGGTTTGAAAACTGAAACAAGAAGAGCTGAAACAAGCTCGTCCACGAGGAGGGTTTTGATGTGGGGGCTGGGGCATTAAGGCATGATTATGTAGATGGGTGGGAGAGAAAGGGTCACAGCTCTCCTAAAAAATCAAAAAGAGGGGGGAGTCGATAGATGTGACTTGTCTAGCAAACCTATACCCTCCAAAAGAACGGGAGGTCCCCCCCCACAAAAAAAACCCACAAAAAAAAAATACAAGGCCGATCTAACCTCATACTCGTGTTTAGCGCGACTGTGTGTCGTCAGGCGCAACAAGAAAAGAAAGGGGGGGGGGGGCTAAAAAAAAACGAGTGCGGTATGTCGAGAGAGGGGGGACGAGGTGGAAAATAGCAAGAAGGCGGGGGGGAAAACTGTTCTTCTGGGGGCTTTACAACAGGGAAAAGACAAAAGAAAAGAAAAAAGGGGGGGGTTGGGGACCGCTAAAGTAATCCCATCGCTTGCTCATCTCAAGAGGGTGATTAAAAGTTTGGGAGGAGCGTTTTAAGCAAATGAGAAGGGTGAAAAAAATTTTTGCTTCCTAGACAGCGGCGCGGAAAGTACATGAGGCATTAGTTAGAAAAAGAAGGAAGAAGGTAGGTGGATAGGGCATGACAGACCTGGTCAGGAGTGGCGGTAGTAAGGTGTGCGGCACCAAAAATAATGGAAAAATATGGGAGCACACAAATCCCTCTATTCCAAAGGGAGTGAGGAAAGACGCAAGAGGGAGCCGTACTAGGGAATCGGTTCGGGGGAGGTTCCGTTCAAGTCTTAACCAGATCCCCTGGAGGGATCAACTTGTCAGGTATGGGCGCACACACCGAAGAGAGGAAGGCACGATCGGCACAAACATAAATCGATTGCGACGCGGAGTGGAAAAAAACTTAGAGGGGGGGGGGAAAGAGCGCGGAGGCGTTCAGGGGGTTAGTGAGTCCAATAAAGGAGGAGATCGTAGAAAACGAGAACATTTCAAAAATCGAGGGGCGAGGCAAGGGAAGAAAAAAAGCGTTCAGGGGGAGGGGTTCGTCAGTGCGGTGTGATAGGGCTGGAATGTTTTCTTGGCCGTGAAGTCCAATAGAATATTGGTGAAGAAAAGAGTGTCGCGAACCACTGGCTGAAAACGCTGGGTCCGTGGAAAAAAGAGAGGACGAGAGGAGCATCGGGCGCGCCGAGTGACCCATATGCAGTAAGAAACAGACGTGGAAAGATGAGAAATGACAAGAATGGGGCTTCCATACATGGAAGAAACGATCAAGAGGGGCAACCGGATCAGACCGAATCTCTTCCGGGCTGGGGGGGAAGAAAAGGGAAACGTCTCACCGCTCGGAACGGCGAAAAGGTCGCACCGCAGTATGGGAAAGGGGACTCGGAAGCGAGGAGAACTGGCTCGACGGTAGGGGAGTCTGCCTTCTATGGTTGAAAGACCGACGGGGTGAAGATGCGGGACGCAACCTAGGACAGGAAATCTTTGGGGAGAAAAAAGAGAAAAGGTTCCAACGTGCAGTGGGAAAGACCGAAACGCGGACCACATCAAAGAAAGGGTCGGCGTGAGGAAAGGCGGGGGGCCGAGAACCTAAAAGAGGGGGGGGGGAAATGGTAGACCTTGTTCACTATGCGCACGCGGAATCCAGGGGTTATGGGGCAAAAAATAAGTTCTCCATTGGAAATTTTGACCGCACCTCACATTGCTTCTACTGAGAACGGGTTGGGGAACGACGGTTCAACGGTATGAACTTCAACCGGGGAAAGTAAAATGAACTGCGGGGGGGGGGGGGGACAAAAACGCACAGACCCCCGGCCCGGCATGAACTGGACCGAACGGCCCAACTCGCAGTCCTGGGGCGCTGACTCTGGCGGATCGATTGGTTCGGGGACTGTTTCCTCAGAAGGGTGTTCTCCCTGAGGTGGGGGGACCTATCACAAGAACGATGTGCCGAACAGAGACGCCCAATGCCGGGGGGGGAGGGGAGGGAAAGCAACTTTCGACAACCCCGAGGGAGCAGCCGGGCTCAACAAATGCATGTCGAATGGAAGGTGAGCGTAGATTCAAGACGAAGTAAATCTTTGGCGGGATTTCACTGATAATAAAAAAGCCCATGGGCAGGGTTGTTGGGAGACTCAAAAATGCCTTCATGCAAGCTATGAACTTGTCTCTCGCCCTCGGAAGCAAGGGGGGAATTTGGGTAACAGTCTCGGGGACAGAAGCTAAGATGGACGGGACGGGAGACGGAGAATCTGTAATTTCGTGAAAAAAAAAGAGGGAGACGTGCAGCTTCCTGAAAAGCGTGCGCTAAAAAAAAAAAGCTAGTTATCCATATGCTTGTTGTGGAACTTGCGGGATTCGGGGAGAAAGAATTGACGTGTAGAACATCCCGTCAGGGCTGCCAAAAAGTAATACTAGACGGGGTCGAAAGCAGGAAGAATCAGGGATCCAATGTATTATTTGGGTTGTAATCGATGGACGAATCTAAGATCAGCACCATTGGTGGAGGGGGAAAGCACTTCGTCTGAGGTTCAAAGGTTTGGAAACCAACGGGCGTGGTCTAATTTGTCCAGATCATCATGACTAAAAGAATCATGGGTCCTACCTTATAAGTGATGCCAGGGGCATATTTGAGGACCAAAGGCTGGTTACATGTTGGCCGAGGGCCACAAAACGGGGGATACGGCAAGGGGGGGAAAGCGAAATATGACTGACCAAATGTACTCAGGACGGGGGGAACCGGAAGGCCTGACGGTGCACAGACTCGAAATCAAACCGGGAGGACGACGAGGAAACTAAGAGTCGCAAGGACGAGTATATTCGCCTGGGCCTCTGGGCTGAAAAAATCAGTATCTGGGCACCGGGGAGAGAAGGGGCGACAAAGATTCAAAATCCTGTATGTCAGACTGAACGGAAATAAGAGGTGGAAAAAAAAGAAACTGGAAGAGAAGTACTGTTTATCTGGTTCCTGCAAAAGGATCAGCAAAGAATACCTGGATAAATGATGATCAGCTCAACTTGTCCCTAAGGAAAGAAAACCGTCCACTGAGCCTCTGCTGAAATCGGTGCAAATGTGTAATTAATTGGCACCAAATAGGGAGAAGATCAGTAAATGCAAAACATACCAAAAATCGTTTATTGCGAGGAGGACAGTAGCTGCGGCAGTGGCGGAAGCGTTTCCAACGAGTCGGGGAAAACGGGTGCAGCGGTGGAAACCCATCCGGGGCCATTATAGAAAAAAGGAAAGCGGGGAAGGGGGAGGGAGGAGGGAGGAGGGAGGAGGCATGAAGGGCTCACTCATGGTAAAAAAATGGGGCGGGGGCTATCGATCATGGAAGCCGGGGCAGCCAACCTTTACGAGAAAGCTACACCCCAAAGAAAAAAGTCTCCGCCGATTATAGAAAGCATACAACCTCAAAAAAACGAACCTGAGCTTATTAACAAAAAGCGGGTGCGGGGTCTCCAGAATGGGCCTGTGTGCTCCACGCAAATTTTACGTGGAAAGACGATACACTGGTCAATACGTGGAAGCTTCGGTGTGAGCTTGAAACAACAGAAGACGAATGCACGGTTGAGGAGGCTGGGGGGGTTATGTAAAGCAAAGACGGACCCCACAGAACGTGGTTGAAAAGCG
>Ga0179593_1344078_pt1 | contig 10327 bp, 10 predicted proteins | sample CZODoug2_1_08_16_FD_185931 | JGI IMG/M metagenome (GOLD analysis project Ga0179593, IMG submission 185931) | Vadose zone soil fungal communities from Angelo Coast Range Reserve, California, USA - CZODoug2_1_08_16fungal (PacBio error correction) | ecosystem: Environmental > Terrestrial > Soil >...
AAAAAAGAAACAAAACTCTTATGGGATCACAGAACCATGCCAGAGGGTGAGTCCGCGAACAGCTAAGAGGCGAAGCACAGATTCGAGGGGGAGTTAAACATGAAAGGGAAAACTCTTGGGCGGCGACATCCTAGGAACATGGCCCGAACCTGGCGCATCATAGTATTGTGGGAACGGGAGGGAAAGGAAGAAACATTGGTAGGTCTTAATATGGCCGTTGACCGAGACCCGGGAGACAGTGGTGGTCAGATAAAATTTACAGAAGAAAAAAAGGACGGGGAAGGCATTTTATCGGAGACAAACGTGGGTACTATTTCTGTACGTTCAGTAAAAAAGAAATCCAGTTGCCACCCCAGAGCCAAGGAACGAAAGGGGGGCTGGATGTCACGTAAAGGAAAAAAAAAAAAAAAAGTAAGTAAAAGTTCGAGGGGTTATGGGGGGAAGGTGGGGGACGGGGAAACTCTCAAACAAAGAGGAGGCAATAAATGGGTAAAATACAACTTGAAAATTAGAAGAAAGTGTAAGGGTATGTTGGCCTGAAGTACGAGAGGACCGTGGGAAGGGAGCGGTCTGTGGAACCTCCTGGCAGGAATTGGAAACAAAAGGAACGGACCGTACAAAAAGCAACGATTCAAGACCTTTCAAACGAAAATGCCTCTGCGACTAGGGCCGTCAAACCGCCTATAATAAAACAGAATCTTAGGAACCTGACAGGTCAAGACAACTACTTCAATGATGGAACAACAAAGGGGGGGGAATGCCACCGGCAACGTGCAAGGTGGACCCACATGAGTCGCAAGGGAGCGGTCGCCGCAAGAAATGAAATAACAGCACTGTGGGAGGGGGAGGCCCGCTTGGGAAAAACAGTGATTCCTGCTGTTCGCTAAGAGCAAAAGAAGAGAGGGGGGGAGGGGACTGACCTAGGGAGCAAAATAAACATGTTCCCTTTTCTCGGGAGGGGAGGAAGGGGGGGAAGGTATCGGCCAGCCGTGGAAATTCTCCGCCGGTTCGCAGTCGTCCGGGAGCATCGTCGCAGCAGGGAAAAAGACGGGGGTCTGTGAAGGCACAAAATGAGAGGATAATAGAAGAAACGATGAAAAAGGAGGGGGCGACAGAATTTACTCAATTAGGAGTTACCGGCAGAGAGGGGTAAGATTGCGTTAATTAGACTTGGTATAAAGTTCAGGGAATGAAAGAGGGGAAGGAGGAAAAAAAGCGGCATGACGACAACGATGGGGGCAGCCAAGCCGACGAAAACAAAAAAATGATTAGTATAAATAAAAAGAACGTATTTCCCAAAGGTGGTCAAAAAATCAGAAAAGACGGGGGAACCGCTGCACTGCCACAAGTTGCCGCAACTGGGTCAGGGAGGAGTCCACGAATTGAGGAGAGTTCCGAAAAGATCGATTTTAGACCAGGAAGGCAACAATAAGGGGTGCCCTCAGAGACCGGAGCCCAGGAAAATCTTCGCTTGACCTAGCAGGATGCCGAAGAGGGCGCGATCCGTCTTCTCGAGTATTAACAGTGCCCTGCATAGTTCAAACCCTTAGTGACAGGAAAGAAGAGGTTAGGGCTGGGAAATTGCAACCTCAAGGTCAAACCAATGAGAAAAAAGTCAGACCTGGAAAAAAAAACTGGGGAGCGATAGCGGAAAACCTACGAGGGGGGGTGATAGATCGGTAGCAACTTCCCGTATCATTTAAAAACGCTCGTGCAGATATCCAGGCGGCCAGACGTCTCTGGGGAAAAGGGGGGGGAACATACATTGACTGGAGCCAACGTTGGAAAGAAAAAAGGGGAAGAGACGAAGAAAAATCGAAGCTGTGAGACACGCTTCATGGCACAAAGCAGAGGCCAGTGGGAGTCCAGACTAGTCTGGCCGACTTCGGCGTGGTCGTACTAAAAGAGGACGATAGAGCGAGGAAAGAAACGCAAGGAAAGGTTTTGAAGAGTCTTTGAGATCGCGTCAGAACCGACGCATGGCACAACTGGAGGTAACTGCGAAGGGTCAGGGCCGAGGACAATAGGGGAACGGAAAGCTCCCAAACGTGGAGGTCTCTGAAAGAAAGTTCTGCTTTCGCGCCGAGAGGGAAAATAAAACAAGTGGAGTGGCGGACGCACAATTGTGAGACAGAGCATGCGGCTTGCTCAGCAAGATGTTCAAGTAAGTCAAAGAAAAATTCACAAGCCTCCGGGGGTGTATCGCAGCCCCCCCTTAAATAACCACAGAAAAAATTGTGGGGGAGAGATTAAGAGTAGTGTCATCCCGCTTGCGGAGTACTCACTTATCTAAGACAAAGGATTAACATTTTCCAAGGGCATCAGAAGAAGTTGGGACCTGAAGCAGCGAAGCGATAAGAACCATATCTATTTGTAGGTCTAAAGGGGGGGGACATGAATGAGAGTCCCAACGGTCTCGTGAAAGAAGGTCAAAAAATTTTGAGAGTGAGTGGTTGGAAATCAAAAGACACTTGTTGTCTGTAAAAAGCCGGACATTGGGGAAGGGGGGTTCAGACGCGCTTGGAACAGCCAGAGGGTCTGGAAAGAAGGTCGATAAATTCAGGAATTGAGTTTACAAGAGGGTCTTGAAATTTCTTCAGGAAAAAAACGGAGAAGAAGAGAAGGGACAGGAGAAGCAAAATCGCAATCAGCGTTGAGGGAAATTCTGACAGTTGGAAAGAAAAAATGGCATGGATTTAAGGCAACGATATCAAAAAAAAGTTGCAAAGCACTAAATTTGAAAAAGAACAAAGAAGCTAGTTTAAGGGAGATCTACAACTAGCAAAGTTTTGACCGCGAGAGACTCAAAACCAAACATTCTCTCAAAAAAATTAGCAGAAATATCATTTGTGGGGTGGGGGGGGGGGGGGGGGGGGGGGGGGGGGGATTTGAAAGGGTCTATTCTTCCAAGCAACGCAAAAAAGTAAAAGAAAAAGAGAGGGAAGGGCTCAAAAAACAGAATGGATATAGACACTAGAGAGATTCATGGAAAGCAAAAACTCAAAACCACAAGGGTTTAAGAAAGCATCTCCAAATTAGTAAATGAGATGAGCCGTGGGTTGACTACATAGAGGCGGAAAGGAAACTCTGGTCCACAACGGGAAAGTTCCATGAGGTTAATAGGAAAAAACCGCTGGAGGGGAATGAAGAATGGGGCTGCTCAAGTGACAGCGGAGAAAGGTACCTAGCTAAGAACCAGGGAGTTTGTGGAAAGCGTAATAATTGTTCGTTATCTCTCTCACAGGTCCATAATTTGGATGGAAAAGGAAGAAACCTGGGGATGCGAGACTTGGGCACGCGTGGGAACAAAGGGAAAGAAATGGCGGTAAACCTGGGTCAGCGGGGGGGGGAGAAAGAAGGGGTGTATAACTCATTGTTGTGGTCAAAGCTTGTAGGGGCCAGCAAAAAGGCCTCAAGAGAGACGACGTTGAACGACTTAGAAAAGGAGAAAGAAGGTGGGAACAAAGCCAGGTGCAACGCCCGAGCGAGTCTGTCCACTCGGAGCGCAGGCAATGAGAAGGGGAGACCAAGCAACGATACGCAAGGAGGTGGGGGAACAGAACAGTATGTAGGTCAGAGAAAAGAACAAAAAACTCTTAGCAGTAAGCTCCCGGAGGGGAGGGGGTCGATAAAAAGTAAAAAAAATTGGAAAAAAACTCAAGGAGGGGGGTGGGAAGAAAAAGATGATCTCCAAATGTGAAAACGAGAGAACTGACATCAACCAATTATATGGCTCCATGGAGGGCAACGCGGTTGCTGGGCGGAACGTACATCCGACTCTCATTGGGGTTCCCGCCTGTCCAGACATAGAGATGGGGGGAGGCAGGACGCGCAGACCAGGTTGAGGGGTGCCACAGAGGGAAGGCGATCTTTCTGACTGGAAGGGGGGGGAAAACGTTCCAATTCGTTTGCGAGCGTGGGTGGGGGAACGGCGCCAGAAAAAGCGCTGCACGCGGGGTTGAGAGGGTGACAAACAGAGGTGTACTTAGGGCGAACGTCTCTTCCGTCGACGGTGTGACCACGCGAGAATGAGCAGCAAAAAGGAAAAAAAAAAAAATCTGAAGCGGAATATACCAGCCTCACATCTTAAGGAAGGTAAGAAACTTGGGAGGTTCCGGGCGGTATCGCTCTCTACACCGGAGGGGATGGGGAAAAGAGAACAGCAAGGGATGGAAAAATATTTATTTAATTAAGGAGGAAGGCGGCTGGGGGAAGAGGAATCCTGGGGAAGGAGAGGAGTGCTGCCAGAGCTAGGCAAAACGAGGAGATGAGGGGAAACGTGGACTTACCCCGTTACTGGATCCCTAAAAAAAGCAAAAGACAAGCAGTTTGGTAGACGAGAACTTGTCGAAGAGGGGGCCTCGAATTAAAAAGATCAACGTCCTGGAACCTGAGGTAAGAACACAAAAGCTGCGTAATCTTACCAGACGTGAGAGCGCAAGCCCATGGGATGTCTCATCCCGAGGGGGGGCAACTCTAAGGGGAAAAGAAAATAAAGGGGAGGTTAGCTTGACTGAGAGGTGCCATGTAAGAAAAGGGGGGGGCACCATAAGTGGCAGGACTTCCAGTAGATTAATAGAGGTGAGAAAAGTTCTTGGTGAGACCTTTTCAACCTCCAAATTCCGCGGCAGAGAAAATGTTAACGGAAAATTTATGAGCTTCATAGGGTCGGAGTTAAAAAGAGAAGGGGGGAGGGTTAAACAGAACAGAAGCACAAAAAAAGAGAGTTAGACAGGATCAATGGCAAGGCGTTTGCGAGTTGAAAAATTGAGCGGGACAGCCCGGTAAAAGGTCCGCCACTCTAAAGGGCAAAGAGGAACGATAACGGGGCAATACAAAAACAACGAAAAACGGGTATAAAAGGTAAACCCGAGGGCCAAAGGGTGTTTGCCCTTGCAAATGCCCTCAGGGTCGCAAAAGGACGAACAACTCTCCACAGAGGATGTCATCGGATGAGCAAACCAAAACGGGCACGTGAGGAGAAGATCCGAAGATCGATTGCCCAGGCGGACAACTGTGGGCCCCACTCCTAACTCTCGCGGAACGTGAACCTAGCAAAAAAAAAGTGCGGGGAAATCCGACCGGAACGAGATCGAAGAGGATAGGAATGGAATTACTTCCCTTTGACCCAGAGGTCCAACAAAGAAGGAAGGAAAGTTGCCGGAAAAGTATGATATAGGGGGAAGGAACGGGCTTCAACCACTGGCTAGTAAGAAAGGTAAGTAAGAAGGGGAAAGTACCAATCTGGACATGGTCGGCAGATAGTAGCGCTCCAGGGATCATCTGCCTCAGACCCGATACAAGAGCGGAAGAAGCAAGTTCAGTCAATTTGACCATCACTGGACGTGAAGAGTCAGAGAAGGGAAAGAAAGAGAAACTTCTGAGGAGAGCAATACTGGAGAGAAAGTATCAAAACTTAAAGCTGGGAAGGCGTTGGGGTAGTTATAAACCTGAACGATGTAGCGGTCACGCAGATCTTAGAATGTAAAAAGGGGCAAAATCTATACGCGGGGGAAGGAAATAAAGCGCCGAGTGGGAAAGTTTGTGGGAGATTCTGAACCCTGATCAAAACGAATCTACTGGAAGTGGGTTATGGGGGATGAAAATGTGAAAAAAAACCCGAGTAAAAGGCAGCCCAGTAAATAAAACGAACAAAAAAACAACCCTTACAGGCAAAAGGGGGGGAATTCTCGAGAATATCGGGCTCAAGAGAGGATCTCAAAGGCACAAACATTGGACGAGTTTCGGGAAACCCGACAAATTGGGCCTAAGAGAGGTGATGCGCGAGAGTCAAACCGCAACTCAATACAAGTGACTTGTCTAATTCAAAAAAAAAACCAAACATAAGCTAAAGGTTGGTGATCACTTCGACCTAGGAGGGAAAGAAAAACAAAACCAAGAAGAGGGATTAACTCCCCTTTTCATGTATCACAAAAAACGGCGGAGGAAAAGAGGCTGACATGCCTTGGAAGGGGGCGGCAGACGTTAAGGACAGAGAAGCGCAGGAGTCATAAACTTAGGAGGTCGCGCCGGGGTGCGGAATCCCCCGGTATTGTATTGGACACGCATTGGGGGGAGAGCGAGTGGACCAGTTTGCAGCACGTCAACTGCACGCGCCGAGCCACTTGGGCCCGACATAAAAAGCAGAGTGGCACTGTGGGGGACGAAGACGGGGGGGGATAAGACCAACGGAAATGACCTTCGTCGGGCGAAACTCAATTGCCCTAACTGGGGAGTGATGGAAAGGCCGAAGGGAAGGGGGAGGGTAGAGCAATGACTCACCGGCAAAAAAAGAGGCGGGGGCAAGAAAAGAGGGCAGCCCGCTCAGTTAGAAGTTCTTCAGAGTTATTAAAAAAAAACTCGAAAAGGTGTTTCTGATAAAAACTCGGGGGAAAAAAAAAAAAAACAAAAAGGTCTATATCTTTAGTGCCAAAGCCCGAAGAGGAAAAGGGTTTGAAGGTCTTTCCTAAAAAACTGGGTGTGACACACATAGGAACGTGAGACTCGTCTCCCAGTATGCAACTCTCGAGTTGATCAGTTCAGATACTTAAAACCTTCTTCTTCAAAGGCCAAAGAAGGAAATGGAAAAGATGGGGAAACGAGCTTGACAGGTTCGAAGAAGAAGGAGGGACAAGCGAGTGGCAGAGGAGGGACCAAACGACAGGTGAACAACAAGGATTGCTATAAGAAAAGGGAAAGGGCCAGCGTGGTGAAACGGTAAAAAAAATAGAGGAGGGAAGAAAAAGGGGGGAAGGAGAAACGCTGGGAAAAACGGAAGTAATCTTTGAATCAAGGGAATTATAAAAGCCAGAGAGATGGTAGTCAAGGAAAAAAACAGGAGCTGTAGGGCAAAGTGGTTCCTCCTGAGGGGATGAAAAAAGAGGTTGGATCTATCCTATGCCCTAGCTTTGGATTAAGAGACTATGAAGACAGAGGGTGAAAAGAAAAAAAAAAAACACTTTTAAAAGGGGCACAACGGAATGGAAAAAAATTTGGGCAATCGTGTGGACGAAAAGTTTGATTAAAAAAATGCAAAGGTTTTTGTTCGGGCTGGGCCGGAGATAGTGAAGGAAATTGGAGAGAATAAAAAAAAAAATAACTGAGGAGAAGGACAGGAGGAAAGGACTCAACAAGTCTTGGACAAGACTCATCAGGGAAAAACGCGAGCGGAAAAGAGAAACAGGTGCTCGGCCATCCAGTCAGTCAGAATTTTTACCACCGGAACTCAGGAGAGGGTGACGAACCTCAGAAGGAACTCTCAAAGGGTCGCTACGAAAAAGGAGAAACCGAACTGTGAAGATGGACCGAACACACTGAACTCAGAGAATGGGACGCTCAGATGGGAAAGGTGACTATTAGCGAGCAGTGACGAGACAACGTCAAAAAATGAAAGAATGGCCATTGAGGGTCTTTCGGACCGGGAGCCTCAGGGGCCCAAAAATAGGATTGAGGGGTAAGGGGAAAAGGAAGGACAGGACCGAAAAAAAGGTGGATCAAACAGAAGAAGGCGGGGAGAAAATTATGCTTGTACAATGGGGCGCCAGGAAATTTCATTACGCTGGGGTTTCCTCCTACAAATACGGGGGGCGGCCAGGGGGAAGTTTTATCGGATAAAACGCATCGGTTGAGATTACTAGCGCGGACTTCTGAAAACTACGGGTGAAAGAGCCAAAAAAGCAACAGGAAAGAGGCCAAACGGAGACAGAAAACATCCTTAACTTAAATTTAGGGGGATGGGAAAAAAAAAAAAAAAAAAAAGTGGGGAGGGGAAAAAATAAGTTGACTAACGGGAAAAGAAGGAATAAACAATTTCTGTGAAAAGGGCCAAAAGGTGAGGTTTCATGGGGCGAAGTAGTCAAAAGCCTGTTTTTCATTCAGGGCTGAGTGGCCCCAGACGGGGGGGAGCGGAAGGCACAAACAGAACGTCGGAAGAAGTAGTACCTGACGCGTTCTGTGTCCGATAAAGGCGAGACGAAGAAAACTTGGGTGAGAACAAACCAAGCCAGGAAAAAAAAATGGGCGACGGGGGGATCCCCCTTAAGAAGAGAAAAAAAAAAACTAAGTGAAAGGACGGAACCGGCCATGGCTGCCCCTCCCGTCAACTGCCTCAAAGGTTGAGGGAAACCTGAAAAGGGGGGAAAAAAAAATCCAGGACCGAAAAAAGAAGGAGGGAACCAACAAGGTAATCCACATGAGAAAGATAATTGTAGGCCGATTGACTCAGTCAGCTGATTTCGACGGAATCTTGCCCGGAGGAAGAGGGAGAGGCAATGGCAGGAGTTGAGTTCGCCAGGTGTATCGCCCTAAAACCCCGGTGCCTTTTGATCAAAGAATCTGTCGCGAGGGAAAACTCAAGCCCGTTCTGCAAGCATCGATGGTAGAGGGAAGAAAGTTCAGGAAGGAGGACGAAAAAATTTCGGAGCGCGGGGGAGAGAGATCAGCAGAAGAGGGTCCCCTGATTGCATTGGATTGCCCAGCAGGCTGAAAAAGTTCAAGCGAGAGGCTGAGAACAGTATGCCATATGTGAACCGAATCCTGACAATCCATATACCAAACGTGTCGACAATTGCGCTTCGCAACAAGAAAGTTCTTCCAATCGTTGAAAAAGGAACGCAACTGTCAGACAACCAGAGGAGAAAAAGGCCGATCAAAAGAAAGAGAGAAAGGGAGAAGAGAAAATGTGTTTCCTCCAGCATATGCATCACAACCAAGGGGGAAAGACAGCTGGGAAGCCCCAGCCTCCACTTTGACCGCTCTCCGTCGGAATCACCAGTCATGTAAAGTACTACTGAAGTTTTCCAGGAAAAAAAAATAAGGCAATGATGTCAAGCCCTTAAGGTGGTTTGCATTACGGGATCATCCAAAAGCACTTGGTAGCCTGAGCAAGTAAAAGAGCTTAGCGCAGGGAAAAAAGGCATCCTGAGGAGAACTGAGAATATAGCAGGAGGGCACGAGCTCGATTTCTCTGTGACAGGGCATTGCCACGACCGTGGGGAAATGGATGCGGAAATCAAGTCGGCATCTGATGAAACGCTTCCTCGCACGGTCCAAAAAAAGAGAGGGGGATCGTGGGGAGATGTCCAGAAGGGCTGGAAGGACGGAGACGGTGTCGCAAGATCTTTAGAAAAAAAGTAAAGATACGTACAAGAAAAGACATCCAGAGAAATCGTGAGTGAAAAGGGAAACTTTCACAGGGCTGCGGAAAACAAAGGAGAGTTGGGGCGGAAGTCACGTAGGAAGGAAAAATGCCCCTCCACTGTCACGGGCGAAAGGAAGACAGTACCATCTTTAAATCGAAGCGTGCAGGAGAGAGAAAAGGGAAGAGGTTCGAATAAAGGGGGAAAGGGGGGGAGGTCCTCAAAGAGGAGAGGAAAACTGGGGAGGTGGTTCGAGACCACAATTGGTGTGCATCAGTGATGACATCTCAATAGGTCAAAACGATCGCCATTTTGCGTGGAAACCAAGGCAAGGGGGGAATAAAGCACCTCTCGAGACCATACAATTGAGAATCGAGGCCATTCATCCCCTCTTCGGTGGATGTAATGAGAGAGAAAAAAAACAACGAGGAGGAAATAGATAAACAGTCAGAAAGAAAAAAGGGGGGAAAAGGGGGGGGAAAGAAAAAGAAAAGAAATAAGGGGGAGGAAGCAAAGGGAATCTTTTTGGATTGAAGGGGAGGTTGACCCTAAACAATTAAAAAGGCGAGAAGAAGGGCACAACAGGGGGGCGTTCACGTCAAGTTGCGTTGGGAAACTAACGCTTTGAGACAGGCAGGTCTAATACCTGACTTCTTTTCGAAAAAAAATGGAAGTTCAGAAGGGTTGGGGAGGACATCTCCGAGGGACGGATATTCCAGAAACTCATGGAAGCAGATGCCCAATTCCATGCCGACGTTATATGAAGGGAACGCAAAGGCTCAGAAACATAATGGAGAAAGAGACAGATGTGGAGCATACACGCGCTATAATACCATAGGGGGATACGCCGAAAAGATCGTGGAGCGAACATTTATTCTGGAAAGACAATTTTTTGACAAAAGGAGAAACTGGGAAAAACCACTGACCTACGAGGGGGGGAGGGGGAAACTTTGTTCGGCACGACGAAAATGGACATTGACACAGGGCTTGCTCCCACGCCCGATAAGGAACCCAAGCTGAAGCAGGCTAAAAAAAGTCGCACGAAAAAGAGAGGTTTTCCAAGCATCTGCTAAAGGGAGGATAGAGGGGAAAACAGAGTCCGAAATATTAGCAGAAGATTGAAGTGTGGGGGAAACTCTGCACGTAGAGACGAACCCCACCAAAAAAAAAAAAAACAAACAACACCCAAA
>Ga0179593_1437140_pt1 | contig 10327 bp, 5 predicted proteins | sample CZODoug2_1_08_16_FD_185931 | JGI IMG/M metagenome (GOLD analysis project Ga0179593, IMG submission 185931) | Vadose zone soil fungal communities from Angelo Coast Range Reserve, California, USA - CZODoug2_1_08_16fungal (PacBio error correction) | ecosystem: Environmental > Terrestrial > Soil >...
CCAACCTCTTGGGCAAATCATACATTCCATCGCCACTACCGCTGGCGATTGTGGTGGAGTCAAGGCCGGACCGATCTCGGGAATTTCCCCCCCGCCTGCGCGCAATCCTCTTGATCCCCTTAAATTTCCGACGAGGACGGAGATTCTAAACTAGGCCGAGCAGGCGACCGAGACGAAGAAGTGACAACCTTGAAGGTTTAAGGAAGAATTTCGTAGAGCGTGGAAGGGGCGCGAACTCTGAAGAGTAACACAAGAGGCAACACAGATGCGAAAACGGTTCCGTCCGTGTGGGAGTCCGTACACTCAAGGCGACAGGGGAGAGAAGTCGTGGAGCCAAAGACTTGAACGACGGCTGAATCGATCACGAGACGCCGGAATCTCTCGACTATATCCTGGAGGCTGACATAGTGACCCCGAACAGGCGGTAACAGACACCCTCTCATCGTTCGGCAAACATTACCCATTTTGTCCAATGTTTAGGGGTTGCACATGCGGATTCCCCACACAGAAGGAAAGGGGGGCTTACGCGACTCTCGTGCCCAGAAGAAGTTTACCGCGAAAACGAAAGCAGCCGGTGGGAGATTCGCGCCTTGGGGCGACAAGCCTCATGAAAAGAGAGCGGCAGCGACGGCGGAGCGGTGAAACCTGGGAAGAATCCTCTAGAAGACGTACGCGGAAGAGAACACCGGAAGTACGTCGGGGATCGGGCTGCTTCCCACAGTCTTCCACAAGGGCCCAACAACCTTGTAGGAGCCGAAAGAGAGGGTCTGTGGATCACGGAGAGAAAGGAGATGAGGACGAAAGCGAGCCACAGGGGCACTCGACGTAACGACAATTGAGAAGGGGTGAAGAAGCCCTTAGAGAGAAAAAAGAGGAATCAGGAAAATGAAAGTCAAGGTAGTAAGGCGGTCGCACGTTAAGGTGCCAGGAGGGGGGAGTGCTCCGCAATCTTCCGCGACTTGAAACGCAGTACACGCTAAAAGGACGGGGGACTAGTTCTGGGAAAAGAACTCCGGAGACATGGGAGAGCAGGAGCCAAAGCGGAGAAGATGTGTGGTTCCTAAAAGACCGAGCATAGTCGCAAGGGCTATGGAAAGGCAAGGGCGTTGACCTCCGGAGAAAAAAAGTCAGGAAACTCGGGAGGGGCGACAATAGGGGCAGGCGAAGGGGAGCCGGGGAGTTAGGTACCATCCCTAAGGTGGAGGGTTGGCGCGGCACCAAGACCAGTTAAGGGCCACTCTGAAAGCAAGAAGAGAGACGACTCTCCGGAAGTGAAGGACGATGGGTTACGAAAATTGCGTAGTCGGTGAGGGCTGATTCACTGGAACAAAAAACCCAACCACTCGTTAGGAGGTAAAACGCCTAATGAGAGAATGTTGCTAAAGGTTGGTTATAATTGCCCTTCTACGTTGATAATACCAAGAGGCTGGGCGCCTGATTCTATAGGCACGGATCAGTTAGGCCGGTTTTTTGCGGCAAGAGTCATTCAAAGGTCAGTGAGTACTCTCCACGAAAAAGAGCCCTTAGGATGACCACTTGTTTTGTGGTAAAAAGACCTATTTTAGGCCACAGGACAGCGAATGCTTTCACCCTTTCGGCAACGCTAATGGAGAAAAATAGGTTTAACATAGTACACCACTCTGATCCAAACAGACATACCGCGTCCCACTTGGAGTTTTCGGCAGAACCCACTTTTTACGTGATGCCGAACTTGAAGGACCTCTTCCTGGTGGGGCATCGGCATGAAAGGTTATTCTCTTAGAGAGGGGTGTTACTCCATTGAGCGAATTTTAAGATCGATATACGAAAGGAGACTGAGGCCATGCGGCAGTGTGGGACCTTTTCACGACCTTCACTTCCGGCTTGCGAGTCGCGCTAGGCTCCGGCCGGACCCAAGAGATCGGCCGACTTTTTTTTTGGCGCGACGGGTAAAGAAGATTGTTCACGGAAGGCGACGGATCCTCCAATTGCTCGCTGCATCGGAACAACATAAGAGGAAAAAAAAGAGCAAGAAGACCGCTAATGGCAGGTTCGAGGAAGAAAAATAGCAGGCCGATGACTCGGGGACTAGGCGAAGACCTACATGAGAAGCTGGGGCGGCTGGTGGAGGGGAGATCCAGAGTAAAGGACAAAAGTGCTCGAGAGAGGCCGAGTGAGGACCCTCCCTAAGAGGAACATAGCGGACTGATCCAGAGATATCCCTGCCCTATGGGGTTCTACGAATCCGATTCTAACAAAGAAGGGTGAAGGGGGTCTGACTCGGCGTCATTCTCAGTACATAAACACGACAGGGAGGTATAGACAGAAAACCGACGCTCTGTCTTCAGTGGTTTTTCGCTCATCAATTCGAAAAATCCAGACGGTGGTAAATAGACCGGTATCGAAAATGGCACGTTCAAATATAAGGGTATACCGCTTTTCATTCAGATTTGTACCACTGCAATGCGTCCGACACAGGACCCTGGAGAGGAATGGAGAAAAACGCGATCCTACAAGGGCCTGGACTTTAACAGCGTGGTTACTAACAACATGAGGGATGACTGTTTAATAGCGAGCTGAGTATCCCTACGGAAGAACGAGAGAACTGGCGTTCAACGCAGCTTTACCAAAACGGGGAGGTCTATAGAAGGATGAGAAAATCTGATAATGCGAAAGAAGACTTAACATGCCTTCACGGGATGAATGTAGGAAACTTCACAACCATCGTACAGACGCTAGAAAGCATCATCCGTCACCAATCCTCACTGGTCGGACGAGGGGCATCCCCCTGCCTTGAGGGGGGCGGGCGCGTAAAACGCGCCAGGAAAAGGAAGATCGCTTTACAGTATGGGAGGTAGATCTCCTACAGTGAAGGACCTAAGGCTAGAACTCTGACTGGATGGAGAGAAGAAGAATTCATATAAAGAATAGAATGCGTTCGATACGCTAGAGAGTACAAAACCCACAAAGGGGAAAGGAGGAGGAAAAGGAGATTACGCGTAGAAAAGAATGGCGTGTGTCTGGAATATGCAAAGTCTGTCTAAATGCTCCCTGCAGAAGCGGCCGAGCAGGTGTGTAAGAACGTCACGAGTTAGGCCGACGCTAACCCAGCAGACTGCAATACTTCGAGTAGGTCGTGCTCGGGCTTCACGCGGACCCAGACAGCGCGGGCGTTCGCCTGCTGTCGAGACCTCCCCTCTGCAGCTTCCTTAGGCCGCTTGTATATCTTAGATTGGCGAAGATTACATAAAATGTGTCAACGAATTAAGGAAGAATGAACGGACCGTAGTTAGGGACAAAGTGGGTCTGTTCATTTTGTCAAATATTTAAATGAGTTTCCGTTGCCGTTTGGGAACACTCGCCCTAGTGAACCTCCTCTACTGGTCTATTGGCAGAGCCTCTCTGCGGAACTGCACCGACCTCACCAGTTCTTCCTGCATTCTTCCCTGAAGACGTGCGACGGGGTCGTCTCATGCGAACGTCAGGGAAATATGTCCGTTTGAGGGAGGTCAAAAACGTTGAATGCAATGACCCTCTGGTCTTTACCCTTCTTCATCGCCGGCGATGGCATTTTCCGGTGACGTTGCAGGTTTATTCCCGGTTAGGGCCGGAAATGCCAAAGGGGTCCATTTAGAAGAAAAGTAGGGTGGTAGAAGTCTTTAGGGCCATTGGGCAGATACGATGATAGCAGATAGGCAGCCGTCACCGATGTGTAGAGAGAGGCTGTCCCGTACACATCGGTATTCCGAGAGCTAGAGGAAGAGAGAGATGGTGTTGCTATGTAGGTTCGGTGCAGAACAGCGGACTGATGATGAAAATTTTGGGGGGGAGGGTAATTTGGGAGCAGGCTAAACCTACATCTGAGACGAGGTATTACTCGGCGCCGAGCTATTCACGCAGGAAATGTGATCCGGGGGGGAGAGAAGAAGCTGAAGGTCGGAAGTTCCAGAACCGAAGTTACGAATCTAGAGGCCCTGGTCGAGAGCAAACAGTCGCTACAAGCGTTTAATTCGTGAGGAAACAAAACAAATTTCCGGAGCAGGAGGAAGCTTTGGACGGCAGGCGATCCCTCCACTAGTCAAGATACGGGGCACTCCGGAGGCAGGGTCCTAACGAAAAGGGTCACCTCCCAGGACGATGTCGCTCCGACGAGAGCCGCCAGAATCTTGGAAAAATTCCCTAGCCCCGAACAATGAGTATCCAAAAATATCAAAACATTACAGCAAGTGTGAAGCCGGCAACAGGAAGGTGTGTGGGGTGGCCGTAGGTACATACAAACGAACAGCGGAAGCACTTGGGGGTGCCGTAGGGAAAAAAACCCGCATTTAAGATGTACGTCTGATAGGATCAGTTTTAACAGGTCCAAAAGGGGGTGTACATTACTCGTTTGGCGCAGTTGGCAGCTCGGACGGATTGAGTAAGTGTTTGTTGAAAGACAAACTAAGGGGGGAAAAACCAAGACGAAAAAACGACAATCCTTCAAAGCAGCGTTGGGAAGCAAACTCATGCACGACCTTGATAAACGGACTACGGACCGGGGGAACCGACAAAGAATACGGAGCCTAAAATATCTCGAAAATCCTGCGCAGGTGCACCAGGTGAAGATATCAACTTCTTAAGGGGTAAGGAAGGGAAAAAAAAATCCCTCTCAGAAGCAGACGCTAGCGAAGGAGTACTATAAAAAACGGTCGACAATTCCTCCTTGAAAAGGTCGCCTAACGGAAAAACGGCAATTGGGGGATGGGGAAACATCTAGCTTAAATTTTCAATGGCGCGATCGAACGTTCGAGGAAAGTGGTTTTAAGAGCTTCCATAACGTAATGGGCAGATCAAACCGAAGGCCGGGAGGGCAGAAACTATTTAAACGAAAGCGTGACGACGGGAAAAAAGCACTTGCGGAAAATGCCGAGTTAAGAAAGGGAATTGAGCCTCAACCGCTTTCAACTGGACACAATCGAAAGCACTAGAGGGCTGGCTTACACAGGCCATCTCAATAAGCCGGGACCGCTCGAGAGGGAAGACGAAAGGGACGGTGGGCTCATAAGAAAAAAATGGAACGGAAGGCTTAGGGGGTCAAAAAGGGTGTCGAAGTTCGTTATAACTGAAAGCACTAAAGAAAAAAAAAAAAAGAAAAAAAAAGGCCTAGTGGACAGGCGGAGACTCGGGGGACGAGACCTTCATCAATAATAAAGGTGAAGAATTCCTATGGGAATGCAGCCGGCTACCTTGTGTTCCGAATGAGTATAGGAAGTAGGAACAAGGTCCATTCGGCGAATTTTCTACCTTCGTCTGTGTATAGCACGGGGTTGCCCGATAAATAAGCGGAGAGGGCTCACTTTTCTTGTCCCATTTTCATAATCGGTGGGCTTGGGAAATATAAATCTATCATTGTTACTGAGACCAGACTCTACCTACTCAGAGGCTCAATGGGGCTGCCCTTCTGCATCCGGGACAGGTCGGGTGAAATCTAGGAATCGGCAGGCATGTCGCCAAGGCGAGATACACCAAGCGACTTGAAAATCTTAAACAGGTCTATATTGGAGATTACAGGCGGGGAAAGCCACATGCTGGTACGGAGGCTCAGATGTCTAGGATACTTAATCCTATTGGGGGTCATGGTGCTGATGTGGAATGGGCGAGGGGGTTGGCGGAAAAAAATATCGAGGCAGTCTATTAACAGGGGAAAGACATACAAGTAGCGCAAACTCTGGCTCTGGCGGCGGGAAATCCTCCCTGAAGGGCGAATACAGGATTTTTTAACATCACAGTATAGACCTAGCTGGGGACGCGTCGGACTCTGAAAAAAAGGAAAGGCCCATCGGCTCATCCCGGTGCGTCGATTGTTTGGGGACAACCTCTTCAGGCTCGTTCTGCTTGGTCACATACATAATCTATTGCAACGAGGGGAAGAGAAATCACGATTGACGTTTCAGGCTTAAGGCTCGGTTAAGAGCTCAGATATAAGGCCAAATAAGAAAGGAAGGGACCATCTTCCGACCCTTGAAGTTCATAAATTTATGGCACAGGCTGTTCGTTTAACAAGGGGAGAACGGATCGGGACGTCACCTCTACAAAGACATCTTAGGGAGTTGTGGATGGGCTGGGTATAGAGGTTGTTATTGAAGAGACTTCTTCTTATGCAGTCTCAACAAAAGACCAAAGGAGGATGATTCAAGAATGGGGAATAGAAAAAGGAGCTCAATTTTAACAAACGAAAATGCTGGCCAGCTCCGACCAGGTCGATCTGGGTGATAAAAGCTGGGGACTTCTTAAGGTTTCACCGAGATCTATAATAATCCAGAGTGAATCGGGGGTGGACCACTTAGATCTGAATATTTACTATCGGGACTAGCGGTAGGAACAATCCATTCATCCTTAGGTAAATCTTGATTGCCGTAGTAGGGGAAAAAAGAGTAGTAGAGGTTCAACGGACTCCCCCGAAGACTTCCCATGCTCCGAAAACTCTGGCAAACGGTATCGCTCCGGGTGGGAAATGGAATTGCTTTGGATGACTTCGACAGAAAAACATATATTCTGGCAGTTATGTTGGAAGAATTACACAAAAGGAAAAGTAATAAGCCAGGGCTCCAAGAGCTTCAACCACTGGAACCGGAGGAAGAATAGGAAATCACGGGCAAACAGCCTGTAGAACGACAGCAGGAGCTGGAAAGGGGAAACAGGTCCCATTGACCCAGGCGCGGCTTCTTGGATCATGTCGAAACAATCGGAGGTCTCAACCGACCCAGGATGTGAACACTCCTAAGATCGACGCGCAGCAAACATAAGTTTGCAGGCTTAAAAGTCGCGACTGATGGCAGGAATTTACAAGGAAGCGAGCGCTATTTCACCGAAGTCTAGGCGTGACCAAACGGGAACCATTCACAGGCGGGGCACTCCTCTCAAGGGCGGCGAGAAACAGCCAGATCTCTCTAACATACAGTCGTATACCCAAAGAGTGGAAAACCACCCCGCAATTGGGGGACGAGCACGAAGATGAGGTCGGTTCTACGGAAACCGGGCGCGACATCGGAGTACGGCACCATGAAATGGAGGATTCCTCTGAAGAAATTGACTCATAAGAATGTACGCCCGGACGGACCATCTGGAAAGGGCAGTATGGATGATTGGGAGGGGCGCTGACCATTGGAAAGAAATTTAGCGTAAGGCTACCAGAAGGCGCCAAAATTCTCCGAAACCGAGGGCGACGTCTGTGCCGGGAGATGGAGGGGCTAGGTACATAAGACCAAGCACCCGGCACCGGGGAGGCATCAGCGAAGGGTTCCAAAGTCTGACTTCATGGAGGTGTGACAGCACAGGATAACAATCGCCTGTGAAGGACTCGTGGTCCTCACGGAAGGAAAACTCGGCAGGAAGAAAGCTGTTTATACACGACAGCATTGGGGGGAGCGGTCGTGCGTCTCTCGATGAGTTAGTGTGGAACGCCACAGGGATGGCTCAGTAGGTTCCAAAATCCCGCGACCCAGAAAGGGTGACGGAAATGGGTCCACAGATGGAGAACCCTCGGTTAGGTAAAGGCAAATCGGTCAAAGGATGTCCCGTCTGGAGGAAGTTCCTCGAAAGACCTATAGAAGAAGTAGTGGACGGAAAAGATTATGGGGGGACTCTGGTGCCCGCTCTAAGTGGTATAACTCGGAGGTGAGGCCTTTCGTTATGCCGCAAAGAAAGTAATCATGTTCTGACTCATGGGTCTTATGCGCAGGGGAGGCTAAATAACAGTTCCTTCTGAAGGATGGCGAAAAAGATTAGGGGGACTGATGTGAGAAAAATTGGGTCGGGAAAAAACCGGCGAGACCGAACGTAAACGGAAATCACCCTTTCATTACCTCTATGGAAATCTGGTGAGAGAAAAACATCGTCACCCGAGGAAAGAGACTTCCGCCCGCGTCACCGAATGTTAGGCATGAAACACAACGGTAGACTTGAAAGAAAGAAAAAAAAGGAATTTCCAGTTGTGCCACGGCCATTAGTTGAAAAAGAAGAGGAGCGGAGTTGGGGGACCTAATCGCTTGCGGTACTGTGCACAGAGTATATATAGCATCCTCGAAAAAATGAAGGAGGATTCGGGTTTTTTAAAAAAAGGGGTCTTTGCGACTACGATAAAAAGTTGAGGGGATGAGCGTGTAGCCAAGGTCTCGGACTCCAAATGGGAATGATCATCAGAAACAATGGGTTTTCAGAGGATCCACAGGGTGGAAACTACGGGCGGAAGGGAAAGGATTGCAATGAAAAGTTATAGAGCTAGGAGAAAAATATTCAGGGGACAAAGAGGGATCACTAAGAACGGGATGACCATGGGCTTCAATTGCGCGATCAAATTGCAGGGGAAGCCTCGACCTCGGGCGGAAAAAGAACAGGAAGGACTCGAGAGAGGTGGGACTGAGCGGCGCAAAGAGAATTCACGAAACAAAAGGGACTCTCTAAGGACCGCGGTCTGAAAAAGAACATCACCGTCAACGCGACCGAGAAAGAGAGAGGGGCACTGCCCTGTGCGGAAAGGTATAAGAAGAGTCACAATCATTTGCCGCGGGAGAGAGTAGAAGAAGGAAATACGCCAAAGGACGGCATACGAAGAGGGTCCTTCGACAGCGGAAAAGGAGGGGATTGGAATGGCACTCGCGGGAACGTGCACAAGGCGACACCTGCCACCGGGAAAAAACTCACAATGTGCGCACGTGTAAAAGAAGCCAAAGGGGACGGGGGTCATCAAAGCTTGGGGACTAAGCAACACCCGTCAATTCAAAAAAAGGTAACCGCAAAGAAAAAGCCAACGGAAAAAGTGGAGGGTCCGGAGGTGGCAGCGACCAGGCGGGAGGACAAGGTGACGTTCTATTACTCTATCGAACCTCGGGCCAGCCGTAGGAAAAGCAGGGAGCTTGTTAAAACAAAGGCCGTGAAAGTGGAAAAAAAATCGAGACACAGTCAGGGCCATTAGTCTCACTGAATGGCAACGGAAGGGGGCAGCAGGGTGCCGGAACTGGAGTTTCAATTGCAGTCTCTTCGCCCAAAGAGCGAGACGCTCTACAAGCGGCCAGAAGGAACAGACGCAGCGTCGTCACATCCGTTCTCGAAAAGAGCCGTGGGAGGTGTCGGGCGTACAGCAACCTGGAAGAAACTAAAAAAGGTTAGCAAGAGGAGGGTTCGCGGAGGGTCGCCGATGACGGAATCCGGAAGAAACAGGGCTAGGCAGTCTAAGAATTTGGAAAAAAAAAAACCGTAAATAAAGGGGCGGGACTATCTCGAGAAATCTAGCAAACACACACGTAGGGGGAGGGTCAATATTCTAACGCCTTGGAGGCCGAACAGGAATTTAAGCTATGCCGGTGAACGAAGCTTTCACTTAAGCCGCAGAAGAGGAGCGACCGAACAGAATCATGAAAATCTGGGAGGTTGCAAAGCGAGCGGGCCTGGACGCTACACGTAACAAAGGGGCTTGGGAGAGCAGCCTCCGTAAAAAAAAAGATCGGGTATGTAGGAGAGGTTAATATGCTTCACGGGCTCGATGTACGAAAAGGATGACAAGAATGGGAAACAACAACAGTCCGTGACGTCTTAAAACCGTGGGCCGTCGCATTAGCCAAGTGGGGATCATCTGGAAGGTTGTAAACGGGACATTTGGGGGGAACGCTCAAGCGGACACGCCGGCACGGGCCCTAGGCGAAAGGGTAATAGAGAGCGGGACTGACCCTGCCAGCAGCGAGGGGATCCTACGCGGAAAAGCAAGAATGAGAGGAGCCGAGATTCGAAAAAGGGGGGGGAACGGGAGCGGGAAGAGAAATCCAGGTGGAAGGGACTCGAAAGCGGTGAACCCCGACACAACTTAAGAGGATGGTTACCAGTGAGAAGAAAAATAGATTCTACGGGAAACGGACATCGTCCAAGGGGAGGTTGTAAGTTGAAGGAAATCCGAGTGACCCAGTGGAGTGAAAGAAGTGTTTACGGGGAATTTCTAAACTCGCTCAGCGAAAACTGGACGAAATTAATCTCAATACGTAGAAAAAAAAAAAGCGGCCACAGTCTGGTAGGGAGATGCTGGGGGGGATATACTCAAGAGGGCAATGACCGCGATCGAAGCTGGGAGCGGGAAGGAATTTTGCCGATGTAGTTTAAGGATCCCAGGACTTAAATCAAAGGAATCGTTTGGGTCTTTAGGCTCTAAAGAGACCACAGTCTCCGTTTCGTGAGTCTCGTCAGGCGGGGCGAGGCGGCCTAGTTGAACCCTCCTAAAATGACCGGAATGATCGTAGGATGGGGTTGTGGGCAGATTATGTTCTCCAGAGGGGGACGAGGAAGCCTTGTCAAAAAGCAAAGTCCGAAGGAGTTAAAATCC
>Ga0179593_1560690_pt1 | contig 10327 bp, 14 predicted proteins | sample CZODoug2_1_08_16_FD_185931 | JGI IMG/M metagenome (GOLD analysis project Ga0179593, IMG submission 185931) | Vadose zone soil fungal communities from Angelo Coast Range Reserve, California, USA - CZODoug2_1_08_16fungal (PacBio error correction) | ecosystem: Environmental > Terrestrial > Soil >...
AGCAAGTGGAAAGCCAGAAGCCGTTTTGATTAAGATTCGCCTACTAAACCAGAGAAGCGTTTGAAAGCGAAGGAGGCGGCGAGGGCAAACGTGCCGGGTAGAGAGCCAGGAGCAAGAAAAAGGGGGCTTCGTCGGTACGATCCAGTCGTCTATGATTGATTCACTGCGGAGTAAACCCGTGTTGGGATTTAAGGCTCAAACAGTGAGATGAAAAAGAGGCTTAGAGAAGGAAAGGTCGTGGGAGAACAATCGGAAACATTCCACTGCGAACTTTCAGAGTATTTACGGAACAAAAAAGGGAAAAAAATTCGGAGAAAAATCGAAAAGGGAGAGAGGACGGTGGGCATGAAGGAGAAAGGCTAAGGCCGCAAATTCCTTCTTCGCAACAACAAATCAAAAAGCACAAGGGCAGCGGAAAGAAATGGTAGGAAACAAACTCCCCATGGGGACTGCGAAGGATTGGGGGGGTGATCGTGACGGCGGACGTGCGGCCGGGAAGAAAGACCAAAAAATGGATAGAAAGGCCCGAAACATAATAAGTGGAGTAAAAAAATGTCGCAACATTGGAACCGTGAATTAGCCTTCCCGGAAAAAGAGATGAGGGGCGACAAGAAAAAGCCAAATAGGAACCAGGTGGGGAGAAACGCAGCGCCAACTACAAAGGGGGAAAAGGCACACAGAAAGTTAAGAGGGAAAGAGGAGGAGAAAGGCGAGTACGTTCCCCGAACAAGCCAAATCACCACCGATTTAAGGAAGGCTGAACCAGCCAGAAGGTTGAAAAAAAGGAAAAAAAGAGAAAGGGGGAACGAATCCCCACCACAATCAAAAAAACAAAGGAACATTCTTTGCCGGGGTCAAGTTGAAAAAAAAGAACCAGAAATAAAATCACGTGAAGCGAACTGGACGCTCAACAAAAGGAGCGTGGTTTTGAAAAATAAGCACAGCAATCAATGAGGGAGCGAGCTATTAACAATGCCAAGAAAAACATCAGGGAAGATCAAAAAGGAAGACCCTTGCCCGTCCGCCTCCAAAGGTACCCAGGAGTACTACAAACAATGAGAAGAACAAGAGGAGGACTGAAGACAGCGGTGAGAGGCTTTATGTAAAAATAATACCGGGGGCCAATGCCGAGGGGGGACTGAATTACGGTTGAAAAAATGCACCCTCAAGAAAAGATGGATTCAAAGTGAAGCAAGGGCGGACCGTTGTTGAGCTTCTCCTTATGGGAAACGGGTTAGGGAACTTTTGGGAGGCGTTACGCACGCTATACTAGGGCAAGGCACTCTTAAGAGAAAGGAGCAAGGAAAGCTCAAACAACAGGAGATATTAAAAGACGAGGGAAAACAGCCCATCACTGATTAATACCGTGCGACCATTTTAATGCGAAAAAAAAACCGAGGTCCCGACCCCACCCGAAGGTTATCAAGAAAACGAACGCCAGAACGAAAACCAAGAAAGAGATTGCAGGAGGAAATTAAAGGAACCATATCTTGCTTTCGGGTTTGGGGCTCCATTCGGGAAAAAAAGAAAGGGTCAGCCGGGTAAATAATACCAAAAGCGAACGATGTTTAACTTATCAGGGAAAGAAGCGAAAAATCAAAAAAGATGTCAGGAGGCCATTGGAATAGCGGACGCGTTGTGAACGTGAGCCTGTGACGATTTTTTTGTCAGCGAAGGTAAGAGCGTTCTTAAACCAAAGGAGCTAAAAGGATCGTTCTCCACAAAAAACGGATTTCCAAATCTTCGCCGGATAACCACCTATTGTAACTGGACCGCAGATTTGAGCCCGGAGGAGGGGTTAAAAGAAGCGTAGAAAAAATCCGGAACCGTTGTGTCTTGATTCGGGTGAACGCCGGCATCCAGATTGCTGCCTGAAAATGGTTTTGGGGAGCAATAGAGGATGTGAAAAGGGGGGTGAACCACCAAAAAACTCCGGAAAATGGAGAAGGCATGGCTGTGATTGGGTTCAGCCAGGACAGTGGAAGTATTAGGGGCAAAAAGAAACATACTAATGATCGCCCACTGAAGGAAGGAAGGGAGGGAAGAAAACAGGGCCCAGGTCACAGAAATAGAGTCGGGTCAATCGGCCCGAAAACTAAAGCTAAGCAACCCAAAAAGGAAGAAAAGGGAAAAGAGTAAGGGAAAAACCCTTTGCAAAGTGCTGATTAATTGGAACGTAGCGAAAAAAGAACGTTGTTGGAAGTGAATCGGAACCTAAAAAAGGTTAACTCGATGGATGAGGGCGGCGAAACCGGCGTCGAAGTCGTGCCGTAAACCGACCACTGGGTCGGTCTGATAAAACGCCGAAAAGGAAAAGAACGCAGAGAAGGGAATCAGCTATCGGGAAAAATTGCGGGGGCGAGCATTGCACACCGGGTTTGGCTCCCTGAACAAAGTGGGCTTAAACCATGAGGTGAGCCAAAAGGGTATTAAAGTAAAGTTCGGCTGAAGCCGCTTCAGCAGGTTCACGTTGCGTCCAGTTAATACCGTAGTCCTACGACAGGAAGAAAGGCGCAGCAACGTCTGAGAAAACAGAAGGAGAGGATTTGCTAGCCGAACGGGATTTGAATACGCTTAGGGCTAGGAGTCCAAGAAAGAGACTGTTGGAAGAACGTGGCAAAGGGCCTGAAAGAAAGGGGCGAAACGAACTCAGGTCGGTGTACAGCACAGTCGAGGAGGGGATCGGGAGTACAACCCCGGTGTGTCATAGAAAGACACCCTAAATCTCTGAAGAAAAAGACGGGGACGAAGACGGTCTTATTACGGAGGCGACAGTCATTTCAGTTTACAAGTCCTTGAACCAATTCCACGGAGAAGATTCGAATAAACCCGACTTGAACATAGAAAAAAGCGTGGGAGACGAAAGAGGAACGGGGAGGCGGCCGGGTAAATGACCGACAGGTCTGAGAAGCAGCAACAAAACGTGTTCTGCGCTAAGAAAAAGAAGAAAACACTGTTGGACAGTGGACCGGAAAGCCAAAAAAAAAGTAGTGGGCATAATACAAAGGGTTCGCACGGGTGAATCAGTGCGGACGACCCGCGACTCCGTCGGAGGTTCAGCGAAACAAAGAAATCAAAGATATCGCAAATGGCAGCATGCCTGACCGAAAGAAGAATCAGAATCGAATAATTTTCTCGCCAGTGTACACAATCCAAAAAATTACTTCTCAAAAAAAGTGGGGGCAGGGCTCAGCCCCACAAAAAGGGGGGAGACAGAAATACACTTGCAGAACTGGGGAGGACGAGAGCAAACTCAAGTGGGGAAACAAAAAAAGATTTGACGTGGACAGATGGGGGAAAGGTTTGTCCCAAACCCTAATTAACGGCAAAAAAGAGACACCAACAGGCAAAGGAGATGCGGAATCATAAAGGAGGGGGGATCCCGCGAACTTTTGGAAATCACGTGTTCCTTCAGACGAACAGGAACCAGAAGTAGAAAGACGAAGAGGAGACGCTATACCTTGGAGCCAATGCCGTAAAAAAAAAAAAAGAAGGTACACTAAACCCAACGTGAAAGGACAAAACGGGTTTGTGTAAAGCCAGATTTTCTGCTCGGAAGGCATCAAGACCTGAACTCAATCCGGCGAAACATCCGACCGTTATGGAGGCTATAAGACGGGGGGAAAAACAAAAAGGACCTTACGGCGGGGGGAAGAATTGGCAAGAAATACACCATCCCCACTATGGTTCTTATTCGAACGAAAGGAGAAAGCGGGCACGGAGGGGAGACGGGGCGTAGAAAAGGGACGTTTTTGTTCCGATACGTAAGGGGTTCGGAAAAGCGAAGAAACGGAAAGGATGGAGAACCCAGTGAACCTCTCTCAAAAAGAGGGGGAAAGGGAAAAGAGATAAAGAATGGGCGCGGAAACGCCCATACTGAAGAGGAAGGTTCCCGGCAATGCGAAGTAAAGAAAGGTGGGATAAAAAACGTCGGGATTATTACGCCCCGAAGAACTAAAAGAAGAGCCGGGCACACGCCTGTCGCCCAGCATGAGACGAGTCTAAAGGCGGGGAGTGCAATAAAAGCAGTAATGTAAGCCGTTAGTTAACGGGTCTGACATCGCATAATAGAAGTAAAAAAAATGTCCGTTGTAGCTTAAGACGGGAAGGCTAAGAGGCTGAGAAGGGGACAAGGAAAGCAGGGGGGGAACGTAAGTGAAAAAGTTTGCTATGTTGGGGGGGGGAAGATTGGAAACTTTAAGCGCGAAGGGGATACAGGAGAAGCGTCTGGATTAACAGTGAGGGGTCGTAGAACTGCAAACGTGATTTCAACAAAGACTTCACCAAGGGGAAAAGAGTCAGGGACCGATTGTGGAAAAGGGGTGCTGAGGAGGTGTTGGTAAAAAACGACGGTCCACGCCCGACGTATGATCTGAGTATGAGAGGCCGGAAGGGGATGAAGACGTTTTGGCAGAAAAAGAACGCCAAAAAGGGAGTTTCTTAGATCCCGCCCAGTTTGAGTTGGCGAGGAAGAAAAGAACAACTCCAAGAGGAAGTAAGGGAGGGAAGGGAAATTGAGCAAATCGGATTGGTAAAAGGGGATTAGAGGAGCGGACAACTTGGAGTACTAGCGGGAGCGCCCACGGTAATGGATGGGGATGGACAGGGTCAAATGGACAAAGAATCGCTGTCGTAAATCAGACCTGAGAGGCACCTGCCAGCCCAAGCGAATAATAGAGCAAACCGGAAAAGAGGAATCAGAAATTCAGGTACGAATGGGATGTGAGGAAAAAAAGAACTTTTGAAGGGACATTCTGGTCTGGGTAAAAAAAAGGAAAGAATCCCGTGATAAAGAAGTTCTGCTACCTGTTAGAATTAAAGTCGGATAAGGACCATCGCCGTTTGAGGGGGTATGCTACTGCGAAAACTACAGGAAGGAGAAAGGTAATCCAGGATAGGAGAAATCTGGGCAAAAGAAACTATCGTTGGCTGTGCGAAGGCACAACGGGTCCTCCGGACGCCAGAAAAGAAAAGGGCTGTACGGAAGGACGATCCCATTAGGGAGAAGCGTTGAGAAAACGTTATCAACTTCGGTGCAGAAGAATCGGGACGTTTCAGACCGACTAGATTCAAAACCACGGACGCGACCTCGACTCCACGGGAGGCGAGGTATCGAAAAAAACGAGGAAAAAAGAGTTGAAGCAAGGACTTTAAAAGTCAGCCTACTTAGTCAGACGCCGAGCAAGAGGTGGAAAGATGCTCGGAGAAAGGGAAGAACGAAGGGAGAGAAAAAAAAAATAGAAAAGAACGAAATAAAGCGTACGGGAAACAGATAAGGAGAGGAAAGGGATACAACCGGGAAAAGGATTTTATGAAAAGAAGACGTCAGGCATTCAAGTGATAAAAGAAAACTGCTGGTCACACCGCAATTCCACGGGTTTCGGGAGGAGTCCTGAACGAAAGACGCAAGGAGGTAGTCAAAACAAAAAAGCAGAACGTCGGAGTCCGGTTCCTACAGAAGAAAAACGAAGAGTCTTCGCTACTTCCAAATTAAGGCACAAGAACAAGGTTTCGGGGCAAGGTAAAACTTGAAAAAAAAAACGCAGGGGTAGATCGTATAAAAGAGGACGGCCGGAAAGAGCTACCTAAGAAAACCACCCACAAAACAAAATTAACCGGAAGCTGTTTCATCCCAGAAAAGGAGAGGAGAGCAAATTGGGGGAATGCTGCCCTAACAATAAGATCAAGAGAAAGAAAAAGCTGGATAAGGGATCCAGGGAAACAGCCAGCGTAACCAGGTGGAGGCCACGCCAGAGACAAATAACTTGTAGGAGGAAAAATAAGGGCGAAAAGGAAAGCGAAACGGTCACACAAGAAATACAATACCATATCACCAACGATTGGAAAAGGGGCTGGAAAAGAGGGCGGGAGGTGGTCCCAAGAAAAGCGGCACAAAAAGATGGCCGCCTCGGGGATCCCGCGAAGGGAAAGGGGAAATGCAACTTTTCAAGGGGAAAGAACGAAACTGGTAAAAAGAAAACAGCGTCTCTTGTGGAAAAAAAGTCATTTGACTATAAGATCAAAAAATCGCCAACTGTCAAGCGTTCCAACCGCTGCCGGTCAAGCCCCGCTGAAGCCAAGCCCAGAACAGAAACAGCTTGTAAAGTCGCGAAGAAACTAAAACGGTCCTGGTAACATTGGGATAATTATTGCCAAGGACCGGGCTCCCGGCCTGGAAGGAAGGGGTGGCAAACCAGCCAGGGAGATTCGAAGAAATCGAATTCAGGGCACGGTTGACAAAGCTATCCGGTGAGACCCGGGGGGGAAGGGCTAGGTTTTGGACACAAACTCTCGTTTTGGCGGACCCGGGGTTTTTACAAGCTACGGGGGTCTTACGTAGAGGCTGGGTTCTCCCCGCGGGAAATGCGTCTCGAAACAACAAAAAGGGAAGAAGATAGTGAAGAAAGACCGCAAAAAAGAAGCAATTCCAGTTTGCAGAACAAAAACCGATCATACACCAAGAGACGGACGGAAAAACGACCATTAACGCACAATAAGCGCTCCCGAAAGGCCCGCAGAGGACTAGATTGGCTGGGATTAGAACCATAATCGCGGCGTGTGAGGGAGCTCCAGGAAACCCGAAGCAGGGAAACGTAGCTATCAAAGACGCTGCAGGATGGAAAAGCAAAGTGGGGGGAGTATTATCGACAGGTGACAAAAGCTGCGCGAAACCGGATCTCCCGAAAAGTCGGTTATTGGCGGTGGCCGAAGGGCTTCCAGCGGTAAAAACTACCACTACTTTCGGAGGACTTGCCGACAAACAAAATCTTTTAGAAAGGTCTTTCCTTTCAAACGTGATAAAAGGGATACCTGTACAAATTTGAGGAAAAATGTTCCTTGAACATGTTGGAGTTCCTAGGAGGAACCCCGAAGAAACAGCGCGAAAAAAAAAAATCTATGGATAGGAACTGAGATTGGAGGAAAGAAAACCCATCTTTGAGAAGAAAATGTTGGGGAGAAAGAGTAATCGCAGATAAATCCTCAAGTGATTTTTCACGACCCCCGAACAAAGAACAGAAAGGAATGAGGTGAGGACAGTGCAACTGGCGCAAGAAAGGGTATGAAAGAACGTATTGGTCACTGCCACGGAAAAAACTTGTACCGAATGATGGCAAGGAGATCAAAATTAACCGCATGCCATAAGAAAAAAGGGGACGTCGGGGCAATCGGCAAGGCTGAACCGGAAAAAAAACGTCCCGAGAAAGAAAAAGAACTTCGAGACACCGGCGGAGTGGCAAGGTCCACAGAAAAAGCGAAAAGTGTTGCTTCATGAATGGGTGAAAGGAAAACGTGGTGGTTGGCCTGCGGAGAAAAAAAAAAAGACTGTCGAAGGAACAAAACGCAGCCCGTGATACAGGAGATATCTCGACGGGATATTGTGGTATTGGTGGAGGGGGCGAAACGAAAAAAGAATTCAGATACAAAATCAGTGGGAATTTCGGGCCGGGGAAATAACGACATTAATAGCCGACGAGAAAGAAAGGAGCCACTCTTTAACAAGGGATTCAGAAGAACGATGCGAAGAAACCTGAAACAAAAAAGGACGAAGGGACCATGAAAGGGCAAGCCACGGGGTCGAGAAAAAAGTATTCAGGAAACGTATAAAAAAAGTTCGCCGCAAACTGAAAGAAAGGGTTCCAAATGACAAAAAAATCACGTGAAACTAGACTTCCACTTCAGGTTATATCATAGACTAACACAAAAAAAGAGGGAAGGGAAGAAAAGGTATCACCAGCAAGGGAGGCAGAAGAAAGAAGGAAGAGAGTAAGACGTAAACAGTCAAAGAAAGCGTGGCATTTCAAATTTATACAAGGGAAGGGAACGTTCCCGTCGGCGACGGGCTTTCGGGCCAATAACATCATGAAAAACAGCCAGGGGAGAAATGATGGCGGTCAAACCAGTTAGGCCCCAATCCGACGCGGAAGGCAAGTGGGAAGACCGAGTAAGGCTTAAGGGAGGAAGTCCAGGGATGGGGGGCAAAGGGAAACACTTCCACGGGGCGAAAAAGACGCCAGCACAGGCCTCGAGAACAAACGAATTCAGAGGGGTCGGGCCGGTGGAATTGAAAGGCTAAAGCCGCAACAAAAAGTCTTCGAAGGAATCACCCAATTCAAAGTTCGCAAGTTGAGCAAAGAATTCTCGCAGGGCCTTTGATCTGGCGGGGTCGGCTGGGGGAAGGTGCAGACAGGGAAAAAGGACGACCAAGACGAAAACTTTCGGGGCGTTTAACAGGAGACATCATTCAGAGATCAAATCTCAAAAAGGGTCCTGCGCCTACCAAAGAAGAAAGAGATCGTCAATAACTGGCAAAAGGACTAACACAAAAAAGTACTCTTCGAGAACAAGTGTGTAGGGAGGAAAGAAGAAACAAAAAAGGCGTCACGAAGAATTGCAGCGAAGGGATTAATAAGCCCAACAGTCAAAAACTTCAACAGAAATAGAAGTAATAAAAGATCACCACGTTGACGGGAGGGCGTTGACCGCAGAGTCACCCGGTTGGTGAAGAAAATTACAGTCCAGACATTGTAGGTCCCAATTTTAAAAAAGCGGGGTATCAAAAGAAAGGGGTCAATCACTTTGGGCTCAGGGGAAAAAGGAAAAAGGGAGCTCACGACAACGGCGGGGTTTGGAAAAAAAGTTCGGCACAAATGAAGAACAGAACGGGCCACTCACGGGAAAAAAGTCCGGAACCTGTCCCACAAGGCCAGCCAGAAAGGAGGAATCACAAAAAGAAGGACAATTCAAGGCCGCAACAGCCGTACATATAGGGAATGAGACCAAGGAAACGTCGGAAAAATTGACGGGGTTGCGAGAATGGAATCCATAAAGATGAAGCACGGGTCGGAAAGTGGTATAGCAAAGGGCCCTGTCGCGCGAGTTAGAAAAAAGTCGGGGAAAAGGAAGGGGGGTAGTGTGTTCGTGCAAGGGGGGGGTTTCGCATACAATCTGGGAAAGGAAAGTCTTGCAAGCGGGATGGTGAAAGACGGGGAAGAGAACAAAATGAGAAAAAGGGCTCACTGGCGAGGGGGGAAAATTACACAAAAAACACACCAGCCTACAAGAAGGATTACCACATCGTCGCGAACTCTCAAGACTTTTCCGAAAAAAGTTTAAAAGAATAAGGGGGGATTACGACCGAACGCGTTAAGAACATAACGCCGAAAAATTCGCAGTCGCATTCAGAACCGGTGTATGGACTTCCATTCGTAAAAAAACCGTAGACAGGGCACAGGGACATTTTAAAGGCATCACCATGGAATCGGGTTTAGGCTTTATTTCGAAGGAGATAGCAGAGGAACCGCAACCTTACTGGCTTGAAATTCGCCGAGAGTCTCAGGGGAACGTGAAAAGGGATGTGGGAAGGGAAGGCATTCACAGCTGAGTAAATCTCGCGCAAGGGGGATGCATTTTCTTGCCAAAAAAAACCAAACGGGACGTCGGGGGTTGGAAAAAAGCTGTCGTTCAAGAGCAACGTTATTTCAAATTAGGGTATAAAAGCAAATGTCAAAGGAGAATTGGGCGGAGGGAAGCTGTAGGGTGGGAAAAAACAACGACCAGCGCGGAAAGAAAGCCGGTTGGTGATTCACGGTAGGGACCGGTCCTCCATGACCTGCGTTGGGAGGACAAGATATAAAGCCAAGTGACAAGGATGTGCAAAAAGTTACAAACCGAACCTGGCTACCTTAGTAATTAAGGAGTTTAGTGATTGAAGGACACAGTCTAATATTGACATCGGGGGGGAGTGCCTTCAGGAAAATTCCTTGGCGAGACGCGCTTTGAATAGGGGCCTGAAGGGTTCCCGGGCCTGAACCAACTAGGATTAGGGAATTGTCAAGTAAATCGGCACGCTGCAACCGCAAAAACCACGCATCAAAACCCCCCGAAACGGAGAAAGTCAAAGGCGGACGGCGGTGGGAAAAGGTTCCCCACGAACCTGGCAAATTTGCGAATGAAAGTTGGAGAAACGAATTGGGCCGGGCATCGGATGAGACCGCCCTCCCGTGATCTTCTTATGCTGAGAAGGGAAAAAAAAAAAAGAACGAATGGGGGCGTTGGGAACGAAAGTGGGTTCACCGGACTTGTCAGAAAGACATTAAGGCACAAACGGTAAGAAAAAAAAACACGCTTTGACGATCGATTGCGAAGCTACGGAAAGTGTACGAAAAAAAACATCATAGACGCCCTGCTGGCCGAAGGAAAAAGATGTTATGGAAGAAATCGAAAAAAACAGTATGCAGAACGTTCGCCGACAGAGGAGACGCTTGGGACGGGGACTCGGAGACGCTCTTCAAAAAAAGGGACGCATAAAGACTTCCAAGGGAGACTT
>Ga0179593_1592660_pt1 | contig 10327 bp, 13 predicted proteins | sample CZODoug2_1_08_16_FD_185931 | JGI IMG/M metagenome (GOLD analysis project Ga0179593, IMG submission 185931) | Vadose zone soil fungal communities from Angelo Coast Range Reserve, California, USA - CZODoug2_1_08_16fungal (PacBio error correction) | ecosystem: Environmental > Terrestrial > Soil >...
GGGGAAAGCAATCCGCCAGCAGTGACTATCCACTATACCGCGCGAGTGTACGAAAGGAAAAAAAGAGGAGGAAAAAAGAGGAAGAAACCAGTCGTAAATAAAGGTACAGCAGACATCCTGTCGCAGCGGACATAGTGACAAAATCTTGACAGGGGGGGGGGGGGGTAGAGGGGGAATAGGGGTAGACAGACGCCACCCGTTCTTTCCTAGCACACCTGATAGGGGCCCCAACATAGAGAGGGAAAGGGGATGGGAAGACGAGTACGTGCGTGCACAAATGGCGCGGCTCCCTAGAAAGAAAGAAGCCGGGAAAAAAAAGAAAAACAAGTTGTGTCTATGCATTACTGGGGGGGGCATGAAAAGGGGGGGGAGGGGAGTTCGCATTAGCACTTAACACGAGGGGGAGAGGGGATCTTTGACGCCGGGTGGGGCGGGGGGCGGGCGTGGGCATTCTGGTTGTGAAAAAAAAAAAGAACAGGCCCCACATAATTTGGAAGGGAAAAAAGTGTTACATAACCTCGGCCCGGAAGAGGAAAATCAGCCAAGATCAAGCTCGCATCCCGACTAGGAGAGGGGGAGGGGAAAGGGGGCCTTATCAAAATCGCACTTCTCCAAAATGCGGCAATTCCAGAAAAACTGGATCATACTAAATGAAAGGAAAGGGAAAGGTTCTAGGTGCCTTTCACACCTAAGAAGACAAGGGGAAGGTGTCGAACTAGGTTGAGGCAGAAAACTAGGATGAAAAAAAGAAGAAGAACCTGAGCTCTCATCTATAGTCAATAAGAAGGGGAAGGAAGGAGAGACTGCCGACTGCAAACGGGGAGGGAAAAAAAAGTTACGATATTTATCTTGAAAAAAAAGAGGACTCCTTATCACTTCACGGGCGTGAAAATACTCTTTACGGGGCCCTCCCCATAGCCTGTGTGGGGGCGGGGTGAAAGTCCTTTTTTCATCTCCACGTCTTAAACTGGGAACAATGGAGTGGAGAAGTATTGATGCAACCATTCAACCTGTCATACTAAGAAAGACGGCACTTGTGTGACAAAATATGACTCTATCCGGCCCTAGGGGAGCGCGTCAATGTCGGGGGGAGTGTACAGTAAGGAAGAGAGGTTCTGCTATCCATTGTATTCTCCGAGCCCGAGAAGGAAAAGAAATGGCCGCAAACAAAAATCAAAACCAAAAAAAAAGGGACTCCTCTTAACTGTAGGGGATACGGTTGTCCAAGAATTTCCCCTGCTAGGAAAAAAGAAGGGAGAGAGGAGGAGGGGGAGTGGACAACCAATCTAGCCTGTTAGAAACGGTAAAAAAAAGTCTTCAAGGGTTCGAACCAGGAAAAGGGAACCGGACCACCCTCTATGGGGGAGGGGGCTAGGGAAAAAGAAAAGGGACAACTAGTGTATTTAAAAGAAAAAACACGAGCAAAAAGGGACTCCCGGCGAGTTCATCCTTGGCGAAAGACTCCAGCGCTGCGAAAAGAACCGCCTCAAGAAAGGGAGAGAGGAAGGGCTGCTTCCAACTGATTGCCAGGGGAATAAGGGGAAAAAAGGTACCGCGTTTAGACCAACAATCCTTGAGGAAAAGTAGAGGGGGGGTGTCCCATCTCCATCATATGGCTTTTAAGGGGGGGGGGAAGCCGGCATCCACCCATGTGAACAGGGGGAAGGGGGGGACTGTGTGTTTTGTGTCGGTGTAGGGGGAAAGGGGCGCATTGGGGTCCCGAGGGCAGATATTGATCAAAGAGGGACGGAGTATATCCTGATGTCGGTCCCTTATGGGGGGGGGAGAACAATCCACTTCCCTGCTGGAACCTGATATCCCCGGGGGGAGTCACCGTCTTTGGTAACACACTGGAAGAAGCGGGCGGCCTCGTTGTTCGTGAGGTGTCGCTAGAGGGGGGCTAATCCCGACAATGAAGAGGAGTAAAAGTTTTGCGAATAAGGAAGTAAGAAGGAGTTGAACCCCAAATGTAGTTGCGAGAGGGGGAGGCACCTGGCTTCGAGGGCGTCGCCGGCGATAAAAAAAAAGAGTTTTGTCGGGGACGGTCGAAAGGAAAGGAATACCCCGCTGGGATATAGTCGCAAAAAAAGGATCGTTCTGTACTGTGAAAGACTGCGAAAGAAAAATCTCGTCAACACCTGTAGGGGAAGGGGGAGAAGGACCATGAGCGTAAACTTTGTTCACCAAACCCGGCAGAATAGTCCGGGGGAGGGAGGGCGGTGTGACACCCCCTTACACACATTAAAGCACTGTTTTCGACTTCTGGGAATGCTTATCCATCGAAGAAGGGATAAAATATTGGAAATTCTGACTTACAGACGAAAAGGGGGGGGGGAAAAGCCCCTGTTACGCTGGGGGGACAGGCCACGGAGGGGGGGCCGATGAGTGCTTATCGTCTTCTAAAAGAAAGCGAGAGAATAATCAAATGAATCCCGGCCCTCTTGCACATAAAACATGGAGGGACCGGCGATGTATACTCACAATTACGGAGCGGAAAGAAAGAAAAAAGGGGGAAGCACCACGTATTGGTCCTTGTGGGGGGGGGGGGGAAAAACACCACCGGGTTTGGGGCCGTCGGGACGGGAGGGAGACGGGCCGTGAAGTTTCTGTTAAAAAAAAAGGTCGTTTGCGCGGCCCTGCTACGCAGAAAGAAGAGATAGGAGCGAGCCGTAGTCGCAAGGGGAAGGGATGCAGTGAGCTGCGCAACGTAGAGGGAGGGGGAGTGAGGAAAAACAGGCATTACGGTGCAAGGGGGGGGGACTACTGGCTGCACCCGGAAAGCCTTATTAAGGAGATACTTTCCCTAAAGAAGAAGAGAAACAAGTTTGTGAAGGGGGTACTTCTAGAGAGAAGGAAAAAGGCTCCCACTACAGTGCCTCTGATGGGGAGGGGGGCACAAAAAACTCGGCCGACATACTGGCAAAAGAGAAAAGAAATGTATCCGACGTTAGAGAAAACGGGGGGGTCAAGCCGGTCCGTGGAGGAATGGGAAAAAGGCCACCTTACGGTCCGCACTATCCGGAAAAGAGGAAAAGAGGGGCGACTTCTCAGGGATCGAGATCGCACAGAAAAAAAAGGGGGGCTGCAATATCACCGCCAAACAAAAAAAGGGCGACATAGGTGGCTGGGAAAACTTGGGGAAAGAAGAAGAGTGAGGGAGATGGGATCAACGCCACCAATAGGAGAAGAGGTTGGGACTGCTGATAATCCAACTTAAACTAGTGCCGCAACGGAAAGAAAAAAAAGAAAAAAGGGGTACGTCAATTTACCCCATAACACTTCCGTTGGGAAGGGGGGAAACGAAGAGGGGGGGAGGTCCTTCTCCGCCCATGTGGACAAAGGATCCCGCGGCAAGGGGGAAAAAAAAAGGAAGAGTGTTTTCTCAATACTCCGGGGGGAAGAAAGGGACAAAAAACACTCCTCGTTTAACACCGAAGTATGAGGCGGGGGAGGCGAAGACACACCTCCCATAATTTCCGGGGAAAGGTATTTATAGGTCTTCCCGAAAAGAGAGTAATCGTTTTCTATAAGGGGAAAAAGAAAAGGCCAGGGGAGAGAGGGAAAAGAACTCCACACTTATCCCTGTGCTATCCACGGAAGGGAAAGGACTTACATCTGCAGGACAGGGGGGCTTTGCAGAGAGGGGGGGGGAAAGAGGAAGTAGTGTTTCTTCCCTGAACGGAGGAACGTCTAGGGAAAGACACCATGATCACCCCACTGCGGGAAAACGTTCCCCGACCCTACAAGGAAAGACATTGCCTCTGAAGGATTCCACACTAATGAAATAGGGGGGGAGGGGAAAGGAAGCGAATCCTCTGTTTGAAAAAGGGAAAAAAAGGGGGCGGCCCACTGGCGTTGACCAAGACGGCGCTTAGAAATCTGTTCCTTACACTTTGCGAGAAAAAAAAAAGGGGTTCACCCCGTGCCAGATTAGGAGGGCCCAGTGCTACACATCACCGGGGAAAGGAAAAACCATCGGGATCCGCCCAGGGGGGGCAAAGAGGCGAAGTCGGAAGGAGTTCTGACTGCAAAAAAGGTCGATCACGAAACAAGGAACTCCTTTTTCTGCCAGAAGAAAAAAAAGAGGACCATTTCTTGTTGTTGTTGGGGTGGGGGGGGAGATTCTAATTCCTTCTTGGGAAGGGGGGGGGGGAACTGAAACTTACTCTGGGGGACCTTTCAGGGGGAGAGGGGGGAACTTTCCTTCCTTAAAGGGAAGGGGGTGTTACACCATTAAGAGACCACGATCGAGTACGGTCGACGAAGTGAAAAAAAAAAGTCTACGATTACGGAACTTGAAAAACACCGGGTGCGGAAAGCATGCGTGGGTAACGGTGGGGGCCGGGAAAAGAGGTTTCGGTCAACTCTCAGCATGCACGGGTGCGGCCAAGAGGGGGAAGGGAAAGATGGGAACGTGCACATTTCCATGGGTCACGCGGAAGAAAGGAGAAGGGGGGGGAAAGAGGGGCTCCCTTGAGCGGAAAATGACCGGCGGAAAAGAAAAAAAAGGGCTCTGATGTAGAGGTTTGGGGCCGTAGGGGGGGGAAAAAAAAAGAGAAAAAAGAAATAAAACCCTTGACGCTCAGTCCCTCAAGGGGTGGGTCAAGGGGAAAAGGGGGAAAGAAAGGGTTTCACCTCTTACTGACCGGAGGGAAAGAAAAACGAATATCCCGACTGACAAGGGGGGGCCGCCGCTCTTCAAACTTCGTGGAAAGGGGAGGAAGAGAAAAGGCAGCTTCGCGCCCGCTCGTCACAGCTCGGCCGGCTCTGGAGAAAGGGGGAGAGGGGGAGGAAAGGGGGATAAGATCTGCAGTCATCTCCCTGGCTGAAGCCGGAAGAAAAAAGGAGAAAAGGGGAGACCATCATCGTGACCGAAGCGGGAACCAGTTTTTGCAAGGGCGGGAAGGAAAAAGAAGGATTCGGCGCTCGCCCTCTGCGTCTCGAGAGAGAGGAGAAAGAGAGGGGGAAATGATCGCCTCGTCGATACACTAGAAGTTCCAGAATTCCGTGAGGGGAAAGAAGAAGAGATTCGGGCAGCACCATCGTTCCCTTCATCTCTCTCAACAAAAAAAAAAAAAAGAGAAAAAAGATAGATATTAATTGGGAACCGGGGAAAGCCCGAAGTAGTCTGGGGGGAAGGGGGAAGGGGGTCGCACGGATCTGAATCTCCCAAAAGAGAAGGGGAAAAAGAGGCACAGGACGAGCGACCTTATCTGGCGGTGATGCGATCGGGGAAAACGGCCTCTGGCGCTGTGCGAACAGAAGAAAGGAAGGGCGTTGTACTCCGACTTCACTACCTTTATTGAAGGGGAAAAGGGGCACTACAAAAAGGGGGCCAAGGCTCCGCCAAGTTCGGATTCCCTTGCTATCGTTTATCGGAGGGGGGGAAGGAAGACGAGGCTGTAAACAGCGTTCGGGGCATCTAAAAGAGGCGTGTGACTAAGGCGGGGGGAGAGAAAAAAAGAGGGGACTATCTGTCACCGTTACAACTTAAACCAAGAAGAAAAAGGGGAAGCGCAACTTTCATCATTCAGGATCTGGCACCCCTCAGAAGAGGAAGACGCGTTTACCAAGGGGAAGGGAAAAAGAAAACCCGGGACGACTGGGCTTAAGGTTTTCTGCTCTTTACCGGGGGAGGGGAAGAGACCCGACCCTTCCGTTCCCCAACGAGAGAGGGGGAAAAAAAGGGAAAGCACCGTCTCATTTCTCCCAGCAGAAATTCTGCAGGGAAAGCAAAAGGAAAACGGAATGGGACTCGCCATGACAACAGGGGGGGGAAGGAAAGAAAGGGCCCATCTTGTGCTAGGGGGACATGCACTGGTTTGCACCACCTTGGAGGGGGGGGCCTACGGGGGGGGGGAAAGAGAAGGAAAGAAAAAAAAAAAAGTTTTTCTCGACCTCCACGAATAAGGAAGCGGGGGTGCCTGTTTAATTTTACTACATCTTCCGGGGGGGGGGGGAAGAAAATGCACGTCTCCGCCAAGGACACAATTACGTCCAAGTAAAAGAGGGGAAAAACCACACTGAACTTAACCTTCCCATTCTTACTTTTCGGGTGGAAAAGAGGGGAAAGGTCTGAGAGGGCTATTCAGGGGAAGAGGGAGGGGGAAGGCCAATCCCAACCTTGTCTTGATCGAAAGGGGGAAGAAGATGTTACGCATTAAAGACGACCGGGGGAGGGGGGAAGGGCGTGATCGACGGCCCGTTGCTGATGAAACGGCAGAGGGGAGGAAAAAGGGGTGAACAACTTTCCTTAAATTGGAAGCTCCACGATGGAAGAGGTCGAAGCCCTCTTTATTGGCACCTCCGGGAAAAAAAAAGAAACATCTCGACCGGGACCAGGTTGAGGGGAGAAGTCCCGATTCAATTAGTGGTTTACAAAAAAAAAGAAGCGGCAATGTCTGTGAGGGACAGTCAGCCGAACCGAATGTGTCTTCATGGGGGGGGAAAAAAAAAAAAAAAAGCAACACCGCAGGGAAGCATCAAAAGAAAAGAAAAAAGTCCGGGCCCGAGAAAAGGGAAGGGAGGCACTCCGGATGCCTGGAAAAAATCTCGTCACTATTTGAGAGAAAAATACCTTTCTACCGGCCAGGAGAGGGGGGGGGGGGGGGGGGAGGGGGACCCGCCTACTCCTGCTTCGGACACAGGAGGGGGGGAGGGAAGGAAAAAAAGCTTTACAACTTAGTCTGGAACCGATAAGAAAAGAAAGGATCCTTTTCATGAAACCCTTAGCAAAGACCTAAAAGAGGAAATCACTATCTCCTCCCTACCTTACTGGTGGGAATGCCTTGATTTAATCTGCTTAGTAAGGTAAAAGTGGTTACCGATCCATCCTTTATGAGGGAGGGGGGGGGGGGCAATCTCCATCTAGGGGGGGGACCGTTTATTCCCGCAGAGAACCGGGGGTGTGTTTTTTCTGGATCCTGACAGACCCTTCGCCCAAGGCGGAGGGGGGGAGATCGAGTTGATAACCTGAAAGACTCAACGGAGGAGAAGGTAGATTCTGAAGAAACGATCCAAGTCACTCCAAGTCCACTTAGTCCGGGAAAGGGCGATCAAGGGGAGGGAAAGGGAAACGCCTGGCGGTTCCATTGAAAAGGGAAAAAACGCAATCAGAGCCTGTGCGTTGGGACGCCGACCAGGGGGGGGGGGAAAAAAGAAAAAAAAAAAAAAAAAAAAACTTGTGCACAGGTATTGGAAAGTATTCGATCGGAAGGGAGGCAGAAAGCTCCGAGCGGCTTCCGGGGAAAAAAAAAATCATCGTTTTTTCGGAACGAGATCATCCGCGGAAGGGGGAGGTTCTGACTTAACTTCGATCGGCCTCAAGGGGGAGAGGGGGTAGCCCGGGAAACGGACGAACAGGGAAAAAAAAAGGGTGTCTGGAACTCCTTCCCTACGTGACAACAAAAAAAAAAAAGGTGGTCTTCGAAGGAGGGAGTCAGCGAGCGGGTCTTGGAAAAAGGGGAATAGGCATCCCTTCATGGAATTTGTCCAGCCAGGGGGAACGGTGCCTGCTCGTGAAAGGGAAGAAACAACAAGCACCGGAGGATTATTCCACGATATAATAAAAGAAGGTGAAGAAGTAAAAAACAGGCCTGCCACATCATTACCTTCTTCATGGGGGAAGAAAGAGGAAAAAAAAAAAGATCCTATACGCCTAAGCCAGAGGGTCCTTTTTGTCAAGGGGGGGGGGGGCCACTCTTTACTTATTTTCCATACGACCAAGAAAGGGGAAGGGGGGGGAAGGGGGGGAAGGGCCTTCTACCCTACCTGGTCTACTCGAACACGGGGAGAAGGAAAAAAGGTCGGCTTGCGCAACGTCTTCCTTCTTATCAGGAAAGGGGAAGGGAAGGAGGTGAAGATTTGTCATATCCGCTACGAAGGGGATAGGGGAGGGGGGACGGACTCACTTCCTATCCGAGAAAAGGGGAAGGGGGGAAAAAAGAACTTCTTCAGCTCAGAACAAGCCGCTCCCAACGAAAAGGACATAGGAGAGGGAGAGAAAAAAAAAAAAAAAAAAAAAAAAAAAAAAGACAAAAGAGGGAAAGAAAAAGGCGGATCCAAGTGTGAAAGAAGGGGATCTCCACCGTCCCGACCGGGGAAAGGAAGAGGCTGTGTTTCTCCATTACTTCCGACTAAGAGGGAAAAAAAGAAAAAAAGGGACAAACTCGATCTGGCACCCAACCCAGGGGCCTGGATGTGCTGCAAGAGAAAAAAAAAAAATGGTGGGTGGGGGGGCTGCCGACTTTCATTCAACTGAAACCAAAAAAAAAAAAAAAAAAAAAAAGAAAAAATTAATTTGGGTTGAACATATGAGATTGACAGGCACAATAGGTAAGGGGAAAAAAAAAGGGTGAGGAGACCACTCTTTACCCTATCCTCAACGGAGAAAGGGAGAGACACGATACCGTTCCACTTTTGAGCTTCGGCTCGTGAGGAGAGGGAAAGGGGGGGGGGTACAGGTATCCCGATTTCTCTATCCTCACCCAGTGGGAAGGGGGGGGGGGGGAAAAAAGTGGCCAGAGGGCTGTACCCACCCAGTCCAACAGAGGTGGAAGGGGAGGGTCCTTGTTCTAACCTTCTATACCTGGAAGGGGAAGTCTCCCCCTCGTTTCACGAGAGGGAGGAATGTCCGTAGCAAAGGCCTTGTCAGAGGAAAAAGGGACGTCGTGATGTTGATGCCAAAAATGCGGTTGTGGACGAAGGGGAAAAATTTCGGTGTCGGCCTTACTGTCAGAGAGGGGGGGAAAAAGAAAAGGAGGGATCGGTCAGATTGAAAAGTTTTCCCGGGAGGAGGGGAGGGCGTGGCCCATACTACTGTTCGACAGAGGGAAAGGAGAGACACCAGTGCCAAATGGGGGAAAAAATTTCCTCTGGGAAGGAAACGGGGAAGTCTATTCACTGACCATAAAATTCAGACCTCCCCCTTGAAAGGTCAGGCGAGAAAGGGGGGGGGAACTCTCACCCAGGTCGATCACTACCATTTTTGGAGGGGGGAAGGAGGGGAAGGGCCAGACTCCACTATTCTCGACCCTATTCGAAAGGAAGGAGGGGGGAGTTCCGCTGTACTTTCCGTTCAGGGAGGGGGCATCGTGCAGGACTTGCGGACGGGGGAAGCAGGTGATACCCAAAAGGTCGTTCCAAAAGATCGAGTCGGGATGAGAGGGGAAGAAAAGGGTCTACTATTACTTCTCTTGAAAAAAGGAGGGAAAAAGGGGGGGGAATGGCCTCCCATTTTCTTGGGAGAATGCCTTCGGTCCGAAAAGAAGGGAAAAAGGGAAGTGTCATGGCCGCTTCCTCCTTTTTGGCATAGGGGGGGAAAAGGAGGAAAAAGAGGGAAATGATCTGGCTTCGTAAGAATAGTATAGGGGGGGGGAAGGGGGGAGGGGAGCACAGAAACCCTGACTCTCATTCTTCTCAGGGGGGAGGAAGACACTGCCTTTTCCTGGGCAAAGGGGAGAAGGGAAGGAGGGGGGGCAAACAGATATTCCCTTACGTTACCATGGAAGAAGGGAAGAAACGGCCTTTTAACGTTCATAAAGGCCGGCCGCTCCTGCAGCGATCGCCGATACGAAAGGAAAAAAGTCAGCGCGAACGTAATTTTACCTCGCGAAGAAGGGGAGGAGGCCCCTTCCAAAAAAACTTTGAATCCTTTTTACGTGCCACAGGGGAAAGAAGAGGGGAGAAAGTGCTGTTGCCGTTCGTCTTCGCACCTTCTGGGGGAAAAAAGAGAAGAAAGAGGGACGCCCTCTTGCTTCTCTAAATCTATGAGATTTACGTCCGCTGAAGCGGGGAGAAGAGGAAAGGAAAAGGAAAGGTGCCTTGCGGACCCTTCACTTTCGTGATCTACGTGAAAAGGGAAGAAGAAGGAAAGGAAAGGAAAAAAACAACGGAGTAGGCGAAATGAGAGAGGAACTCTGGTGCCTGCCTGTCAGTCGATCCCGAACTTCCTGTTTCATGCACGGAATCATCTGGAACACCCGCTCCGTTTCGCGGCGAGCATGACGAAGGAAAGCAGGAAGAAGAGAAAAGAGGCGGGCGCGCGCCGAATCGTTTTTTTTCCCAAAAAAAAAGGGAAGGCGAAAAGACTGGATGACTGATGAGGGAAAGGAAAAGGGGCACTACACCGATGGAACTTTTCCGGGCCGCCTTGAAGAAAGGGAAAGGAGGAGAGGGGTACTTCCTTTCGCGCTACGGGGCAGCGCCGTGACGAGAGGGGAAAGGGGAAGCGCTACGTTAATCCTGCCACCGTTTAACCAGAAGGATAAAGCGGACAGCGCACCTGGTCCGGTCAGGCTATCATAGTGGCAAGAAGAAAGAAGCGGTG
>Ga0179593_1631570_pt1 | contig 10327 bp, 10 predicted proteins | sample CZODoug2_1_08_16_FD_185931 | JGI IMG/M metagenome (GOLD analysis project Ga0179593, IMG submission 185931) | Vadose zone soil fungal communities from Angelo Coast Range Reserve, California, USA - CZODoug2_1_08_16fungal (PacBio error correction) | ecosystem: Environmental > Terrestrial > Soil >...
AAAATGGAACTAAAAAGCACACAAAAAAAACAAAAAAATTAAGTAGGAAGAAAAAACAAAAAACTGAACTAGTAGAACAGAGTCACATAACACCAAACTAACCAAAAGCGGGGGCAGGTGCGAACCAAAAGGGAGAGAGGCATGGAGGTCGGGGAACACTGGAGGGGGTAGGCAACTGACTTGAATCTCAATAGCGTTAAGACAGAGGGGGAAAGAGGCCTACAAGGAAGTGTCGGTCGTTCGCCCAGTAGGCCAAAAACGAACGGCCTGAGAGCGAATGTCAAGAATTCATAGGTGCGGGACAAGATCAGCTTATGAAGAAGTACTCGTCAGAGGAGGAGGAATTCTGGACATATATAGGATTTGCACTGTGGGGAAAACGGGCAAAAAAAGATCTCTTCAGCTAAAAAAAAAAAGGGGGGGGAGGTTGAGAAAACTTAACGTGAGTAGAGACAAAAAAGGCATAAAAAAGTTGGGGCGAATTACAAAAAGAAAAGGGATTTAATCGGGCTGGGCGGAGGAAGTCGACGATTGGGGGAGCGGGCGGCAAACCCCTAAAGAAACAACGTAAGACGAAAAAAGAAAATCAGAAACATCCATTGGAGGGAAAGAATATGACTTGACCGGAGCTATTAAATCACAATTCCAGGGAAAAAAAAGGCGACGTAAGCCGGGAGGGGCGAGTTTAGTGGGGGAGACCCGGGAAAAAACCCGTCTTTTGTGGGGAGGGGAAATGAGGACCGGTTTGCAAAACGCGAGAAGGGGAAAAGGACCCCGTCTGGAGAAATGCTACCGCAGACCAAAAAACGAAAGGGTACCAGTCTCAGAAGGAAAGATTCTGGCAATCCGGGATCCTGATCGCAAAGGAAAAAAAAAAGAGGGAGGAGAGAATTAAGTGAAAACGTGGGAAGAGCGGCAAACGGGGAGATGAGGTCTATAAAAAAGCCACTTTCTAGGGCGAATGCCGTTTCAAAGTGAGAGGCAATCAGGGGGCAAAGGGAGGACGAAATCCTGTCTGAAGCGGTCAGGGGGGGAGAAAAAATGCGCCTTTTTACGGGGAAAATCATGAGGGGGAAAAGTTTGAAAGATGATGGGTTCAACTCTAAGGAAAGAAAAAAACTGAAGTCGGGTGCGAACAGGAGAATCAACCGGCACTGCGGCAACGAGTCGCACTCCTCGCCAAATAAGGGAACCCGTCCCGATCGAGGGTGAAGCAGGTCTCGAGCACGAAAATGAAGAAAAAAAGGAAAAAGGCAACGGAAGCTGTACCCTACCGGGGATGAGAGGCGAAGGGAGTCGGTCGGAAACAGATTCCGGAAACAAATCGTCGACGATGGGCACCGCTCAAAACCTGAGATAAGGGAAGAGAGAAGGTAAGAAAAAAGAGAAGTGGTCCTCGGTTTCGGGAAGCGGGAACAGAATGGCGCATAATCTATAACAGCGTTAGGAAGGCCGAGGTTTGGGGGCAAAACGGTGCGGTGAGATGACGTAGTCAGGGAAATACAACTCCAGACGCCGCCGTGAAAAGTCCCTTTGCGATAGGAGAGGAAGGAAAGCAAAATCAGTGGGTGGAGAAAGAGAGAGGGGGACTGGAGTGGAGAAGTAAAAAAAAAACACGAGTAGAGATATAGGGAAAAGCATAAGGAGGAGTGTCGCCAAATTCGCTTCTCACGATTGGACGCGCTGGGGAAAATCGTCGAAAAGGGCATCAAGAAGCGGGATTATGGAAAACCCAAAAACACCCACCAGGGATTCAACCAGAGAGAGAACCCGGAAAACTATACAGTTTTCGCCAATACCAAAGAAAACTAATGCATCTCGAGAAAGGGTGGAAAAAACCGCACCGTAGGACCAAGCGACTGGATGCAGTACAGCGAGGGCCAAGGGAATAGAATTTTTTTCTTAGGTGGCCAAAAAGCAAGAAGCGACTCGACACTGGAAGTGAGTGCTCCATCCTCCACAGAAAGAATGGGGGGGCAGGAACCACAGCTATTCATAGAGGATAAAAATTGAAGGAAAGTGAAAGGCGAAATCCAATTCTTTATGGCGGAGAGACCTGAGAAGGGCTCTTGCTAGGGGGTGTGATGTGGGGGCGATGGAAGGAAATTCGGCGTTATTCAGAGTGCGCGCTAGTGCAGGAGGAAAAAGGGGGGAAGTAGACGGAAGGAACGAGAGGGAACAGAAGGGGGGGAGGGGGGAAAGAACCTGATTTTCTACCAGTAAAAGAAAGAAATGTTTCCTCGGATTGGGTCCAAAGACAATGGACCACACAGCGTACGCAAGGAGTTCGAGAGGTGCACACCCTTGAAAATGGGAGGGGATCACAGAAAGGGACGGCCGTGTCCATCTTCATGGGGAAAAAAGTCCCTTCCGACGGAAGATCAAAAGGAGCGACGGGTCTGGGGGAATTGGGCAGACAAGGAAGCCTGGCGGCCGAGTGAGGAGTGTAAGAGAGATCCTTCCGGTTTCTTGCTGGGAGAAAAACGTCTATTCATAAGAGTGGGGTTTGGGGGTAAATGAAGAGGGACGGGGGGGCCATCAACAGGAATAATGAATGGTCAAAACAAAAAAGAAAGCATGTTGTACTACGGAGAGCTTAAACGACGCCCGAGGGAGTACGATGAAGGTGGGGTTGTGGCCAATAACCTCACGGGAAATCACATAATAAACCAATAATCTTCACCAAGTATTTTTCTGTACATAGAGATAAGAAAGGGTAGCGGCCAACGAATAAGGGGGGGCAGCAGCCATAGGAAGCGTAAAAAACTTACATACACGTATAAGAATAGTTTCGGGAGCCAGAGGGGGGGGAGTTGTTTCGATTCCTGTCAAACAGGGAATAAAAGCAACCATTTTATCTGAAAAGGGACTATCAGAGGTTTACTTGCTCAAACACGGAGGAGCAAAGGATCAGAAAAGAGCGCAAAAAATAATTGACTCTGAAGAAGGGGTTTGAAATACGCGGAAGAAAAAGGCTCTAGCAAAGCCAACAAAAAGACAAGGAAGAGGAAAAACTGTACAGGGCAGAAGGCTCGGCCTAGCTGGGGAAGGGGGTTTCAGAGGGAAAAAAATTCCTTTGCGGCCAGGTGAAGCTGCTAATGACAGAGAAAGGAAAGAGGGGGGGGATTTCACAACAAAGACAAAGAAAAGAGAGAAAACGCGACCGCTGTGGCAAAGGAAAATCGAAGACTCCATAGAGCAAAAACACATTCGGGAGGAGGAAGGACGCTTTCGAGGGAAGGCGCTAAAAAGGCCGGTCGTATACAAATCTGTTGAAGTCAAAATGAGAGGTGGAACGAGGGAAAAGTAAGAATTTTAGGCAGTACCGGGGTGGATGGTAGTGAATCGCGAAGGAAAACGCTCGAGGGTTGAGGGGCAAAAGCAAATCATCTCCAACAACGGATGTAGGAACCACCAAGAGGGGGAGACCATTCATAGGGGAAAAAAAACAGGTATGCCACTCTGGGAAAAGAGAGAAAAAGGAAGCATCGAAGGGAAGCACTTAGCGGTTTGAACTCCTTCGAGAAACCCAGAAAGAATCAATTGTACAGGCCCACCAAGGAATTCGGAGGGCGCGAGGAAGAGGGGAAAAGAAATCATTACATCTATCTCTCTCAAAAACAAAGAGAGAAAAAAAAGAATCGCATGGAAGTGGGGAGGAAAAAAGCTACCTCGACAAAGGACTTTGGCAGGACACAAAAAGGCCTTGGTGGACTGCAGAAAAAATCCGGAGAGGAAGGAAGGCTAATTTAAAAAAACTTATCGAGCTTAAGAATAGAGATAAGGAGAAAGAGTCGGAAAAAAATGGCTCAACAACCTTTGGCAAAAAGAAGGATTGATCCGTACTTGGGTGGACTAAATAAGGTCGAGGATCAAGTCTCCAAACCTCACCAGTTTAAAGGGGAACAGGGAAAGAAGGGAATATTTCCCTTTACTACTCAAAAAGTAACTATTCAAAATGAAAAGCTTTCCCAAGAACAGGGGCTACGTTGTGGAAAGAGGACCGAAGAAGAAGAAAAAGATGCGAACGCAGTGGTCAATTTACACTCCAAAAAGCGTAGCAGATTCGGCAAAGGGGGGGAAACGCTGAAAGAGGGACAAGGACAGAGAACGTTTACGTCTGCACTGGACTGAACCAAAAGCGGCAGAGAGCAGGAAGTGAAACTGCAGCTGGGATCCCAGGAGGGTGGAAACCCAGTCTCTCATCGCTCTCGGTGGAAGAAGGGAATCGAACATTGCCTCAAAAGGGCGGTCGGAAGAAAGGAGGATTAGGGGGGAAAGAACCACAGCTCAGTAGGAAGGCCTGCGCCGATACTCGTATGAAATTCGGGGAAGGGGGGGGGGAGGGGGGGGGGTGCTATATATCATCGGTGGGATAAAAACGAGTACAGCGAGAGGATCTGCTAGATTTAAAAGGAGAGAGGTTCTTGACCTCACCGTTAGAAGATGAAAAGAATATCTCAAACGGGGGGGGGGGAATGAAAACCTACCAGGGAGTCTTAAGCGCAAAAGGGAAGTATGGCGAAATGAAAAGAAAATGGAGCCGTTCAGGGGGGTCGCGGGGAGTTGAGGCACTACCACACGCGAAAGGGGAAGCACGGACTATTACTCTACGTGATACAACGCAGTGGGGGAAGAAGGGTGCTGTTCTTGGGGAAAAGAGACAAGGGTCAACAGTAGAGAAGGAGAGAAAAGCAAAAGCGGAGTAGGGTTTTCGCCGACTAGAAAAAAAAGGCTTGGGTGGGGGGGAAACGGGATAGGGGGGGGGGTCCAATACAGCATAGGAAAAATCAAACTGCGAGAGGGAAAATCATAACCCCTTAAGCATAGAAAAAGTGAAAATCTAAGGGGAGAGGGCCGACCAGCTCCTGATCAGGAATTCAACAAAGATGAGTCGACGTCAGGTCCGAAGATCCTGAAAAAAACGGGGAGAGGAGCGGCTAAATGGGCGAAGAGGAGAGAAGAAGGAAAATCATTCAACCTTGTTTGCACGGGGAGAGAAGATGCGTACCTGGGCTCAGGAAGGAGGAACAAGAGAACCAAAAGGGAGATTTTAAAGAAGAAGTGTAAAATGTTACAAACTTGGGGAAAATCCGTTTCAGGAGGAAACCACAGCGAAAAAGGAAAAAAAAATGTGCTAAAGGTCTTGAATTAAGTCAGAGGAGTTCGCAAAGAACATCTAAAAGACCGAGCGAGTGAAGGCAGTTCGGAGTACAAAAAAGCCTACGAGAGAGAAGAGAGGCCCTGACTACTCTCTGGTAGAGGGGGCGAAGTAAGTTGGGTTCTGGAGGGGATGGAACATTCTCTTCAGGTGATCGCGGTCAAAGGGCGGACTGCACGGGGGAAACGCCCACCATCGGGAGTTGTTTCCGCGTAAGAGAGGGGACGCCGACAACACATGTCCTCGGTTGGAAGATTTAAAAAAATTGGCAGCGGCAGGAGAAAGAGAGGTTGTTATTTGGAAATACAAAGAGGGGAGAGAGGCCGGGAAGGAAGTGGGACGATAAGAACCCGACGCAACGCTGAGGCCAAAGCGGCGATCAAGTTGCGCACACAGGGGGAAAAAGGACGGAGGGGGAGAAATAATGTTCGCTGGTGACAAGTCGTCACAAAAAAAAGGAGGAAAACAGTGGGAACCACGCATGCAGGGGTCCTCTGGGTCGCACAGTACAGCTGCTGATTGAGGGCGGGGGATAAAACGCCAAAGAAATAAAAAGGAGAGGGATGATCAGGGTGAATAAAACAAGAAAGGAGCAAGAAAGAACACCTCTAGGGTAGACAAGAGCTCTTCCTGACAGAACGCCTTGCAAACGAGGGGAAGGGGTAAGAGAGGAAAAGAGAAATGCACTTTATAGACAGAGGATAGCGGAAAAAAAAGGGGTTTTTTATAGTTGAGGGAACACCTCGGGAACCGGGCAGGGCAACCTGCAAGAAGGAAAAAAAGCCCCGAATTAAGGAGAATCAGAAGATATCCTATGTGAGGGGTATCCATATGTCGTGCACAGGAAGGGAGATTTCCCATCTGTAGTGGGAGGAAAACTCGAAAAAAATCACTATAAGGACGGCGTGCGCTTGGAGAAGAGGAAAAGGAAAAGAACGCGAGGGAAGACACAAAAGCGCGAATTGCGAAAGAACTGTGGTTCTCCCCTTCGAGGACGTCATCTCAAAGGAAGAAAAATACGTGACCTCACAAGGAGGGTCTAGCAGTAAAGCAGGGTTCAACACCCTAGTGGGGTCAAGCGGGCCTCAAGGGTGAGAAGGCACGAACTTTAATATGTTTATCACCACACAGAGAAACCGGGGCCTAGGAAGAAGAACGAACCGTTTGGGAAGGAAATGACACACGCCAGGAAGAAACAGAAACTGGGGGGGATAGAGCATGTGGAGAACAGATAGGTAAGTCTTGAGACAAGGAAGGGGGTATTCGAATATCCTGGCTCCAGACAAAGTGGTGCAAGAAGAATTCACACCGGATAGGGGAATTTAAAATTACAAAACAGAGATAAACCGTAAACGACGCAAGACGGGATAATGGGGTTTCTCAACTGAAAGGGACATTTTCTGCAAAAGAGGGGGGGGGACGGATAACCAGGGGAGTAAGGAGGAACAAACTATTTTTCTTCTCAGTTCGGCGCGGAAGAGCAAGGAGCAAAGTCAAAAGGGGTAGGACGAAGAGACAGGGGGCTTCTTAAAACTAGAAACCCGCAAATAAATAAAGATGTATCGCCAAAACGGGGGAAGAGAACCGGGGTATGACGGGGACTTGTGATCATAAATAAAAAATGTTGGGAGAGGGGTCACTGGAAAAAAAAAAGGCCCAAAAGCTCCTATCATAGGAAAAAAACGCCCAGCTTGACAGGAAGAGGTGAAATCAGAATGAAGTACAGAATAAATCAAATCAAACGAACCGGACAGAAGGGATGAGAGGCTGAAAGGAAGGGTGTAATTTGAAAAAATGGGTGCGATAGACCAACAGAAAGGGAGAAATATGCGTATTGGTCGAGAGAAACAATAGAAAAAGATAGAGATCATGTTAGTACAGAAAAACCTAAGGATCAGAACGGAAGATAGTTGAATAAAAGAAAAAGGCCAAAGCACTTCACTTCTCAAATCACAGACGAAAAAGGATGTAAGCAGCAGCGTTTCTGGCAGGACTCGGGAGCAGGCTGGTCAGGCACAACGTCGACTGGAAAAAATTAAATCGTATGATAGGTGAGGATGCACCGGGGAGCACCAATTTTGGCTTGGGGTTCAGCGAATGACGGGAGGGGACAGCGTGAATAGGGTTAAGGGAGGTAACGGATCGCTCCCCGGAAAAGCTCGGAGGTGGAGGGGCGGGAGGGACGCAGGGGGATCTACATCTTCTTGGGGCACACAGCAAAAGGGAGGGTCAAGGATAAAAGGGTGGACGCCAGAGAAGCGCGTCACCAATGGAAGGAAAAACGAACTTTTAAATCACCGGAAACTCATAAAAAAGGGGGGGGAGTCTAAAAAAACAATGTATCAGGAAAAAAAGGAACCGGGAAACGGGTTGTATCAAAATGCTTCTCGAGCAGGAATAAGACCTTCCCCATCGAGAAAAGGAAACGATGAAAAAGGGGAGAAGGGGACATCGCCTAATCCTCAATTTGGGGGAGGGAAAAAATCAAAGATGGAAAAGCATACAGTATTTAAATGCTTTTAATTGCTAATGGGGTACTCCAAACCAAAGAAGAAGCCGGGGGAATAACGTGCAAAAGGAAAGGACTGACCGTAGATGTGAGAGAAGCTCAAACAACTGAATGCTACTCAGATCTGTACTGGTGTGTGAAAGAGGTCTATTATCTGCGCGAGCCTATAAAAAAAATCGGTGTTTAAAAACGGGGAGAAAGAATACAAAATACTACATGAAACTTACCGTTAATGCAAAAAAAAAGGCCGGAAGAAAGGAAGGGGGGAGTTCAGCTTTCCCCTTCGGAAACAAGTACGATTGTGGGGAAAGAAAATTCCAAATAAGAAAGAAAGCTCGAGCGCCTTGGCAGTGAAAGCACAAAGCGTCGAGGTCGCCGGGGGAGAAGACCGTTGCAGGACTGTAAAAATGCCTGGGAATGAAAACCAAAGAGCAAAAAAGGAAGGTACGACCTAGGAAGTTAGGAACAAATTGATTTGGGTATAAAGAAAGAAGGAGCGAAAAATTAAAGATTCACGATAGGGAGAGGGTCTGGTTTCGGTTCGTCAGTTCGTAAGAGGAAACCGCCCAGCTCAGAAAAAAAAGCTGCGGCGCCTAGGAAAGGAGATCGATGAGAACGTGAAGGGGGAGGGGAGATAAAGGTAGGGCATGAAATTCGCTTACTCGTCAATTCTGCCTGGGAAGCCAGGACGAGCACGCTACGTGAAGAGATGAAAAACAAAGGGAGGGGAAAATGTAAGGAGATTATACGCAGGGAACTTGGTCGAAGTACAGAAAGGGAAAGAAGGGGTGGCGGTGGGTTGAGGGAAGTGTAACGACGTATCTGTTGCATGGGACACACCCAAACCACCGAAGCGCCGATACGGTCTTACGCGCACATTCAACATCCAGTCGGGGGCCGAACTGGTAAAGGGGAGATGGAAAGGAGAGGCCGGGAGAAACACCGGGAAGAGAAAAAAAGGGGCGTTTACGTTGGGTCGGCGAAACAACACAGTTTTTGGAGGGAAAAAGGGAACACGGGTTGAAGGAAATGAAAAATCGCTAAAAGGCACAATTCCCAACGGCTGGTGAGAAAGAAACAGAGAAGGAGAAAAAAAAACGCTCACTTAACAAGGAAAAAGGGCCGCCAAGGCAAAAGATCCAGCAAAAAAAGCGGATGCGGGGGAAAAAAGGAGATGCAACGGGGGAGAGAGCGAATTTCCACGGCTTTGGAAAGCATCGGAGAAAGGAGGTGGCAAACCGAAAAAAAGCAGTGCAAAGGGCGAAGGAAACTCCGCTTATTTTCTGGGAACAACAAAATCAAGAACCGGAGGGGAAGGTTGCGGAGAGAAAGGGACGTCACCCTAAGGAGGGCGTGACTGTGGCGAAACACTTCGGCACTCATCGCAGCACGAGGAGCAGGAGGAAGCGAGGAAGGAGAGCCTAGCAAGCCGAAAGACCGAAATAGTAGCGAGGATACTCAACGAATTGGAAAGGGACCGAAGACGAGAAGAATGAACTCAGCGGGATAAAGATCTAGATATCTTCTCAGGAAGCGGAAGGAGGAGTGCAAGAATTCAACGATCTCCTTGCGGTATGAACTACCCAACAACGAAAAAGAAATTGAGTACGCGGACAACAAGTGAGGTTGCTGGAAAACGTGAAAAACTGGACATCGCGGGGCGCTCTGCATGGGAGGTTTGGGGGGTATTGGCGTGAACTGAAAGGATCGGTGGGAAAAGGGCTCTGTAGTTGGGGAACGAAAACGCGCCGCAGGATGCCGAGACGTGAGAGATTTCACCGCTCTTACAGCGGGCCAGAGGGATTTGGGGGAGGAATCGGTTGAATCGGGGACAAAAGGAGGAGAAAATGGTCACCAGCAAAAAAAGAGTGCCAATTCCGCAGAGACGGGCGCAGAGGGAAAGTGACGAAAGACGCGGAGCGGATGATAGGGAATCGTCAACAACCTAGACTAACCGGGCATAGCCAATACCAACCTCGCAGGAATGAAGCGAGATGGCGAATGGTGTGTAGAGTACGCAAGTACACCTTCGACGGGATGCGTCCGAGTACTCTTAACAAAGTGTGACATCATTGTGGGCGTAAAGGAAAACTCGACAGATCAAATGCACGGAATTAAAGGGCAATCCTCCACCGGGAAATTAAGAAAGAAGCTAATCTTATCGCTTGCTGGACAGGCTCGTAGCGGCTGGCTCCATGGAAGAACTCAAAAAACAGGCTGGAAAAAGAAAGAGACGTCGCTTTGGGAGGAAACGAGGCTTAAGTCAAGCTGGTAACGAGGAGAAGGCCGGAGCCGAAAGGGGGCCACAGAAAACATGACTCATCCCGACGGAATCAAACAGGAGGGGATGTAAGGAATTGCTCTGATTGTGTCCGGCATAAGAATCCACAAACCGCAGGATTGAACCGCTATGATTCTTGATAGGGTAAAGAAAAAGGACAAAAAAATGCCATCTGCAGGATCGTAAATTGGTCAGCGTCTCTGACCGGAACAGTCTAAGGAAATTTTCAGGGAATTGGCGACTCGGCCAGAATCTGAATAGGGAAGGGACAGCCCCTGGTTAGCAACCTAGGAAAAAAAAGTGAGAAGAAAAGGGGCCATGAAAAGTATGAAAACCGTCATATCGTTGTCCATTCCATAACGGGAGATTGGGGGGA
>Ga0179593_1307646_pt1 | contig 10326 bp, 23 predicted proteins | sample CZODoug2_1_08_16_FD_185931 | JGI IMG/M metagenome (GOLD analysis project Ga0179593, IMG submission 185931) | Vadose zone soil fungal communities from Angelo Coast Range Reserve, California, USA - CZODoug2_1_08_16fungal (PacBio error correction) | ecosystem: Environmental > Terrestrial > Soil >...
ATATATCGATAGAAAAAAACATCACGTGTGTACAAATATGCTGGGGATGGGGTCACCTAAGAAACAGGGATCATAGAGCAGGGGCCTTTAAAAACTGCAAAAACAATAGACAGTTGAGGCAAGTTTATGAAAGTATAATCCAAAAGGGTCACTTGGGGGGGCACAAATGAGTATTGGGGGGTACACATCTCACCACTGAATACAGCACTCACAAAGGCCAACAGTTTGGTGGCTCTGTGCAAATAACAGCGAGGGTACAACCTTGGTGTAGCTGACAAACGGAAGGATCAAAAGAACGAAACACTAGGGGCGGTGGGCCACGGGCACACCAAATGACGAGCAGGGCGGGGAGCAAAAATAACACAACGAGGAGGTAAGATCCCCTAAAATGTCCTTGACAGGTATTGGTGGACACACACTCAAAACAACACGTGGGGACAAGTCTGGGGGGGGGAGAGGAATAAATGTTTTGGGTTTTCTAGATAGAACACAAAGATGGCCGGAAGTTGGAAGAAAGAAAAAAAGGGTGGTGTGGACCATCTTGTCGTGGCGGTACATGGACATGGACGGGGGAAAATGACTAGTAAGGCATACTCTACTGAATCGACTTGCACAAAAAGGGGGAAAAAGACATACAAGGGGAAACGGAACAACAACAAAAAAGGGTGTGTGTTGCACGAAAGGAAAATATATGGGGACCGAGAAGAAGAGGAAATCTTGCGTATATTATAAGGGAATGTTAGACAAACAACAATTGCAACCTTCAAACAAAAACATATATAAGGGTTTCGAGCAGGGATGCAGGGACCCAGGATGCCAACAGAAACAGCAAACAAAGAAAGTTGGAAGCAAAAAATGAGGTTTTTGAGGGGAAACCAGGGTACAAGCACAACAGGACTCCAAAAGAAAATAAACTGGGTAAAGGGGGGGGGGAGAAAACTATGACTAAGGAAAACCCAAAAAATCAAACGGTCAGTGTAAAAATAGCTACATTTGGGGCGGAAAACTGAGTTGATTGGGGGCCTGAAACCTTTAGTCCCGTACGGCGGTGAGGAATCTGGAAGCTTGGGGCGGCGGGTAAACGGGTCAATCTGGTCTTGTGGAAAGGGGGGAAGTATGACAAAATCACGCGACACTACATTACGAATGTTCTGCCCGCGGGGCCCAAGCGGTCTGGACAAACCAACTATCCCAGTTCCGGGCTCAGCACAAAATAGGGCGGAGTTTAAAAAAAAACAACAACAATAACTCATCAGGAAAGATAAACTACCAAAAAAGGGCCAAAACCATGGGTGGGCAAGTGGGGGAAAAAAAGGGGGAAATTGGAATGGCTCTGTGAAAGGCAGGGGGAATGGACCAGGAGCAGAAAACCACGTAAATGGCGGGGGAACAAAAAAAAACGGCCGTCACCATAAACTTGGTGAAACTGTGTCAACCTTGTCTTGAAGAAAATGGGCAGACCCCCGACAAGAAAAAAAAACAAAAGGGGAAAAAAAATCGGAAAACTCGGGGGGCATTTGGGACTGGTCGTCCTCGTGGAGGTGGATTGGGGCATAAGGGGTGGAGAACCAGATGGTTGGGAAGGTAGGGGTTAGGCAATCATTAACCTGAGACGAGCTGTTCGAAACAAGAAGTTAACAAAGAAGTGTGGGAATAAGGGAAAGGGAAGAAGAGCAAAAGTGATAAAACACAACAATTCGAAGTAGGATAAACAGTGGTGCATCTGAACAAAAAAACATAGGAAAGTGGGAAACAAAATAAGGGGGCGGTAGGGGGTGGGGTTTTGATGAAAATAAAAAAAAAAGGGGTCACAAAGGAAAGGGTAAGTCAAACACATGTAATTAAAGAGTCACAATGTACACAACAAAATGATCAACAAGTAAAAACTGGGAAACAATTAAATAGAGTACAGACAAGAAGAGTGACAGAGAGTAAAAAAAATCGGGGTGGGGGGACAACGGGTCAAAGCGTGAATACACCAGAAGCTCGTGATGAACGATAGGTGAGGATGATAATGCTTCAGACACATGCAAGGGCAGAACAAATCAATGGCCAGGAATGAAACTGGCAATGTAAGTTGTTTGCTTGCTTGGAGAAGTACACAAAAAACAAAAATGGGGATAAAAAAGAAGACTAGTGTGGGGTTCCGGCAGGAAAAAAGATTGGGGGGGGGGGAACAGGATTAGTTAGACGTTGCTGTCCGAACAGGGGGGGAAAGTGGGGGGGACTCGTGCAAGCGAGGAAAGGGGGGGGCGGATTGCAAAAATAAATGCAAAAACACTGAACAGGGACTGAGCGCAGTAAGGGGTAATAATGATCGGGTGGAAAAATGCAAAACCAATACAGAAAAAATAAATGCTGCGGTATGGACCGGGGGGGTGATTGAAAGGTCTGAGGGGTCCAAGGATGACAGGGGGGCCGCAGTCCTGGGTGTGGGGGGGGGGAAACATAATCAGCCACAAAAATGCAGGGGAAGGGTGTGTTAGGCGGGAAAAACACCCTACTGAAGGTAAAGGAACAGCCTATAATAAATCTACACATGAATAAAGCCCTACAAAAGGGAAAGTATTAAAACAGTCCCCATCATGGAAGCACCCCAACTTATGAATCCATACAAAACACTGACAGGGAAGGAGATATGGAATGTGGAATTAGAACACCCCAAAAGGAGGGTCGGGCCTCATTCACTGAAGGTACCCTGTGTGGGGGGTGAGTACAATGGCCATAGGGGGGGGACAAAAACAAGAAAACAGAGCATCACACAGCAGTAAATGGGCTAAGCATTTGGACAATGGGCGTAAAAAAATCATTCAATCATAGGGCTTGGGAGACAAAGTACTAATGTGATAGGTCCCGTGTCAGCGAGCGAAATTGTTGGTACATGTACTGACCAAGGGAAGTGTGTGACGAAGGAAACACGGGAGGTACAGGTAGGAACCAAGGGGTGAGGGCACACAAAAGCGGGGGCCAGTCAGACGGTGATAGGTGGGCAGTGAGGTCAGGAGAGGGGAGTGGGGGAGTGTGAAGGGGGGACAGGCGGGGGAACAGGGGCTCAAATAGGGACAAGGGGAAAAGGGAAATTAGGGGGAAGGTACAAAGATGGAAAACTTATGGGGAGGGGGGACTCCAAAAAATCAACTTCTTCAATGGGACCAGGGTGGGATTACAGCACTGTCTGGGAGGGGGTCAAATTGCACTTGCAAAAGGGGGGGGGGGCCTGGGGGGGGGGTGGGGGGTGGACTTTTCACGGGCACAGTTGGATCGTCAAAAATCAGGTGGGGTCGGGAATCTGGGGGGGGGGCAGGAGTACCAAAGGGTTGACCCTAAAAAAAGCGCTACAGGGGGGGGGGGGGGGGTGGAAAACGTGACAATGGTTACTGGACATCAATTGGACGTCATTTGGCCTTGAAAAAACCTGGGTCCAAGGGCGGAAAAAGGGGTGCGAAACCACCATTCCCATCTCTCAAAACAAACAAAAAAACGAAAAACAAAAAGCGGAGGGGGGGGAAGGGGATTGCAAAACAAAAGAAAGTTGGATTAAGGCCAAACAATGACAAAACACAACTAACAGACCACGCAGAGGATAGAGAAGAAAAAAAAAGTAAGCCATTACGTGCAAAAACCGGGGAACTATAGAAAAGGGGGGGGGACGGGGAAAATGAGGGGACAAAAATCAGCACGTGGGCAAAAAAACCCAAATTACAAAAGAAGAATAGGGGGGGTGCCAAGAAAAAGATGGGAGAAGGGAGAAGTTACGAAAAGAGAAAAAGACGAGTTAAGGGTCAAAAAATTGGGAGGACCCAATTACACGGGATGGACCCTCACATGGGTGCCAAAAGGCACAATAACAAAAAAAAAAAAAACCAAGGACAAACAGAAAAAGGGGAACCAAAAAAAATAAAAAAGACACTGCAGAGGGGTGAAGCTCCTCTCACTCAAGCTTGATACAACCTAGGCACACACATTGAAAAAAAAGGGGGGGGGGGGTGGGGGTGAAAGACAATGGGTTGGAAACAATGTCCCACACTAGTGAAAGAATGAAAATGACTCGAACCGAAAGCCAAATTCCCCTGAGCCGAACTCCAATAAAATCCAACCGAAGCGAAAAAGGGGGGGGAACAACCATGGGACACAGACTCCAGAGAACTGGAAATAGGATTGTGTCCAAGGCATCAAAAAAAAGCCCAAGAAGGGAAAAGGAGGAAGGTGCATAAAAAAGGTGTTACTCATTTCAAAGGGGGGAGGCCATATACAGGTGGGTAGGGGGACATCTGACAAATGGATGGATGTGGGAAGAAGGGGAACAAAGAAGTGGAAAAAACAAGATTGTAAAAAAAAGGGAAGACTGTGAATGAGAAAAAGAAAGTGGAGAAGGTGTATAATTTTAAAAAACATTGAGCCCAAACTATTAAAGTTAAGAGGGGATGGGGGGGGGGGGGGGAAAAAAAGAAATGGTGGGAAAGTGAAAAGGAGCATATGTGTAAACCCGCGGTGGAAACCAGATCATGAAACGAAAAAGGGTTGGGTGGGGGGGAGGTAGGTACAGGTACTATACAAGTCATAATTTAAAGGAATAACAACAAGGGGGGACCCGGAAAGTGGGGGGGGGGGGGAAAACTATAGTGATAGGGTTGAGGCGAAGGGGGAAAGTCAACGGGGGGACTGACAAAGGGGTACACAAGGTTATAAATGTGAGGGGGGGATACTATGTGATGTGGAGGCAGGTAAGGAGTGGAAAGTCGGGATTAGAAAATGGGGGGCTAGTGGGCAGGGGGGGAAAAGAGGATGGGCCTACCACAGGGGGGGTCCCAAAAAACCTCCAAAGTAGATGGCGAAAGGGCAAGTGACACTGGAACACAAAAAGAAAACCAATGGGGGGAGTCGCAAAACAGAGGGGGTCATCCAAAATATGCAACCAAGAGGAAAAGGAAAATAAGGGGGAACCTGTTTTTTACAGGTGGTTAGTCAGAAGAAAAAAGCAGCCCGAAAGGACAACGGGGGGGGGGGTAGAGATTGGGAAGAAAAGGCGAAAGGAGGAAAGCGCTCAAAAGGGGGGAAAAACTGAAAAGCCCCAACAGAGTCTTAAAGAGAAAGGAAACGAGGGATGTGATGGGGGACAAACCGTAGACGCTGTGAGGGATTACACATGGTCACATGGGGATCAAATGGAGTGTGTGACTGGGTATGTACAACTTCAGTCCCTATTTTTAGTGGGTGTAGGAAGAAATATAAAAAAAAAGAAAAAAAAAACATAAAAGTACGGTTGGGGGGAAGACAAGAGAAACACATCACTACATTCAAAATGATAAGTGAAAAATGGTGTCAGGGTTGGGGGGAGAAGGGGGGTCCGTGAGGGGGGGAGAAAAGTGATTACGGGGGGGCAACCTGGAATAGTTAAAATTCATTTGGTTAGGGAGGGGGGGGGGGGGGGACAGGGGGGGAAAGGGAAAAAAATTGCGGTCTGTCAAAAGGAAAATGGTTGCACAAAAAAGAGGATAAGGGGACGTGGGGAGAAAGCACTTAACAGGAAAAGTTTGGAATGGGGTGTTCAGAACACAGGAATGACAGGGTCGGAAGGAGGAAAAGGTGTCGTGTTGCCTTTTAAAAGGCAGGGTAGAACTAGCACAAAAACACAGGGGACAAAGGTATAAGGGGAGTCACAACCACAATACAGAATCACACCCCCCCCGGGGCAACCCCCCCAAAACCCTCGGAGGACAACGAAAACGTTGGGTTTCTTAATCAGAACGGGGGCTAGGGTACAAAAAAAGTCTGGGGGGGGGTAAGTGGGGGGGACACAAAAAAAGGGGTAAAAAATGTGATGTGGAACAACCAGGACAAGAAATATTTGAAGATGCCGAGGGGTCTAGTGACAAAGGAGGGGGAAAAAGTGGGAAAAAGGGGGGAGGGAGAATTTGAAAAACCATGAAACAACTGGGGGAAAGCAGGTGGCAAAAAAAAAAAGAATGAAAGATGAACCAAGTACAAGGCCCAAAGGGTGAACGAAAGGGACAAGGACGAAAAAAAAACACGCAAGTTGGTAAGGGGGGAAAAAAGCAGAAAGAGGGTGGCTTTGGAGGGGGGGAAGGATGGGGGCTGGGGGGGGGATATAAAGGGGGAAGGGGTGGGCGGGGGGGTGTGAGGGGGAGACAATTTTTTGGTGTGGGCAAAAAGGAAGGGGGTGGGAAAACAAAAATGGGGGAAAACAGTAAAGGTGGACCAATAAAACTTTGAACCAAGGGGACATTTGGCCAAGCAGGAAAGCAGTGGGGGGGGGGGGGGGGGGGGGGGGGGGAAAAAAAATGAAAAAGCGGATGGTTTGGGATGTCTTAAAGATAAAATGAAAGAAAGGGTGGGGGGGGGGGGGGGGGATTGGGAAAAAAAGGGACCAATGGGGAGGATGACAATTGGTCACTGTGAAAGGTGTGGTTGTAATGCAAAAATAAAGTGCGAAGGTTTAAGAAAGGGGGGAAAAAAAAAAAAAGACAGAAAGGGGAAAAAAAAAAACACGATGAGGAGTGCAAATAAAAAAGTTGTACATGATGAAGGGGTAGGGGGGGTGGGAAGCCCCAAAGGAAGGGTAAGCAGTATGTTTTTTTTAGTGAAAAATTTGGGAATCGTGGGATGGGGGTAGACATCAATGAGGGTACAAGGAAGGGGGACCAATAATAGGTGTGACACTGATGGACTGCCACTCAAACAGGTGTGAACTGGTGGAAAAGGAGGGTGTTTCTAAAACGTCATGCGCCACACGCCAAAGGTCCCGTGGGGGGGGGGAGTCGAGATCAACAAGAGGATACGGGCAGGGGCACGAAGAGGGAAGGGGGAGACAGAGGATCTACACGGACGCTGGGTGGAAAAATGAACGGGCAGTAGGGACAAGAAAAAAAAAACGAGCAAATCAAACGGTGACACAAGAAAGGGGAGCTGGGGGGTGTGTAAGATTTCCAAAACAACCAGTGTGGACAAAGGGAGAAAAGGGGGAGAAAGTAAAGAGGGGGAAAGGGGGGGAAGGAAAAAACTTTTGGGCTCAACAGTAAAGAGGGGTCGGATCGCGTAGGGGGGGGGGACAAAAGAGTAAAGGTATAAGGGTATACTGCGGGAGCGGAACCAGAACGGGAGCTTGGGAAACGAGATACGGGGCCAGAACAAGGGGGGGCACGACAGGCAAGCTCCTCGCCGGTTCGGGCTGGAAAAAAGAAAAAAAACGGGGGAAAATAAAAGGGACAGGTACAAAAATCGGCAACGGCGAATGGACAAAAACAAGCCCCAGAAAAAAAGGGGGGTGACAGCTGGGGGGGTATGGATAGGGATGGCAAAGAAAATGGGGGAAAAGTGAAGGTTTAAAAGAAAGGGTGATACGGAGAACAAGGGTGAGGGGGGGAAGTGAGGGGCACACAATCAGAAACATTGAGACACAGCGGACGGGTAATGGGATAAATGTGTCACAACCAAATTATGGGGGTGAAAAACACTTTATCGGGGTGGGGCCCAAGAAGGTGGGGGGAAAAAAGGGGGGCAGGGTAAGAGCAAATCAAACCTAAAACAAAACAACAACATGGGGGAGGGGGGGAAGAGGAGAAGGAGGAAGTGAATGATTTTAAACTGCTGGATTGACAAGCACGAAGCACTTGAAGATGTGTAGGGGCGTGTGAGAGGAATAACCATAAGCGGAGAAGGGTTGGGTGTCGAAGGGTGTGAGAATGGTCGGGGGATGGTGGAGGGGGGGTGAAGAGGCGAGACCCGCAAAAAGAAAAAGGTCCAGTGGTGGGAAGGCAAAAAACAAGTTGTAAAAACCACCATCGGGTGGGAAAGAGGTTTTTGGGACGCCCTTACAGGGTCACTGGTCCCCAAAGGGGAGTTGGTCCCAAGGGGAAGTGGCGTATGTCACAAACATAGTTAGTGAATCCAAGGGAGGTTGGCGACTGGGGAAAAAAAAGGTAGGTGGAGTTCCACGGGGGGGGGGGAGGGTGGGAAGATAGGGGGAGGTGGGGGGGGGAGGGTGTGGATTGTTGTAACAAGATTGGTAAAGGGGGTCCCGAAAAAGAAAGGAGAGGATGAAGGGGGTGTGTAAATGCCAAAGTGGAATAGGCAAACATTAAATGGTGACTGAAGGGACACACGAAAAGGGTTTTTTCTTAGGGATGGAAAAAGGAGAAAAGAAAGGGGGGGGGAAAAAAAAAAAAACAGGCCGACCACTGGTGGGAAGGGGGGGGCTCAGGGTTGGGGGGGATCGAAAAAATGGTACAAAAAGCCCTCATTAAGAGAAGAAGCTGAACACATGAACTCACTACAAGTCAAGGGGACACAAGACGTGGGACAGTGCCCAAAAAGGTAAACACAGGAAAAAGGGGGGAAAAGGCAAAAAAAATTGATGTGGAAGCCCCATTTACAAAGAACCACCCCGACGTAAGTCTCAAAGTAAAAAAAGAAAAAAAAAAAAAAAAGGGGGAGTCTAGAACGGTGAAGAAAAATATGAGACCCCAGTCACATGTAAGGACAAAACACAGGAGGGGTGGGGGGGGGGCTTGAAGACGACGTGTGGCCAGCAACATGGTATCCTGGGTTCGTGCAAAAAAAGAAAATTCACTGTGGGTGAAAAGTGGGGGGTCCTTACTATACAGTCTGATTTAACGACTAGAGGGTGGGGAAGTCACACTTCCTTCGCGTTCTTCAACCATTGGGGGAAGACAAGGACCAGGGAAAAGGGAGGGGCCATGGCAAGTCAGAAAAAAAGCGTAAGGGAAGAAAGGTCCAGGTATTGGAAAAAGAACCCACACGGCAACAAGAAATAACAGACAAAGGGAAGAAATGGAGACCCATAAACAAGCCACAGGTAAAACCAAGGGGGAGTGGAGCCGAATGATGGGGGGAGGGGGGATGAAAAAAAGGTATCAACTGGGGGACTGGGAACAAAAGGAAATAAGTAAAAAAGGGAAAGGGGGTGTGGAAAAAAGGCAAACAAGGGACTTTTATGAAAGGGAAGCGGGAAACAGAAAAGTGTCTGGAAAACAATAATTCTAAACTGATGGTTAGCGGTCAGGAGGATGGAAAAAATACAACATTCTGGGCAACAAATTGGGAGTGGGGACAGACAAAAGGTCCACGATAGGAAGTACAAGCAAAAGGTAGTGTGGATCAAAAAGCCCAGCAAAAAAAAATTGTGAGAGGGACGGGGGGAATGCAGGCGAGGGGGGCGTGGGGGGGGTGGGGGGACGGGTTGGGACCGGGAAAGGGGTTGTAGAAAAACGTGTAAGGGCAACACATCTGGTGGGGGATGGGGATACCGATGTATGTTGCAGGGAGAAAAAAAGAAGGGGGAGGGTGAGAAGGGGCTAAGGTAGAAATAACAGGAAGAAAGGAGAGCGGGGAAGAACAGAAGGCACGGTGGGCGTTAAGAAAAGCCATTGGTCTGATTAAGTCTCGCACAGAGCGCACAAAAAAAAATTTGGAAACATAAGCGTGAAAGAAGAAAATGGAGATCATGGACGGCTTGAGACACGGATAAAATTTGGAAGCACAAAGAGGGGTAAGGGCGGGGGTCGGGGGGAAGGAGGATGGATAGGTGTGTGGTGAGGGGGTCCCAAAAAAAAGAAGAGACATTTGACGTTAACGCAAAAACAGGGGAGGTGAGAGGGGGGGAGAAGGGTGGGTATGCAAGATGGACATTCAGTGGGGCTCAACAGTCAAAAAAAAAATAGTGGTAGATATAAGGGACGAGTGAAGGTGCGACTCAAAGAAAAGTGGGGGAAATCTACGAAAATAATGTCCGTGCACCAACAAGAAAGAAGGTGCAAAAGAGTGAACTACAGACATAGGACGGTTGTGGATAAATTGACACGGAATAAGCAGAATCAGGGGAAAGGATGACAAACCAGGAGGGGCAAAGAACCATTATTTCAGTATGTGTGAAAAATGATGAATGGGGGAGGCCGGAAAAGGGGGTGAGGAAAAAAAAAAAAAAAAAGGAATTGGTGGTGAAATACCAAAAAAAACAGTAAACAGGTAAAGCACTGATTGTCGGTAATATAATCAAAAAAGGTGGAAAACAGGAATAGGGACATTCGTACCGTCAGCTTGGGGTCGACAGCAACGAGTGTGTGTGGCGGTGGGGTACAAAGTGGGAAGTTGAGGGGGTCGCTGCGGGTGGTGGGGGTGCAGTCAAAATAGTAGTACCGCAGGAAAGATGGGCACGGGGTAGGAGCAAAATAAGGTGGGGATATGATACGAGTCACCAGGGAAGTCTGGGGGGGGGGAAAAAAAAGGGTGGGAGCGTAAAGAAGAAAAAGCTGTGGGGGGGGGGGGCACAGAAAATGAAGACTGAAT
>Ga0179593_1332135_pt1 | contig 10326 bp, 9 predicted proteins | sample CZODoug2_1_08_16_FD_185931 | JGI IMG/M metagenome (GOLD analysis project Ga0179593, IMG submission 185931) | Vadose zone soil fungal communities from Angelo Coast Range Reserve, California, USA - CZODoug2_1_08_16fungal (PacBio error correction) | ecosystem: Environmental > Terrestrial > Soil >...
GGCGGGAAGCAAGGGGTAAAAAATGAAATCTTGGGGGAAAAACCGTCGCAGGCCACTTAGCTCATCTCTGTTTGTGTGAGAAAGGAGGGGAGAGTAAACCTGACGAGGAAGAGAACGCTTCTGGATTCGCAACGGTAACGCATTTTGGTCGGAAGGCTCGTTGAACATGAAGAGGGACCTACGCTTCAGTGTGAAACATGCTGGCAGTTTTTTTCACGGAAAATGGATCAAAACGCAGAACGCAGAGTTCGGCCTCGATTAAAAGAGTCGCAGGGAAGGATCTCAAGCGCAGAGCGCGCACCTGGTCACAAAGCACGCGAAGGAGATCAGCAAAGTGTGTGCTTATTGCCAGCGTGGGCGGATTGGGCGGGAATGTGCGTTTACCGATCAAACCACGCTCTGAAAAAAAAAGGTAAAAGACGTCAAAAGGAAAGTATTGGAAGGGATCCTGCAATTCACGCTTCGAGTCCAAAAGGGAGGAACACCATGAAACTTGAGGAAGGGAAAGGCTCGTACACTCGAACAGAAACGGGAGTCCGATCTCAGCTTCAACAGAAAAGGAAAAAAGCCCATGAGATGGAATTCTGCAGGTTCACTACCTAAACAACTGCTCAAGAAGAAAATGGACAAAAGCTACAAAGACGGGAGCCCTTTGCTGCCACTCGAAAAGTAAAAATGCAATCGACTCTAAAGGGTGATTGTCCACCAGTGCGACCGCCCAGGGAAAATGGGGGTTTGGGGCGGAAAAAAAAAAAATTAGGGAGGATGCGGAATGTAGCAATCTCGGGAACCGTAATATAAATCTTCGGAAAAGGCACGACACTCATAGGGCAGGCTGGTAGGGGAATAAAGATCGGAAAAGCAAACCGAGAGGTACAATATCAGTGAGAAAGAAAAAAAACTCCTAAAGAGCGCCCAAATGTAGAAAAGCAACCGGAGATCAGACCATGCATCCTTAACACACCGGAGGGGGAATAAAAATCCAAGAAAGGGAAGGTGGAACTAAATGCGGGGCATACCGCGGACAAAGCATTTGTGGGATACTCACGAGGGAGGGTTGATGAAGATATTCCTCTTAGTAGTAAATGACCTGGATAAAACCCAGAGAGTAAGGAAAGCATCTGCCGCACTCGGGAAAGGGAGGAGCGGGTCCCAACAACGTCGGGTACTGAAAAGGGACGTAAACTCATGAAGTGTAGGCCAAAGACGACTGGGGGGCCTAACCAATCGGGTCTACTTCATTGGAAAAAAGATACTGATCTGTGGGGGTTACAATCTAGGCGACAATTATCGAGAAAATAGGTCCGGGGAAAGAAATCGGAGCGCCTGTAAAAAATTCGCTGTCGCGGTTCTCAAGAAAACGGTCTAAAAATATCATGGGACCATTCGGTCGCGTTACGCGGGATCTCTCAAAAAAAAAAGAGTAGAGAGAGATCGGCAGTAAATGCAGAATACCCGTGAGAAAAATGACCAGGAAAATTTTAGACTGTAGGTCGCGGCAACGCTACAGGAGAGCCTCGGTCCGGAAGAAATGGGCTCCCTGACACCCAAACGGAAAAAGAGGAAAGGGGAGAGAACTTGCATGACTCGCTTTCCAGTACCCAAAGCTGTGCACTCTTGCAGTCCAGGAAATGAAAGGAACGGCACAAGCTTTTGGCGCGCAATGCAGTGCTCCGAAGGTACGCCGGTTTTGGATGGACCTACGCCTCCGAAGGTCTCGCATCAGGTTCTCTCTTGGTGAGCCTCCAGGGGAAGAGTTCAGCTGGAGGGAAAGGCGGATAAACATGTCTCGCCTAGACCGCGGGGGTTTTACAGCGTCGGACACAGTTCGTGTCACTCTCGGGGATGAAGAGATTACCTGTCGGACAGTCGCAGGCCCTTGCAGCGCGGCTAGGAGGGCGAGGAACGGGGTGCACGGGGATTCGCACTGAGAGGGGGTCCGATAGGACGAGGGATACCGTCTTCATGAGAAACCTCGAGGAAAAAAAAGAACATAGGGAGGGCGGGCACTGTTAAGAACGGATCGGGAAAAAAGGCGAACCACAGGTCTTCAATTGCCGCGCTAACTTGGAACGACCAAGGGCCGCGAGGAATTTCTTGGGGGGAGGAAAAACAACTTGAAAGTCCAGGGGCATGGAAGAATTGACGCTACAAGAGGAAAATTCTTCAAAGGAAGAGTCTATTGAGTTTGGGAATAAAGCCTTTGCGTCAGGCTCTCAAGTTTCTTCTTAAGGGATATGGGAGGACTGCGGTGGGATGACGGTACAGAATCGGAAGCAGCCTCCCAAAGTGAGGGGAGGGGGGGAAAAGACTTTGAAATGACGCGATCGAAAGGTCTCTCTCGGCCCAAGACCGAGTCTCAAAAAAGGTGCAGAGGTCCCCAAACAACCGTGTTTTGTTTTTTTTTTTTGCCCACGGGACAAAAAAAAAACCCCAGTGTGGCAAAAAATAGCACGTCGCCTGAAAATATCCAACTGGCTATTCCCATGGCATTTCCTCAGTTAGGGGCGGGTTAGATGTCATAACATGTAGCAGGGAGGACGACACTATAAAAGATCCAACTCGGAGAAAATATAAGACGCACGGGGACGCAATATTTCGGCCGGCGGCGCGGGGAAAGGGCGAGCCGAGGAGTGCGAAGATGCTAGCTTCATACCTGGAGCCAGTGTAAAAACTTCAAGGAAAAAGGAGGGGGTTGAGGTGAACTAAAAAAGTGAGTTCTATTCAAGGGGAAGACAAAAGATCAGAAACGGAGACGGCAGAGAGGGACGCCAAAAATTTTCTAACCTAACATAAGATGCGGACTCGCAAGTAGCGCCTAAAAAAACCGTGGGCCAAGGGGGTCCAGGGAATAAAGCGCGCCAGACTCGAGAGCAAGCAAACACAAGGAGGAGGAGGGGAAGGAGGGGAGAGGTGGGAGGAAGACAGCGGAGAAGGAGGGGAACGTTAAGTGGGCCACCGGACGAGAAGCGCACTGCGGAACTGAAAGATCAAAGGTGGGGCTGGTAGAAAATGTTTAAGATGCGAAAGCTTTCTTAGAAGGACGGAGCATTTGGGAGGAGGGGTACTATGAATCTCAATCCCGGAAGGAGGAGTTTCCAAAGGAGGGGGGGAGGCTGCGCGGCCTACAGAATAGTTGAGATTAAAACGAGGACCAAGGACGAGGAGGGTAAGAGGAGGAAGAGTGGGTACAATGAACTGCCAGATTAGGAAAATGTCCATAGAAGTACTGTTTTGTTACTTATTTTCCGGGAAACGGTTCAGGTGTATTAACCAAATAAAAACACAGCTATTCATTTGAGGAAAATGACATGAAAGTAGCACAAGGAACGGATATGGGCATAGAAAAGTAATTTGGAAAAAAAACTTTAACGCATGATGAATAGGTATAAAGCCCGAACGGGAGGAAGATAGCCTGTCACTAAAAAGCCGAGCAAAAAAAAAATTAAAGACGGTCTGAGGAAAACGAGCTTTCGGTAGAAAGAAAAAAGGAAAAAGGGTCCAGAGAAAAACAGCGCTCACAAATTAACATCGAACTGAAGAACCTCTAGGATGGTAACGCAAGAGATTTGAACACCTACTACAAGATCCTCCCAGGATAAACAAAGGACAGAGGAGGCAAACCAGGAAGAAGAAACTTAATGTCGGAAGCGGAAAGGGGAAACACCAGCCAATAAAAAAGGTTTATCTGATAAAAAAGAAAATCAGCATTAGCGGAGGGTGCAGTTCGGCCGTAATACGAGGAGAATAGACTCTGCAAAAGGACCTGGCTGCTGGCTGAGAAGAAAGAAGAAAGCTAAGACGCATAAATAACCGCGTTAATCTAAAATCAGGAGCGAACAAAAACCGCAGAACGACAGCCCAGTCTGCATGAACAAAGCCGGGCAAAGGAAAGAAGATTCTCCTCACCAGCTTCTCTAAGGCTCCCTACATGGGGCGAGTTGAAAAAAACATAAAAAGGGACCACTGGATCTGCAGAGATCTTCGTATTGGCCGCTTCGAAAAGGAAAGCTGAAAAAAGAAATACCAAGAGTAACGCGCGATGAGGAGCAGTAGGAGAAAGCACGAAAGAAGGAGTAGAATCAAAAAGGCGTAACATTCAAGGACCTGGAGGAGAAAAATAAACCGGTTGCAGGGGTAGTTAATAGCCATGGAAGGAGTAAGAGGAACACAACCGCGGGGGGTTTGCAAAGAACAAACTTAAAGCGAGCAGGATTATAGGACGAAATCAATTAAGCCAGGAAGGAAGAAGCATGTCAGGTAAACCAACGGGGCAGAACACGGAGCAGGGTCATTTCGACGCAGGTCAGGACACGATGAGAGATCAAACAAAGGAGAAAGAGCTCATAACGGGGAGGAAATCTAGCTGCTTCACAAACATGGAACCAGAAAAGGGCACTCCATTGTGTGTCCAGGCTCTAAACTGAAGCAGACCGGCCGACTCTTCCAGATTTGGGGACGACCGGCTGAAAAGGGGGCTCGGACCGGAAAGAGAGGCGCTGGTCGGGGAAATCACACAAGGGGAATGACCAGATTAATACGACGGTGGGCCTAAGATGAAACGAGGACCCACACCGTCATGGCTGTGGCGGGCGCTCCTGAGGACGCCAGGTGGGGACTGACGAAAAAGCCCGGCGTGAGGACTGTCTAACGACTTACGTCAGAGACGATGCTCTGGGCTAAGACAAGCTAGGACCGCTGGAGGGAAGCGTAAAGTTTGCATAAAGCCCGCAGAAAAGAAAAATGTGGGTCAAGAAGAGGACAAGCGACCATGGGTATCCTAGGGGAAGGGGGGATTAAAAGAACCATGGGGGGAGGTTATTCCGTTGCAAGCGCGGACAGGGGTTCTGCTTAAAGGTGGAAGGGGGAGGGGTTCACGGATTTAGAGGGTTGCTTTCGAACGCGTGATCAGGGAAAAAACGGATACCCTATCCGCTGAAACTTGACACAAGCGCGAAATTCTCAAAGAGGTATCAAAGTCCTCAAAAACAGGGAAAAGTATGAACGCTCAGCGAAGGGAGGGAAGGGGGGTTGGACAACTGCAAGGCTGGAATTAGAAAGGGAGTTCATTGAGGGGAGAGTCGGTTATGGAATGTGTTGACGAATGGGGCGCCAAAGGCTCAAGGGAGCGCAGTCCTACAAGTTAGCTGATAGCGCTTTGGGGTTATTTGGTGACTTTAATGCATGGAGCGACCGTTTCGTTCCGGGCGTTGCGGAGATCTGAGGCTCAGGTGAGGGGAGAAGATTAACGAAATGTGAATGTCGAAAGGCGCGACTCCTTGCTAAAAAAAAATAAGGGCACTTGCTATCCGGAAAGGGGGGGAGGAAATTGAAGTCAATGGGTGAATCTAAGTGATCGTTTGGGTGAGCGGGGGTAGACAACAGGAGCAGAAAGGGGGAGGGAACAAACGAACAGCAAAAGAACACCAAAGGAGCAGCTTGCAGCGTGCCCGGGGAAAAAAAAACCAAGTGCAGGAAAGAGATCTTCGATGCGGTCCGGGAACCAGGAATCTGACATGCCGAGGTAAGAGCGGAGAGGGGACTAAGAAAAGGGAAACCTACCCGTGAATAGTGAATCTTCACTGTGGGGAGAAGAGTTCAGGGGAAGGAAAAAGGGATGTGCAAGAAAAAAAATGCGGAACGGATGGGAAATCCAGAAAGGACGTAGCAAAAACGGGGCCGGGGGCGCTGTTGGAAAACAAATTGCGAAGAGGCAGTCCTATTCCTACGAGAGCCGTAAGAAGGGGGACCCATAGGTATAGCTAAGCCAGGGTCACCGTACCAAAGGAAAAAAAGAAGATACTAAAAACACGGAGAGGGAAAGTAGATGAATGAGTCTTTAATATCTTACGAAGGGAACTCTAGTGAAAAGTTACGGAGAGCCTACGTTTCGGGAGCATCAATCAGGGGGGGGGGGTGAGGGAGAATAAAAAATCGACGTAAACCGGGGAAAAGGCGATGCATTAAGAAGGGGGGATTGTCTTGGGGAACAAACAGAATCGAGGGAAGCAACGAATGAACTAAAACATGAGGGGAGTTCAGTTGGTAACGGGCCTCGAAAGGCAGGAAAGTATTGTCACTAAGGCATGTTACCAAAGAGAAAGACGCGCCTTCTCAGTACCTGGGAAAGTGCCGCGAAACTGACACGCGTCAGGGTGTTGCTGATTGCCGCTGGGAAAGGGGGTTTCTGAGATGTGTGTCTTGAAAAACGAAAGCCTTATGTAAAATGCAATACTCCTACACCAATGGAGGTAGAAGATATTGGGCCGTACCCGGGCAGCACTGCGGCTCTTAGGGAAGAAGTGAACAACACTTCAAAAAAAGGGGGGTCTACCGCGCATCGCGGGGCCCGTCAAAGGAAGGAAAACGAAAAAGGGGAGTGAGGATCAGTAGTTTAAGTAAGACCAAAGAAGAAAAAGACAGAGCCTAGGGAAGATACCCGAGAGATTGCTACGAATTGGGGAATTCATGAGCGCCCATGCCCAACGTCATACGAACTAAAAAGGCTAAGAAAGAAGGGAGGAGCACCATTACAGGAACGGAATTTCGTACCAGAAGAGACAGCGCACGGATGAGGGAGGTCGCCAGTGCAGGGACTTAGGGGGAGGGGGGGAGAGAGCTGCAAGGGCACGCACTATAAGATGCAAGAAAGGGGGAGAAATAAAATGTTGAAAGAAAGGGCTAACCCTACTTCAAGATCTATAACTACAACTTCAAGCTGGGGGGGGAAGAACATCCCATGGGCAGCGCTTCCAACCGGCAGAACTCTATCCAGGGCTGTCAAGAAAACCTGGGGACAAAGTATCAGGATCCAAAACGCATCCGGTAAGGAGGGGCTCCTCTTGCCACAAAATGGGGGGAGAAGAAGTACCTAGGGAGGGCAGGTGAGACGCATTCGAAAGCAGAGTAAATGAAAATATGAAAAGATCCGTAGGGGAGAAGGAGAGAAAGAGTCCGCGGCTCTCTTAAAAAAAAAGAGTCATGTCTGCTTGAGCTCAGATACCAGACGTGTGCCGTACTCGGGAGAACTCGGAAGAAAAGGGTCCATGAAATACACTCTTGGGGGGAGGTGAGGGCCAGCGCAGATCGAGAGCATAATGTAAAAGCTGGCCGAAAAAGGAGCAATCTGGGGGGTTATCGCGCAGTAGGTCGCCGGGGTCTTACCTCGAAACAGCTTAACAGTAACGAGATGGGGAAAGGGTGCGAAATCAAGAGATTGACGCCAGAAGCAGAAACAAAACACAACACAACAAAGTATGAGAGGATATCAGCGTTTACTGAACGATTCGGAGACATTAAAGGCCTTTCTCTAAAAAAAGCTTTGTTGGGGAGGAGCGGGACCAGGGAAAATCACTCAGCGGGAAAGGGCGCGCATTTTGCGGAAAAAAAGAAAATAATTGAATGCAAAGACCGCAAGGAGAGAGGGAGCAGGGTCCCACCGCTGTTAGTTAAAATGAAAGAAGGAAAGGGGGCAGGGGAAGTATAAGTCAAAAAAGGCCGGGGACTGAGGCGCATAGTGAGGACGGATGTAGGGTGCCCTAACGGACGGCGAGGGAATAAACATGCTCTAGCGGAGCCGAGAAAGGGGGACTAAGCCAGGGAAGATTTCAAGCTCAACGGGAACAAAATTTTTGCCTAATCGGCTCTAGAAGTGTGGAAGACAACGCCGGGAAAGAGCATAGGCGGGATCCTGAGAAGAAAAGGGGGGGGAAAAGGAAACTTTTAGGGGAGGATCTTAAGGAGGGATTAGTGCGGACGTGGAGATGGGGGGGGAGCCTGGATTTGAGGGTGCGAGGAATGGGAGGGCAGCCTCCGTCTTCAGAACCTGCAGAGACAAAAAGGAGAAAAAAGGTACGGGTGCACTTGGGAGAAAGGAGGGGGGAATCTCACTCCTCAGTAGGCGAAACGGCGAACCGCCTCCTCTCTTCTGGGTTCTGGGTTGATAAGAAAAAAGGAGACAGGTGGCAGCTCGAAGGAAGGGGTCTTCATTCCCGTGGCAGCGTAGTAGGACTTTGGGGGGAGGGGGGGGACGAACCAGTGGGACAGTAAAAAAGAAGGAAGTGGCGTGGCAAGGGAAACGGATGGAACATTTGGGGAGGGGATTTGTGAAGGAATGAAAAGAGAGGGCGGAAAAGAAAGCTTTGCGTAGTCCTTTGCCAGCGGGAGAGGGGGATAGGAGGGACGGTGGAGAGGGAAAGGAACGTACCGAGTTCCAGGGGGAGAAAGGAAGTAGGAGAGAAAAAAAAAAAGATAGGTATGAGGAAATCCAGGGAGCATTGGCCATCCGGAAATTGGGAGTTCAGATTGAGTTCGATTGTGAATCAAGGGAAGTTTTTTATCGGGGGAAGAAAAACATGAAAAGAAAAAGGATTCAGGCAGGAGGCAACTCCCAAAATCGGACGATGGAATTATAAAAGAGGAGGGCAAGTTTGGGGGAAAAAGAAAAGGAGAGACCGCTGACCCTTTGTACCAAGGATGCTAAATGAGGTTATGTTTCGTCATGCCAGTTGTTACCAACCTGGCAAAAAAGAAAAGGAAGGGGGGTTACTCTTACCCTAAGATGAAAGACAGGAGCTCCTCCTTTTCGCAAACCACGGCGAAAGGAAAAAGGAAGAAAAGCCAGAAAAGTGAAGCGGAAGCGGCGGCAGAGGGGGGAATGCCACTTTGAGAACCCCAAAAAGGAGGAGGAAGAGACCCGTGATGCGCCGGCGAGCACCTTGCACTATAAGTAAAAAGCGAGAAATATGTCCAGGATGATAATCTAGATACGAACCGAGGAGGGGGGGGAAGGGAAGGAAACTATGCTTCGAAGAAGCTGAGGTTTAACGAAGGAAGAAAGGGGGGAAACGGTCGAAGGAGGAAAGTAAGATGTTAGAAAATTGCGGGAGAACAGAGGAATCCGCGTAACTCGTGGGGACTAAAATCATGCTACGTTAAACGCAATTGGGGGAAAAAGTAAGGGAAAAATCGGGGAATCAGCTCAAGGGGGGGAAAGGAATGCTTTGTCTGAAAAAAGGTGGTGGGGGAATGACTAACGGACAAACCTACGCAGAAGTGAAGACTCGCATGTTTAACAATAGCGGGAAAAACCTTTCGACGAAAGCAGAGAGTCCTCGCCTCGTGGGGTAAACAAGGAAAAGCAGGCTTATACGTTCAGCGCCGAAGGGTTGGGGTGGGATATTTAGGTATGGGAGGATGGGTTGATGAATATGTTTGGGTAGGAACAGCAAAAAAAAAAAATCAAACCAAGGAGGAAATGTCAAAAAGGGAAGCGGAAAAATTGAGAAGAAATAGTCACATCCATGCCTGGTGGACATCTCTCTTAACGGACTAAGTTCTCCCCTGAATTTTCAAGGCACTCGAACATAACCTCTCGTAAGATCGAGGGGGGAGAGGCAAAGTCCATGAAAAAAAAAAAAACGTGGGAGCGAATATTTTCCATAAGAAAATAACTGCTAACATCAGTGAAAAAAAACATCTCGAACCTCAGAAGCCTTTGGGGACTAAAATGCTGAAAGAGGGAAACCACGTCAACGAAGATGACAAAAAGTCAATATCAAATGGACCAGGGGGAGGATTCACAAGAAACCCCGAACGAAGGGGTGGACTTATCCACCAAGAAAGAAGCCGAAAGGGGAGATGCGAAGTCTCAGTGGAGAAAATAATGTTACCTAGATCACATGGGGGGGGGGGGGGGGCCCTGAAAATCCACTTGGGGCAATTATGGTCGCTAGGGACATAAGAAAGAAGGATCCGCAGACCTAGGTAACTCAGAAGACATCTAACGAAAAAAACCCTCACGTAAGGAGGACAACCAGTCTCATCTAAAAATCCGAACAAGCCAAATCGGAGAGACTAACCGGAGGGATCCAAAAGTACTACATGGTAAGTTTAAAGGATGGGCAGTCTTAATGGGATAGATCCTATCTGGGGTTACATTGGTAAAGGAAGACAGTCATGACGAGATGAAAGGAAAAGAGGCAGGGAGGGAAACGAATAGATCAAAAAAATAGGGAATATCTGCGAAAAAAAAGCGCCTTCTTATCAAAAATGCACACAGAAAGTTAAGGAAGTTTCGCCAAAACTACCAAAGGACGGGGTTAGTTTTCAATGCAAATCTATAAGGAAAACTAAAGTAAGGTGGGGTGCGTCGCGCAAAACTGCTTCAAAAGAAGGCACAGTCAACAGCCTGGAACTGAGGGGAACAAACATCTGGGAAGCGCCTGGAAATAGGATCGCATGGGGGAGAGGGGAAACTCAATACAAACCGTGTAGGAGAGAGGAATGGGGTAGGTTTTCTACTAAGGGAGAGGGCAGTTAAGGGAA
>Ga0179593_1372316_pt1 | contig 10326 bp, 8 predicted proteins | sample CZODoug2_1_08_16_FD_185931 | JGI IMG/M metagenome (GOLD analysis project Ga0179593, IMG submission 185931) | Vadose zone soil fungal communities from Angelo Coast Range Reserve, California, USA - CZODoug2_1_08_16fungal (PacBio error correction) | ecosystem: Environmental > Terrestrial > Soil >...
AGGGGACAACTTTCAGTGTGCAGAAAACCGGTGCTGGTAAAAGTCGGGGAAGAGAAACGGACATTGAGTTCGCTCAGGTAAAAATAGTTAATAAAGGCAAGTAGGTTAACTTGGCAGGAAATGTGGGGACCTGGGTTCCAGCTCGTTGCGCAACGCCACGGTCCAATATGGAAGGATGCTAATCCCGTCATAAGTCAGCACAAGGGAACGGACGACGGAAGAAAAACCCAGGAAAAAAAACCCAAAAGGCGCCTCGTTACCCCCAAATACAATTGTGGAGAATGCCAAGATTCTTGGAAGATTCGCGCGAGAGACTGGGAAAAAATGGCATACAGTTGAATCGACCATGCTTCAGTACACGCCAGAGGAAACCGGAGCTCTGCCCCTGGAAACAATCTAGGAGCAACTTACAGGGGGTTCTTAAGCGGCCATCAGGGTGGGAGGCCAATTACCAACCATATTTCTCGTTCAAACGTAGAAAAATCGTCGTGGGGATTCAAGAAACACAAAGAGCGCCATCGGCAATCCAAAACTCACGCTCTGCAAAAACCGTGTCCACCGCAAAGCTGCGAAGCGCGACAAAACGACAACCCGGCACATTCGCGACAAGAAACAACGGTGTCAAGTCGACTAACACACATACAGAAAGAAAGCACAAAAGAACCGGCGGGGCAACCGGCAACGAGCACATTGAATAGAACCACGGGGTCTTCCATCAGTAAATAAGTCCTGCTGACGGTTCGTGGGCCCGCGGTTGGTGGACAAATGCCGAGATCACCGAATACATACGTGAAACCTCCCAAAAGAAAGGAAGAAAGAAAAAAAAAAAAAAAACATCAAGTTTAAGGAGGGAAAGGTTTTATTTAGAAAACACCCCATAGACTTTCTGGAAACCGGTCGGACGGAAATAAAAAGACTGGGGGATCGCCAGAGAGAAACAAAGAGGCTTGGCTGAGCGCAATCCGCACACCGTAAAAACGGAAACGTCACCCTCGAATAAAAAAACAAAAGAAGGAGCCCGATCGATCCAATCAACTTATTCAAAGAGAAGTCTCATCAGGGGCTTTAAACGGGGGTCACGAGGGGATCTGCTTGAAGGGGGTATAAAACTGCAATCCACTTTGGTGAGTAGGGGTCCTAATTGGGAGAATGGACAAAAAGGGGAATGCCGAACAAACGGAGCGTAGTCCAAAAAAAAAAACCAGGCGAACCCCCGCAGAAAGGGAGTTGGGAAAGGGGTTAAAATCTGTGGCGTCGTCGACGTGTATCTGGTTGCCTAGCGCCTCAAAAAGCTTAACACCGAAAGTGAACCCAGAACTATCTAAAAAAAGGAGAAAAAAAGGCTTGGGGAGACCTGCGGGGATCAAATGGGTGATCGTGTGCTGAACTTCTGAAACTCATTTCCGTTTGAAGATTGGGGAGGTCAGGCAGGGAAAAAAGACCCAGGGGGGAGGGAAACCGGAACGTCTGGCGGTTTTCTGATAAACGTCCATCTGACGGGGGTACGACAACTGGCGAGAGGTTTTGAGAAGGGGGATTTGGGACCAGGATGGTTCGAAAGGTTCTTTGTAACATTACTCTGCCGGAGACACAAATGGGCGGGACAGAAGACAGAGGGGTTTTGGACAAGACAACAACAGCGGGGGTCCTGTATCCCAAATTGGAGGATACTCGTTACGCGGATTGGGGAAAGGGGACCAAAGGGTCCATCGGGCAGCTTACACTCAAAAAATGAATGTCCGCTAGCATCCCCTAAACTCATCGAAACTAGGGGAGGAAATCTCGGAGAAAAGAAAGCGCCTGTTACGCCTAACATTAGGCGGTGTGCCTAGGGGGAGAGAGGGAGGTGTAGGGAAAGGGGGGAGGATTAAAGTCCACTCGGTGGTCAAGGAAGAGGGGGCGGTTTTGAAAAGACTCTAGGGCTGTGGAGGGGGTAGACTTGGGGATGGGAAACGGGGGAGGACGAACTACGCGGAGGGGGACCCGGAGCACCGCCGACCCTTAAAAAAAAGTAAGACTTCGTAAAAGGTGCGTAGTCTAGAACGCGAAGGATCAAAACGGCGGGGGTGTAGAACAGGGGGTCATGTCCACGTCTCTGGAAGAACGTTTAAGGAATCAAGCAGTGGCAACAGCAAACGTAGCGACCAAAGAGGTCGTGGCCCTTCGTGGGCAAGGTAATACTAGAAAGAAACCTCGCTGAAAAATAGGTCCGCGGGGCAATGTCCAAGCGCGCAGGATTCCTGGAAAGGATAGGAGACTCTAGGAGAAAACAACACTTGATAACAGAGGAGGGGGGACGAGAGGGGGGAACGAGGAATAGTAAAGGGGACGTCAGCTCCGGACAAAGATAGCGGAACCATCGGACAGTCTTCAGCAGAAGGGACAGGGAAAAAAGAAATTAGGAGGACAGAAAGAGAGTGGGGTGGTGCGGGAAAATCGGGTTACACTGCTGCTGAGAAAACTAGACTAGTAAGGCAGGGGGAGGGGGCAGGAGAAAAGAGGAGAACACTCGGCAGTCATCTTGAGGAGGGGGGGGCGAGCATGGCTAAACTCCTGGATGGACGCATGGGTATAGGACTGCAAGGAATGGGGACCAGGGTGAGACGAGGTCTGTGGGGACGAACTTCCAGTCAAAAGAAGCCAGTCTTTAGCATACCAGACCAGATTAAGAAAACGAAGGACACACTTTACACACGAATGCCTCCATAGGCGCTGAAAACATAACCGAACGTAGGAAGATCACGAAAGTAAAACGGGGGTGACTGTAGGGAGTCACAACCCGGCGCTGACTGGAGGCCTGAGCCTGACGGAGTAAGATGCTTGGGGTCCCAGCATTGAGATGGCAGTCACGGGAAATATACCCTCTAACTATAGATAAAAGGTTCCAGTGGACTTGAAAAAGCCCAAAAGGGGGGGGGGTGGATACCTGGAAAAGACAGCGGGCTCCCTCGAGGTGTTCCAGTACAAAAAAAATAAGGGGGACTCCCTGGCCGAGGGGACGGCGCGAAGCAAAGTTTGCAGAAAAAACCAAGAAAAGGAGGAAACCATAAAGCCCAGCGCATAACGATCACGAATCAAGACAGGGTCCGCTACGCCAGTCCGCGCCCGGCGAGCTCGCAAAGCCAACAGGAGATCACTGACGACCCGAAAAAACAAGAGTGTGGGATAGGAGGGACTCACGAAAGAAAATTAAAGCACGTCAAGAAGCCAGCTTGAAAAACTAACTGGGAGCCAGATCCGCCACTTCCAGAAAGGGAAGGGAGCTGGCCCGGTCAAAGAGAAGTCCACTTCGGAAAATTGAGAAGGGGGTGACGATGGATCATCGGGCACCACAAACACGAGAGATCTCACATAGACCTGACCACGGAAAACAAAAAGGTGAAAAAGGGGAAGAAAAATGTCGTGGGATGGACGAAAAAACAGTCAGTTTTGAGGGCGAACGGAAGGAAGGGGGAATAAAAAAGACTGGTCGAACTGCATACAAACGTCTCATTTGGCCGGCCCTAGCAAAGCCGAACCGAGGTAAAGTTACACTACCCGCGAGAGATCTATGAAACAAGGTTAGGGAATAGAGGGATGGATAATTTACTGAAAGTTACGATTATGTCATATTCGGGTGGAGAAGGTGCTAGAGAGAAAAATTTGAGTCTGACTGTCGAATATAACTTTACTACTGCGGGAATCTGATCTGGTTGGGGTGCTCCATCGCCACAAAAGAGAACGTCATGGTTCCGGGGAAGGGGGTTGACCCAGTAGGGGGCTCGTCTCGGGCGTGTCCTAAGCGCAAAGACAAGCTCCACCTCTAGACGCAGGAAAGAGGAGCAGTTACATGCCAGGGCTCTCCCTGCTTTGACAGGTGGGTGGGAGTGCCTAGTGGCTGGGACCTTCAAAGTGTTTCCGTTATTAAGTATGGGTAGTGCATTGAGGGGGAAGGGAAGACAAATTTTTTGGAGGTCGAAGGGGAATGCCATGCCGGTGGCGTGTGACACGGCGCCGCACGCAACGGGGAAAAAAGTCGCGACAATCAAAAATACCGGTTCGGCGTGAGGGGGAATGCTGGGAATCGGATCTCCTTGGGAAGAAAAAGGATATTCCCTACTCACAGGGGAGGTCGAGACCCGTGGGGGGACCTGTCTACACATGGGGACACGGTCATGGAAACAAAAAAACCCCGTGAAAAAACGTGCGAAATAGTTATCGACTGGGGGAAAGGGTCGAGCAGGGTGCTGTGGAAGAGCGGTCGTACGAAAGGGACCAAGAAACGACCCTCATCTCCAGAACGAAAAGCGAGACCACATCTCACGGCCGCAGCAGAAGAAAGTGAATTGGAAGTCGGGTACCAGAAAGATCGGGTCGGAAGATGGATTCAGTCCTCCCCTGCAGGGAACAACGGAGGCGAAGGGGTTGATCCAAAAAAAACTTCTGTATCTGCCTGGAACGGTGTAGCCGCGGAACGACGCGGCCGACCCCGGGCCGGGCGTAACAACTTGAACGTAGAAGATAAAAACGTCGTCGACCGTTCCAAACTGAAATACAGGAAGGAGCGAGTAAAAGTAGAATGTCCATGCCAGAAATGAATACTCTTGTCAGACACAGAATTGCAAAAGATATCGGGTACCCAGGCGTCGTTCACAGCTCAATCCGTCCTCGCCCGCACGACTGAAGAATCGTCCATCTTCGATCATCTTTTTTGGGAGCGCGACCTGCGGATGGCTCCGAGAACACTCGTCGAAGCATCTCAACAACCAACCAACGTCTTCGGAAGAGAGAGATGTCGACGAGCTGTTTAATTCATCAACGGCGAGACCGGACCCGTCTCGGACCATCTTCGATATTGATAAGAGAGCTCGGTGACCGAGTACTAGGACGGTAACTAGCGAATGACTCCGAAGCGAGGTGCGAGAGATGACCCCTTGAGCTTTCAAGCACGAGACCGACGCTGGCATGACAGTGCGACAGATTGCTAACCACAAATCTTATTTCTGGGCGCCCATGGGCAACGACGAAGAAATCTCGCCCGTGTCAAGGGGCGGGGTTCGTTGCCCCAAACGGTGAGGACAAGGTCCCGCTTCCACTTGCGAGGCGAAACGGTTCAAGCAGAAACAAAGCTACCGAAAGCCAAAGGTTGCGTCGAGAGGAAACCAGTCGACAGGATGATAAAAAAACCGCGCCGACCTCTACAAGCCGCCGCTCCGACCCACGCTTCCAAAATCATTCGAGGAACTCAAGCACGTGAACCCTGGTTCTCGTGAGTCGTCGGGCAACCAAGGCTCTGTATCTCTGCCGGGATCAAGTGGATTGGGAGATGCGTTGCCGGACGGTGCTGGTTCCTTACTGACAGCGAATCCACTCCGAGAACATGATGCAGTCGAAGCCTTTCAACAGTTCGATCTCATCCACTCATGTCGGGAAACACACCTACCAGAAAGGGGGGTGGTTTTCAGGAGGGGAATCTGACCAGGGAGTTCAAAAAAACAGTAGCACGTACCACGCCGTATGTTCGAGGTCGGCCATCGCACCCGTTGGGATCGGGGGTAGGAAAATATCCTGAAAGAGTCCACCCAAAAAGAGTCCAAGAACTTATACCCTAGAGAGATGCCCGGCCTTGTGAGAACATCGTCCAACAGGTCTCTCTCCTGCCCCGGGTACGAGTGGAGTCATCGTACCATAACTCTTCCTACTGGCACTCTCACGGCCCGAAACAGAAAGCCGGCAGCCCGGTCCCGCGAAAAACGACAACAAAAGTGAATCGTCACTTCGACGGGGGAACATACATCAACGTCAAGCAAATAAAGCCGTCCGTAGCACGCACGGGCAAGATCACACAAGGGGACGAGCACCAGAGAGGAATCCCTGACAGGAAAAACGGGGAGAAGATCCTGCTTTCCGGAAAAAGTACAACGAAAAACGCGGGGAGATCGGCACCAAGCAACCGGACCTACGGAGGCCAAACTGGTCACACTTCCCGGCCTCACATGGGAAAATTCTTGTCGACGGGTTGCTGTTGTAACTCCCCCATCATTCTTTGCACTGATTTCCAGGACGTAAAGGCGGACAATTTCTGAAAAGAAACTACTCATATACGATCCAAACGGGCTGCCTACTCAACGCGAAACCACCGCCACCGACCGCAGCGTTCCCCTAGTCCGTACCTGACGCGCGATCGCTCACACCTCAACAACACAAAACGGAGAGAAATATATAGTCGTGTCTATCGGCAGGTCAAGATGGCGCTGCGTCGGCTTCCGGTGGCAACGGTCTGCGAGCAGCCCAGTTGGGACGATGCAAGAATTATTTGATCCCCTACTGAGGACCGGCCATAGCACGAGCTGTGGTTCTGCCACCAAGCGCCACATAAGAGAAATTGGGTTGGTGCCGTAGGGGTTGACCCGTCTTGCGGCGCCTCAGTTTCTAGGGTGCCTGAGGCGCATCAAACGGGACAGCTGACCGTACTGGATCGGGGCTCGGCCTGCACTCAGGCTTCCGTAAAAGGGCACTGTTGATCGACAATTTGTATCGTAAACTGCGGGGCTGACCAATTCAAGGGCTTGGGAACTGATTTTTGATTGAAGTGGCAGTATAAAAAGACCACTTGGTGTTGTCGGGTCAAAACGCCGAATGAATGACAAGCGGGGCTCGAGCGCCTGCGAAAAATAAAAGAGAGGTCAAGGCGAGAGCGTGAGTGTGTTCTAGGGCTGGGCAATCTGAGGTTTCACCCCTTCTTGGGGGGAGAACCTTACTATTCACTCTGTACAGGGTGCGGAAGGCGGAACCCATAGGTGTGGTCCGGGAGAAAAACGGGACAGGAGCGAGTTCCCTGTACCAACACACACTTTGCGGCTAAAATCGTGATCGATCTGAAAGGGGACCGGGGATAGCTCGGGTCATGCGGGAGAGGGTGAAAAAAATTTTAGAGCAAGCACCCGATCACTACCCCGAGCCAAAGTGAGCTCATCGCCCATATCTCCTTGCTCCCCTACGGAAAAAAACAGGTTTGAAAGGTCCGGGACGGTTCAACCGAGGGAGCTTAAAGGGGAGGAATTGTAGTCATTTTAAGGTAGGAACGTCTTTTGATAGCATGAGAAGGTAAATATTCCGGCGTGGATAGGGGACAAGTTGTGAAAAGCGTAACGGTGGAAGCCGCGCACACGCGGAACCCGTGAATCACCTTCGACACGTAAAGGACTCCATTGAAACGGGGGCGTCCAGAGGAAAGGAAGCCGCCGAGGGGGTACCACTCTCCGTCTCCGCAAAAGGGGGATTCAAAAGAAAGGTCGAAGTGTTCCGACAGTCAAGAAGTAAAGTTCTCGTGGCCGCCCTCAGGGATCATCCATCTCAGTAAGAAAGCACCTCGGACTGGAACGGGGAAAGCCACGCTCGCATTATCGTCCTTACCGAAAGAGCTGAAATAGTACCCGCGGTGAGATCGTTCCGGTCGCAATCAAAGAGAATCACAGCGGACAAGATCGGACGCCCGAGCGAAAAAAAACGGGAAAGGGAAAAAGATAGAGAGTGGGACTGGCTGTTGTAGCTTAGATCTCAGACGGCGGGACGGATCACGTACAACTAATTCGAACGCCGGACGACGGTCGTCTCGCGTGCAGTGGGCCGAGGAAAAAGAAGAGGACTGAACTAAGAAGGGGAGCGAAAAGACGGTTGACCTTCTTTGGGGCCGGGGGAAACGAGACCGACCGGAGAACGTGGGGGCGAGGAAGTGACCTGCGTCTAAAAAAATAGGCCGTCGGGATCGGTCGCAGTTGCGGATGCATGGGCGCCGAACGAAGAAGCTGGGGGAAGCAGGGGTCAAAGAGGCTTGAACTTGGAAGGGAACGGGGATTCAAAGTCCGCAGGAGTCGCGGGCAGAACCATTCAGACTCAAACGCCACAACCCGGAAGCATCGAAAGATCAACCTTCGATCCTGAAGCCCAACCGACGGGACGAAAAAAGGGACAACAGATGCTAACATATTTCCGCCCCACCGATTCCTCTGCGAGGCCAAAAAAGAACTAAAAACTTACACCTTTCAGGAGTAGGGCGGCAACCAGCGCTGTCTGGTGCGCATTCGGAGAAGGAGGTAGAGGGCTGGGTTCCTTTCTCTTGAGGGGATTTCCTCAGGGGAACGGGACTCAGCTACAAGAACTCTTACGAAGAAAAACGGCCATTCCGCAAGCATAACGAGGTTGACCCCCAAAAATCAGCCGCAAAAAGGGGTGTGTTCGTCTCCAGGACCGGACATCGCTGGTTAAATGCCAGGAACCAAACAATGGGATTTTCCTCTCCCCCCTGGTGGGGGGGCAGCGAGGATAGAAGGTTTTCTCCAAAACAAAATGAAAAAAAAAGAAGGCCCAAGGGAACACAATCTCATACCTCATAAAGTCTATGGATGTCGAACTATCCGGTAAATAGAAGACTGGCTCTAAGCCCACCGACCTAAGGACAGAGGTCACTTCAGGGGCGTAAAAGACACCAACTTTGGGGGCTTCGACTTCGGGGGAGACCTACAGAAATCGCAAAGAGCAAAGGGAAGAGATGTCATCGAAAGAAGGGGGACGGAAAACACCCACTTCTAAGAATGTATCGTAGGAAAAGACCTGAGCAAAGTCACTCTCCTGGAGAAAGGAGGTCACGTTCGAAGGGTGGGGACCGCTTGGAGGAGATCGACACCCTGACACGTCGACTATCTAAAAAAGGGGGCAAAATTCCCTCCCAAGAGGGAAAAAAATGGGAGGCTTCGTGTGAGGGATTGGGGAGGAAAAAAATCCCAACCAGCGCGTTGGGGAGGAGACAATGAAGAAGGAGGGGTACGAGAATACCACTTTAGGGGGGGACTGGCGGGGGAAGGGCATCGCTGACAACTGACGGGAGGCTCTAGGCCCATTCCACCCTGAAAGACACGACCGCATCTAAGGGAGGGGCTGAAAGGGTCCAAGTATCTCTCCTCTCTCAAAACAACAAGGGCTCTGCTGACAAGAGGTCTACGTATCGAGAGTACGTCCGAATCCGTTCTCGGGAGGTAGTGCCTTGGCCGTGGCGCCAGGGCGCGCGCAATAAAGGGTTGAAGAGGCCTTCGACGGATTTTGGGTTGTATCGGTACGGAAAGAAGAATCAACGATCGGGTTTCGTTGACGCGCGGAAAAAATTCGAAGGGCCTAAACTGATGTGGGAACCGGTTTAATGGTGAAAACACTTCTGGGTGATTAGACGGGTCTCTTCTATCGCGTGCCAAGAGAGAAAAAAGGAGAAAGGACCTCAGGTAAGAGGATTTACCTTCATGGGGGATGGAAAGAGCCATACGTTGGATCTAATTGTTTCTCGCCGGGGGGCAGTGGACAAGGAGGAAGGGCGGGACCGTGCTGGGGGAGGGAGGGGGAGGAGGGGAGGTCTGAGAAGAAACAGTGGGGTTGTGCTTGTCGCGACGGGGGGACTGCAGGATTGTGCGTGGGGCTCGGAATAGCAAGGGCAAGAGCTTGATTCTAGCTACAGAAAATAATTCTCGAGAGCGTGGGGTGCAAGGCTGGCTAGTATGGGGCCGGGTATTTTGGGGGGGGGGGGGAAAACCTACTACAAGCTCGTCACCAGGGTCGCGACAGAGAGAAGGGGGGTGAGTGCGACAACGAGAGCGGGAACAGGACCTTTACTCAACACACCGTTGAGAGGGGGGGGAGAAGAAGTGGATCGGCAGACGGGGGGGAAACTTAGGGGGCGCGATCCTCATCGCGTTATCGCGTGAACGTGAAGCAAAAAGCAAAAAAAGACCTAAACCGGAAGCAACAGAAAGAGCGAATCAGACCCCCGGTTGGCTAAGACGAACGAAAAGGGGGGAGTGTCGGGCGGTTAATCACAAGGGGGAAGGGAGGGTAGGGAGGGAGGCTGTAGTCAGGAGTGTAATGGACAGCCGGCGGGAAGAACAAGGATGAGGGGAGGTGGATCGGCTAAAGGGCTTTATCTGGTATCAGGGACGGGGGACTTGGGGGGGCCCCGCTAACAAAAAAGTTCTACCCCTTTGTAAGACGGCCGGAACACGTAACTACTCCTTGAAAAAAAGGGGGGATGCAATATAATCTGCCCCGGGAAATAAAGTTCCATAGACGAAGGGGACTGAGTTTATCATCATTGCTAATTAATGACACACGTGAGGGTATGGCGAGTGGCCGGGGGGAACAAGAAGTGTCACAGCAGGGGGAGAGGACACCTCTAGGACTTTCCAAGCTCTCCTCTCCCTTCCAGAGAGAGGAGGGAAGAAAAGAAAGGAGGTCCAGCTTTGAAAGATCGTGGGGGGGGTCAAGGAGAAAAGCGCCTAATCGAAAGCTACCACAGATAGCTAC
>Ga0179593_1379056_pt1 | contig 10326 bp, 9 predicted proteins | sample CZODoug2_1_08_16_FD_185931 | JGI IMG/M metagenome (GOLD analysis project Ga0179593, IMG submission 185931) | Vadose zone soil fungal communities from Angelo Coast Range Reserve, California, USA - CZODoug2_1_08_16fungal (PacBio error correction) | ecosystem: Environmental > Terrestrial > Soil >...
GGCGGTCCAGGAAGAAAAAGTAAGCTGCGACAGGAAAAAAAAAAGAAAGGAAGGGCTGGGCAGGAAATACGCCAGACCAGACCACACGAGATGGGAAGACTATTATGACACTTCAATCACCAAGGAGAACTGCCCCCTGCATGAAGGGCCAAAGAAAAGAACGGTGTGGGACAAAGGAACGTGACAGACGAGAGGGGTGAAACACCAGGGACGCGTGGGGGCGCAGGTAAAAGGGCACCTAATAGCGGCAGAAAAATTTCAAGTCCGCCTGGTCTCAGGCAGGTGAAGCCATAAAGGGAGTGCTGGGGTGCACACAAATGATCCCTGACAAAGGATGTCCGAACGACCTCTAGTAAAAAACAGGGGGTGAGTCTTCGTCAGAGGGGAAAAGACGCGGCCGACGGATGAGAAGGAAAAAAAAAGAGAATACGAAGGAGATGCAGTGAATCAGAACCTATTTAAAAGAGGAATCAAAATCCTTAACGGGGACGAGTTTTGCCTAAGGGGGCGGGGGCAAAAGGACACGTTGGCTGTGACGGGGGGGCGGGATGAAGCTTATCGGGGCTAAAGAAAGGCGGTCTATTCAAGTCTACCTTGATCCTCTACAAAAAAACGGGGGGGAAAAAAAAATGCAATGACTCTACATCATTGGGAAAAAAGAAGTAAACCAGGAGCCAAGGGTCTTGCGTCATGGGATGGCCGAAAAATCCGATTAATTTCAAATACTTACAGGCCGCCGCGAGCCGGCCACCGAGAGCGGGCTTGTTTCGAAAATCGCTGCAAACAGCATTTCGCTGGGGAGAGAAAAGGGGGTGTGCTCGAAAGGGCGCCTGCGCAGGAAACGGGCTGAGACCAAGGTGAACAGGCAAAAAATCTGGTCCACCAAAGGGAAACGAGGAAGGGACCACTTGGGGAGGCAGATTGACAGGGCACCTCAAGACAGCGGACGGGGGGAAGAATGGAGGAAGAAATCAAGGCAGGAGTAAGCGAGCGAAACGAGGTGAGGACCCGAGATGGACCCGACCAGAGGGGAGCTGGGGAATAGGCAAGAGTACAAAAAACCCAGGTCGAAAATGGGAACGCAAATGGCGATCCTTAGTCGCTGGAACAAGGAAGGACGCGAGTCAGGAAACGGGACCACAAGGGGGGGGGGCGGCGAAAGGATACGGGGACAGGGATCCAGACTGGGCATGGGGTGGGGTCGCTCCTTTGGGGGTTCGTGGGGGCTTGTTGAGAAAATGCTAAGCACGGCAAGCGGAAAAAGAGCATGCTCTCAGGAAGGATAGAATGGGAACGTTCTCGTACAGGTAACGAAGCGAAAAAAATGGTGATTCGTCGAGACTACACGCGCCTTCTCAAGCGGCGTCCAGAGAACCAGAGGAAGCGGTACTGTAAAAGGGAACGGAAAATAAGAAGGGTGTCAACAGCCATGCAAAAGTAAAGAGGTGAGTGGCGGGGGAGATTGCAGGGGTGGGAGGGTTGAGGGTGCAGCGCAAGGTAATGAGGGAACGGGAAAAGACAGTGGGGTGGAACGCAGAAGCCCGGCGCCGTCAGAAGAAAGCCACGGAAAAACCCTGAGGGGGGGTGTCCGCTCACCGCGGGTAAAAAAAAACGAGGAGGAGACGAACAAAAACGGGGCTGGCAGGCGACAATTTTTGCCCTGTCAACGGTCGAGGACAGAGGTCGGGTGCCCTTCAAGCATCGAGGGTTGGAAAAAAAGCAAGGGGTGAAAACGAGGGGGGCGGAGCAACGGGGGCGTGATGGGGGGGGACGAAAGTGCAGTGTTTACAGAGAGATTTTAAATCAAGACATGACCGAGACAAAGAGGAAAGGGGACCAGTCAAACGCAAAGCAGGAAAAAAGTTAGGTTGTTGAGGTCTGAAAGGAAGAAAACAAAGCCGGAACGGATGGAACTTCTCGGGGGGGGGCCGTGGGGGTTTCCCAAAAGTTGAGGGTCTGCAGACGACACGAACCGAGCCCTGGACAATCAAAGTATAGGAGGAAAACAAAAGGAGTTTCGGCATCCGTACGTCACGGGTGGGTCCGCCAATGAGGGTGGATGCAATTGGGAGAGGGGTAATTGTCGAAAGGAGGGGGCATACCAAAGCCTCGTTGTGGGGCTTGTGACAAAAAAAGGGGTTTTTTCAGCTGAGGGAAGGGAGACGCAATGTCCAGGGTCCAATGACAAGGGCCGAAAGATCGCAGGGGAGGGAAAAGTGGAAAGGTGACCTGAGGGAAGAAAATTCAGGGTAAAAAAGAAAAGTGGGGCGGATTTTGGGACCGGCTCATGCGGTTTCGCGTGCGCTGGACCCAAATATCGGAGGGAGAGATGGGGCCGCGTATCCTCACGGACAGGAAAATGATAAAAACTGGATCACCGGGAAGGGAGAAAGCAAGATACACCAAGAGACGCTCGATAGGAGCGTAGGTGGGTGGAAAGGTGTGGTCAGCGATCCCGTGCTGGAAAACGGGGATCATCTGTCTCGTAAGCTTGTGCGGAGGGAAGGGGGGGACGAGTAGAAAGAACCTTTGGGTGTGTGAAGGGGATGGGGGAGTAGAAGGTCTACCAGAGGGAGCTGACGCTCCACCAAAAACGCAAAGGCAAGGGTTAGGACTTCCCCCGAAACGCCCGAGGCCAAATACAAATAAACTGGCAAAGGGAAACAGATGTAGGCATCTGACGCTACTAAATGAAACGGAATGGTCTGTCGAGTTCATGGTCGCAGAGGGCGTGGAATGGGAGAACATTGTGGACCACGAACATCCGCACTGAAAACCACCGGGGCAATCAATCGCGAAAGAACCTTACCACATAGAGCCAAAAGGCAGGCCTTCTTAGGGTGCAGGAAGGGAGAGAAGACAAAAAACGAGTTGGGTCAAAACATTTCTGTGTCTCGAAAAAAAGTTGAAAGTTCAGGGGGGGGGTCTGGCAAAAAGGTAGGGAAAAAGCCGGCATAAAGCCAAGCGGCAGGAGCCCGAAGAAAAGCCGAGAAAAATGACGGCAGCATCGCCAAAAACAGAAGGGGAAACCCCAAGTGCGGCAGTATGCAAAAAAAAGAAAAATCAAAAAAAGGGCATAGTCAGCAGAAACGGTGTGGGAGGAAAAAAAAAACAGGAATTAAAAATTGGTGTGCAGAGGCAAAAAAGAACACTTCACGAGTGATCCTCGTGGGGCAAACAAGAAACCCTGCAAACAGGAAATTGGGGAGTGGGGCTGGATGGGCGGAAATTCAGGCAGAAGCGGGAACGAGCCCAAGGGGATTGAATAAAGTAACCGGGGGGGGGGATGGGAAAGCCAAGAGAGCAGCAGAAAAAAAAGCAGGAGAAGGGGTCGTCACTGAGTGCGAAGAAGCGACGCTAGGTCGACTGAAGGGGAAGAAAAAGACGAGCAAAACGCGAATAACCAAAAAAACACAAGACAACAGGAGCATATCGGAGACAAAAAGGGGTATATAGATGGACGAACCCGAGTACGAGTAGGAAAAGAACGGACGGGAAGAAGATCGTGGGCGTCAGAAAAAAAAAAAAAGGGGTAACCAGACGCGTAGACCAATAAAAACCTGCTTTAAAAACACGAATGACCAAAAATTCGTGGCAGTTAGGGGGGGTTCCCGTGGCAGGGAGGAAACAAAAATGTGACGAGCAAGACAGGAACAACACACAGCCGGAAAAACATGCGCGGGGCAAAATTGCGGGGAGGAAACAACCAGGGGATGACGGTCAGGTACTGAGTCACTAAGGCAAGGTCGAAAAAGAATGACATTAGGGGGGAAAAAAAAAATTGGGGGATAGGGTAAGGCTTTTGGGCCTGATTTGTGTTATAACAGGGCTTAAAAAAAGATCCAGAAAGAGCAGGAAGTAAACTCAGAGGGGGAAACTCGTAGATCTTGGAACAAGGTACCCAGAGTCAGGCAGTCCGGAGCAATCAAAAAGAAAGTGGTCCGAAAATTGAGAAAACGATAAAAGAGCATAGGTGAATGACAGAAGACCCCCTTGGATACACTCCATACCGAACGTAAAACCGCCCCTCCCTCGGATAACCTAGTCCAATAAAACAAACCACGGAACTTGAAGGCTTCGAATCAAAACAACGAAGAGGCAAAAGTACGGGGGCTCACAAAAAACGAAAAAGGGGGGGAACGGGGCCGTGGTGGGGCGAACAACAAGGGGGGGGACGGGATCTCTTTCCATAACAAAGGCAATAAGGGCACAACAAAAGGAATAGAAAAAAGAGGGAGGGGGGCAAAGGTAAATTGCGCGGAGGGAGAATACGTGATGGGAAACCTTCGGGCTAAAGATGCGACCAGGACGGACCAGAGTGGGACCAAAAAAGGGCAGAGCCTTCTGAGGGATCGGGCAAAGGCAACTTAGATATGTTGTCTGGACAAAGAGAGCAGACGGTCACCACAGGGAGTTCAGGTCTTCAGAGACCAATAAGATCACTCATATCGAGAGAGGGATAAGACCGACAACCACTAAAGGAGAGGCACGACGGCGCAGTCAATGGACGGGCTATGAACGACCCTGGAAAATGGACAATCGGACGGACAGGGTCGGAAAGAAAAAACACAGTCCACCAAATAAACATATTTGGGGGCCCACAGAGGAAGCAGCAGCGGAGAACAGAGACAGAAGGAAGGGGTTGCTCTCAGTAGGCGTAGGAGGATGAGATGGGCATGAAAAATCTAGACAGAAAAAAAGGGGGGGCGACGTAGCTAACCGTGGCGAGTTCCAAGCGTATAGGGGGGAGAAGTAAAGGAAATGGGAGTTTACGAGGCCAGAACCATAACAATCTGGACCACGGGGGTCGCAATTCGACTAAACCCTAGTGAAACATCGTAAGACAGGGCCCGGGTGCTAACAAAAAGGAAACGAGAGTAACGAAACCACCTGCGGGGAAAGACGGAAGGAAGGAGAAGAAATTGTCGAGTCTGGTCGTCGGCCGATGTTAGCACTCACATAGTGTCTAGACGATGGGATCACACGGAAAAAGAAGATCGTCAGGAAAAAAATGGGGCACGGTAAAGGCACGCAGAGGTCCTAAACATCCGCGCCTTGGGGCCTCTAGACACAAGAAAAATCAAAGGAAGAGCAAAGAAAAGAGACGAAAGATGAAGGGGGAAAGTGGGGCGACGAAGCTGGTAACTCGACGTTTGACCGGCTAGTCAGTGGGACGGTACGTGGGAGTGGACGGGAAGCACTATCGTGCAAGTCGACGGATAAAAGAGGGGCATCGGGCAATTAAAAAGACAGAGGGTGGGTACCGGATCAATGGCGACGTCGTCCGCTCCACGGTAAAAATAAAGAAGGGAAAAGGGGGGAGTTAGAGGCGAGAAAGCAGCAGGTTTTGTCCGGGGAACGCCGGTCCTAGATCGGGTGGGGAATATACGCAAAGCAAAAAGGCAGGGCTGGGGACCAAGCGACTGTAAACGACGCCGCTCCAATGGTCATAAATAGGCCACAATTCAGCACATCGCAGAAGTGACTGTAGTCAGGCCAGAAAGGCGAGCCCGCTGCCATAGGGGGCTAAAAGGAGATGGGGGCGGGGAACAGTCGCGGGAGGGGCAGGGGGACGGAGGAAGTGGTGGCACATCGATAATAAGAACTCTTGGGAAAAAAAACACAATGGAGAATAGTCGAATAAAGAGAAAGGACACACCGGGCGACCTTGGTGCGCTGAAAGCCGCGATCACGCACAACCAACCTAACAAAAAAGGATCGGCTGAGGAAGCTAAGCGAAAAAAGGTTAAGACGGGTGGGTGGTGGGGAAAACCAGACCTACGGCGAAGCCTGGAGAAGGTAGCGGAGACTCGGGGGTCAAGGATCGTACTAACTCAAAGCTGTGAGGAACTGAAGGATTAACGCGAAGTAGAACAAGTTTATGAGGGTCAATCCTGTCATAAATCCGGGGGCGCAAGTGTCGCGACACCAATCAGGACTGAGCGTGAGGTGGACCGTAACTAGTCATCCCTATAAAGCAGCAAGAAAAAAGGCTAAGCGGGAAGGGAAATAGGACACCTGGGCAAGGGTGGAAGGTTGAAAAAAAAAAGATGCGGGCTTCGACTGTCAAAAGCCGCGTAAGGGGAAAGGAGACGCCGCAGTAAAACGAATGAAACCCAACAACCGACGCGGCTGATTACGCTGAACCGAAAAAATGCGGCGGAGAGAAGAGCAACAAGATCCGGAGCAAGATGGGGAAGCCAATAAAGGATAAACCCTGTAGGAGACTATCCCAATGCAGCCGAACTGAGGGAATCTCTTTGATAGCTGGGTCTTAGGTCTCTGGAAGGGATGGAGGCTGGAAAAAACAGCATGACAGAAGGTGACAGCGGACATCGGGAGAAAAGGTTCGACGCTGGAGCTCGGATGTCATCAGGCCAAGGACTAAAAAAAATGGTGCGTGAACGCCAAGCGCGGAAGACTCATAACTCGTCATCCAGCAGCCATCAGAGTCCTGAAAAAAAGCGGTAAAGTCCCGGAAGCACGGTGAGGTCGGCTACGGGGAACGAAAAGAAAAAGTCGCCAGTCCAAGAACGCAACAACGCATCGAGCAGACTCGAGGGGAGGGAAAAGGCACAGACGATCAGAAATGAAAAAAGCACCCGAGAACAGAGGACTAAGGCAACTGGAAAAAACTGCGTGAACGAAAACAAAATGAGGGGGACCCGTGTCAAAAAAAAACCGACTCCGGGAAGAAAGAAAGACGAAGACTATAGGAATCTCTAGGAGGTTCAACAACAAATGATATGAGTAGATCTATAGAGGGGAACAAGAGTGCTACCAGAGAAGCACAGTGCGGCAAAAAGGAGGGGGCGTGACCTGCCCCACCTGCCGGGCGAACACAATCAGGAAACCACGGGGGACACATAGAATAAGGTCATGATAAAGGCCGAAAGTGGCTGTACTTAGGGAAACACAATCCTCACATGCCCGAGTGCCCGGGGGGGGGGAAAGGCAAGCGATTGAACATACCAGGCTCTTGAGGGGGAACTGGTGCGACTAGACCTGATAAGGCGACGACGGGAGGGGTAGCCCTTAGGAATTCAAGAATAACCAGAAAGCGAGAACTAGGTTAAGTCAAAGAAGAAATTTGTGCTCTCTAGGCGGGTGCAAAAGGACATTCGCGGCAGAAACCAAAGGAAAGAGAGCTTGGACGCTAAACGCGGGGAACGCAACGTCAGTGAAAAGCCGTGGGTGAAAAATAAAACAGAGGGGGGGAAAGTCTAAGAGAGGCACGAACAACCTTGCTAGGAGAAAATCCAATCGCCGGGGGGTCGCTGGACGGAGGAAAAAGCGGCCAAAGTCGGTAAAGAAAAAAAAAGACGACTCGACGCTATAAAAGTGAACCTGGCAGAAATGAGGGAAAGGGATCAAATGAAGCACATGACACAGGAAAGGGGCACGAAAAGGGATATCCAAATCCCAGATAGCCATGACCAAAGACCTCGTTCCCCATTCGTAGGAGGGCAACGATGACATGAACTGGGACCGGCGAAGACGAGATGGAGGATCGGAGGGGGGGGGCAGAGGGACGTAGGGACGGTAAGACGAAGTTGGTTACGCAAACAAGACTCCCGGAAAGCAAAACGGGATCGTTCAAGTAGGCTGGGTCCTCACGGAAGGAAAAAGAGAAAAGGGGAGAATGAAACAGCGAAATGGACAGGACAGGGAGAACCATCCGGGAGGGTTTAAAACAAAGGATAGAACAAAAAATCGGGACTAGTCTTAATGCAGGAAAGTAAAGGGGTGGTGAGAAAAAGAGGGGTGGGGGGGGAGGAAAGAAAACAAAAAAACACATGGGCAGAAAAAACAGCTGGCGAAGTAGCATCCGGGAGCAAAAATGGGATCATTTGACGGCAAGAGAAAGAACAACGGGTGGGATAAACGAAGCACATAGGGCAGTTAGGGGGGGACCTCCAGACAAACGCCAAGGGAAATGAAAACCGGCTAAAGCTGCAGAGTCAAAACCACTGGCGCTATGATGAAACCGGGAATACAAGGCTGATGAGATAGGGAGGTCGGAAAGGCAACATCAAGATAGGGGCTAGCAACGAAGCATACGGGGAATCTCAAGAATCCAAGAAAAAAAGACCATGAAGCTTAAGCAACGGCAACGATTGGTCAATGAAGATTGGGGGTTCGTGGGGGAAGGACCAAATAGGGAGAAAATAAAGGGCGAGGCACTAGCTGATTCCAAATCGACCAAACTGTCGCTGCGAAAGGTTGGAAAAAATTCGCGGGACACAGCCCAAGTGCCACAAAGTGGGGACACAAAAAAAAAAAAAAAAAACAAACACAAAATGATGGGCCAGTGGCAAGAAGAGACTCCCCAAAGATCGACGCAACTCGATCGGAAGGGAAAAAGACAAAGACAACTAAAGAGAAAAAAATGCAAAACAGAGGTGGCACTAACAGAAGGGACGGCGTTCAAGGAAAGGTCGGCAAAAGGAAGTCGGGGGAACGACGCAAGTTTAAAGATAAGGGAGGGTGGTGCTGAAAGGAGGCTTGGGCAAAAAAACTGGGGGGGAAGGCGGGTTGTGGTTAGCGAGGGGGGCAAAAGAACAATACACGCGAAGAGGGGGGGAAAATGCGAACGCAGAATGGGGGGTGGGACAAAACAAAAAACGAGCCGCCTTCAAAAAACAAACAAAGAGTGGAAAAAATCATCCGCAACCGCGAGCACGGAAGAGGGTAAAGGTAAAAAAGTAATCTAAAAGAAAGAGTGGGGGGGAACTGGTTGGGGGCGGGGGGAAAAGATGGGCAAAGATCAGAGCAAAGGATCCAAGATTTGTAAATAAAAACGACGGAATGGGGGATAAAAATGACAGAGACAAAAACTTATGGAGGAAGCTGGTCGTTTGAGAAATGAAGATGCAACAGGAAATCCCGGTTGGGGGGGAGGAGGACAGAAACTCGATTCAAGAAGCTCGTTCAAAAAAGGGCCTTGTAATTCGGGAAAGAACGTCACTTAACTGAAGGTTCTTATCGCCGGGGGAGTGGCAGTCGGCGCGAGCAGAAAAAAGAGGCATAGGAACGAGGGGGGGGGGAAGGCAGGGGACGTGCCAAATGAGAGAAACAACGGCAAGCGCGGTAACAAATGTGCGTGAAAAAAACAGGTTTGAGGAGGGGATGAGGTGGCCAAACTAAAGGGGGGGGTGGGGGACAAAACGGGGCGAAAAAATGACCACACTGGGCGGGCACACCGGGCAGAAAGTGGGGGGGGGACGGTTGAAGAAAGGATCTTACGGACCGACATTCGGGCGGTTGTAAAAGATTAAAAATGCCCGAACAACGGGCAAGCATGCTAGAGGACCTCAGAAAAAAAGCAAAAGAAGCAGAAACTAACTGACTGACACCGGACTACATCGACGGGAACAGAATGGAAAACGGGTGGCAAATGGGCAAAATCAAAAGAAGGAAACAATAAGTTTTGAAATCCGGTGAACTACGGAGGATGGGCTTGAATACCAGCGTCTAAGAGAGAAAGGGTGAGGGAGCGGGATAAAGCAAAAAGGAACCAAAGACGCGCTTAAAGTCTAGAGGGAAGGAGGGGGAAATGGAAAGAACAGGGGCTGAAAACCAGCCGGCAATGAAAAAAAGGTCGACTCCGGCGGGGAAGGGGGAAAAGGGAGGGATTCCGAACGATTGGTGCGCAATTGGGGGCAAAACGTGGCAAAAACGGGCGGTGAGAGACAAATTCTGAGACTGGGAGTCGAAAAACGTACCACTACTCAGAAGGGCCCTAAAAGAGTGGGGATCCGAAATCGGGGTGGGGGAAGACAATAACGCGGCATCAGAAATACCTGGAAAAAACAAACGGGTGCAACAACGGGACGAGGACACAAAAAGGAGGGGGGAAAGCGGCAGTAGCAAAATCCAGACTGACAGAAACAGGAGATTCCGAATTAACACAAACCAGACAAACGAGAACGGGGGAAAAACAAAGGCCAGGTTAAAAAGGCAACCCAAAAAAAAAAGGTTCGGACACAGAGACTCAGAAAAGAAAGGGGACTGGCGATTGCAAACATTGCAAAAACAAAAGAGAGTGAGGAACATTATGCCGAGGGTTTGGGGCTGCAGGAAAAACAGGGGATCGTGACGAATCAGGACGGGGTCACCGAAAAAGGAGATGAAGAAAGAGAACTACCCGTTTCGTAGTCACCGGCTGGTAAATGGCTGCGAAGCCAGACGGAGAACCCTGAAATGGGCGCTCGAAACAGAGAAAAATCAGGGGCCAGAAGCAACTAGAAATTTAAGGAAGGAGAGACACGCAGAGCATCATGCCGCAGAAGCCTGCTGGGGGGGTGACAAGAAGATGGTGGGGTC
>Ga0179593_1419002_pt1 | contig 10326 bp, 15 predicted proteins | sample CZODoug2_1_08_16_FD_185931 | JGI IMG/M metagenome (GOLD analysis project Ga0179593, IMG submission 185931) | Vadose zone soil fungal communities from Angelo Coast Range Reserve, California, USA - CZODoug2_1_08_16fungal (PacBio error correction) | ecosystem: Environmental > Terrestrial > Soil >...
AAATAATGTCTCCAAAGGAAACGGGGGGATCCTACTTCGTAGGAATCAACGAGTGTGGAACTCCGGACTGCCCAAATAGTAAGAGCAGACCTAGTAGTTAGGGACTTAAGGGAAAACTTTCGAAAAAAAAAACGGTCACTTGGGGCCTCCTCTGTCAAAAGAGAAAGGTTTGGGGACTTGGGGTGTTTGAACTTCTGGAAAAAAAAGGGGCCTTCTTGAGACGGTGATTGAGCGGCGGCGCGCCCCTCTAGCGGAAATGCGAAAACAGTCATTCACAAACGGAAAACCAAAGCTAAAATCGGAACCCATCACGATCAAAAAAAAAAAACACTCTGCTCACCTTTTCGTCGTACCGACGGGCCACTACCTAATTGGGGAGATCCGACTAAATCGTAGATCGGAAGGGGTCCCTTCTGGTTGGTGCAAGAACATGCGGACTCGGGGGGGGAGGGGAACAAACGGCCTCTACCGGAACACGGACTACTAAACAAAAAAACTCAGGCATACCAACAGGCAAGGGTAAGGGGACCTTGAAAAAAAAAAACGCCCGTAAAGCAAGGGGGGGGTAACCGTAGGGGGTCCCCAAACATAAAAAAAAACCTTGGACAACCCCCAATACGGTGAGAAGCGCATCTAAATCAGTGCATGCAAAATCGGGTGGGGCGACCACAGGGGGAGGGGGAAAAGATGGAGGCAACGGAACCGATCTGGGCAGGGGCAACGCGAAAGAGAATCTCCGGACCAAGGGGCGTAGATTCTCGAACCAAAACGCGTGTAGAGACTGGGAAGGAAGGCGAAGAGTGCCGGTTGGGAAAATCAAGAAAAAAGGCTACGAAGGCGAGGAAACCGGGGGGACTTTTTTGGACTAAAGAGTATACAAGTCCGCGGCCCGTTGGACAGGTTCCAGAGGAGGGTCAAACAGGGGCTCAATGGTGGGAGGAGGGGGTGGAAAAACCAAGAAATCAAAAGCGGAAGAAAACCCATGGTCGCGGGGCTTCACCACATCAAGCAAAGGCGGCCGGGCAAACAGGGGGGGAAGGCCAACAAAAAGGGGGGGGGGGAAAGGCCAAATACCTCCTTGGACTTCCCGGCACATGGAGGAGGTTGGGGGAGAAACAAAACGGCAAGGATCCCGAGCAACAAAAAAAATCGCCCGCGTGACGAAGACAAGTGAAGGCAAGTGCTGTAGTGTGGGGCATACCGGGGGGTGTAGACTAATAACTACGTATGGTGGGTCTCAACAAGGGGGAGACACCCTTACGAGATGTGGTGCGGGCGGGCAAAAAGGGGAAAAAAAAAGGATCGGGCAATAGTTAGGAGGAGAGCCAAGGGGGACACCGTCAACACAGCGATACCTCGGTGTAGGAAACTCGATAAAAAAGGGGGGACTAAAACAAGCTTCGGAGCCCGCACGGACAGGGGCAACACAAGCAACAAAAACGCGAAATGCCAGAAATAGGACGTAACTGGGGGGGGGGTGAGCGTTGGGAAACTGCACGGGACGAAAAACGCAAAAAGGGGGGTTCACAAACCAGGCCTAAAAGCTCTCGCGAAAAGAAGGCCCCTCTTTTTAGAGAGGATTAGAACAGGAGAAAAAGCGGTGGGTGGGGGCGAAAAAACCTGAGCGCAGGAAAACAAAAGGAAGGGAAAGGAAACTTAAAAAACTGCCCACAAGTCAAGGGCGGAGGGTCACGAATCCAGGGAGGGAATGCCCTTTCTGTCAAAAAAAGAAAGCAGCCGGGGGACGATTTTAACCGGGGCGGGGGGTAAAGCGGCCCGCTTTCGCAAAGACCAAAAAACTTAAAAGGAGAAACTTCCCACGAAAAAAGACTTCAAAAGGGGAAAAAACCTATAGGAGGGGGTGGGGGATTTTTACATGGGGGTTAAGCGCCAGGCGGAACGCATGAAACAAAAAACGACACATTGAAAACGCGAAAATAAAAAAAGGGACAAGGTGTGGACCAACTTCCAATCCACCCGTCGACTGCAAATAAAGGCTGGGGGGGATGAGTTAAAATTCTACGCAATCCCCCACCACTGAGGAGGGGCAACCAAAAAAAGATCACAAGTCGTAACCCCCAAAAAAAGGCTATGCCTCATGTTTGCAGCTGCGCGAAAAAAGAAAAGGAAAAGGTTTAAGAAGAGAAACGTAGCAGGATGTCATAAAAAATTGGGGCTCTTGGGCGGCACAAGGACAAAGGGGTTCGTGACTCCACTGTGACAAAACGCGGAAAAAGGACAAAGGTGTGGAAGCAGGGTTCGATGGGGGGGAAGAAACGAAAAAGCCGTAAGACCCTTGGACGACACAAGCACATGTTTCGAAGAAAAAAAAAAATTTCCTCTATTGGTACCGCCGGCGTGTCCATAATAGCGATAAAGGGGGGGAAGGACTCTTTACCTACCGTTTTCCCCTATCGATCCATCACAGAAAAGCCGCAAAGCCCATTTCGAGCGAAAATAGCAAAGTGCGAGCGTGAAGCAAGGGAACCGACTTGTTCATTGCAGTTCGGGTTGTGACGAGCACAAATGAAAGCCCGCGCTCTCTCAACGGGGAACATGGGGGAAAAGACAGGGAAAACGGAACAACGGTCCTCGTTGGACCAGGTGAAGGGTACGAAAGGGTGGAAAAAACTTCGGACTGTCCTAATAGAGGTCCTTTGAATTGTGTCCAAAAAAATACGGGTAAGACTAATTGAGGTGTAGGGTCTAAAACCTATTTACCGAAAAAAAAAAATACTCCCAAAGCGTGGGGGAGGAGTCAGTCAAAAAAAAGGGGGATGGTGGGGGGGGCAGTCTTAATGTTCGAGCGTCAATACTGACCGGTACCGTGCGGGGACTACCGTGGAACCAGTTTACTAAGGACAGAAAAACCCTTCCCCGGACGGGGGTGAACAGAAGCTGCAACGAAATGAACTTGTTCGACAAACGGGTGGTTTTACCTGTCCCCAAGGGAGGGGGGTGTCAAGCACCTTGGACTTGGGGAAAAAAAAAAAAAAAAAGGAGGAACACGGTTCTAGTGTAGGGAAAACCGGGGGGGAAGAGCTCGGGACCCAAGCCGTTAAGAAAAAAAGCGCTAAAAGCAGGGGGAAAAATCACTGAGATTCGAGCTTGCTTACTGGGGGAAAGAGGTACAAGGCTCGGTCGAAAAGACATCAGGGTCGTGTAAAAGCATACCTTCCGGGAAAAAGAACTCGAAAAAGAGCCAATTGGCTCGAGCCAAAAATGACGGAAGAAAAAAAATCGGGACGGGACAAAATAAACTTGGGAAGAATCACATTGTTTTCAGAAAACAATCACAGCGGTGGGAAGATGGGAGGGTCGTAAAGAGCCCGTACTATCAAGGTGTCGAGGATGACAGTGTAAAGGGGGAACGGACAGAACTTCAGTAAACCACGATGTGCCTGGTCGGCACAGGAAAAGCTGTCCTTTAAAGGGGTGGACGTCTGGCGAAGTACAATGAAACATTCCCCGCAAGAAAAGCTGGGGGGGGGAAAGTGTTTGACTTCGTGGCTCGAACGAAGGATCTCGAGCTTTGAAAGGGAAAAAAAAAGCGAAGTCAGAATGACTACCTGGCGGAATCCTTGGTAAACGCAACGCAGGGGGGGTGACCGCGGGGTGGGGGGGGTGGTGGGTAACGAAAAAGAACAAGGTGGCCTCACCGGCCCAAAGGACCATTGTGAAAAGGCAAGTGCACGACCAAGGAGCGGTACGAAGGCAACGAAAAAAAATTCAGGTACGTCTGACCGGGAAAAACGTGAAAAAAGGGAGAAAGTCAAAAATAGACGCTATGTACAGATCTTAAAAAAACCGCCCGGGACACGTGTTCCTAGCCCAAGGTTCTACAACCACAAAACAAACAACGGGAAGACAGGTCTTAGGGCCACTTTGGATAATTCCAGAGAACCCAAGGTGTTAATCTCGGTCCGGGGGGAAATGGGTCGGTCGCGTGCCCGGAAAAAAAATTACCCGGGTCCAATCAAACCAAAAAAGGGGGCGACTCCTAATAACAATAGAAAAAACACTTCCAAAACAAAAATGGAAAAAGTCGTCCAGGGGGTTTTTACTTTAAAAGAAAGATTTGCCGGAAAAAGAGGGGGGAGGGGGGGTTAATGGAAAGAACGTGCGACTAAGGTGGGGGACAAGAAACCATCGGACCTAAAGGGGGGGGGGAAACAAACCACGCGGACGCCCTATAAAACAATGAGAGGTCTAGACCACTGAGGCGCGAATCAATATTATCAAATTCGGAAGAGGGCATGTCGCACCTGGGGGTCCTGTGGGCCAGGGGTTCGAGCCATATGCAGGAACTACAGAAGAGTCGGCTCAGACGGGCTGGGTGAGGGGAATCGGAAAGCAAAAAAGGGGACTAAGAAGAAAAAAAAACGTTGGGACAATAAGAGAAACAAAAAAAACCATGCTACCCGGGGGGAACCGGTTGGGAGTGGTAGTCTTAAAATCACCCCAATCTTGGGAAAAACGACGAACATAGGTCCGGAAAGTACACGTCCGAAAAAACGAAAAAAACCAACAGGCAAAGAGTCGCGCACCTTGGGTCCCCAGGAGGAGATGGGGTCTGAGTATTGGTCAGACCTAGAAAGAAACCGAAAGGAAAGGGCACATTTAAGTGTAGCCATCATAGGTGGCACGGCGGTGGCTGGTTTCCGAAAAACGCCGGGACACTGTCCCAAGCCGTCGCCCTGTTCAACCGTGGGGTTCGGGAATCTCACAAAAAAACAGTAATACTTCGAGTTGGACACGGGCGGTGGGGGGACACACGGTGGAACGAAAAGAGCGATAAATGCGGGGGCAAAAAAACACTGCACGCGGGGTCAAGTCGAACATTCCCCAATCCAGAAAAAACCCAGGTTCACGGCAGGTGCCGCGGAGGGGGGTCACTACGAACTTAAGACTTGTCCCACGTCAGAAGGAACTTGGACTGAACCTCTGGGCGGGTCTCCGCGCTGTTGTGAAAAAAGGGAACTTCAAGAGGAGGACGGGGGATAACGCAACGAGAAAAAAAAAAAAACAGACCTGCACGTCGTCAAAAGTTTCGCTGGACAAAAAGACGTAAAAAAAAAGCAACACGCACTAAGGGAAACCTAAAGAAGACCGCGACGGTACGGGGGTCATTCACGTGGGGCCTTTCGCAACGCCCGGTGTTGGGGAAAAGAATATCAAACGTCGGGGTAGATGGGTGGCAGGGAAATGACCATGGCAAAAAATTCCGAACCCCGAAGGGCAAAAAAAAAAAGCCAAAATCTTCGATTGGGGTACTGGGTCTCGTTGTGGGAATGGGGGACAATCACTAAGCCGAGAAAAACGACTCTCAATCCCAAGGTGGTTGGGCGGTGTGTCGAAAAAGAACTTTGCTACGAGGTATGGTCAAAAAAAGAAATGGAGTCCGGGCCTGCTCGGACCATGGCGGGGTCGCGTGGATCACCTTCCGCGACGCAGGTCCTTCGGGGGGGTGGGGAAAAAATCATAAAACAAGGGGGGAAAAGCACCTCCAAAGGGGAGGACACCGCCGAATTTCAATAAGACATTTGCCAAAGCCGGATAACCTTCGGTATGACGCCCATTGGAGGGGGGTGAAGCAAAAGACAGTAGATCGAATTTGGGCCTCTCGAAACCCTCACGCACGAGGATACGGAGGACTACATATAGCATCACACAACACAACACAACACAAAAAATGAGTGAGGGATTCCCATCTAAAGGGGCTAGGTTCCGAGAATTCACCTCTGAGCTGGGTCTAGGAACCGATTAAAGACAGAAAGTGAAGTGAAGTTCGGTAAGGAATCACGTTAGCCAGTCTTTCACAAAAGGGTCGTGTAGGCAAATCGGGACGCGGGTGAATCCAAAGGGGGGCTTTCGGTTTGAGATCGACTCCCAGAACCCGGGCACGGGGGTATAAACGATCGTACCGAAGTGAGTGTCACCAGTCACAGATGAATTCAGGTACTCCGGGAACAGGGGAGGTAAAAGAAAGCGCAGATAAAAAAAAATATCCAGAGGAGGACAGTTTCACAAACTGGAAACCTTCCAAAAAAACAAAAAAAAAACCAAAAAAAAAAAAGAGAAACCTCAACAAGTTAATAGATACAACAAGAGCGAACTACAACGGAAGACACGACGTCGGGAGGGGATTCGAGGGTTAGTGGTCTTCGCTTTTCCTACGGGCAGAAGCAGTAGGACGGGCGTACGATTACCCGAAGAACGCTTAATCCAAAACCAACCGGCGAAAAACGAGGTGCAAGGCGTCCTCAGGGGGGTCCAAACAGGAGCGTCACGACCTCGTAGTAACGAATGGACAGGGTCCCTGCATGGGGGATGCCCCCTGCCACAATTTTTGAAGAAAAAAGGTCACACTAAGACATAAAACGAGCACCTCCTCCCGGAAATGTTGGAGATGCAGAAAACGTGAAGAAATAGGAAGAAGGAAATCTCTATACAAGACTAGGGGCCTACTTCAGCAGGGTACCTTAGTGTAAGGGTTTCCGGACGCCACTGTAATTCGAAAACTGGGGTAACACGGTCTTCTTCAGGCACCTAAGGTTGGTTTCCCAGTGAGAATAAACAAAAAATGTGAAATGGGTAGGGATCACTAATGGGGGTAAAAAGGGGACGGCAAGGCCTTGGCAGCTTCAAACTGTGGGTCGCAAACGTGTCTCAGGACGGGTACTAAAAAAGCCGCAAACGATAGCGTTACGAGTGTACTTCAACCATCTTGTGCGCTGGGTGAACGGAAGAGAAAATGGGACAAAGAAGCAACCGCTAGATCATCCATCGCAGGCTCCGAGAGGAGAAAGAAAAGGACGGTGTTCGCCGGGAGTGGGGGTGGGGTCCCAGAGGTACCGTGCGTAGTCACTGGAAGGAATGAAGCCGGGCCCAGGGGAACCCGACGATTGTTTTTAGTAAATAGGGAATTAAAAGAACCAAGCAGAAAAGCTAGGGGGGTACGACGAGTCAGGGAGGACCCAGCACTCCTCCGTTGGGTTGGGGAAAAGGGGCAAGGTCGAAGGTGCGGACTGGGCACGGGGCGGTCGAAACAAAACCGATGCAAGCAGTAAGGGAAGGGCAGTACTTAGGAAAATTTGGGGCGCCGGTCAGGGTGGGGGGGGGGTCCCTCGAAAAAAGTTAAATTGAACAGTTAATCCCGTCGGACTAGCTTGGAATCCAAGGGTACGAAAGAAGCGAAGCGGGTAATTGAAGGAGATAGGAAACCTGGTGGGCCGGGTCCAAAAAACTTAAAATGGGGGCAGGGGGGGAAACCACATTTCTTCGAAATCGGGGTCGCATATGTTGAAAGTCGCAAAAAAAGAGTACTGGGCAGTATTTCAGGGTAACCTAGGTGAAAAAGAACGAGATATCCTCTGAGAGACTAAGGGAAAGGGGGTTCTGGATAAGGTTCGTCGAGAACAGGATTCGGAAGGAGTTGGGTGATCAAAAACTGACCCCGTACTGCGCCTTAAAGCCATCCTAGGTATAAGGAAGGAGACTGAAAAATGAAAAACTAAATGTGTCAGAACCGATCTCTGAACGTTGGGACTGCAAATAACCATAGGCAAAGTCCCCTGGAAGGGAAAAAACGGCTGGAGGGAGGTGAGAGGGCTTAGGCTCTGCAGTGTTACTCCGGGTATACTAAGGCGGCGGCGCACGTTCGGCATTCCACTAAAAAAGGAGAAACAACGATGTGGGGGGTGGGAGCTCTCTCGCTCGTTTCAGGAACTTCCAACTCTGCCCCAGTTAAGGCATCGCTTGGGCAAGGCCTCCGGACCCGGCTCACTGTAGGCCGGAAAACAGCAGGAAAAAAAATCAAAGAGACAAGCAGGAAGGGGGAAAGGAGTCTTTACCGGGCTTTTCTCAACAGGGTCACACGGTTCGTTATGGGATACAAGTCCCGACAGCTCCAGCGAAAGAAAAGTAAGAGAATAAGGCGTTTTGCTGGGGTATGTTCGGGGGGGCCATGGGTGAAAACTGAAAAACACACACAATCGGGGAACTATTGGAACAAAAAGAACTAAGCGCCTCCGCGCACGTTAAGGGTCGGGGGGAAATGCCGGGGGGGAAAGCAGGACGGGTGAAAAGGGGGGGGGGGGACATGAACTCAAGCGTCCTTGTACGCTGAGCGAGATGGCTCCAATAAAACCTGAAGAGGGGCGACGAAAAAGGGAAAACTGCGGGGGGCTAATTGACAGGCTGGTGACAAAGGGGGGCGGAAGACCTTGAACCAGTCGGGTTAAACCAGGGGGAAGGGACATCGAGATATACTCAACCAACGGCCACATACAAAAAAAAAGCGAGGGCGTCTGAACGGATGGCTCGGGGCAGCAAGACGCTGGAAAAAGAAGGAAAAGGGAGAGGGCAATGATGAGACGCGCAAGAAAGTTGCAGGAGGCAAGAACGCTTTCGCCCAAAGAAACGCAAACGGAATAGAAAGAAGCCGAAATCGTACTTAAGAAAAGCGGCCAGCCAGTCGACAGATAGGGCAGCATGATAGATGTCAAACGGGAAAAGAGGGTTTCTGCAGTCGTACGGCAACGAGAAACGACAGATCAGTAAGGAGGGCCCATTCAATAAAAAAAAAAAAAAAGAACGCACATTGTAAAGAGTTGGATTCAATGAAACGGTCAGTGAATACACATCAGTACACCTACAAAGAGGAAGGCGTCCCAGGGACCGCTGTCTGAAAACGGAAGGGGAGTGGGTCTCAGAGACCCTTTGAGCAAGAGGTTGCACTTCGACATAACGCAAAAGTCAAAAAGTGTTACGAGAAGGCAAGGGTGATTTTTCGCAAATACCTTTGGGACGTGTGTGCCAGCAGTGGCAAGGGTTCGTGCTCTATTAATAACACGCGCATATGCCGGGGGAAAAGGTTTGCGAATCTGCTCGACAACTAGTTCGGTAGATGACAGCCTGAAGGCAAAGGAGTGGGAACACGGAATACGCTCCCAAGAGAAACAAAAAAGGCTTGGGACCACCTCCTGCACCCGGGCGAGCAAGGAACCGAATCTGTGTTGCTCAAGATGGCCACAGGGTCGGCTGAAATACGCAGGGTGGGGAGACACACTCTCAAACGGTCAAACCTCAGGGAAACTACCGAAAGTTAAATGGTCCAAAAAGGGAGTAAAAGCCAAAGGAAACCGAATGCTTGGGACAATGGGCACGGGGATTCCATATAGGGGAAGGGGGGTCCGACCGGGAAAAAGCTTCCTAAAAAACAAAGCATACTGCCAACAGGCTCCAGCATGTCCTACAAGCTGGGGCGAAAAAATCAGGGAAAGGGGGGGTTGTTTAGTCAAAGAAAAAACAGAATAAATGTAGGGGGTGGCGAAAACCTTAGATAATAAAGCTCAAGACTCTTCTGTGGGAAAAAAAACCTACAACGGTGCCGCAAAAAAGTGGAGTCAGGGCCTACGCAATGAGAGAAGGACAGGGCTTACCTGCAGGGGGACGATTGATTACTGCAAAGCGACGGAAAAACGCAAATGGAACCCGAACCGCCCGCAATTTTCGAACCTCTTAAAGCAAAAAAAAGCGGGGCCAGGAAGAAGCAGTCGGGGGGGAGAAAAGGACAAGGCCTCGAAAGGGGACGATCATGACTCATGGGGGGGGTGTCTGACTCTTAGCGAAAACGGGGACATTATCTGGTACATCAACGCTCCGCCAAAGCAAGTGGTCGAGGGGGGTTGGACGGGGACGTAGGCACAAAAGTGACAGGCAATAGCCAACGAATCAACGTAAAAAAAAAATGTGGACAACGGGGGGCAAAAAAGGGGGGGGTGAAACGAGGGGCAGGGCGTAGGGGGGCGGGACACGGGCCCGTCCCTGCGGCCCCAACCAGGAACCGGGACACGAAGGGGGGGTAATACAGAGGGGGGTCTCTACGGGGTCCAAAAAGGGCACAGAACGTTGCCAAACTTGGGCTACACATACAAAACCGCGTGGAGCAGGGGGGAGGGAGGTCACCTGGTGTACAAGAATAACTTCAGGGGTCGCCCGACGAGAAAAAAAAAAGCAAAATTCTCTCCACACGATCAGCTCGAACGCGAAAAAAACAAGCAAAACGGGGGGGGGGGGGGGAGAGCACAATGTGGAAAAACCAGAGAGAGTTGTCTAGTCGCCCGCCTCCCTAAAAAAAACGATCAACAACCCGCACGCCGAAATTCCCCCAAAAGTGCGATTCAAAAGATTGAAAAATCGGAGAAAGAAACACGTGAATCGTGGAAAAAGACCAGCGAAAACATCGGTCCCCACCAAACTACCTGGGGCAGCCCCTCGTCCACAGAAGCCACAAAGACGCAAAGCGAAATCCGGAAAAGGCGC